>Ga0182016_10000724_pt1 | contig 41065 bp, 44 predicted proteins | sample 712S2MmetaG_FD_120491 | JGI IMG/M metagenome (GOLD analysis project Ga0182016, IMG submission 120491) | Permafrost microbial communities from Stordalen Mire, Sweden - 712S2M metaG | ecosystem: Environmental > Terrestrial > Soil > Wetlands > Permafrost | place: Sweden: Stordalen | collected...
CAGGGCCGACTTCCCGCAGCAAAGACCATGAAAACCAAGAGCCTGAGCCGCGCGCAGGGGTCAAGGCTTGCGACCCCCGGACTTGATCCGGAGGGAGCAACCCGCGAAGCGGGCGCGGCCAAAGGATGTCCGAAGGAACGCCCGTCTTTCGACCGGCTGTGGACGCCGAGCCCGGATCGGGCACAGCGGACCAAGACGATCTTGAATTGCGATGTGTGAATCCGCTAGCCCGAACGGGAGAGGACGCCCTACCCCCCGATCGACCTTATCGCGTTCAAAATCGCTTCCGGCGTGCAGGGGGCTTCGAGCTTGGGCTGGCCGGTCGGCGCAGTGGCGTGCACCGCGTCGAGGATCGCCGAATAGACCGCGATCGCCAGCATGAACGGCGGCTCGCCGACCGCCTTGGAGCGGTAGACGCTTTCGATCGCGTTGGGCCGCATGTGCAGGCGGGTGCGGAAGTCGGGCGGGGCGTCGGAAGCGACCGGGATCTTGTAGGTCGAGGGCGCGTGGGTGGTCAGGCGCCCCTTGGCGTCGAACACCAACTCTTCCGTCGTCAGCCAGCCGAGCCCCTGGATGAAGGCGCCCTCGACCTGGCCGAGATCGAGCGCCGGATTGATCGAGGCGCCGACGTCGTGGAGGATGTCGGCGCGCAAGGTCTTCATCTCGCCGGTCAGCGCATCGATCACGACTTCGCAGCAGGCGGCGCCGAAGGCGAAATAGAAGAACGGCTTGCCGCTCGCCTTGGCGCGGTCCCAGTGGATCTCGGGCGTCTGGTAATAGCCGGCCGCCGAAAGCTGGACGCGGTTGACCCGGCAGAGCTTGGCCAGCTCGGCGAAGGCCATCGAGGCGTTGCCGCCAAACACCCGCCCGTCGCGGAACGTCACCGCCTCCGGCGCGACGTTCCAGTGTCGCGCCGCGACCGCGACCATGCGGCTCTTGACCTCGCGCGCCGCCGCCATCGCCGCCAAGCCGTTGATGTCGGTTCCCGACGAGGCGGCAGTCGGCGAGGCGTTCGGCACTTTGGCGGTGTTGGTGGCGGTGATGCGCACCCAGTCGAGCGGCGCGCCGAATTCTTCCGCCACGATCTGCGCGACTTTGGTGAACAGCCCCTGCCCCATCTCGGTGCCGCCGTGATTGAGATGGATCGAGCCGTCGGTGTAGACGTGCACCAGCGCGCCGGCCTGGTTGAGATGGATGAGGGTGAACGAAATGCCGAACATCACCGGCGTCAACGCGATGCCGCGCTTGAGGATCGGGCTCGTCGCGTTGAAGTCGCGGATTGCGGCGCGCCGCGCGCGATAGTCGCTCGACGCCTCGAGTTCCTCGATCATCGCCGGCAGCGTCGCGCAATCCTCGAGGACCTGGCCGTAGGGCGTGCGATCGCCGCCGGAGCGGAGGAAGTTCGCCTTGCGCACGTCGAGCGCATCGAGGCCGCGCTCGCGCGCGATCGCGTCCATCGCCCGCTCGATCGCCAGCATGCCTTGCGGGCCGCCGAAGCCGCGGAAGGCGGTGTTGGAGACCGTGTGGGTCTTCAGCCGCCGCGAGTGAATGTGAACGTCGGGCAGCCAGTAGCAATTGGCGGCGTGGAACATCGCGCGGTCGACGACGCCGGGCGAAAGGTCGGCCGAGCAGCCGCAGCGCGCGTTGAGCACCACGTCGTAGGCGGAGACGCGGCCCTCGTCGTCGTAGCCGATCGCCCAGTCGTCGCGGAAATCGTGGCGCTTGCCGGTGAGGACGAAATCATCGTCGCGATCGAGTCGGAGCTTGCACGGCCGCCCGGTCGCGCGCGCAGCGAGCGCGGCGAGCGCCGCCCAGGCGCAGGCCTGGCTCTCCTTGCCGCCGAAGCCGCCGCCCATGCGGCGCGTCTCGACGGTGACGAAGGCGTCGGGCAAGCCGAGAACGCGGCCGACGATGTGCTGGACCTCGGTCGGGTCCTGGGTCGAGGTGTAGAGCGTCATCTCGCCCGCTTCGCCCGGCACGGCGAGCGACGCCTGCCCCTCGAGATAGAAATGCTCCTGGCCGCCGACGCCGAGGACGCCTTCGAGCCGGTGCGGCGCCGCGGCGAGCGCGCGCTGCACGTCGCCGCGCCCGTAGGCGTAATCCTCCTGCACCCGCAGGCCGCCCGCGAGCGCGTCGTCGACAGTCAGCGCCGGGGTCTTCTCCTCGATGTCGATCTTGGCGAGCCGCGCCGCGCGCCGCGCGGCGTCGCGGGTCGTCGCCGCGACGACGAACAAGGCCTGGCCGTGGAACAGGATCTCGTCGAAGGCGAGCAGGGGTTCGTCGGCGAAAACCGGCGCGATGTCGTTCTTGCCGGGAATGTCGGCGGCGGCGAGGACCGCGACGACGCCCGGGGCGGCGCGCACGGCGGCAAGGTCGAGGCTGCGCAGCCTGCCATGCGCCTTGTCGCCCATGCCGACGGCGAGATGAAGCGTCCCTTGCGGTTCGCGGATGTCGTCGACATAGGCGGCGGCGCCGCTGACGTGGAGGCGGGCCGAATCGTGGGGATGCGGCTTGTGGACGACCGCGGTCGCCACGCTCGGCTCGTAGGTAGGAACGGTGGTCCGGCTAGAGCGGGGCAAGGGCTTCTCCGATGCGGGTCGGCGCCGCGGCGCCGGCGACCTCGATCAGCGCCTTCTTCAACAGGTTGGCGGCGACCTCGGCGCGATAGGCGGCGCTCGCGCGCATGTCGGCGATCGGTTGATAGTCGCGCTTCAGCGCGTCGATCGCCGCCGTCCAGCTCGCGCGGTCGTCGAGCCGCGCGCCGACCAGCGCCGCTTCGGCGTTCGTCCCGCGCCTCGGCGTCGCCGCCATGCCGCCATAGGCGACGCGCGCGCTCGCGATCGTCCGCCCGTCGAGGGTGAAGCGGAAGGCGCCCATCACGGCGGAAATGTCCTCGTCGACCCGCTTCGACACCTTGAAGGCGCGATAGACCTCGTTGGCGGCGAGACGGCGCGCGACCACCGCGCTGACAAATTCACCCTCGCCGCGGTCCTGCCTGCCGTAGGCGACGAAGAAGTCCTCGAGCGGCAGCGTGCGCGCGCGGTTCTCCCGCTTGAGCTCGAGCCGCGCGCCGAGCGCGATCAGCGCCGGCGCGAGGTCGCCGATCGGCGAGCCGTTGGCGATGTTGCCGCCGACCGTGCCGCTCTCGCGCACCTGGCGCGAGCCGAAGCGGCGCATCAGTTCGCCGAGGTCGGGATGGAGCTGGGCGAGATGGGGCGAGGCGTGCTGGAGCGTCGCGCGCGCGCCGATGCGCAGCGCGTCCTTGCCTTCCTCGATCGCGTCGAGCCCGGCGACGCGGCCGAGCCAGACGACCTGCCTGAGATCGCGCAACTGCTTGGTGATCCATAGCCCGACGTCGGTCGCGCCGCCGATCAGGGTCGCACGCGGGAAACGCGCGTAGAGCGCGGCGAGCGAGGCTTCGGACGCCGGCGCCGCGAAGAACGCGCTGTCGTCGCCGACGAAGAGGTCGCGACCGTCGGCGAGCGCCGCCAGCGCCGCAGCGCGTTCGGCGACTTCGGCGGCGAAGCGATCAGCGGGCCTGCCGTCGCAGGTCGCCAGCGCCGCGTCGATGATCGGCCGATAGCCGGTGCAACGGCAGAGGTTGCCGGCGAGCGCGTCGCACGCGCTCTGATAGGAGGCGGGCTCGCGCTGATGATAGAGCGCGAACAGGCTCATCACGATGCCCGGCGTGCAGAAACCGCATTGCGAGCCGTGGTGGTCGACCATCGCCTGCTGCACCGGGTGCAGGCGGCCGCTCTCGGCGAGATCCTCGACCGTCAGCAGTTCGGCGCCGTCGACCTGGCCGAGCAGCAGGATGCAGGCGTTGACCGGCTCGTAGCTGAGCGCGCCGTCGGGCCTGAGACGCGACAGGACGACCGTGCAGGCGCCGCAGTCGCCTTCATTGCAGCCCTCTTTCGTCCCCCTGGCGCCCGCCTCCTCGCGCAGCCAGTCGAGCAAGGTCGTGCGCGGGGCGAAGCGATCGAGAGCGACGGTTTGCCCCCGGAAACGAAAGGTCAGCCTGTTGCGGGGCCCCGCCCCGACTTCGTTCGCAGTCATGCGTGCCTCGATTGCGCGTTTCTGCATCATGATCAAGTTTGCCCCGCGGCGAAAGCTCGTTTGCTCGGCAATTGCCGCAGGCGCCGTGCTGAAAAGCAGGCCAATGGCGACGCTTCAGCCGCGCGTCGCCGGCTCGATCAGGCGCCGGCAGACGAGACGGATCGCGCTGTCGACGGCTTGCGCGTCAGCAAGCGCGCGCGCCGCGCCGCCCGCGGCGCCGATGACGATGCGCGCCAGCGTCTCCGATTCGGCGGCGCCGGCTTTAGCGAGCGCCGCGGCGATTTCGCGCTCCGCCCGTCGATCGAACGCCGCGAAGCGCGGGGCGTAGCGATGGTGGGCGTCGAGGATCTCGGCGGCGTGCGGCGAGCCCTCGACCGCCCGCGTGATCACGCCATATTTGCCGGCGAGCGCGGCCCCGACCCGCGCGGCGACGGCGCCCTCGCCCGAGAGGCCGCGATCAAAGGCGGCCGCGAGTTCGATCAGCAGTTCGGCGATCACGCCATCGAAGACCGCGTCCTTGTCGGGGAAATGGGCATAGAGCGTCGCCTTGGCGATCCCCGCCTCGCGCGCCAGCGCCTCCATCGTCGTCGCGCGGAGCCCGCTCTTCAGCGCCAGCCGCCAAGCCGCCTCGACGATCCGCCGCCGTTTTTCGTTCGCCCGCGGATCGGCGGTCGTCTCCGTCACCTCAGAATCCTATTGAACGAAATGATCTTAAATCGTATAGTTCGTATATCCTAGCAGGAAAGATCACCCCATGCCAGACCGCGTTCTCCTCACCGGCGTCTCCGGATTCCTCGGCGGGCACGTCGCCAGCGCGCTGCTGGCGGCGGGCTATCAGGTTCGCGGCAGCGTGCGAAACTTGGCCAAGGCCGACAAGGTCCGCGACACCCTGACCAAGGCCGGCGCCGACGTCAGCCGGCTCGAATTTGTCGCTCTCGACCTGCTCAAGGACGACGGCTGGGACGCGGCGGCTGACGGCTGCCGTTTCCTCGCCCATACCGCTTCGCCATTCGTGCTGCGGATGCCGACCGACAAGATGGAGCTGATCCGTCCAGCGATCGAGGGAACCGAGCGGGCGCTCAACGCTGGACTGAAAGCGGGCGTCGAACGCGTCGTCCTCACCTCGTCGATGGCGGCCATCGCCTACGGCCACGACAAGAACCACACTTCACCGTTCACCGCCGCCGACTGGACGAACCTCGAGGGCCACGGCGTCAGCGCCTATGTCGAATCGAAGACCCGCGCCGAGCGGCGCGCCTGGGAGATCATGAAGGCGGCGGGGCGCGAGGCCGATCTTGCCGTGATCAACCCGAGCGGGATCTTCGGGCCGCTGCTTGACGAGGATCCCGGCACCTCGGCGCAAATCGTCGTTCGCTTCCTCAAGGGTGGCGTGCCGGCCGTGCCGCGCCTCAGCTTCGCGTTCATCGACGTGCGCGACGTCGCCGCCGCCCATGTCGCGGCGTTGACCGCCCCGGGCGCCGGCGGACATCGCTTCCCGATGGGCGAGCGGAACCTGTCGCTCTTGGAATTCGCCAATATTCTGCGCCGGCGGTTCCCCGCCTATGCCGCCAAGCTGCCCCGCTTCGAACTGCCGGATTGGGCGGTGCGAATCTACGCGTTGTTCGACGCAGACGTGCGCAGCAATCTCGGCGAACTCGGCGTGGTGAAGAGACTGGACTCGCGTGACGTCGTCGCGCTGCTCGGCCGCGACCTGATCACAGCCGAGACGGCGGTCGTCGCCACCGCCGAGAGCCTGATCGCGTTCAAGCTCGTCTGAGGGCATTCGCCTCCAGCGGCCGTCTCAGCGCCCGCCGGCGCGCCTCCAGGTCTTTTCGCCGACGCGCAATGACTCGACGACCAGCCCGCCCTTCGGCTCGAACAGGTGGTCGGCGACGCTGATCTGCCCGTTGGCCATGGAAAGGCCGAGCAGCGCATAGGCAGCCGACATCATGCGCGCAGCCGAGCCGGTGTACCACGACCATCCGCCGCGCCCGCCGTGGCCGTAGCCGTCGTAGATGTCGGCCGGCTGCTGGATCGGGATGAGGCCGTAGGTCGCGATGCGCTCGGGATCGGTCTTCCCCAGCGGCGAAATCTTCTCGAAGATCTCGAAGGCGCGCGCGCTCAGCGTGCGCGCGGCGCGGTCGTCGCCGTGGTCGCGCGCTTCCTGCGCGAGCTTGAGGAAGCCGTCGACGATCCAGGTCGCGCCATGGCTGTACTGCCCGCCGTTCTCGCGCACGCCCGGCGGATAGTCGGCGATGCGGCCAGGATAGGGCTGGCTGTGCTCGAAGAACGGCGCGGCGGTGAGCAGCACGCGATCCGGCCGCTCGATCGCGCTCAGACCGCCCTCGAGCGCGATCAGCGCGCGTTCGAATTCGAGCGCGCCGGAATAGGCGGCCCATCCTGTCGTCATCGCGTTGGCGACCTCGACGACGCGCCCGTCGTCGGCGAAGTCGAGCGCGTAATGGTCGCCCCACCAGGCGCCTCCGAGCGCGACGCGCACGTCCTCGCGCGCCGTCGCGCAGGTCTCGACAAAGGCCTCGTCGCCCTTCAGGCGCGCCAGCGGAATGAACCCGTCGAGCACATTGTAGAGGAAGAAGCCCATCCATACGCTGGTGCCGCGGCCCTTGGCGCCGAGTCCATCGATGCCGTCGTTCCAGTCGCCCGCCTCGAGCAGCGGCAGGCCGTTCACGCCGCGGCGGGCCAGCGTGTATTCGATCGCGCGGCGCGCGTGTTCGTAGACGTCGCCCTTGTCGCGCGACGGGCGCGGCATGACCAGCGCGGTGTCCTGACCCTTCGGCACCGCCGGCGCCTCGAGATAGGGCGTGACCTCATCGAGCACGCCGGCGTCGCCCGACTGACCGACGTAGCGCGCGAGCACGTAGGGCAACCAAAGATGCGGATCGCTGGCGCGCGTGCGCTGTGCGACGCCGGTCCCCCCGCCCGGAGCGCGGTGCCACCACTTGAGCACGTCGCCTTCGGGGAATTGCTGGCCGGCGTGCAGCACGATCTGCGCGCGCGCCAGCCGCGGCTCGGTGAGGATCAGCGGCAGCACGTCCTGCAACTGGTCGCGGAAGCCGACGGCGCCGCCGCGCTGGTTGGGACCGACCCGGCCGAACAGCCGCGAGGCGTAAAGCTGGTAGGGCAGCCACGTATTGACCAGGCGATCGAAGTCGGGGCGGTTGGTCTTGACCTCGACCTCGCCGAGCCGATCCGTCCAGGCGGCGCGGGTCGCCGCGAGTTCGCGCTCCACCGTCTCGACGTCGGCCGCCGCTGCCGCGGCGAGCGCAGCCGTGCGGTCGCGCGCCTGGCCGAGGACGATCGCAAATTTCAGCTCTGCGCCTGGCGCCAGTTCGATCTCGGCGGCGAAGGCGGCGACGCGCCGTCCATCGTCGCGTTGCGACCCGTCGGCGCGGCCGGCCTCGACGAAAACGGGCGTATGGACGTCACGCTCGGGCCCGCCGAAGAAGCGCGCCCGCACGTTCTCGGTGGCCGGTTTGTCGAGGCTGGTCGCGGCGAACGCGACGCCGCGCTGGAAATCGTTGCGCGGGTTCTCGAACAGCAGGGTCGAACCGACCGTCTCCGCCTTCAGCTTGCCGAGACTCTCGTTGGGGCCCTCGTCGAGCGCGATGTCGAAGAACGGCGCGACGCGCAGGCGCAGGCGCCGACGGCCGAGATTGCGCAGCGCGACCAACCGCATGTCGCCGGGAAAGTCGGGCGGAACGAAGACGTCGCAGGTCGTCTCCAGATCGCCGCGGCGCTTGGCGAGACGTGCGACGCCGGGCTCGTAGGTCACCGCGTATTCGGCGTCGGAGCGCTGAAACGGCGCAAAGCCGATCGCGTCGGTTTCGCCCGCGTCGAGGTCGCGAACATAGACGATCTGCCCCGGCAGCGTCGTCGTCGCGCTCTCGAAGCGGAACGGCGTCAGGCCGTTGTGGCGGGAGTTGCCGAAGGCCGAATAGATTTCGCCGTCGTTGTTGACGACCGTCGCGGCGCCGAGCTCGTTGGCCATCGCCAGCGCCCACGGCCGCGGAGTGCGATGGGTCATGAGCAGCGACTTGCCGTCGGGCGAGAAGGCGAACGGCCAGCGGTCGGGCAGCGCCGGCGACGGCTCGACCGCGCGCGTCTCGTAGAGCCGCCGCTCCAGCTCGATCGGCTTGAGTTTCGGCAGGCCGAGCCGCTCGGCGACCCGCTCCGCCGCCCAGACCGCGTTGTCGGAGCGGCCGACGATGAATTCGGCTTCGGCCTCGCCGCGATCGGGAAGCTCGACCTCGAGGGTGAAGCTCGCGGCGGGGTCGAAAGTCCACAGCTTGCCTTCGTCGTCGATCTTGCGCGCGCGCCACTGCTCGCACCCAGTCGGCCTGGCGAGCGAGCCTTCGCCGAGGAAGCGCGTGCGCGAGTCCTCGTAGCCGGTCAGCCGGAAGCCGGCGCCGGGGTTCACCGCGAAGAACGACGTCTCGCCGCGGTCGGCGCGCGCCGAGCGCAGCAGGCGGTTGCGGGCGAGAATGGCGTTGAGCCCGCGCACGAACATCGTCTCGACATGCATGCCGGCGAAATCGAGATCGCGCGCGTAGGCGCCGACCTCATGGCCGGCGATCTCGCAGAAGCTGACCAGCCGCAGCGCGCGCGGGCGGCCGGAGCGGTTCTCCAGCCGCACCCGCCAGCTCAGCGTCGCGCCCTCGGGGTCGGGGCCGAGCTCCATTGTCGCGCGCACGCCATTGACCGTGTTGGCGATGCGGAAGTGGTTGAAGCCGATCCGCTCGACTGCGTAGTCGCCGGCGCGGCGGGCCGGCGCCCAGCCGATCGACCACGGCGCGTCGCCGTTCTCGCAGACGTAGAAGAAGTGGCCGCGTTGCTGCAGCGGATCGAGCGGCCGGCGGAAGAGGTCGATCGGAAAGCCGCCGCGCTCGTCGCCGGCGACATAGGCCGCGCCGCGACCGTCGCGCAGGAGTTCGAAGCCAACGGAGCCGTTTTGGCCGGAGAAGACTTGGGGTCTGCCGACGAGCGCGGCGGGCGCGCCGGGAGGCGGTGGAACCGGCCGTCCCGTCCCCGCCGCTTCGCGCGAGCGCGCCGCCAGCGCCAGCGCGGCGGCGCCGGCGGCGGCACCCGCGACGCCATAGGCGACCACCAGGGTCTTGACCGCACCCGGCATCGGGCCGCCGTGCGACAGCGCCTCCGCGCCCGTCCACGCCTTGTCCCAGGCGGCGCCGCGCGGAATGTAGAAGGGAATGAGCAGCGGCGCCCAGGTGCCGAAACGGCGGATCGCCTCGGGGACCGCGCGGGTGCGCGCGCGGTGGCCGATGAACCGCGCCGCCCGCTCGTCGAGCCGATCGGCGCCGAGGAACGACAGGTTGACCAGCGTCGCCACCCTGAGGCCCATGTGGTCGAACCAGATGAGCACCCGCAGCCAGTCGTAGGCGAGCAGGCCGATGAACATGGTCAGGCTGAAGTCGGCGAAGCCGGCATGGGGCATACCGACGTCGGCGCCGATCGCCACCAGCGAGCGCACCGCGCCGTCCTGGTTGTACCAACTCGGATCGGCCGACTGACGCAGGAAGGTGTTGATGATCGGCGCCATCCACAGGCCCCAGCGCATCACCCGGACCGCGCCCTCGACCAATCCTTGCGCGCCCGCGCCGGAGAGGAGACCGCGGATCGGCCTGAGGCTGCGATCGAGGATCGCGCTGAGGAAGACGACGTTGATCGCGAACAGCGGCGCGGCGAACGACCAGTTGATGACGCCGGAGAGCGATTCGGCGTAGAGCAGACGCACGCCGCCGGCAACCTCGCCGAGGTTGATCATGCCGTATTTGTTGAAGATCGGATAGGTGACGAAGTCGCCCAGCGCCCGGCCGGTGACGCGATAGTTGGCGTCGGAATAGGCCCAGAATTTGTTCCACACCACGGCGACCTGAGCGGCGTCGAAATACCAGCCGAGCGCGCCGGCGACGAAGCCGCCGAGCAGCACGCCGAGCCAATAGACGCGCGCGCTCTGCATGCGCCGGCGCTGGCCGTCGACGATGCGCCCGGCGTCGAACAGCGCATCGACGCCGGCGTAGGCGAAAGCGCCGATGACGAAGGCGCAGGAGAAGCGCGACAGCGGCTCGGCATGGACGAGGTCCCCGGCATAGGCCCACCAGCAACCGCCTCCGACGACCGCGCCGCGCGCCCAGGCGCGCGCGTCGCCGTAAGCGGCGCGCAAGCGGCCGACGAACGGCGGCGTGCCATCGGCCGAACCGATCAGGGTCTGCGCCAGCGGAAAGGCGATCGCGCCGGCGAGCGGCGCGACGAACTGCGAATGACCGAGAATGAATGCGACGAATCCGCCGGCGCGCAGCGGCGTGGAAACGGCGAGAATGAGCAGCATGAACACGCCGCCGTAGATCGCCCCGCGCGTCGCGCCGCCGCGCAAGTTGGCGCGCGCGGAAACTAGCGACGGCGGCCGGCCGCTCAGCGAGTCGAGCACGAGGCCGGTCATGAAATAGACGACGCCCCACAGTCCCGCCTCGGCCAGCGCCGCGAACAGCGAACCGAAGATGATCCGACCGATCGGCGAGGCGCCGACCTGGGCGAAATTGGCGAGCAGCGGCGTCAACGCGGCGAAGGCGGACAGGGCGAACACCAGGCCGTGCAGCGCCGGCCGCCGCGCCGCGCGACCGACGCCGATGAGCGACAACAGTTGCAGCGCCGCCTCGCAGAGGACGAACAGCACGGCCGTGCGGCCGACGAGCACCTTGACGGGAAACGACGCGAACGCGAACGCGAGCCCGCCGATTTCGGCCATGTGCCAATCGGCGCCGAGCAGGACGACGAGCTTGAACAGGAAGGGCGTGGCGACGAGGCCGAGCGCCTCGATCGGCCGCAGCGGCCGCGCAGAGCCGAACAGCGCCGCCAGCGCGCCGCCGAGATAGAGGCAATAGGCGACCGTCGCATCGGCGACGTCGAGGCGCAGCGAGTCCGCCCACGAACCGGCCAATTGCCAGAATGCAAGCGAATCATTGCGCTGATAAGCGAACAAGGCGAAGGCGACGGCGTCGACGATCACCGGCGTTATCGGCAAGGCGCCGAGGAAGGCCTGTCGCAACAGCGCGAGTCCGGCCGCGCCGGCGAGACCGGCGATCATCCATTCGCGCGCCGCCAGCGACGCATAGATCGCTGCGGCGAGCAGCGCCGCGCCGACCGCAGCCGCGACCAACGACGCCTGCTGCGGACCGCGCTGCGCGGCGATCTCTGTCGCCGTATCCGTGCCAGCGGAAATCTTCGTCGTCCCTCTGTCAGGTCCCAATTCGCGGCGGAAAATCGCAGCCCGACGGCCAAGCGTCAATCGGCGATATAGCCATTGCCGTTCTGCGCGGCGAGACGTAGTTTGGCCCCGGCATAAGACGCGGAGGTCGCGTGAAGCTTGCCCTTGCCCTTTCGACGGTCGCCGCCGCCATCCTCGCGCTCGAGGCGGCCGCGGCGGCCGAGCTGCCTTCCCGACATGCCCAGCCCGCGGCGGCGGCGCAGACATGCCGAGTCGACGGCCAGGAAGGCATGGTCCTTCCCGGCTCCGGAACTTGCATGCGCGTCAGCGGCTACGTGAACGCGCAGGCGGCGTTCGGCACGCTTTCGAACTCGCGGCAAATTCGCGCGCAGACGCCGTAAGGCGCGCGGATCAGCGTTTGGCCTCGCGCGCCATCAGCCGCTGCACCGCGCTGAGCGTCGCCTTGAGCGACGCCATGACGATGCTCGGGTCGATGCCGACGCCGTGCAGGATCCTGCCGTTGGCGTCCTGAAGCTCGACGTAGCTGGCGGCCGTCGCATTGGCGCCGCGGCCGACCGCATGCTCGTGATAGTCGATGAACGAGAAATCGATGGCGAAGGCGCGCTTGAGCGCGTCGACGAACGCGTCGATCGGCCCGTTGCCCTCGCCCTCGATCGTCGTCGTCGAGCCGTCGGCGCGTCTGAGGGTCGCGGCGAGCTCGCGGTTGTCGGGCGATGTCGGAATCATCTGCTGCTTGACCAAGGTCAGCGGCGCGTCGGCGAGCAGATAGGTGCGCTGGAACAGGCCCCACAACTCGGGCGAAGTGAGCTCCTTGCCCTCGCGATCCATCAGTTCCTGCGCGACCTTGGAGAACTCGATCTGCAGGTTGCGCGGCAAGTCGAGACCGTGGTCGGCTTTCAGCACGTAGGCGATGCCGCCCTTGCCCGACTGGCTGTTGATGCGGATCACCGCCTCGTAGTCGCGCCCGACGTCCTTCGGATCGATCGGCAGATAGGGCACCTGGAACAACGGCTCGTTGCGCAGTTCCTGCGCCTCGAAACCCTTCTTGATCGCGTCCTGATGCGAGCCGGAGAAGGCGGTGTAGACCAGTTCGCCGACGTAGGGGTGACGCTGGTGCACCGGCAATTGCGTGCAGAACTCCGCCACTTCGCGGATCGCGTTGACGTCGCTGAGGTCGAGCTGGGGATCGACGCCCTGGGTGAAGAGATTGAGCGCCATCGTCACGATGTCGACGTTGCCGGTGCGCTCGCCGTTGCCGAACAAAGTGCCTTCGACGCGGTCGGCGCCCGCCATCAGCGCGAGCTCCGCCGCGGCGACCGCGGTGCCGCGATCGTTGTGCGGATGGGCGGACAGGATGACGCTGTCACGATCGGAGATGTGACTGGCGAACCATTCGAACTGATCGGCGTAGGTGTTCGGCGTCGCCATCTCCACGGTCGCCGGCAGATTGAGGATCAGCCGCCGCGCGGGGGTCGGCTCGATCGCCGCCTTCACCGCCTCGCAGACCTCGAGCGCGTAATCGAGCTCGGTGCCGGTGAAGCTCTCCGGCGAATATTCGAAGACGAACTCGGTCTCCGGCGTCGCGTCGGCGAGCGCCTTGACCTGCCTGGCGGCGTTGACCGCGATTTCGCGCACGACGGCGCGGTCGGCGCGGAACACCACCTCACGCTGGAGCGTCGAGGTCGAGTTATAGAAGTGCAGGATGACCTTCTTGGCGCCCTTGACCCCTTCGAAGGTGCGCTCGATCAGTTCCGGCCGACACTGGGTCAACACCTGGATCGCGACGCCGTCGGGAATGCGGCGCTTGACGATAATCGAGCGGATGAAGTCGAAATCGGTTTGCGAGGCGGCGGGGAAACCGACTTCGATTTCCTTGAACCCCATGCGGACGAGCAGGTCGAACATGCGGTTCTTGCGATCGAGGCCCATCGGCTCGACCAGCGCCTGGTTGCCGTCGCGAAGATCGACGGAACACCAGATCGGCGCCTTGTTGATCTGCCGCGACGGCCATTGGCGATCGGCCAGGACGAGCGGCGCATAGGCGCGGTATTTGTGAACAGGCATATTGGACATGACGGACCCCTGCGACGGCTGCGCATCTGCTCGGCCTCGATCAGAGGTCCGGCGCGCGCGTCAATCTGTTGTACGTGAGCGAAGAACGAACTCCTCTCCCGGCGCGGTCAGTGCGCCGGGCGAGTAAGTCGCAGGGTCGACGGCAGAATCTGGGGCCGGATTCGCATGCGCGCAAATAAGCCGAGAGCCTGCAAAAAATCAACCGCCAATTTGCCCCGGGGGCGTCGCCGCGCCCCTTGGTCGCGCCCCGTTGCCACCCGTTAGCTGGCATGTTAGCGTCAAACGGGCTTTCGCAGCCAGCGCCCATATCGGCGCCAACCATAAGCGCCGTTGTGCGTAACGCGTCGACCCCGGGAGGATACCAAGATGTTGAAAAAGTTGCTTTGCGCCAGCGCCGTTGTTTCGGTCGCCGCGCTCGCCGGCCCCAGCTACGCCGCCGACAAACCGACCATCCCCGTCATCGTCAAGGACACGACCTCGGCCTATTGGCAGATCGTGTTCGCCGGCGCCCGTCAGGCCGCCAAGGACCTCGACGTCAACGTGCCTGAACTCGGCGCCCAGTCCGAATCCGACATCAACGGCGAGATCACGATCCTGGAGAACGCGGTCGCCGAGAAGCCGGCGGCGGTCGTGATCGCTCCGACCCAGTTCAAGGCGCTCGGCAAGCCGATCGACGAGGCGGCGAAGAAGGTGCCGATCATCGGCATCGATTCGGCGGCGGACTCGAAGGCCTTCACGTCGTTCCTGACCACCGACAACGAGGTGGGCGGGCGCATCGCGGCGGACGGCATGGCCGCTGCGATCAAGGACAAGTACGGCAAGGCCGAAGGCGATGTCGCGCTCATCACCCACCTGCCGGGCGTCGGCTCGCTCGAGGCTCGCAACAAGGGCTACAAGGAAGAGCTGGCTGACAAATATCCCGACCTGAAGCTGGTCGCCGACAAGGTCTCGGACGGCAACGCCACGACCGGCCTCAATATCATGACCGACCTGATCACCGCCAACCCCAACCTGCGCGGCGTGTTCGCCGACAACCTGATCCAGTGCCAGGGCGCGAGCCAAGCGATCGCCGAGAACAAGAAGGGCGACACGATCAAGCTCGTCTGCTTCGACGCCGACGACAAACTCATCGGCTATCTGAAGGACGGCACGATCGCGGCTCTGCTTCTGCAGGACCCTTACCGGATGGGCTATGACGGCGTGAAGACCGCGCTCGCCGCGTCGAAGGGCGAGAAGGTTCCCGCGTTCGTCGACACCGGCGCGAACCTGGTCACCAAGGCCAACATGGACAACCCGAAAGAGCACAAGCTGCTCTATCCGCCGAAGTGATGTGACACAGGGCGCGCCGGCCTCCGCCGACGCGCCCTCTTCTCCTCTTGCGCTCAGCCGCGGCGCGGGAGGATGATCTTCGTCTCAACGGCCCGGCAAGTGTCTTCAAGAGCGCGACTATGGCATCTGTTGAATCCGCCGCCCCGACCGCCCGCGCGCCGATCCTGGTTCTCGACAAGCTCGACAAGCGATTCGGCGCGACGCACGCGCTCAAGTCCGTCGACCTGACGTTCGAGCAAGGCGAGATTCACGCCATCGTCGGCGAGAACGGCGCCGGGAAGTCGACGCTGATCAAGGTGCTGACCGCCGTCCATCCGCGCACGGCGGGCGACGTCTACTGGAACGGCAAGTCGGTCCCGCTCGCCACCCCTCAGGAGTCGATCGGGCTCGGCATCAACGCTGTTCACCAGGAGGTCGTGCTTTGCCCGCACCTGACCGTCGCCGCCAACATCTTTCTCGGCGACGAGGAAATGCGCGCCGGCCTGCTCGACAAGCGGCGGATGGAGCGCGATGCGCAGAAACTGCTCAATGAGCTTGGATTCGCCCTGCCGGCCGACGCAATCCTGTCCTCGCTCACCATCGGCCAGCAGCAGCTTGTCGCCACCGCGCGCGCCGAGCGGCGCGGCGCCAAGTTCCTCATCTTCGACGAGCCGACCGCCTATCTCACGCGCCAGGAGGCGGCGGCGCTGTTCAAGCTGATCCGACAGCTCAAGGCGCGCGGCGTCACGATCGTCTACATCAGCCATCGCCTCGAAGAGGTGTTCGAGCTGTGCGACCGGGTTTCCGTGCTGCGCGATGGGGCGCTCGTCGCCACGCGCAAGGTCAGCGAAACCAACGAAACCGAACTCATCGCGCTGATGATCAACCGCTCGATCGAGCAGATCTATCACAAGGACGAGGTTCCGATCGGCGAGACGATCATCGAGACGGCCGCGCTCACGGGCCCCGGCTTCCAGGATGTTTCCATCCGGGTGCGGGAGGGCGAGATCGTCGGGCTCTACGGTCTCATCGGCGCCGGTCGAAGCGAGTTCGTGCAGAGCGTCTTCGGCCGCCATCCGGCGACCGGCGGCCGCATCGTCTGGCGAGGGCGGGACGTGACGATCCGCACCGAGCGGCAGGCGATGAACCTCGGCATTGCGCTCTCTCCGGAAAGCCGCAGGGACCAGGGCCTCTGCCTCAACCTCGGCGTCGGCCTCAACATCAACCTGCCGATCTTCAAACTGCTGAGCGTCGGCCCGCTCATCAATGTCGCGCGAGAGTCCGCTGCCGCCGACAAGCAGATCCGCGACGTCCAGATCAAGACCGCCTCGCGCGCGGCGCCGGTGACGAGTCTGTCCGGCGGAAACCAGCAGAAAGTCGTGATCGGCAAGTGGCTCAATCACGGCGCGAAGCTCTTCATCTTCGACGAACCGACCGTCGGCGTCGACGTCGGCACCAAGGCGGAAATCTATCGGCTGCTCGGCTCCCTGCTCAAACAGGGCGCGGGCATCGTCATGGTCTCGTCCTACCTGCCGGAAGTCTACGAACTCGCCGACACGCTGCACGTCTTCCGGGCGGGCCGGCTGGTCGCGACCCACGGACGCAAAGACGCCTCCCATGAAGAGATTTTGACCGAAGCGATCGGCGTTTAGGGTACGGGGGATTCCAAGGGAAATGACTGAACAAACCATCTCTCAGGACCGTCGGCGCGGGCGTCGGCTGGACGTGTTGTTGGGCTTGACCCTGCTCGGGCTGCTGCTCGCCATGTGGCTTGCGCTGTCCGTCGAGACCACGACCTTCTGGACCTCGAACAACATGGCCAATCTCCTGCGCCAGGGGGCGATGATCGCGATCCTGGCGATCGGCGAGACCTTCGTGATCATCACGGGCGGCATCGACCTTTCGGTCGGCGCGGTGGCCGGATTCGTCTCGATGGCGGTGGCGTTGCTTCTCGCCAACCATCTCGCCATCGCCTCGACGATCGCCGGCGCCGTGGCGATTTCGCTGGCCATCGGCGTGATCATCGGCGTCTTCCACGCCTTCGGCGTCGTGCAGATGGGCCTGCCTCCGTTCATCATGACGCTGGCGACGATGTACGCGCTGCGCGGCCTCGGTCTTCTCATCACCAACGGCGCGACGATCTCGATCGACAACGACGCCTTTACCGGCTTCTCGCGCGCGAGCTTCCTCGGCTTCCCATGGACGGACGGCACCTGGTTCCAGGTTCCGATGCTGTTCTGGATGGTGATCGTGATCGCGGTGCCCACCTACTTCCTGCTCATTCGCAGCCGCTGGGGCCGCTATCTCTACGCCATCGGCTCGAACAAGGAGGCTGCCCGCCTTTCCGGCGTCAACGTCAAGGCGATCACCTATCTCGCCTATATCGTGTCGTCCTTTTGCGCCGCGTTCTGCGGCATCCTCCTCGCCATGCGGATCGGCATCGGCAACCCGACCCAGGCCGAGGGCTGGGAGCTGCAGGCGATCGCCTCCTCGGTCATCGGCGGCACCAGCCTGTTCGGCGCGGTCGGCTCGATCCATGGCCCGCTGATCGGCTCGTTCATCCTGACCACGTTCAACAACGGCGCGAACCTGCTCAACCTCAATCCGTTCTGGCAGCGCATCATCACCGGCCTGCTGATCATCGTCGTCGTCTATTTCGATACGCTGAGGACCCGCAAACGCTGAGCCGCCGACGCTGACCGACGTTCTCGTCTGCGGCGACCTGCTCGCCGAAAGCCGCTATGCCCATGCGCGAGCGGCGGCGGCCGATGGCGACTGTCGTGTCGCGGCCGAATTGATCGAGCAGGCGCTGGAGCGCGCGCCGGCGCGATCGACGGCGCGCCGCCCGGTCTGGTCGCCGTTTTCGCCCGCTGAGCAGGCCGGCGAGGCTCGCCGCCTGAGCGAGTCGGGCGACTCGAGGCGCTATCCCTTTTTCCGACGCCGCTCCGTTTACGATCCGCTGGTCGGCGCGGCCCGCGCGAGCCGCCGTCCCTCGCGCGCGCGCATGATCGCGGCGTTGAGCGCGCCGCCGAACACGAAGATCGCAGCGAGCGTGTAGAGAAACGCCAGCGCGATCATCACCGAGGCGAGGCCGGCGTAGGTGGACACGTAGTTGCGCGCGAACTGGCTCAAGTAGACGCCGAAGATCTCGCCGAAGGCGATGCTGCTGACGAAGCTCGCGACGACGCCGGGCGCGATGTCGATGAAGCGCAGCCGCCGCGCCGGCAGCCAAAGATGGGCGAAGAACATCGCCGACGCGAGCAGCACTGTGGCGACGCCGAGCCGGGCGAACGTCACCGTCGACTGCATCGGCGCCAGCGCCGGGAGATAGGCGACCGCCGTCGCCCAGATCAGCGGCCCGAGGATGACGAGCAGCGCCAGGCTCAGCAGCGCCGCGGCGCCAATGACCATGAAGGCGAGCGATTGCAGCCGCAGCAACCACCATGGCCGCGTCTCAGGGCAGGCATAGGCGCGGTCGAGCCCGACCCGCAGCGCCTCGATGGCGTTGGAGGAGAAGTAGAGCGCCAGCGCTGCGCCGGCGGTCAGCAGACCGCCGCGCGGCGCGGTCAGCACGTCGCGCACCTCGGCGGCGATCGGCCCGGCGACCGCGGCCGGCCAGGCGGAGAAGATCAGCCGCGCGACCTCGTCGGCGAGATCTTTCGAGCCGAGGAAGCCGGCGATCGCCGTGACAAAGATGAGGAACGGAAACAGCGACATCAGCGCCGACAGGGCGATATGGCTGGCAATTGCCCAGCCGTCCTCGGCGAGGAAATGGTTGGTGGCGTCGAAAGCGATCGTCCAAACCCTGCGCAGCATCTCGTCCCCTACCCGCCCCGCGGCGTTCGGCTCGCGGCCGCGTCAGTCTACCGGCGGCGGCGCGTGAACGCACGGCGTCGCAGCGTGCACTTAAGAGCGCAGTCCCTTCGCCGAAAGGGGCATTGCCTCCGGTCGTGCGCCGAAGCATTGTGCAATGCAACATTCCGCCTGCGGGAGCAAACCGTGTCGCCTGACGAACTCGCTGCTCAAGCCTTGCGCGCCGTCGAGGTTTTGCTCGCGCGCGCCGTTGAGCGGCTCCGCCCGCGCGTCAGCGACGCCGGCGCCCTCAGCGCGGAAAAGCTCGAGCGCGAACAACACGCCGCGCACGGGCTCGCCTGGCTGGCGACCTATGTCGAGGCGATCCGCGAAATGGCGAGCTACGCAAGCCGCATGCGAGCCGAGGGGCGCTACGGCGAGACCGAAGCGCAGCTGACGCTGATCGGGCTCGGCGAATACCTGGCGCAGATCTTCGGCGGCGTCGCGATGAACCAGGGCGAGGTCGTTCGCCTCGCCGACTTCGGCCTCTCCGGCGCGGAGATTGCGGCGGCTCGCACGGAGGCTGTCGAAACATTGATCGCCGGGGGAACCGCGCTCGAGGCGCGGGCGCGGCTCGCCGAGTTGATCGCCGAGGCGCACGTGGGCCCGATTGGCGATCCTGGCCTCGACGAGACGTTTGAGGCGATCCGCGTCGAGATGCGCCGCTTCGCCGACGCGGAAGTCGTGCCTCATGCGCAGGACTGGCACCGCGCCAACGCCTACATCCCGCTCGACGTCATCAGCGGCCTCGGCGAACTCGGCGTCTTCGGCCTGACCATTCCGGAGGAATACGGCGGCCTCGGGCTCGGCAAGGTGGCGATGTGCGTCGTCTCCGAGGAGCTGTCGCGCGGCTACATCGGCGTCGGCTCGCTCGGCACGCGCTCGGAGATCGCCGCCGAGCTGATTCTCGCCGGCGGCACGGAGGCGCAGAAGCGCCGCTTCCTGCCCAAGATCGCCAGCGGCGAGATTCTTCCGACCGCGGTCTTCACCGAGCCCGGCGCCGGCTCCGACCTCGCCTCCCTGCGCACACGCGCCGCGCGCGACGGCGACGCCTACGTCGTCAACGGCGCCAAGACCTGGATCACGCACCCGGTGCGCGCCGACCTGATGACGTTGCTCGCGCGCACGGATCCGAACCAGCCGGGCTACAGGGGCCTGTCGATGCTGCTGGTCGAGAAGCCGCGCGGCGACGATGCCGATCCGTTTCCGGCCCAAGGCATGTCGGGCGGCGAGATCGAGGTGCTCGGTTATCGCGGCATGAAGGAATACGAGATCGCCTTCGACAATTTCCGCGCGCCGGCCGACAGCCTGCTCGGCGGCGTCGAGGGCCAGGGCTTCAAGCAGTTGATGGCGACCTTCGAATCGGCGCGCATCCAAACGGCGGCGCGCGCCGTCGGCGTCGCACAGTGCGCGTTCGAGCTGGCCTTAGGCTACGCCAAGGAGCGTGTGCAGTTCGGCAAGCCGATCATCGCCTTTCCGCGCGTCGCCGACAAGCTGGCGATGATGGCGGTCGAGATCCACATCGCCCGCCAGCTCGCCTATTTCGCCGGCCGCGCCAAGGACGCGGGGCGCCGCTGCGACCTCGAGGCGGGCATGGCCAAGCTGCTCGCCGCCCGCGTCGCCTGGGCGGCGGCCGACAACGCGCTGCAGATCCACGGCGGCAACGGCTTCGCGCTCGAATATCCGATCTCGCGCGTCCTTTGCGACGCGCGCATCCTCAACATCTTCGAGGGCGCGGCGGAGATCCAGGCGCAGGTGATCGCGCGGCGGCTGCTGGAAGGCGCAACCGAGGACGCGACGCGACGCGATCGCCTCAGTGGTTCTCCAGCTTGACGTGGGCCACGCCGGCTTGGCGCATGCCGAGCGCGTCGGCCGCGTAGGTCGAAACGTCGATGATGCGGCCGCGGGCGAACGGGCCGCGGTCGACGATGGTGACGATCGCGCTCCGGCCGTTGTCGAGATTCGTGACGCGCACGTGCGAACCGAAGGGCAGCGTGCGGTGGGCGGCGATCAGGCCTCCATGCCAGGGATTGCGATAGTAAGTCGCCAGTCCGTATTCGTCGGCTTTCGCCTGCGCGCCGACCAATGCGGCAAACGCGATGACGGCGGCAAGAACAGGTTTGATCAAAGGAACCTCAATTGTTGGATCAGCGGCGCGCCTCCCCAGGCTTTACGGAGGCCGCGACTTCGCTTTAGAATTGGACTAATTCGTGACCGTTGGGAACTTGACTTAATTTCTTCACGAAATTCTGCGCTGCTCTGGGTTATGTGGGTCCGCGAGGGCTCCGCGACCGATGAAAGGGCCAACTTTGCGCATTCTGGTCCTCGGCGCGGGCGGCATGATCGGCCGAAAGCTTTGCGCCCGGCTCGCCGCCGACGGCGCAATCGCTGGGGGTCGGATCGATGAGGCCCGTCTTGTCGACCTCGACGCTCCCGTCCCGCCCGTCGACTCGCCGTTCGCGACAATCTGCGCGGCCGTCGATCTCGCCGCCGAACCGGCGGCGGGCGAACTCATCGACGCCCGGCCCGATGTCGTGTTCCACCTCGCGGCGGTCGTTTCGGGCGAAGCGGAGAGCGACTTCGACAAGGGCTACGCGGTCAATCTCGACGCCACGCGCCGCCTGTTCGAGGCGATTCGCCGCGAACGCGACCGCTCCGGCGGCGACTACCGCCCGCGGCTGATCTACGCCTCGTCGATCGCCGTGTTTGGCGCGCCCTGCCCCGCGACGATCGACGACGATTTCCTCGCTGCCCCGTTGACCAGCTACGGCGCGCAGAAGGCGATCGTCGAGTTGCTGATCGCCGACTATTCGCGCCGCGGGATTTTCGACGGCGTCGCGTTGCGCCTGCCAACCGTGGTCGTCAGGCCCGGTCCGCCGAACCGCGCCGCCTCCGGCTTCTTCTCGTCGATCATCCGCGAGCCGCTCGCGGGGCGCGAAGCGATCCTGCCGGCGCCCGAGGAGACGCGATTGTGGTGCGCCTCGCCGCGCGCCGCGGCAGGCTTCTTCGTCCACGCCGCGGCGGTCGACTTCGATCGGCTGGGTCCGCGGCGCAGCTTGACGATGCCTGGCGTTTCCGTCACCGTCGCCGAGGAAATCGAAGCGTTGCGCCGCGTCGGCGGCGAGGCTGCAGTCCGGCTGATCCGTCGCCAGGCCGACGAATCGATCGCCAACATCGTCGCCGGCTGGCCGGGCCGATTTGACGCCAGGCGCGCTTGCGCGTTCGGTTTCGTCGCGGAGTCGAGTTTCGACGAGATTGTCCGCGTCCATCTGGAGGATGACCATGTCGCTGCTGTCGCCTGACGAGGCGGCCGCCAGACAATCGCCCCCGGCGCTGATCGAGGGTCCCGCCGCCGTGCGCGCCGAAATCGGCGCGGCGCCCAAGTCCGTCGCTGCGCGGCGGCGTTCGATCGGCGTCGCCGGCCACCTGCTGCTGCTGACGATCGGCTTCGTCCTGCTGGCGATGGCGCTGTTCTCCGCCTCGCGGCTCACCGCCTATCGCGAGAACTGGCTGCGCGACCGGCTGATGGTCGCTCACAGCGCGATGATGCTGTTTGGCGAGACCGGCAAAGAGCTGGTGCCGCCGGAACTGGCCGACAAGATCCTCGACACGGTCGGCGCCAAGTCGATCGTCGTCGCCCTGCCGGACGGGCGGCGGCTGGTCGCCGCGCCCGTCGGCCAGACCGCCCCGATCGCCGAAACGGTCGAGATCGCCGAGCCGGCCTCGTCGACCCCGCTGGTCAGCCATTCGACTTTCCGCACCATGTTCGCCCAACCCGGCTCGCTGGCGCGGGTGATCGGCAAGTCGCAGGGCGATGGCGCCACCATCGACGTGACGCTCGACGAGACGCCCCTGATCGAGGCGCTGTGGCGCATCTCGCGCAACTTCCTCGTCCTGTCGCTGATCATCTCGGCGGTGGTGACGTGCGTGCTGTGGCTGGCCTTGTGGTCGATGGTGATCCGGCCGGTGCGCCGGCTGACTTCGAGCATCATTGCCTTCGGCGAGCGGCCGCAGGAGAGCGCGCGCGTCATCGCGCCGAGCGGCCGCAACGACGAGATCGGTCGCGCCGAGGCTGCGCTGGCGACGATGCAGAGCTCGCTCGCCCACGAGCTGAGACAGCGCAAGCGTCTCGCCGAGCTCGGCATGGCGGTCGCGCGCATCAACCACGATCTGCGCAACATGCTGTCGGCGGCCCAGCTGATTTCCGATCGTCTGAGCGCCATCCCCGACCCGCTCGCCCAGCGCCTCGCGCCGCGGCTGGTGGCGACCCTCGACCGCGCGATCCAGTTCTGCCAGTCGACGCTCACTTACGGCGGCGGCCACGAACAGGCGCCGACGCCGCGGCGCTTCGACCTGCGCGAGCTGGTGCGCCTGCTGGTCGAGACCGCCGAGGCGGAGCGCGCCGGGGCGGTCGTCTACGCGATCGACATTCCGCCGAAATTCGAGCTGCTCGCCGATCCCGATCACGTTCAGCGGGTGATCGAGAACCTGTGCCGCAACGCCGCCCAGGTGCTGGTGACGCGCGGCGCGCAGAACGGCCGGCCGACCGCGATCCGGCTGGCGGCGATCCGCACCGACAACGTGGCGCTGATCGAGATCAGCGACACGGGGCCCGGCTTCGCGCCGGAACAGACAGCGCACATTTTCGAGCCGTTCCATCTGACCACCCGCGAGGGCGGCACGGGGCTCGGTCTCGCCATCGCCGCCGATCTCGTCGCCCGCAACGGCGGCTCGATCAGCCTCGCCGAGGCCAAGAGCGACGACTTCTATTGCGGCGCGCGCTTCCTCATCACCCTGCCGACCCCCGACCCGGCGACCCGGCGCGGCCGCGCGCCGGCGTCGGCCCGCTCTTCCGCCTGAGCCCGGGCCCCGGGCGACCCTTCGCCGCGGCGAGCCGCGAGTTTACGCCAGCGCGCCGTTCCTCTATTGCTCCCTCACGCAAAGAGGGGCCAGCATGGACGTGAAGCCGTCCGTAGAGGACAAATATCAGGCGATCAATTTCGTCGCTTCCCTCGCGCCGGAAGCCGAGGGGGCCCGCGAGAGGCTCGTCGCCCGCTACGGCGACGTCCCCTATGAAGAGGCCGACGTCGTCGTCGCCCTGGGCGGGGACGGCACGATGCTGCAGACCCTGCACCGCACCATGTCGGCGCCGAAGCCGGTATACGGGATGAATCGCGGCTCGCTCGGCTTCCTGATGAACGACTTTTCCGAGCGGGGCCTGCGCGCCCGCCTGGCGGCGGCGCAGTCCTCGATCATCCATCCGCTGCTCATGCGCACGCGCGATGTGCACGGCGAGGAGAAGACGGCGCGAGCGATCAATGAAGTGTCGCTGTGGCGGCAGAAATACCAGGCGGCCAAGATCGAGATTCTGGTCGACGGCCACGTGCGGCTGGCCGAGTTGGTCGCCGACGGCGTGCTGGTGGCGACCCCGGCGGGGTCCACCGCCTACAATCTCTCCGCCAGCGGCCCGATCCTGCCCTGGGGGTCGCGGCTGATGGCGCTGACGCCGATCTGCGTCTTCCGGCCGCGGCGCTGGCGCGGCGCCCTGCTGCCGGACCGCGCCCAGGTCGCGTTCGAGATCCTCGAATCGGAGAAGCGTCCGGTCGCCGCCGCGGCGGACCACATCGAAATTCGCGACGTTCTGCGCGTCGACGTCGAGACCGATTACGCGACGTCGCTGATCCTGCTGCACGACGCTGGCCATCCGTTCGACGAGCGCACGCTGCGCGAGCAGTTCGGCGTCTGAGGCGGCCGCGCGGCGCAAGCCGCGGCGAAGAGGGGAGCCGACAGCGATGGCGGAAAGCGCGCATGTGGTCGCCGAGCGGACGCTGGCGAGCGGGCGATTTCGCCTCACCCGCACGGCGGTCGAGATCGACGAGGCGGACGGCGCGCATCGTGCGCTCGATCACGAAATCTACCATCACGGCCCCGCCGCCGCTGTGCTGCTCTACGATCCGACGCGAAGGGTCGTTCTGCTGGTCAAGCAGTTCCGCCTCGCCGCCTATCTCGCCGATGGTTCGCTGGCGATGCTGGAGGCCTGCGCCGGCATGCTCGACGGCGACGCCCCCGAAGACTGCGCGCGGCGGGAGGCGCAGGAGGAAACCGGCGTCCGCATCGCCACGCTGCGCCGCGCCTTCGACGCCTTCTCCAGTCCCGGTTCGCTGACGGAGAAGATCGCCTGCTTCGTCGCGCCCTACGGCGCGGACGACCGCATCGGCGCCGGCGGCGGCGTCGACGCCGACGAGCATATCGAGACGGTCGAGATTGGCTTCGACGAGGCCGAGGCGATGATCGCCGCCGGCGCGATCCGCGACGCCAAGACCATCGCCCTCGTCTATTACGCGAAGGCGACCGGCCTATTCGGCTAGCCGAATTTTCAGTCCTGCGGCAGGGCGAGCGGCTGGGCAGGAACGTCGGAGGCGATCGGGCCCGGCCCGGCGCCGTCGCGCTGATAGACGTCCGGCCGGAATTGCACGATGCCGTCCGGCGTCGCCCAAGCGGTGATGTAGACCCAGTAGACGTTGACCGGCTTGGTCAGCTTGACGTCGACGCGGTCGCCCGAGCGGATGACGTCGTCGATCTGGTCGCGGCCCCAGCCGGGATTGTCCTCCAGCAGCCAGGCGACGTAGTCGCGCACATCCTGCACGCGCACGCATCCCGACGAAACAAAGCGGAAGTCGTCGCCGAAAATGCCCTTGGACGGCGTGTCGTGCATGTAGACGCCGTAGGGATTGGGGATGTTGATGCGGACGAAGCCGAGCGAATTGAGATCGGCGCCCTGATCCTGGCGGTACTTGTAGTGGGTCGCCTCGTCGCTGTTCCAATTGATCGACGACGGCGACACTTCCTGGCCTTCCTTGTTGAAGACGCGAATCTTTTCGTCGGTGAGGTAGCTCGCATCGGCCTGCATCTTGGGGATGAGGTCTTTCTTGATCAGCGACGGCGGCACGGTCCAGAACGGGTTGAAATTGATCTCGGTCGCCTTGGTCTGCATGATCGGCGACTGGCGGTCGATCCGGCCGACGCCGGCGTTGTGATGGGAATGGACGACCCCGCCCTCGACCGTCTCGACCGCTGCGGCGGGAATGTTGACCATGACGAAGCGATCGCCCAGATCGCCCGAATAGGCGCGCAGCCGGACCAGATTGGTCTGCAGCTGCTGCAACCGCGCATCCGCCGACACGTTGAGCTCGGCGAGCGTCGCGTCGTTGATCTCGCCGGTGGCGTCGAGGCCATGGCGAACCTGGAAGCGCTTGACCGCGGCGTCGACGAACGAATCGAACACCGGCCCCATTCCGGCGACCGAATCGAGGTCGCTGGAGGCGATCAAACGCTGACGCAGCGCCTGCACGGCCTTGGACTTCGAGCCGATCTTGAGGTCAGCGCCGCCGGGAACGACGTTCCAGCCGCCGCGCGCGACTAGGCTTTGATACTGCTCGATCGCCCGCTCGGTCGCCTCGACCGTCGCGGGCGACAACGTCGGCGTGCTTTCGCGGCCGATCGAGACGCGATCGGAGGTCTCGTAGCTCTGCCGCCATTCGGCCTGGTCGTCTCCGGCGAGCTGTTGGGCGCGCGCCGCCAGCGGGACGAAGGTCGCGCCTGCGAAGGCGCAGGCCGCGACAGAGGAAAGAAAAGCGCGCCGATTGACGCGCACGAATCGCATTCCCGTCATGAACAGGCCAAGCCCCTGATGATTCGCGCCAAACGCCACATCTGGCCGTCGCCCCCCGCGCCGCATTCGCGATTGGAGCCGGCTCGCGATTCGACGGCGACGACCCGTTGCGTAACTCGCCGACTCTTCGGGCGAATTTATGGCCGGGGGCGATGCGCACGCAAGCGTGAAGCGGACGGCGAAAAAAGGGCGCCCGCGATGGACGCCCTCGCCAATCGGCTATCCGCCGCCCGTCGCCGGCGCCGCCGGGGCGGCGTTCAGGGACCTTCGACCGTCGTTCGGCCGGAGCGGGTCGGCGTCCGCCGCGCCCGCGCCTCGGTCGCCGCCGTCACAGGCGGTACTTGATCTGATCGGTCCAGAAACGCTCGAGCCGCGCCAGCGACACGTTCATGCGGGCGAAATCGTCGGCCAAGACGCCGCCGATCTGCTCAACTGTGGTCGCGTGCTTTTCGTAGAGCCCGCCGATGATGCGATGCACCTCCTCGCCCTTGTCGGTCAGGCTGATGCGGACCGAGCGGCGGTCGATGCGAGAGCGGGCGTGATGGAGGTAGCCCATCTCGACCAGTTTCTTGACGTTATAGGAGACGTTCGAGCCGAGGTAATAGCCGCGCGTGCGCAGTTCGCCCGCCGTCAGCTCCTTGTCGCCGATGTTGAACAGCAGCAGCGCCTGGACGGCGTTGACGTCCGAGCGGCCGCGCCGATCGAACTCGTCCTTGATGACGTCCAGAAGGCGGCGATGCAGCCGCTCAACCATCGTCAGGGTCTCGAGATACGCAGGGCGAACGGCGGCGATCCGCCCCGAACGCGAGGCGTTCTCCTCTGTCTTCGCAAGATTGTTCATGGCTCACCCGACTGTTCGACTGTCCCAGGCCGAGATTATTATTCGGTCCTTTGATGGCGTCGACAGTAACCCGGGCGCATGAAGACGAGTTTAAGAGTCAGGCTGAATCTATGGTTTACTAGAGACGGTAAACTTGAACTAAAACAAAGGGTTTGTTGACCTTTGCAGATCGTTAAATCCGGCCCGAAGCGCGGGCTCAGACGCGCTCCTGGCCGGCGCGCCAGGTGAGGAAAAAATAGAGCGCGACCAGCGGGACGTTGAGCGCAGCGCCGAACATCCCGCTCGCCGCGCCGCGCACGCCGAGCGCCGGCGAAACCGTCTCGATCGACGCGCACAGCAGCCACAGCACACCGCCCCAGGGCGCAGCGAGCCACAGGCCGACCGCGGCGAGCAGGTCGACTGCGGCGAAGAAGACGATCGAGCCTTGCAGGGAGCGCGGCAACAGCGCGAAATCGCCGTAGCGGGGGAGCGCGCCGAGTACGAGCGCCCAGTTGAACAGCCCCTTGGCGACCCACAGCCAAGCGATCGCGCGCATGAACCACACCAGCGCGTCGCTCCAATAGAACTTCACCTTGAGCCCGGCGGCTTTGCCGTAGGCCCCCGGGGGCGGCCGCTCGAAGATCTGCGTCACGCCGTCGACGCTCTGGCGCATTGTCGCCTTCACCGTCGCGGCTCCGCAAAGGTCAGCTCTTCGGAGGGCGGCAAGCGCGCGAAATAGGCGTCGATCGCCGCGACGTCGAGCGGTTCGTCCGCCGAGGGGCGCCAGCGCGGATTGCGGTCCTTGTCGACGATCGCCGCGCGCACGCCTTCGTACATGTCGGCGCCGCGGCAGATGCGCGAGGCGATGCGGAAGTCGACCCGCAGCGTCTCCTCCAGGCTCAGCTTGGCGGCGAGCGCAATCTGGCGCAGGCCAATCGCCTGGCTGGTGGGCGAGGTCGTGCGCATCGCCTCGAGCGCCGCCGCGGCCAATTCCCGGCCCCCGGCCGCCTTCGCCAACGCCTCGAGGATCGCTGGCCGCTCGAGCCGCGCGAACCAGGCCCCGATCTCTTCACCCTGGGCGATCAGCCGGCCGGGCGGCGACCGCGTCGAGAAGCGGTCGAGGATCGCTTCGAGCGAGCCCGGCTCGGCCAGCGCCGCGGCCAGCGCGGCGATGCGTTCGGCGGCGACGAACGTCTGCGCGATCCCCAGTTCGACGACGTCGTCGGCCTCGATCCGCATGCCGGTGGCCACGAGCAGCGCGCCGATGCGATGGGGCAGCCGCGCCAGCGCGTAGGTCGCGCCGACGTCGGGAAAGAAGCCGATGCCGACCTCCGGCATGGCGAACAGGCAATTCTCGCTGACCACGCGATGCGAAGCGTGAATGCTCAAACCGACGCCCCCGCCCATGACGATGCCGTCGACCAGAGCGACGATCGGCTTGGCGTAGCGCGCGATGCGGCGGTTGAGCCGATATTCCTCGCGCCAGAAATCGAGCTGGGCGGCGTGTTCGCCGGCGCGCCCGAGCTGATGGAAAAGGCGGATGTCGCCGCCGGAACAGAAGGCGCGGCCGCCGGCGCTCATGATGACGACCCGCGCCACGCGCGCGTCGCTTTCAAAGTCGTCGAGCGCGGCGGCGATCGTGCGCGCCATCGGCAGGGTCAGCGCGTTCAGCGCCTTCGGTCGGTCGAGGAGAATGAAACCGGCCGCGCCGCGGCGTTCGGCGGAGACCGCCGAATCGTCGCGGGCGACGGCTTGGCTCATTTTACCTTCGCCAGCGCCGCGTCAATGGCGGCCGCGACCTCGGCGATCGGCGCCATGCCGTCGACTTCGTGCAGTGCGCCCTTGGCGGCGTAATGGGGGGTCACCGCCGCGGTGTCGCGGAAATAGGCGGCGAGGCGGGTCTTGAACACTTCCGGATCGTCGTCCTTGCGCACCGGCCGGCCGGCGGCCTTGGCCTCGACGGCGCGGTTGACGATGCGCGAGACGAGCTTCTCGGCATTGACCTTGAGTTCGATCGCCGCATCGAGCTTCAGCCCCTTGCGGGCGAGCAGCACGTCGAGGGCCTCGGCCTGGGCGACGGTGCGCGGAAAGCCGTCGAGAATGAAGCCCTTCTTCGCGTCAGGCTGGTCGAGCCGCTCGTCGATAATGCCCACGACGATGTCGTCGGAAACGAGCGCCCCGGATTCCATCACCGCTTTGGCCTTGAGGCCGATCGGCGTCGCCGCCGTCACCGCAGCGCGCAACATGTCGCCAGTCGAAAGTTGCGGAATGCCGTACTTCTCCACCAGTCGTGTCGCCTGCGTCCCCTTGCCGGCGCCGGGCGGCCCGAGCAGGATCAGCCTCATCTCTTTCTCCCCCTCAACTTGGCTTTGCGGATCAGCCCCTCGTATTGATGGGCCTGCAGATGGCCGTGGATCTGCGCGACCGTGTCCATCGTCACGCTGACGACGATGAGCAGCGACGTGCCGCCGAAATAGAGCTGGACCGACGAATAGGAGGTCAGCAGCTCCGGCAGGATGCAGATCAGCGCGAGATAGCCGGCGCCGATCACGGTGATGCGGGTGAGGATGTGGTCGATGTACTGGGCGGTGCGTTCGCCTGGCCGCACGCCGGGCACGAAGCCGCCATGCTTCTTCAGGTTGTCGGCGGTGTCGGTCGGGTTGAACACCGTCGCCGTATAGAAGAAGGCGAAGAAGACGATCAGCGCGACATAGAGGATGAGATAGAGCGGGCCGCCGCGCCCCAGCAGCGTCGTGATGGTCGACAGGAAGCTGTTGGTTGCCGCCCCTTGTGCGAAATTGGCGACCGTGGTCGGCAGCAGCAGCAGCGACGAGGCGAAGATCGGCGGGATGACGCCGGAGGTGTTGAGCTTGAGCGGCAGGAACGAGCTCTGCCCCTCGTACATCTTGTTGCCGACCTGGCGTCGCGGATAGGTGATCGGCACGCGCCGCTGCGCCCGCTCCATGAAGACGATGAATGCGACGACGACGAACACCATGACGATGATGGCGAGCACCATGCCCGTCGAGATCGAGCCCTGGCGGCCGAGTTCGAACAGCTGCACCACCGCCTGCGGCAATCGCGCCACGATACCGGAGAAGATGATCAGCGACGAGCCGTTGCCGACGCCGCGCGAGGTGATCTGCTCGCCGAGCCAGACGAGGAACATCGTTCCGCCGGTCAGCGTGATCATGGTCGAGAAGCGGAAGAGAAGGCCCGGGTCGGCGACGACGCCGCCTCGTCCTTCGAGGCCAATCGAGATGCCGTAAGCCTGGAACAGCGCCAGCACGACGGTGAGATAGCGCGTGTACTGATTGAGGACCTTGCGGCCCTGCTCGCCCTCTTTCTTGATCGCTTCGAGCGACGGCAGCACCGAGCTCAACAGCTGGATGATGATCGAGGCCGAGATGTAGGGCATGATGTTCAGCGCGAACACCGCCATGCGCTGCACGGCGCCGCCGGAGAACATGTTGAACATGTCGAGCACGCCCTGGCTGTGCCCGGTGAACGACTGTTCGAAAGCGTTCGGGTCGATGCCCGGCAGCGGGATATACGTGCCGAGGCGGTAGATGACCAGCGCGCCGAGGGTGAACCAGATGCGCTTCTTGAGCTCTTCCGCCTTGGAGAAAGCGGACCAATTGATATTGGCGGCAAGTTGTTCGGCGGCCGATGCCATCGTTCACGCGCTCCGTCAGCAGCACGGCGCGGATTCCGCGCCCCTCGAGCGCCCGGCCTGGCTGCGGTCCGCCGCGACAGGCTATAGACGCAATTCGAACGACGGCCCAAGCGGCGCGCCGCGCAAATCATATGGCCCGTCCGCGGCGAAACGCCACCCCCTTCGGGCGGCGCTTCGTCAGCCGGCGGCGACCGCTTCGGCCCTGAGCGTCTTGACGCTGCCGCCAGCCTTTTCGACCGCCGCCACCGCGCTCTTCGACGCGCCATAGATCTCGAAGCTGACCTTGGCCTTCAGTTCGCCCTTGCCCAGCAGCTTGACGCCGTCGCGCGCCCGCGCGACCAGCCCGGCTTCGACCAGCGCCTCGACGGTGATCGGCTTGCCGGCGTCGAGCTGGCCCGCGTCGATCGCGCTCTGCACGCGGCCGAGGTTGACCTCGTTGAGGTCGAGCGGGGACGGCGGATTGAAGCCGCGCTTCGGCAACCGGCGATGCAGCGGCATCTGGCCGCCCTCGAAGCCCTTGATGCGCACGCCCGAGCGCGCGGTCTGGCCCTTGCCGCCGCGTCCCGACTGCTTGCCCTTGCCCGAACCGATGCCGCGGCCGACACGGATGCGCGCTTTCGTCGCGCCCGCGTTGTCCTTGATCTCGTGGAGTTTCATGGTCGCGTCCTCAATGGCCGTCGACGACGCGCACGAGGTGCGCGACTTTGGCGATCATGCCGCGCACCGCCGGCGTGTCTTCGACGCTGGAGCGGCGGCCGATCCGGTTGAGGCCCAGGCCCTTGAGCGTCTCGCGCTGCTCGTGCGGACGGCCGATCGGGCTGCCGATCTGTTCGATCGTGACTGTCTTCGCCATGGTCATGGTCACCCTCGCGCTCAGGAGTCCGTGGCGTCGGCTTCGACGCCCTGGCGGCGCGACTGCAGGGTCGACACCTTGATGTTGCGGCGCTGCGCCACCGAGCGCGGGCTGTCCTCGCGCGACAGCGCGTTGAAGGTCGCGCGGATCATGTTGTAGGGGTTCGACGAGCCCTGGCTCTTGGCGACGACGTCATGGACGCCGAGCGACTCGAACACGGCGCGCATCGGACCGCCGGCGATGATGCCGGTGCCGGCCGGGGCGGCGCGCAACACGACGCGGCCAGCGCCGTGGCGGCCGGCGACGTCGTGATGCAGCGTGCGCCCTTCGCGCAGCGGCACCCGAACCAGGCCGCGCTTGGCCGATTCGGTCGCCTTGCGGATCGCCTCCGGCACTTCGCGCGCCTTGCCGTGGCCGAAGCCGACGCGACCCTTCTGATCGCCGACGACGACCAGCGCGGCAAAGCCGAAACGCCGGCCGCCCTTCACAACCTTCGCCACGCGGTTGATGTGGACGAGGCGGTCGACGAACTCGCTGTCGCGATCATCTCGACCGTGGTCGCGGCCGCGGCCGCCTTCTCCTTCACGCGCCATCTTTTCTTTCCGTCACTGGAACGCGGACGCCGCGCATGCGGCGCCGCTCGCTTGGGGGTTGAACGTCAGAATTCGAGGCCGCCCTCGCGCGCGCCCTCGGCGAGCGCCTTGACGCGCCCGTGATACATGTATCCGCCGCGGTCGAACACCACCTTGGCGACGCCCGCCTTCTTGGCGCGCTCGGCGATCTCGAGGCCGATGCGCTTGGCCGCGGCGACGTTGGCGCCGGTCTTCAGCTCCTCGCGGAACGCCTTCTCCAGCGACGACGCGGCGGCGACCGTCACGCCCTTCTCGTCGTCGATGATCTGCGCCGAGATCTGCTTGGAGGAACGGAACACGCTCAGGCGCGGTCGCAGACCGCCCGCATGAGCGGCGATCGCGCGGCGGACGCGCGCCTTGCGCCGATCGTTCGACTTGTTGGACTTGGCCATGGCGGCGCCCCTTACTTCTTCTTGCCTTCCTTGCGGAAGATGAACTCGTCGGCGTACTTCACGCCCTTGCCCTTGTAAGGCTCGGGGCCGCGGAAGGCGCGGATCTCGGCGGCGACCTGGCCGACCTGGCGCTTGTCGATGCCGGCGATGGTGATCTCTGTCGGCTTCGGCGTGGCGATCGCGACGCCGGCCGGAATCGGAAAGACCACGTCGTGGCTGTAGCCGAGCGACAGCTGCAGGTTCTTGCCTGCGACCGCCGCCTTGTAGCCGACGCCGTTGATCTCGAGCTTCTTCTCGAAGCCCTTGGTCACGCCCGCGACCAGGTTCTGGATCCGGGCGCGCGCCGTGCCCCACATCGCCCGCGCGCGCTTGCCCTCGCCATGCGGCTCGACATGGATCGCGCCGCCGTCGATACTGACCCGCACCTCCTCGGGAGCGGTGAACTTCAGCTCGCCCTTCGCGCCTTTGACCGCGATCGACTGGCCGTCGAGCTTGGCGGTGACGCCGGCGGGGATGGGCACGGGCTTCTTGCCGATACGAGACATTGCAGTGCTTCCAAATTAGCGGACGCCGACCGGGTCGGCCCGAAAGAACGGCTCCTCAGAAGACCGTACAGAGGACCTCGCCGCCGACGTGCTGCTCCCGCGCAGCGTGATCGGCCATGACGCCCTTCGGCGTCGACAGGATCGACACGCCCAGGCCGTTGGCGACGCGCGGCGCCGACTCGACGTTGACATACACCCGACGGCCCGGCTTGGAGACGCGCTCGATCTTGCGGATCACCGGCTCGTTGTCGAAGTACTTGAGCTCGATCTCGAACTCGCTGCGGCCGTTGCCGAAGTCGGTCGTCGTGTAGCCGCGGATGTAGCCCTCCGCCTGCAGCACGTCGAGCACCTTCTGGCGCAGCGACGAACCGGGCGTCGTGACTTTGCCGCGCTTGCGGGTCTGCGCGTTGCGGATGCGGGTGAGCATATCGCCCAACGGATCGTTCACAGCCATGGTCCCTGCCTCCTCACCAGCTCGACTTCACGAGGCCCGGGATGAGGCCCTTGTTGCCCAATTCGCGCAGCGCTATGCGGCTCATCTTCATCTTGCGGTAGTAGCCGCGCGGACGGCCGGTCACCTCGCAACGGTTGCGGATGCGAACCGCCGCGCCGTTGCGCGGCAGCGCCGCCAGCTTGATGCGCGCCTCGAACCGCTCTTCCATCGTCAGCTTGTCGTTGTTGGCGACGTCGAGCAGGCGCCGGCGGCGCGCCGCGAACTTCTTCACCAACTGCTGCTTACGCTGGTTATTCTCGATTGCGCTTTTCTTAGCCATTCAAAGGGCCTCCATTTTCCGCGTCTGAGCGTCCAGGACGCTCACTGCCGGAACGGGAAGTTGAAGGCGCGCAGCAGGGCGCGCGCCTCGGCGTCGGTTTTCGCGGTCGTGCACACGACGATGTCCAAACCCAACATCGACTCGACCTTGTCGTAGTCGATCTCGGGGAAGATGATGTGCTCCTTGACGCCGATCGCGTAGTTGCCCCGCCCGTCGAACGACTTCGGGTCGAGACCGCGGAAGTCGCGCACGCGCGGCAACGCGACCGTCACCAAACGGTCGAGGAACTCGTACATCCGCGTCTTGCGCAGCGTGACCTTGGCGCCGATCGGCATGTTCTCGCGCACCTTGAAGGTCGAGATCGCCTTGCGGGCGCGGGTGACGATCGGCTTCTGGCCGGCGATCAGCCCGAGGTCAACCGCGGCGGCGGAAACCTTCTTGGTGTCGTTGACCGCCTCGCCGACGCCCATGTTGAGCACGATCTTGTCGATCTTGGGCACCTGCAGCGGGTTCTTGTAGCCGAACTCCTCGACCAGCTTCGGCACGATCTCCTTGTCGTAGACCGCCTTCAGCCGCGCGACATAGTCCTTCGGCAGCGGCCTGGCCTTGGCGGCCTTGCCCGCTTCCGCCTTCTCAGGCTTCTTGCCCTTGGCCGCCTTGGCTTCGCCGCCCTTGGCCGCCGGGGCCGCCTTGGCTTCGGCGGCGCCGTCGGCCTTGCCGGGCTTCGCGGCGGGCTTGTCGGCCTTCGCCGACTTGCCGCCCTTGTCCGATTTTGCCTCAGCCATCGATCAGGTCTCCGGAACGCTTGGCGACGCGGACCTTGCGGCCGTCGTCGAGAGTCTTGAAGCCGACCCGGGTCGGCTTGCCGGTCTTGGGATCGGCGACCGCCAGGTTGGACAGGTCGATCGTCGATTCCTTCGAGATGATGCCGCCTTCGCTCTTGGTGCTCTGGCGGGTGTGGCGCTTGACGACGTTGACGCCGGCGACGATGGCGCGGCGCTCGGTCGGCATCACCAGCGTGACTTCGCCGGTCCTGCCCTTGTCGCGGCCGGCGAGAACGACGACCTTGTCGCCCTTGCGAATCTTGGCGGCCATTACAGCACCTCCGGCGCCAGCGAGATGATCTTGACGTGATTCTTGGCGCGCAGCTCGCGCGGCACCGGCCCGAAGATGCGGGTGCCGATCGGCTCGGCCTGGTTGTTGATCAGCACCGCCGCGTTGGAGTCGAAGCGGATCACCGAACCGTCGGGTCGGCGGATGTCCTTGGCGGTGCGCACGACCACCGCCTTCATCACGTCGCCCTTCTTGACGCGCCCGCGCGGAATCGCCTCCTTGATCGACACCACGATGACGTCGCCGATCGACGCGTAGCGCCGCTTCGAGCCGCCCAGCACCTTGATGCACATCACGCGGCGCGCGCCGGAATTGTCGGCGACGTCGAGGTTGGTTTGCATCTGAATCATGGCCTAATCGCCTTTCTCGCCAGACTGGTCTCCGATGGCTCGTCCACCGCCGGACTCCCGTCTGAAGGAGGCTCGCGCCTCCGAAAATCCCGTTCGCCTCGTCGGCGCCCTCAGCTCGCCTGCTCGTCGATCACCCGCCAGCGCTTCAGCTTCGAGATCGGACGGGTCTCCTCGATCGACACGGTGTCGCCGACCTTCTGCGTCTTGTTCTCGACGTGCGCGTGGTAGTTCTTCGACCGGCGCACCGTCTTCTTCAGCAGCGGATGGGTGAAGCGGCGCTCCACCTTGACCACCAGGGTCTTCTCTTGCTTGTCGCTGACGACGACGCCCTGGAGAATTCGCTTCGGCATGGCTTCGTTCCTCAGTCTTTGGTCTTGGCGGCGCGTTTCTGCGCGGCGATGGTCTTGACGCGGGCGATGTCGCGGCGAACGACGCGCACCCGCGCGGTGTCCTGGAGCTGGCCGCTCGCGCGCTGGAAGCGCAGGTTGAACTGCTCCTTCTTCAGCTTGAGCGCTTCGTCGTCCAGTTGATCATCGCTCATCACGCGCAGATCCGAGAGACGGCTGGTCTCTTTCATCTCTCTCTCCTTACTCGGCGACGCGCGCGACGAAGCGCGTCTTGATCGGCAGTTTGGCGGCGGCGAGCGCGAAGGCCTCGCGCGCCAGCGACTCCGGCACGCCGTCGACCTCGAACATGATGCGGCCCGGCGCGACGCGCGCGATCCAGAATTCCGGCGCGCCCTTGCCCTTGCCCATGCGGACTTCGATCGGCTTCTTCGACACCGGCACGTCGGGGAAGACGCGGATCCACACCCGACCGGCGCGCTTCATGTGGCGGGTCAGGGCGCGACGGGCCGCCTCGATCTGGCGCGCGGTGACGCGCTCGGGTTCCAGCGCCTTGAGGCCGAACTCGCCGAAATTCAGCGAGAACCCGCCTTTTGCCGCTCCGCTGATGCGTCCCTTGAACGCTTTGCGGAACTTGGTCTTCATCGGTTGCATCATGGTCGTAGACCTTCAAAGACGGTTCACGCCGCGTCGCGGCCGGGGGCGCGGTCGCGCTCGCGCGGTTCGCGGCGGGGACGGTGGGTCGAGGAATGGTCGGCCTCGGCGGCGCGCTTGTCCTGCGCCATCGGGTCGTGCTCGAGGATCTCGCCCTTGAAGATCCACACCTTGATCCCGCAAGTGCCGTAGGCGGTATGGGCGGTGGCGACGCCGTAGTCGACGTCGGCGCGCAGGGTGTGCAGCGGCACGCGGCCCTCGCGGTACCACTCGAGGCGGGCGATTTCCGCGCCGCCGAGCCGGCCGGAGCAGTTGATGCGGATGCCTTCGGCGCCCAGACGCATGGCCGACTGCACGGCGCGCTTCATCGCGCGGCGGAAGGCGACCCGGCGTTCGAGCTGCTGGGCGATCGAGTCAGCGACGAGCGTCGCGTCGATCTCGGGCTTGCGCACCTCGACGATGTTGATCGCGACCTCCGACCGGGTGAGCTTGGCGACCTGCTTGCGCAGCTTGTCGATGTCGGCGCCCTTTTTGCCGATCACCACGCCCGGACGCGCCGAGTGGATGTTGACCCGGCACTTCTTGTGCGGCCGCTCGATGACGATCTTGGAGATCGCCGCCTGCTTCAGCGCGCCCATCAGCAGCTCGCGGATCTTCATGTCCTCGTGCAACAGCTTGCCGTATTCGCCCTTGCTGGAGAACCAGCGCGAATCCCAGGTGCGGTTGACGCCGAGGCGCAGCCCGATCGGATTGATCTTCTGACCCATCGTTGACTCCTCAGGCCGCGTCGGCGGGTGCGGCCGCCAATTCGCGCACGATGATCGTGATGTTGGAGAATGGCTTCTCGATCCGACCGGCGCGGCCGCGGGCGCGCGGGCTGAACCGCTTCATCACCATGTCCTTGCCGACATAGGCCTGGGCGACGACGAGATCGTCGACGTCGAGTTCGTGGTTGTTTTCGGCGTTGGCGATCGCCGATTCGAGCGCCTTCTTCACCTCGACCGAAATCCTCTTATTGGAGAATTGCAGGTCGGCGAGGGCAGTCGACACCTTCTTGCCGCGGATCAGCTGGGCCAGCAGATTGAGTTTCTGCGGGCTGACGCGCAGCATGCGGATCGTCGCCTTGGCTTCGTTGTCGGCGAGCCGACGCGGGTTGGCTTTCTTCGACATGGCGTTAGGCCCTCTTGGCCTTCTTGTCGGCGGAATGGCCGTGGAAGGTGCGCGTCGGCGCGAACTCGCCGAACTTATGGCCGATCATCTCCTCGGAGACCGACACCGGCACGTGCTTGTGGCCGTTGTAGACGCCGAAAGTGAGGCCGACGAACTGCGGCAGGACGGTCGAGCGCCGGCTCCAGATCTTGATCACGTCCGAGCGGCCGGAGCCCCGCGCGACGTCGGCCTTCTTCAACATGTAGCCGTCGACGAACGGCCCCTTCCAGATCGAGCGCGTCATGGCGATCAGCCCTTCTTCTTGCGGACGTGCCGCGAGGCGACGATGAATTTGTCCGTGGCCTTGTTCGAGCGAGTCTTCTTGCCCTTGGTCGGCTTGCCCCACGGGCTCACCGGGTGGCGGCCGCCCGAAGTGCGGCCCTCGCCGCCGCCGTGCGGATGATCGACCGGGTTCATCGTCACGCCGCGGTTGTGCGGACGGTGGCCGAGCCAGCGGTTGCGCCCGGCCTTGCCGAGCGAAGCGTTCATGTGGTCGGGGTTCGACACCGCGCCGACGGTGGCGAAGCACTGGCCGTGGACCAGGCGCTGCTCGCCCGAGCTGAGCCGCAGCGAGACATAGCCCTGGTCGCGGCCGACGATCTGGGCGTAGGCGCCGGCGGCGCGGGCGAGCGCGCCGCCCTTGCCGATCTTGGTCTCGACGTTGTGGACGATCGTGCCCACCGGAATGCTGGCCAGCGGCATCGCGTTGCCCGGCTTCACGTCGACCTGCAGGCCGGCGACCACCGTCTCGCCGACGGCGAGGCGCTGCGGCGCGATGATGTAGGCCTGCTCGCCGTCGGGATACTTGACGAGCGCGATGAAGCTCGTGCGGTTGGGGTCGTACTCCAGCCGCTCGACCTTGCCCGGCGCGTCGAGCTTGCGGCGCTTGAAGTCGATGATGCGGTAGGTCTGCTTGTGGCCGCCGCCGCGGAAACGCACGGTGATGCGGCCGAGATTGTTGCGGCCGCCCTTCTCCGGCTTGCCGGCGGTCAGAGCCTTGACCGGCTTGCCCTTGTAGAGCTCGCTGCGGTCGACGAGCGCGAGCTGGCGAAGGCCCGGCGTCGAAGGATTGTAAGTCTTGAGAGCCATGGTCGTTTGATCCTCACAGACCGCTGGTCACGTCGATACGGTGACCGTCGGCGAGCGTCACGACGGCCTTCTTGACGTCCTGCTGCTTGCCGCGGACGCCGCGAAACACCTTGTTCTTGCCCTTGCGCAGGACCGTGTTGACCGCGGTGACCTTGACGTCGAACAGCTTCTCGACCGCAGCCTTGATCTCGGGCTTGGTCGCGTCGCGGCGCACCTTGAACACGAACTGGTTGTTCTCCGAGGCGATCGTCGCCTTTTCGGTGATGACCGGCGCGACGATCGTGTCGTAATGGCGAGCGTCCTTGCTCATTTGAACCGCGCCTCCAGCGCTTCGACCGCAGCCCGGGTCAGAACCAGCTTCTCGCGGCGCATGATGTCGTAGACGTTGACGCCCTGGACCGGCAGCACGTCGACCCGCGGCAGGTTGCGCGCGGCGGCGGCGAATTTCGCGTCGACGGCGGCGCCGTCGATGATCAGCACGCTGTCGAGCGCGGCCTTGGCGAAGGTCTCGCGCAGCGCCTTGGTCTTGGCGTCGTCGAGCGCGGCGCGCTCCCACAGGATCAGCCCGCCGGCGCGCTGCTTGGCCGACAGGGCGTGGCGCAGCGCCAGCGCGCGCACCTTCTTGGGCAGGTCGTGCTCGTGGCTGCGCGTCACCGGGCCCATGGCGCGACCGCCGCCGCGGAACTGCGGCACGCGCGCCGAGCCGTGACGGGCGCCGCCGGTGCCCTTCTGCTTGTACATCTTCTTGCCGGTGCGGGCGATGTCGGCCCGGCCAAGCGTCTTGTGGTCGCCCGACTGGCGGCGGGCGAGTTGCCAGCGCACCATCCGGGCGATGATGTCGGCGCGCGGCTCGAGGCCGAAAATCGCGTCGCTCAGCTCGAGCGAGCCGGCGGCGGCGCCGTCGATCGACGTCACGTCGTACTTCACGGCGTCATTCTCCCTTCGGCTCGGCGGCGGGCGCGGCCGACGCTTCGGCGTGAACGCGGAACTTGCCGGGAATCGGCGCGTCCTTCGGCAGCGGCTTCTTGACCGCATCGCGGACGGCGATCCAGCCGCCGGCGTGGCCCGGCACCGAACCCTCGACCAGGATCAGGCCGCGCTCGACGTCGGTCTGGACGACCCGCAGGTTTTGCGTGGTCACCTGATCGACGCCCATGTGGCCCGCCATCTTCTTGTTCTTCCAGGTCTTGCCCGGGTCCTGGCGGCCGCCGGTCGAACCATGCGAGCGGTGCGAGACCGACACGCCGTGGGTCGCCCGCAGGCCGCGGAAGTTCCAGCGCTTCATCGGACCGGCGAAGCCCTTGCCGATCGTCACGCCGGTCACGTCGACGAACTGACCGACGAGGAAGTGGTCGGCGGTGATCTCCGCCCCGACCGGGATCAGCTTGTCCTCGGCGACGCGGAACTCGGCCAGCTTCATCTTCGGCTCGACATGCGCGACGGCGAAGCGGCCGCGCTCGGCCTTGGAGACGTTCTTGACCTTGGCGCGGCCGACGCCGAGCTGCAGCGCGGTGTAGCCGTTCTTCTCCTGGGTGCGGTGAGCGACGACCTGGCACGCCTCGACCTTGAGGACGGTGACGGGCACGTGCTCGCCGGCATCCGTGAAGATGCGGGTCATGCCGAGCTTCTGTGCGATGATGCCTGAACGCATGGCGTTGATCCTTCAGAGCGCTTTCTAGGCGAAGAGGCGCTCTTCCTTGAGTCCCTTTAGAGCTTGATCTCGACGTCGACGCCGGCGGCGAGGTCGAGCTTCATCAGCGCGTCGACCGTCTGCGGCGTCGGGTCGACGATGTCGAGAACCCGCTTGTGGGTGCGAATTTCGAACTGCTCGCGCGACTTCTTGTCGACGTGCGGCGAACGGTTCACGGTGAACTTCTCGATCCGCGTCGGCAGCGGAATCGGCCCGCGGACGCGAGCGCCGGTGCGCTTGGCCGTCGAGACGATCTCCTTCGTCGAAGCGTCGAGCACGCGGTGATCGAACGCCTTGAGGCGGATGCGGATGTTTTGCGTGTTCATGTTCTCAATCCCTGGCCTCAAGCGGGCGAGGCGGCGAGCCTCGCCCGACCGCAGCGGCGCCCTTCCTACTCCGTGATCTTGGAGACGACGCCCGAGCCGACGGTGCGGCCGCCTTCACGGATGGCGAAGCGCAGCTTCTCCTCCATCGCGATCGGCACGATCAGCTCGACCGAGATCGACACGTTGTCGCCCGGCATCACCATCTCGGTGCCCTCCGGCAGCTGAACGATGCCGGTCACGTCGGTGGTGCGGAAGTAGAACTGCGGACGATAGTTGGTGAAGAACGGCGTATGGCGGCCGCCCTCCTCCTTGGTGAGGATGTAGGCCTCGGCGGTGAACTTGGTGTGCGGCTTGACCGAGCCGGGCTTGCACAGCAC
>Ga0182016_10000728_pt1 | contig 40995 bp, 40 predicted proteins | sample 712S2MmetaG_FD_120491 | JGI IMG/M metagenome (GOLD analysis project Ga0182016, IMG submission 120491) | Permafrost microbial communities from Stordalen Mire, Sweden - 712S2M metaG | ecosystem: Environmental > Terrestrial > Soil > Wetlands > Permafrost | place: Sweden: Stordalen | collected...
ACTGAGAAGGGACCCTATTTGCTTTCCAAGAAGCGAGAGGAGGACGCCAAGCCGAAGAAGCCAGCTGCCGTGACCAAGAAGTCTGACGAGGAGCACGATCATTCTGAACACGAGGAGGACGTGAAGCCAGCCAAGAAGGCCGTCAAGAAGGTCGTCAAGAAAGAATCCGATGAGGAGATCGAGGAGGAGCACGAGGCTGAGGCATGCTGCACGAAGCCAACCGCCAAGAAGATTGGTGCCAAGTGTTTCGTTCTCAAGAAGGACAAGGAGGTCTGCGGCAAGGATGCCCAGTACAAGTGCAAGCATGGTTCTTCTTGCGGTATCCATTGGGCACTCGTGAAGCAGCACGCCGCTGCCGGAGCGAAGAGCAGGAAGAAGAACGAGATTGCCGACGACGAGCAGTGCGAGTGTGATACCAAGGCGAAGTCTCGCTGCACCCGACGCGCTTTCGGGAAGAACAAGGATGGCAAGAAGGCTTGCAACTCGCATGGAGGTCCCAAGAAGGAGGACACTGCTGCGGGCGGCACGGGCAAAGGTGCGGTCAGTTCGGCTCCTTCGGGTCCTTTCGCTGGGGCGGACTTCCTGACGCTCATGGTGAGGATGTTCGAGTGGCGTCAGCAGCACATGCTTGATGTTGAGCATGGAGAGGACGATACGTGCGGTCATTGCGATGCTCTTCGCTGGTTCATCGATCTCACCAAGCTGCGCGAAGCTGGAAGCAAGCTGCCCACGACCGATCAGATCATGAATGCGATCATTGCGATTGAAGAGACGCCCAACGGCGAGAACTTCGCTGAGATCCACAGCAATTGCGCTCTGTACTACTTGGGCGAGATCTTTGCGGGTCCCAAAGGAGTCGACGATGGTCAGATCAAGTGGATCTACGCTCTGTTTGCGCGCATGGCAAAGCAGAAGGGAGAGCTGGGTGCTCAGATCAGTGTTTTGTGGAAAGAGATCTCGACTGAGCTCAGTGTCGAGGCCGAGGAGGAAGACGAGACGCCCAAAGGATCGAGCACTGCAGGCGCTGCCTTGTTGAGCAGCAGGACGGCCAACATGGCAGCTATGGCTGCTGCCCTTGCGAAAAAGAAGAAGGACGCTCTGGAGAAGGCAGAGGGAGAAACGAAGGTCGTCGCAGATGAGGAGAACGAGGAGGGAGACGAAAAGGCTACAGAGGTGGCCGAAGCGATGGAGCAAGACGATGAAGAGGAGAAGATCGACTTGTAAACTCATAAAAACACACGGTGCATAAGCACCAAGTGAACAAATAAGCTACCATCAGATGAGGCGATTCGCTTTTCAGATGAAAAGCAAGCTGTCTATCATCAGATGAAGCAATTTTACTTACACCATGTAGGTCGCTTATCATAAGGTATGATTTTCCTATAGCAGTCGAAAGAACAGAACACGCGACCAAAAATGCGATAAAGCCTATAGCCACCCGCATGTCTGAACTTGTAGCCTTCCATCTTGCTTCCACAACCATCGCAAACTTCATGTTCGAGACACTTGGTTCTTCCTTTGCGATACACGCCTGGTTTCCCACAGTCAACACATTTGCAACCACAGGGTATCTTCACGTTTCCACACTTTTCGCATGCTGTACGACTCATTTTGTATAATTTCGATATGAAATGGTTAAATCAATTAGACCTAACAACACGTTTATACGTGGAGTTAAACTTACTTCAATAGCATGACTCTGGCAGGCCACCATACTTCGAAAGGCTCGGCGGACGCGGTTTGGTATACTTTTCGCTCCGGCAAGTTCCATTCTGGTGGTAGAATCATCATGCCGCCACAAACGAGAGAAAAGATGGCCGCATATAGATATCTCGACATGGGAATCTCGTGAGGGATATGGTAGTGGAGCGGATTTTCGGGCAGGATGAGATTTTCGAGAGATCCTTCGGCGCCATCGACGCAAAGCAAATAGCAGAGATGCTTGAATTGCGGAGAGCAAACAAACCAGTGATCGTATGAGGGAGCATTGGGGTCCCTACCTTTGGACGCCCAGCCACACACGATGTCACCTTTGCGAGGACGAACAGCCTTACTTTTGTCAACTCCACACCATTTCATTCCGTCCCCGAAGTCGATTTCACTGAAGCGATTCATGCTGAAATGAATTGAGACATCTCTGGTTTCAGCAACTTCGTAGGTCGGTCCGGCCATCGGCTTGGCAAAACCATAGAAGTGTCCAACTCGATATGCGAAACGTTGCTCCGAGTCAGGCTCTGTGTTGAACTTTCGATCATCCGTAATGACTGAAACTGATCCATCTCTGGCGAAGTAATTGATGTATTGAATCTGGTTGGGCGGTTTTGTATATACGGCGGTAATTTCTCTGAAGACCAGTTTGGTCATAAAAGTGCGCAACTTCTTGAGCAAATGATTCTGGACATTGGATTCGATGTCTGTTTCTCGAATGAAGAGAACACGCATGAAGATCATGCCGTCCTTCTCTTCGATTTGATCGAGGATATCATCTTCTTGATCAGACGTATTGCTTTTCGGAGAAACCTTGTCGCCCGCCAAGGAAATACGATTTCGATCAAACGAGGGAACGGGAAGAGGCACATTGCTCAGAAATGAGATGGGCTTACTACTCTCAACATTGTAACCGAAGGGTAAGTCTATTCGAGAAATAATGCGCGCCACCTGGGTACAATGTCTCGTTTTACCTTCCGGAGTCCAATCGTAGAAACGGCAGCTAACCATCTGGCCAACCTGATATTTGTGCCTCGAGTGTTCTCTTCGAGGTCCATAAGTGTGACCTGGTCGGACCCGATTTGCATCTAGGTCGAAACTTCGTTGTCTGCCGCCTCGAGGAATAGGATTCGTATCCGAATCGAAACTCTGACGTCTACCGCTTCGAGGAACATCGTTTGCACTCGGGTGCATCTCACTTCTCGTATCTATCTGTCTTCTTATCTTTTAGAAAGATGTGAAGAAAAAGTAGCTTAATTCATTTTACTACCTCGCCGTAGCACGAGAAGCCGGGCTTGCCGTCCACATCCCAGCGAGAAAACCTGAGCGATAGAGTGATTTCCTGGCGCTTCGTCCCGAGGTTTAGCTTTTTGACCTTGAGTTGGTTCTTGCTGTTCCCAAAACCATAGGGAAAATAGAGACCTTGTTGTTTGCAGTTCTTGTGCGTGGCGCTCATCAAAGTATCGTACGATTTGTCCGTAAACTCGACGTAACCATCTCCCCACTTATCGGCACTAAAGTAGGTTGCCTTGACGATTGCCGGCTCTGGGTTAATGTTGCCTCCACGAATTGGCGCCTCAGCTTGAGCCTTCAAAGAAGACGTCAAGGGAACAACAGGTTGAGAACTCTTTGTGACCGCTGCAGGACCACCAGAACTGGATCCGGTCGAGAAATCAGGCAGTCCAGTTGCAGCAAAGCCTGATGGAATATCAGGATTCTCCTCGTAGTACATCTGTTCGCGTGCACTGATGATCGTTCCCGGAACTTCCTGATCGGAATCAACTTGTTCGGCTTGCTTGTTCAACAAGACGCGCAAAAGTTGATAGACGTCTTCCAGAACGGCACGAGGAACATCTGGATGCTTCAGAAAGTTCTTCACGTCTTTTTCTCCGATCGATATCATGTTGGTTGCTTTGGAATAAACATGGCGAACAAAAATATTCTATCTCGTTTTAAACAAAATGAGTAGCAGTCAGAATATCTTCAATGTCGTCGCGGTAGTAGTTCTTGCGATAGCTCTCATTTATATCATTGAGGGACTCGAAGCCAAAACAATTCGCAAGCTCCCTCAAGCCTTCACAGGTTTATTCCATGGTAATCCTCAAGACGATGTATAGTTCTTACCTCGTGGAACGCCGGGCTGATACCCGTGGTTTATGTAGTTTTCTCACTGCATCGAGAACAATTGTTGTGCCATTTCTTTCACAATTTTCTGATAATCTGTGTAGCGTTGAGTCGCCCACTTCGCCATCGCCATAAGGTTCTTCTGGGCATCCTTTCGAGGATTAAGTTCGTACTCGTAGACATGCGTAAGATGTTGCGTTGTGAGCCACACATTGAGACCAATCTCGAATTCTTTGGGCGTTGTCACAAGATCCAAATCGTCAAGGTACTGATCGAGTCCCATTCTCATCCAGTCGAGGTTGCGACTCGGATCAAAGTAGATTCCTTGCGGCTCGAACGGAGAGAACTCGAAATGGGGTTCCTCAAGGAATCTCCCTTCGCAAGAAAAACAAACTTCCTCATTGTCTTTCTGAGAGCAAGCGTGGCAGAGATCACGCTGTCGATTGATGGGTTCCAACTTGATTCCATCCATGTCACCGATAGGACTCATGCAGGCAATCATGAAGCCGAAGCCATACGATGCTTCTTTTGGGCGACCGGGGCGGGGTCCCAAGAAGACAGCCAATCGATGTTCATAAGTGCTCAAATCAGTGTCGGCGAGACGAACATTGCTTGAATCAAGCTTGCGTACCAGAGTTTCGAACGTGTCTCCCAACGAGACGGAAGCAAGGAAGTCTTCCAAATTGTTGAACCTCTGTTTTACAGAGGACGTCTCAATGTTCTCATTCTTGAGAGATGCGAAGCGATCCATTTCGCAAATCAGGGTTACAGATCAACTGAATCGAATTCTGAAAAGTCAGTTTATATTCAGATTGAAACAAACATAAACCCAGCATTAGGACATAAAAAGAAACAGAATTTCCCCAATTTGTTCCAGAAAGAGACTAAAATGTTGTTCTTTTTGTGCATCATCTCAGTTGCTCTTGGTAAGCTCCAAGAGTTTTACTCAAATGATCTTACTTGCTCAGGCAAGCCTACAGTCAAGTTTGCCTCCAATGGAGCTTGCTCATCGTTATCAAGCATTGAGACGAATTGCTTCAACTTCATTAACATAACTGGTACAACCACTAGTTGTCCTGGTGCAGTCATCCTACCTCCCAATTGGGCTTCCCTGCAGGCTTGGGCTAGTTCGACTGCTTGTTCTGGCATTCCGGATTTCATTATTGCTATTCCTGCCAACACATGTAGTGGATACTGGGAACTACCAACGATCGCATTGGATTGTGCCACTAGTTCAGTTCGTGATTGTGCCTACAATGTTCCGACTTGCGAAGACTGCCCGTCACGACCTGCCGACGCCAGTGGCAACTGTGCTGTAGGAAATCCGACTCTTGGTGGGAGCTTTCCGATCCAATCATACATCTTCACTTGTCCTATCGTTTGTAACAATGCTGTTCCACATAATGGAGGTGAATTAAGTTCAAGTGGTACCAATTTGACGTCTCACAATACTGGTTCCGGTGGTCATGCCACGATGGAATCTGGTCAGGTATCAAGTGGAATAACTATCATCTTCAACATGTTCGTAGTGATTGGAGTCTTGTTGTTTGCTTTCTGAAAACTCAATGTCTTTCTAAGGACAGCGAGATGTGATTCTCTTGCTCGACAGACGAATCTTAAAATCGTCTAAAGCCATTGTAAGTCACACTAAATGTACAGTCTGAGGCCAATTTTGATCCTTTATGCCCTTCTCGTTGGAGGGCATAGTACGTATCTCCAATTGTTCAACCAAGCCGCCGGCGCGAATACTTGCACTGGTGGAGACATCTGGCTCTTCCCACAGACTTGCGCCGCTGTCACCTGCACGAACGTCAACAACATGTTCTTCACGCAAACAATCTGCAACAGTGCTATCAAAATCGTCAGACCAGCAACATGGGCTAGTCTTCAGACTTGGACGACGTCAACCACTTGTGCAGGCCAAGCAAACAACACGATTATGACACAGAACGATACCTGCAGCGGATTCTGGGAGTCGGCCACCTTTTCATTGAATTGTGCTGGCACAGGTTCGATTACCGATTGTGCTGCCAGCCAGGCAACCTGCGGAGGATGTCCGTCCAAGCCTGCTACCAAAACTGGTGTTTGTGTGGTGGGAAACCCAACGACCAGCTTTCCGATGGCTTCCTACATCTACACTTGCCCGGACACGGTGGTCGCTACTGGAGCCGTCTTGCTCGTCAGTTGGATGATCTTGGGATCACTTTTGGCCTCTCTTCTGTGAGTCTTGGCGTTTCAACGCTTCGACAATACTTTGATTTCCACAGACGATCGAGCTGTCAGGTCTAAATTTATTGCTACTTGTTGTGACGAAAAGCTTGAAAACAGTGATTGAACCTAAAACATAAAATGAGTTCTCAAAATTATATAAACATGTGGTAAAATTCTGATCAAGATGGAGATATACAGAAAGCTGGAAAAAGAGCATTTCCTCGGTTACATTGATCGGGAAGTCTTTCGCAAAATGTTGGGCAAGCCTCTCGGAGCCAAGAGGACAACTCTCTGGTTTGTATGGCGTAGGGATCATTTGGGCAAACATGAGACCGATCTGAAAGGCTACCATAGCTACCACTTTCTCTACCTCAAGAATGGTGAGTGGACTCTCAAGACGTCAGTCTTCCGCAAAGCCATCGAGCCAGTCGACATTTTCGAATACAAGGTCACCGACCTGCCCGAAATTGCGAGTGAATTGCTCAAGCATCTCATGGACATGCCGAAACATGCCGAGGATCCAATCATCTTTCGTATGGTTACACCAGTTGCGACACCAGAAGAGAATCGCGTGCTTGGCCTCTTTGACCAATGTAGTCGCTACAAAGAAATCCTCAAGGGGCATGCCAACCGCAACGCCATGTCTCTCGGAGAGAAGCACGATTGTGGTCCTTTCAGCGTCAAGTTCATGCTCAGACCGACATTCCCGATTGAGCTTGTGAAGCCAGACGACTGGCAAGACGCTTCTCCCACACACGTGACCCAAGCAGTGTGCAAAACCTGCAAGAAGTGCTTCCTGGCTTGCGCGGCGCAACTCTTTGAGTGTTTCGGACCGTGCCATGTCGACGTCGATTGGCAACTCATGATGAGAATCGTTGTTCGCCTCTACGAATTGCATCGTAACCACTGTCCGTCCGCCCCAGAGTTGACCAAGCTAGAGGTCACTCGCCATCCCAAGGAGAGAGCTCTCGTGTATGCGTACCGCAGCGACAATTTTGCTCTCCGAAAGAAGCGAACTGATGAGACATTGATCCGCAACTATAACTCTCGTATGTTGGCAGGATTCGCTCGACTTTCCGATGCCGAGGAACCTCAACTCGGTGAAATCTTTGACCTCCAGTGAGGCATAACATCATTAGGTCCTATTTGGGACCGTGTGAATTTATATGATGGACAGGAAGAAATCAGTTGGAGATCCAGCCGAAGTTCACTTGGTTGAATCCTTTCGTATCCCTCCGAACTTCACGATGCCAAAAATGACGATGCCCGTGATGACAACCGCGATAAGGAGCGAGGTCCAAGCCGCCTCGACCTCATCTTCGCGCTTAAAATGACGAGCAACTGTTTTGCGGAGAGCGTCTCCAACTGCCAAAGCCAAATACAAACTGACAGAGTAAACAACAAGTTCAATAATTATCTCTCGAGCATCTGCCTTCTTGAGATCAACCATTTCATCCGAGAGAAAGATATCTGGAGGAAACAAGTTGAAAGTCCCATTTTTATCACTTTGAGTCATACAAAATGGAACCAGTTTGTGCAGGAGGTTGTGGTAGCAAGTGGAATCAAACTTGGCAGGAAGTTTGGTGTCCGAAATGCTATAATCAAGTCATTCAATCGTATCTCACTCCTGTCCAATTCGATGATCCACCTGAATCTCCACCTCGCAAACCAAAACCGAGACACTTTATCATGACATTTGTAGAAGCGATTTTCTCTCCTTTTGGGTATAAATGAGTAATCACTGTGAGGGACTCTGTGGACGTCCTTGGGTTCCTCAGTGGGGTGGTTTCTATTGTCCTGCATGTTATGCTCTGTTGAAAGCCATAGTTGATAACTTTGAGAAGACCAGTCGCGAGTTCAGCAATAGACAAATATGGAGAGAAAGATGTCTGAACTTGTTGTTTTTCATGATTGCTATCTATGTTCTAATGAATAGCGATATTTTTGTACTCACATGAGTAAGAACAACATGAGTGACAAAAGTGTTGCTCGTGATGGAAACTCTTTTCAACCCAAGCTGAGTTACAAGCAAGCCGAAAGGTTTTCCTACTTTTGTGAGGACTTGGGTTTCTACATCGTGATGGCCATTTTTATGGTCGGTCTGGCTATCAGGCTTTCATACATTTGATTTCGAGTGATTTTCGTTTGGTTATGCCAAAAGAAATGGAACGTTGCAAAGGCCACTGTTACGCCGTTTTAGATTCAAATTGGGTAGACGGATATTGTCCTCAGTGTCATTTCAAAAGACATCCAGAAGAAAGTGAATTGTCTCGCATTGATCGTGACATTGAAAGACTCCAAATTGATCGCGAAAGGAGAGATCAGTGTGAGAGTTGTTTGTGTCGCTTTCTGTTCGTTCCTTTGCTTGGCATTCTGATCATTTTGCAGATTCGCTTGTGGCTACAATAGAAGATGCAGCTAGATTTGCCATTCTGCCAAAACAATTGCGGTGCTCGTATGCGCATCGAAACGAGATCATTCTGGTACAAAGGTTATTGTCCCAGTTGTACACGAATAGTCCAGCTTTCCGAGATGTATGCTGAGAAGCGGAAAGAAAGACAACAAGCTCGCGAGGCGGATGCATGGGATCATAACTTCCGAGCAGCCGTTTTGTGGTTCGTAATTGTCTTCATCTCTGCATTCTTTGCGGTATCGCTTTTGGGATTCGTATGAGATCGCAGAGATTATAACTTTGTGGATTAGTCTGAGATTGCAAGAAGCTATGGCTTCAAGCATTCGCAAGATCATAGCTTTATGAATGAACCCAAGATTGCAAGAGAGACTTCACTTGAAGTCTCTTTGGACGCATGAGAGATTTCACTTTGGACGCTCTCGAAGATTCAAATGAAGTCTCTCTTTTTGGGAACGTAGGGAATGAAATGGAGAATGCTAATTGTATTTTCTGGTGCGTTGAGGTTGGAGGAACCAAGACAGAACTCAAAGTCTGGAAAGTCGTTCCCTACAAGGATCGAGTCGGATTGCGCAGTGCTTTGGCCCAAATCAGAGCTGCCGAAATTCGAGAAGAATATCCAAGCGGAAATCAAGATGATCCCAACTGGGCATTGCCTTATGTTGGCGAAGTGGGATGGCATGCTTATAACATCTTGAAGGAAGGTGAGATTCTGGTTGCGATTCAGAATGATGAATCGTATGGCATTGCTTCTTATGCTATTGTGAAATCCTTCACGTCCCAACTTCGTAACCATTTGGAAGACTATTCCGTTTACAACGATGTTTGTAGAGGAAGGCCTTGCTTGATGTACGACAATTTCCGCTCTTTTGCCTTCGATTGGACTGGAAAGGTGATTTATCGATCGTCTGAACGCGAAGCTCATACTTTGAAAACTCCAAATGGAAGTTCAGAAGACTATTTCAGGAGGGCCGACTTGCAAGAACTCCAAGCCTGTCCTGCCGATATTCTTTGGGAGGAACCCAATACTTACTGGCTGGATCGAGTTGATTCTGCAGATGAAACTGAAAATCGAGTCCCTTTTTGCTCGAAAGCTTTAGTTTTAGATGTTCTCCCTAAGCATCACTGCAAGTGTCAAATCCTGGCGAAACAAGCTGATGAAACCACGTTCTTGAATGTTGGCTTTGACATTCCGATGGATGATAGCAAGTTCGATGTTCAGGCGGCGAGAGATCACGATTCTTTCTCAGATATTTATCACGAGATCAAATCACTTTGGACTTGCTGGATTCCGCCCGATATGCCTACAGTTCAGATCCACTGTCAATCCAGATTCGGACTAGGAGGAGTTCTCACTTTTAGTTTCTTCATTCAAGACGATACGCCAATCGAAACGATGCCTTTTCGCGTTTTCAAAGTTGAGGCAAGTTATCCGGGCAAAGATTGGGTCGGTTGGAAGGCATCTTGGTACAATGAGAATTACAAGAAGCTTTCTTACAATTGTTCAATCAATCCTAAAGACGGGCCGGGAAAACTGCGAGTCTACTATGGAGTCTAAATGCTAACGATCCGAATGATCGAAGACAAACAAAAAATCCCCATCCAGCTTGGAAGCCATGCTAAAATCACAAACCTCATAATTTTGGACGCCATGCCAAAAAGTCTCGCCTACAAGAAGGTCGCATCGCGATGAGAAAACTAGCAATCCTAATGCCAAAAACTCCTGGTCCCCAAGATAAAGGACAAGATGGATCCTCGGACGAACGGCCAGCCGGCTCAACCGAAAGTTCGAAAAGAAGATCCGCAAGGTTGGTTCGTGATTTGCCTCTTTGCGATCATGGTGGTAATCATAGTTTGCGCCGTCATATACCTCATAGAGTTAGATATCAAAGCACCAATAGTTCAACAAAGATGCAATCCAGGTGTGTGCAAATTTGATGTCTTCACTGGTGTCAAAACATGCCCTGCCGCTGGTGATACCACGGGGATTCAACTGGAGGAAGGTCCTGAGTTTTGCACGTCTGCCGATTATTGTCAACATCCAGGCTATAGTTGTGCCGTTCTGGCCGATCAAACTTTGAATTGCGATGGAACCTGCGATGTGACTATGTGTCGATGCGTCCAAGATCCTTCAACTGGCGCCATAATTGCTTAAACAAGAATTCATTCAACATGTTGAAACATGTTGAAGCTACTTAGATCGCCCAGCATTTTCAAACATAATGTGTCGCCTCAAAAGCAGCACCTTGAGTCGAAAATGTCATAAATAATAAGGATACGATCATTCCCATTATTGATTAGCCGTTTTTCAGAACAGAAAGATTGCAAATGGCTACTTGTGTTGGAGAGACAAAAGCAGGCAAAGCATGCAAAAGCAAGCCTTTCGCAGGGAGTGCTTATTGCAAGGTACACGACCAGAACTACAAGGCAAATCGGAAAGTACAGCTCCAAGAATTGCGCGAAAGGAGCACGAAAACTCTCGAATATATAGCACGAAGAGCAGGCACCAAACATCTCAAAGAAGGAGAGCGTGAAGAAGAACTCGCTAAGGCAACAAAACACTATCACGATGAACAGATATTGGGCTACGTTAGTGCCAACATAATTCCTTCCATCCGACATCTCGCTCTGGCAGGCAAAGATCTTCTAGGATATCCGAAGGATCAAGCATCGTTTTCTCGTAAAGTTTGGATGGTGATTAGCTGGCATTTGACCACTGATCATCAAACTTATCTTAACTTGGCGATGTCCTGCAAGGCTCTCTACAAAGTTCTCGTGGAGGACAAAGTTTGTCACTACGTGCATCCTCTCAAGTCGATCTTCACGAGTCCTCTCCTGTTTCTGAAGCCTGTTTATCGCATTTTGAGTCTCCAGGTTCCAGACGAGTTTGACAACTTGATGGAGATCATGAAACTTCCCAAGGTTGATGAAATGATGGAGGTCTATGCGGAAACTTATGGCCTCCCGAGTGATAATATCACTATCGCGCGCCGCAAATCAGACATCTTTATTGACCTGATTAAGCGAATGATAAAAGCCACGATGCAGGGCGAAGATGAATTCGAAGAGTCTGTCGAAGGAGCTGGCATTTTTGATTACCTTCATAGAAACGCCAAGTTCGCTCTGGTGGGCCTCCCGCATAATTACATTTTGCACAAAGAAGGACATTCAACTTACCTCATTGTGGATGCTCAGCGAGGAAAAGAAACTGATCGTCTCGTTGCCGATTGTCTGGTTCCTTTTGATGGTCACTTTTTGATTCAACTGATGCGAGTTTGATGCTACTTGGTTTGAGAAAACCTAGTAACAAAGTGAAACCAAGACCGTTCTGCCTTGGGGAGATCGAATATTGAATCACTAGATCTACAAATAGATCGCGTGTTGTCAAAATGATTGTCCTCTCATCAGGTCGAGAATCCTGTTTACATCACATGTAGTCACTAAACTTATCCTATCTTCAATGCAAGCCGCTATGTCTTTGGGTTTCATTGTGAGTGTACCTTGAGCTCTCCTGCCTTTTAGCTCTAGTTCTAGCTTTCTGGTTTGAAGAATGATCCCTCTTTCGTAATCATAGTCGAAGTGCTTCAAGATCTCTACCTGAGCTTTCTGCCAGGCTTCCGGAGAGATAAAACGAAGAGAATCTAAGAAAGTTCGCGCGGGACACAGCGAAGTGATCACTGTTTCGGAAATCGATAGAATCTCAAAACAGTGATCTTCTGATTCTATCAAGCGAACCAAAATATGTTCATCGCAAGTTTGACTCGTGCCGATCACATAACGAAACATGACGATCTTACAAAGCTCGATCTGGAAGTCTAATTTTTCGACAAGTGATGTGGAGCGAATTTCGGCCAACGTCTGCCACTCACTGTAGGACAACTTGTCTCCATCTTTGTGGGGCAATTTTGTGGGTAACTTGTCTCCATCTTTGTGGGACAATTTTGTGGGTAACTTGTTACCCATAGAGATGGCGAAATACTCGATCCAATCGCAATCATATCGTTCGCCCTGCCGATACAGGAAGTTCAAACTCAGACCGAAAACATGCATCGGCTTCAAGCCAAACAAGTATTTGAGACGATCGGCCACAATCTGATCTCTCTTTCCTCCTACATTAGGTTTGAGCAGAAGACGATATTGATGTTCTTGCAGGGTAACCACAGCTCGAAAACATTGGACATGACGAAGGCTGGGCAAAACTTCCTCGACCCGAACATTTTCTGCCTCTACTTTGCCTATGAAATTGGGATCGAACATCGTAAACTTTGGGACTCGTCATGAGAACAAAAGTTGCGGACATCATTTTTGGACATGATGGTTTAACTTGGTGTTGTTCATGTTTTTGAACTTGTTGACGCAGACGAAAATCATCTTGGTCACTCATTTTGTCTTGCAGCCTTCTGTATCGACATAGGTACAGAGAACCGCAGCACATTTGGCAGCTTCCTCGGCATCGGAAGTGACAGCAAAAGCAGCTTGTTGTGGAACTCGGTGACTGCAAGAGACTGGCTGTCCACCAAACTTGATGGCTAGAGCATCGCAAGCACTCTCTGAAGAACAGACTTCCCTCAACTTTGCCTTCAAGACACTTTGCGCGGGATAGGTCGCCATTTAGAAACAGCTGAGAAATCATTTAGGATCATAATGTTTTCACTCGAGAATTCGAGTTGTCAACTTTTGATTCGTTTTGTGATGAAATGGATAGTCCAGGCAGAGATATCGTGTCTTGCCTTTTGCGTTTCATCAAGTTTCAAGAAGCCAAACTCCTCGCTCAAACCAATCGTTTCTGGCAGCTTCAACTCCGTTCCGAAACTTGGTGGGAACTATGGTTCGGTCAAGAGTTTGGCCGCCAGCCACATCCTCCGACTCCTCATTATTCTCCTTGCGTGGCATATCCAGAGAGACCTTGGTTTGAGCGCTTTCAGAAATTCTGGTTGGGACGCAAGAGGGGACGAGCAGCGATCAAGTTGCCTGAGCGATTTGAATCCAGCTTTTACTATCGTCGTCTCGACAAACCGTGTGTCTTTGTGGAGAACTACATTGATGGCATCATTCCTCTCACGGGAGACATCATTTTGGATGCAAGTGCGATCAACCAACCGAAACTCGAGTATCCACACTGGGGAATAACATTCTACGATTCTGCCAGAGGTAGATGTATTCACGACTTTAGTCTCAGACAGCAAGGATCGGTGCCACGTAACTTGTGGTTTCCAAAGATTCCATTCGACTACTACTGGAAACTAATGCTGCCCTGCGTCGTTCATATCTCTATGCCAACCGATTATCGTGACAAGCTGAAATTCGAACTGGATACGGAAGGCAAGATCTCTCAGTATACAGATCCGCGTTTTCCTGGGAACTTCATTCATATCCAACATGGAGTGGACCATCCGACTATTCAAGAGTTTGGTAGGTTGATTGTCAACAATACTTTGCATGCCGAACTCTGGGGAGTTGCGGACAGTCACTTCTTCTTGGCTGCAATTGAAACGCCAAATTAGATCCAAAAAGAAGCTAAAGATGTCGAGCAAGAAGTGTGAAGAATGTCAGAAAGAGAGGCAACTGATTGGTTGTTCTGACTGTCATCGCAAAGTTTGTGCGGAATGTCGTATCGATTACGATCACCAAGGAGTCTGGGTGATGAGCGTATGTAAGAATCATGGTCATAAGTAGAAATCACAACTCTCAAAACGAGAGGAGAGACAAAAAGTAGTTTCAAATGAGGTTCATTTTTGTGTCGGATGGAAGATCGTTGCTTCTTCCACTGTTTCGACATCATTATTATTCCTGAGAATTTCAATGATGGAGTCCACATTCTCTCCAGAGAGCTTCCATATCGTCGCGGTCCGATCGATCCAAGATCGCCTCACCTCGATATCTTCGTTTGAGGCGAAAGATTCAATCGCCTTGAGAGCAGATCGCTCGTCCTTGAAGTGAACAAAAATGTCCACCGCTTGGACGAGGCACAAGAACAACAAAAAGAGCATCATTTGGCTTTACATTGATGAAGCTTTTCGAAAACCATTTTGCGAATCAAGTAAGATTCTCACGGTACATACAAATAGAAAAATCAACGAGCTTGGCAGATAGATATTACGCCTCTCATGCAGAGAGTTGCAACAAGCAACCTTCAAACGCAGATGCACTTGAGCATACCACGTTGAACTAGTAAGTTATACACACGGACTCCCAAGCAGCGCTGATAGTGTTCGTCAGCTGTTTCATTGGCAGCTGTCTCAAGGATTTTCCTCATGACCTTATGAGGAGAGGTCATTTCGCGCGTCAGGATGGAAACCTGTTTGCACATTCCTTCGAGATCAATTTTGCCTCCAACCAGAGAACCAGAATTGCCCTCAAAGCTGGCTCCCAAGGTTCGAACACGACAGAAATCGGGGCTCAAGGCTTGCAGAATTGCATAAGAAGCAAACGCATCGTCAGCAGCGTAAGCAATCATCTGAGGAGTCAGTTGAGAGTCCCAACGAGCGAACCTGTTGTCTGTGTTCTTGGCTTTCCAATTGGGAATGAATTTGGTAGCAAGATCGTCCAAACCGCATGCTACCTCTCCCTTGGCCATCGCGATACTCTGAATGTCAATCACTCCGAGCAAATTGATGCCAAATGCTTTGCGGATCCAATTAGCATCATTTTCGGGAGCGGAACAGGCTTTCACAATGCGCTTCGAGGTGAGAATCTTTGATAAGCTTTCTGGTAGAGCTTTGTACCCTGTCTTGGGACAAATCATCTTGGCCACATGGAAGATGTACACTTGGCCTTGACTTGTTGATTCACATGAGTTTGAACTTGTCGGAGTTCCGGAGGGAAACTCTTTGTTTTGATCAGTTGGGGACGGAACGTAGAACTGAATGACATCTACTGGATTCGTTTTGAGGTTAACGTGGTAGGTTTCGGTGTCAAAACCTATGACACCAGTGTAGAAATTGCGCAGAGAGGCACAGATTTCTTCCGCCTTTTGAGCAGAAGTGATGACTTGCGTTTGGTACGACATTTTCATATAGTACTTACAAACATGAAGTATGAAATTTTATAACCTCATTTATATGCAATAAGTTTACCCAGTAGAGATCTGTTTTTGACCCGACTTTCATCCAAAATGATGAGATAACGGTTAAACAGCAAATTCAACTCCTGATTTACATTCTTATACACAGTCTGTAACAAGACTTAGTACACTTCATTATTTGCGTAGCTCACTCGAAACGAGCTTGGCCGATCCTGCTAAGTTCTTTCCATCGAATCTCCAACCATTGGCACGACAGACTAAAACAGCATTCATAGTCAAAGGAACTACATTGCCGCTATCATCTTGAAGTCCGTGTGCAGTCCATTGTTTGTCTGCCGGATCCTCCTTGAAAATTAGGCCGGGGTAAACGAGAGATTCCATGTTTCCAAACCTATTGATCTCTGCAGCAATCTGAACGGGACGCTTGCTGTTTTCCACTGCTTCTTGCAAAGTGGTCTTCACGTAGCTACTGCTTTCTACGGCGGGAGGCTTATACACCTTGATCTCAAGAGAGTCGACGAAAGCTTGAAACGCTGCCTCCACTCCTTTGGCACTGAAATCTCCACCTTTGCGCAACCTGGTCACGAAAGGTTGTAAAACTTGACTATATCCGACATCCATTTTATAGAACTCAGGGTTCTAAAAGTTGAGAGATCATTTTGATCATTCGAAGCACCAACCTTTTGGAACTCGTGGTCGCTGCTTTTTGACCATCATGGCCATCACCGCACGAATACCATGATTACTGCCTTTTTGATCAGCCATTTTCACCCCGCATGATCAAACCTTTGAAATCCACTTTCACCCCATATGATCAACCTTCTTGGGGACAATCGAACTCGCAGATCTACTTCATTAGTAAACGCACCAAAAGAGCGAAAAGGATTGCGTGAAGGATCCAGCCCGCGGGCGTCACTTGTCCATTCTTGAGATATGAAAGTCGCGCCCAAGAGAGAAAACGATTTCCGGTCTGAAAGGCGAGCGGAGTAGAAAACAGAAGGAAGAGCAAAGCGAGAAGAACGGCTAAAATCCACTTTTCTCGCGAAGTGATTTTCACCGTTTCTTCTTCCATTTTATACATCGTGAAAAACTTTGTTTTGTAAATGGACGAGCATGAAGAAGTGTGGGTAGAATCTCCTGCCGACCTTCTGAAGCGTCTCGTTTTGCTACCCTCACGGGGATACTCATTTGGAGCCAAAGTGAATGCCCTCACGAGATTGCTTGTCGTTGTAGTGGTTGTTTTAGCCGTGTTGAAATGGCGGTATTGGCCACTTATTCTCGCGGTTGGAATCTTTTTGATCTTATTTTTGTATCTCCTGAAAGAGGGAAACGTTGAGATCGAACATTTTGACGACGATATGTCCGGTTTGAAACTACATACAACTCCCCTCTGCGGTCTCTACGTGCAAGGAGCATGTGAAATCGAAGTGCTCAAGGATGAGAGACAGAAATTTTCCAACGCTGGATCAAGTGTTGAACCTCAAGATGTATCTATCATCCAAACTGCCGAGGAACTCAAGAAGATAGATCAAGAGCCACACTTGACGCGCAAGAATCCTACACGTCGCATTGCTCCCAAGAAGGAACCCGTTGTGAAGCCACCGGTGAACATTCGGAGACCAAAGACGACCAAAATAATGATCAATCCTAAAGATACCAACACCGGAGGCACTGCGTATGATCAGTATCAAGCTTCTTGGGATTTCGAGAGACAACACGCTCCTCCCACTCCGGATTACAGTGGCGTAGTCGGGTTTCTATAAATCTGGATCCTCCAAGGATCTCGATTAGTTTCTTCAGGCAAACCAAAAGTTGACATTCCGCCGAAAATCATGAGAAGCCAAAAAGATCATCGGGAAGCAAAAACACAAGGAGCCAAAAAGATCATCGAAAGATGGAAATCGTGAGGAAGCAAAAATTGGCATTCCGTCGAAAATCTTTGAAAAAACTCTTTGCCTCATGAAATGGACGGCAGGTTCGATCCCGAGGATGCTACTTTCCAGAGCATGAGGAGTCAAATGATGACTTCCTCTTCGCGACGAGATCGTACTGTCGTTGGAACTGATGCTGCTCAACGACAGGCCTACGCAAATGGGTCAAAAGTTCACGTCCAGTCGAATCCAGGTGAAGTAAGAGGATGGCGTTTCGATCAGAAGAAGAATGACTCGACCAGTTTGAGAACGATTGCCAACGACCTGGCTAGCCAGAATAGCTCGCAAGTCGAGGTTCAGGCGAATCCCGGTGACAAGGTACAAGGATGGCGTTTTGATCAGAAGGATGGAAACCCAGACCTGATCAAGAAGGCCAACGACATTGCCAATCAGAATTCTTCTCACGTGCATGTCCAATCTGGTTCTGGCTACGTGATTCGCAGCAGGGGAGGCAGGAAAGTGGGCGTGCAGGCTGCCCAGAAGCCACCCATGACACGCAACAACATGAACTGCCATTATGTTCAACAGAAGCAGCGAGAGGTCGACGCTCTGGTCGCCGAACGAGCTCGCAAGATGAAGAAGTGAGTAAATCACAACTAGAGCTGATTTGAGCTCGCGTTGATATCTTTGTATTCTCATGATTTGATTAGTCGTTTGAGGCATAGTTGTGATTCGAAAAGCAATCATAACTATGCCTCAAGATTAGTCGTTAGAATCACAACTAGAGCTGATTTGAGCTCGTGTTGCATGAACATCATTTTCCACTGAAAGCGCCACTTATTCCTCCCGAGAAGAAATCTTCGTTCGCTCCTTTGACGGACTTGGATTTCGCATTTTGATGAGGCTTTCTGTTTCCCGGGCGAGGTTCGAAAGATTTGCGTCCTGTTGATCGATTTGCGGCAGGTTGAACTGCAGAGGGAGCTTTCTTCTCGCCCACGATGAGTTCTTCGTCTGGGTTCACGATTTTGAAATTGGTGCCAGCCACAGTTTCAAACTCGTTGCCACGTATGACGTTGTCGACTGCTATCTTAAGAGCGGTCTTTTCATCCGGCCCCATGCCAGAAGCAATAGTTGACTTGATGGTTAACATTTTGCCATTCACTTTCTCCTCCGTGATCTCCTCAACGAAGACGAATGTCTGACCACCACGAGGTTCTTTGGCTGGCACTCGGAATTCGCGACCTTGCCTCTCTCCTTCTTCCTCTAGTTCCTTCAATGAATCTTGCAGTGTTTTGTCTTGAGATCTCTTCTGTTCCCTCCATTTGTTGATGTCTTCGCGAGTAAGTTGTAATGCCTCGGCGAGTTTCTTGTAGACTTTCGTCTTGGCATCATCCTTGTTTCTCTCCGAAGCAGAGAATTTGATTCTCGAGACGTGATCTTGAGTTCTCTCTTTGACCAAACCGTTCTTAGCACCTTCTGGATCTCTGAGAGTCACTGTGAAAAGCCACATGCCAGTCCCTCCGTCAGCTTCTGAATCCTGAGTGAGAGACTTCTTGAGGATTGGCTTAGGTCTGTCTGGGGGCAAAGCTGTCCTAAAATCGTTCCACAAGTTGGCTGGTGTTTCGTAGTACTTCGGATCATCAGGATGCCATTCCTCAGTCGAGAGAAACTTATTCAGAAAGATGCGAGCAAGTGCCAATCCCATTTGTTCGCCAATGTAGAACTCACCAATCATGACAATGGCTCCCACAAAAGATTCGAACACATCTGCTCTTTCCTTTGAGTTCAATCCCTGTTTCTCGAGGCGAACAATCCAATCAAGAAAGCCGAGCTTCTCTGCGTATTTCGCGGCGTTGGTATTGTTGACATAAAACTTCTTCATGTCGGCGACTTGACCTGCTTCCTTCAAGAGGTTCGGCCAGGCAGTCGTAATAATCATCACCACTGCTTCATTCAGGACTACATCTCCGAGAGTCTCAAGAGTCTCCAAGTTGATGTTACTTAAGAACTGATGCATGAAAGCTCGTCGAATCACAAAGAAAGGTCCTCGGCCAATACTACGATCTTCCCTGATGCCAAGAGGTTCGATTTCCAAATCGGGTAAACCCTGGTACTCTTTCGGCCTCGGTTTGAGCGGCATCACATTCTCCGCCATGTAGATTTCGAGGTACTCTTGAGGCATGAACGTGCTGAGAAGCTTTCGCATATACTCTTTGAAATCCTTTTCACGCGTCTCGCCATTTTTCTGCAAGGCCAAAAAGCCTGACAGTGCTGGATCCGGTTTTTTCATCGTTCTGTTTAGATAGAAAGATATGAAAAATTGCAAAAACAATTCGATGCAGGTTTATTTCAGACCGGGGTACAATTTGATTGGCTTCAAGAAACAGATTTCGGACAACATGAAAATCACTTCGAGGTCAGAGCTGGTCCCAATTCGATCAAAAACTGGATCGAATTGGGACCAGCCCAGCAAGATCAAAAAGAGTCCAAAATTGGAGCGATCTCAGAAACTCAGCAAGATCAAAAAGAGTGTCCAAAATTTCAACTTCATAGTTCCCAACATAAAGGAAAGACATGGGTGTCAAAAAGTATCAACAGTGGGTCCGCGACAGATTCAAGAATCTCGTCACCAACGAGCTATCAGAGTTGCTCCTCCACAGAGGTAAAACAAGAAGAGTCAATGGTCTATTCCTCGACTTAAATGCGATCATCCATGCTGCCGTAAACATCGTTTTTGAAGGTGTGGAAGACTCTCCGGACTCGTACTGGGGTGAGGTGGTGGAAACTTTGACGGCCGAGATTATCGAAATCATGGAAATCACTCAGCCCATCTATCTGATGTACTTGGGAGCAGATGGCTCAGTCTCCAAGGCCAAAATGTTGCAACAAAGGCAGAGAAGCTACAAGACTAGCCAAACGACTGAAGTATTTAGTCGCAATAATGTCAAACCGGGGACAGAATTCATGCTCACACTGGCGGATAGACTTCGTGACTCTCTGAAGATCGCCATGAACAAACGGAAGAGAGAAGGAGAGTTTGTACCGGGCGCCGTCGAATTCTCTGACGCTTCGATTTCCGGAGAGGGAGAACACAAGATTATCGCAAGGATGAAAGAGAGGACAACACTGAAAGGTAACGAAAAGTTCGTCGATGTCATCTTCAGTCCGGATTCAGATGTCCACTTTCTGCTCATGCTCAATGCTCCGGAAGGAGAGACCACGATTATCATGCGAGAAGTCCATAAGAAAGAGGAAGGAAAGCCTAAATACGAGTTCTTCGATGTGACAGAAATCCGCAACAAGCTGAGGCAAGGTGTCTACACCGGCAAGGGAATGTCGAAAGTCAACACGATGAACGACTTTTGTCTCATCTCGTGTTTCGCAGGGAATGACTTTCTGCCCGCTCTGCCTTTCATCAAGTATGGAACGGGAAGTGCCTTTGATGCGATTCTTTCTGCTTATTCGGAGACTTTTATGGCGAAGAAACAAACTCCCGACTTTGTGTATGACAATTGGGATAACTTACGTCTTTTCCTCAATGCTCTCGCTGACAAAGCAGAGAACTTTCTCGCGGGAACAGCCAAACAGCAAGCCTTTCAGCCGGAAAAGTTCTATAACGAGGAGACTAACGAAGATCGACGCTCTCGAGCTATCGAATTGGGTACCATGGCGAACAAAAAGGATGAGCCCAGGTTCGAGACATCTTTCTTTGACCTGAAGTACAATCAAAAGATTACCGGTACGTACCATTCCGCCAACCAATTGCCCATCGAAGATCTAGACTATGATTATATCGACGAGATGTGCCATGCTTACCTCGAAGGATTGGTCTGGGTGATGGAATACTATCGCACTCAGGGCACTAACGTGAATCTGAACTGGGCGTATACATTCCACTACGCTCCGAACATCGAAGATTTGATCGACTATTTGAGACGCCATGAAGAGCCAACTTGGAAGAAACTTCCGCTCCTCACTTCTGTAGTCGAAGTTCCCTTCACACCTGTGGAACAATTGTTGGCAGTCTTGAGATCGGATGAGCTGAACTTGTTGCCTCGCATTGCGGGAGCTCTTTTCCTTGACAAGATGCCATCCCTCTATCCTGACAAGATTCTCACCGACTATACCCTCGTTCCGTTTGGCAAAGAGTATGAAAGCATTATCCTCATCAATTTTCCCGACATGCTGAGAATTCATGCTCTTTTCGAGGCTATCGAAGATGATCCTTCGGTGAAAGCACGCAACAAGAGACATGGAGGTGTCAAGCTGTGGCCTCGTACGGGCAAATAAGTCAAGGCATTATGTATGCCTCGTTATATCAATTCGAGGCATTATGCATGCCTAGAATGTCAAACTCGTTACATCACTTCTGGGCACATTTGTGCCTCGAATTGTTTTTGTCCCTTACTCATCCTGGCGTCTCTTCTTGAGGTAGCTCTCGTGTACTTGTCTGGAAGTTTCCACTTTGGTCAAGACGACTCCTCGATGGAAGATCTGAATGACCTCAGCTTTGTTCCATTTGTAGATGCCCTTGTATCTCCTCTCCTTGTCTCCAATGGTGATGAACAGATTTCCTCTCGGATCGAACTTCTCCGCGCGACAAATACGACCATAAAAACCGATTCCTTCTCTGCCGTACTTGCCGTCATAGTTGATCGAAAACTCGACGAGCTCACAATCTGGAGTGTCCTCTGGGTAATCGAGCCAGATAATAAGTTTGTTCGTGTGACGAGCTCTGCCGATCTTGCTGATGATCGTCAGATCAGCCAACCATGTGCGCCCGGCCTTTTTGAGCAAGTCGATGACCTCTTCTGCTCTCTCGAGGTGCGTCATTCCGGGTTCTTCGATGATGGTCTGCGGAATTGGACACTTGAGCTTGATCAGAGGAATCTTTGGGGACGCTTCTGGTTGTGGCTTCTCGGTCTCACTTGTGTCTCGATCGAAGATGATCATGTTTCCATCAAGCGTGCACTCCTGAGTGCCAAGAGTGTTTGGCACGTCGAACATCGTCATTTCTCTCTCCCAGCCATTGAAAGGGGAGGAAAAATCGAGCTCCACGAAGTCGACATACGTGTCGGAGAAGTCTGCTTCAACGAAGTTCAGAGCGGTTTGAGTGATCAGAGGGTCGGCAAAGTTGATGTCACCGAACATCTTCGTTTCTCTCCCCCAGCCGTTGAAAGGGTTGGCAACATCGAAAAGCGCGTTGGAAAAGTCGACTTCAACAAAGTTCATGTCTATCTATATATCTAATGTCAAAAATCATGTTTTGCTAATTGTTATAACTCAATTAATGAAAAGTGGCTAAAACTCGTTGTTGAATAGTTTGTAACCGAATTTGGTCTCCTTTTTGGATTCGCAAATTGTAACTCTATGCGTTTGAACGCGGTGAGAAATTAAAGAATGTTCATGTCGTCATCCTTCATGATATTTGCGAGCTCTTCCTGATTGGGAGGAAAGAGATTCAAAGCTTGAGCAACCTGAATATCCTTCAAGCGACCCTCCACTTCGATCTTCTTGCGATCCAAATCTGATTGAGAACGTTGAAGCAAATCGAAAGCGATGATGGGTTCCCACTTGGCAGTCAATGCTGCTTTGACACGGGGCTCCATCTCTGTCTTCAACTCTCGTACAGCTTGTTGCATCACCAGAACGGAATCCGGCTCAGCAACCTTTGCCTTCTTGTGGAAGGGACTCCTGTAAACATCTTGCACGCGTAAGTTGCATTCAGAGCTATAAACCCCGAAGTATTCTGCAGTCACGTAGAGTACACTCTCTGCTAAGGCCCATGGAGAAGTCTGGAAGGCAGCACGGAAGGTTTCCTTCTTGCCTTCATTTGTGAAACAAAATTGAATGATCTTTCGGTCATCAGTCGTGTCCGCAAAGTCGAGACAAAGGTAGATAATTTTGAGTTTCATGAAGAGCTTCTGGTACGCCGAGCTCGCAGTAAGCAGGCAAGGCAACTTACTAAAACCTTGAGTTTGCAAAAAATGGTGAAGTCTGTCTGCTTCGGAAAGCTCAAACTTTGACAATGGTGTCGCGGCATACTTCTTTGGCTCTTCGCGATCTCGCTTTCCAGACGAGTTGACACTGGCGATGTTCTTCATGTTGAAAGTCTAGTTTGAGACACAAACTGGAACAGAATCTAGAGACTCGATTTGTTTCTACACTGAACATCATTATGTTTCGTATCGTTTTTACTTATTGTCAGGATCGCAATAGACGCAAAGAGAATCGTCCCAAGAAGTAGGTTGAGCACACTTTCCGCACAAATTGTGAGCTTCACAAAGTTGCAACCTGCTCGGCTTCTCACCAAACAAATGTCCTAACATCCAGAGTGAAGCTCGTCCTTTCGTTTTGATAGCCTTCTTAGCTTGACAACCAGCGAAAGCACATGTACTCATCTTTAGGAAACAATTTGATTCAAAATTGCAAAGTCAGATGTCTCTAAACTTGTAGAACTCGGTTTTTCACATTCTGAGTACTTCTTGTACCTCGAATCATGATCAAAAGAGCTCACTTATTGTCAGGATCGCAGTGGACACAAAGCGATTCCTCCCAGCAAGTCGTATGACCACACTTTTTGCAGATGTTGTGATAACCACACAGTCGCATGAATTGTCTATCCCACTCGGCGATAGACAAGAGACGCATGTATTTTCCATTCAGTGCTACCTGAAGTTTACAGTCCGCATAAGCACAAAGACCCGGTTTGGCACTCATTTTTCTAGACTTGCAGATATAAAAAGAGATCAATTCTGATTACTTTTCGTTTATGTCGCATGAGCATCGTTGTAATCTCATGATGGAGATTGAAGGAAACTCACTTGTTTATGTCGCATGAGCAATTCTGAGCATCATTATGCTTCGAATCGTTGTAATCTCAAGATGGAGATTGAAGGAAACTCACTTGTTTATGTCGCATGAGCAACACAAAGCTGGTTCCCAAGCAGTTCCGATGCCACACAAATGGCACTTATTGTGATTAATGCAAAACCTCAAATGACGATCATTCGTCTTTCTCGAATCGGTCTTCACTTTTCTCCAAATGGCAGCACCGCGATGGCAACCAGGTTCAGCACATATAGAACTCATCTTTCGAAGCCAGGTGTTCATACTTTGGAGATTCAAATTGATTTCAATTCTGAGCACCGTTAAATCCATCTTGCCATTTCGTGTGATTTTTGCCTGTCTGGATCACAAGCGTAGCAGAGAGCAGCATCCCATGCGGTCCCTACGCCACAAAAACGACAAGCATTGTGAAACCAACAGTGAAGCAAACATTTAGGACTTCTTTTTATCCACATGACTGATGCAGAAGTACAATCATTTCGGCTACACTTGTAGAGATCATCTCGGTCCATTTTAGGACCGAGATGGTACAAATCTTGCTTATCACAATTCTAACAAAGATAATTATCCCAGTTACTCAGTTCGCCACATTCGAGACAAGCATTGTGCTTATAACAATGTTCCAAGTATTCAGTGCATTGAGACTTCTGGTGTTTGGCACATCTGACAGCCAAAAGAGTACAATTAAGAGTCGCACAATGTTGGACAGGTATCGGGAAGATAGGAATCTCCATTTATAACTCTTGGCAAATCATCTGCTTCGAATTTTGTATCTTCATTCGTCTAGATCACAAGTCCAACAGATGAGATTATCCCAGATAGTCTCCTTGCCACACTTGTTGCAGACATTGTGTTCGCAACAAAACTGCAAATTGTCTCCCTCCCCACATATCATCGAGCTACCATACATTATTACCGCTCGACCTTTCATTTTGCCTGCTGGAAGATTCTCACATCCAGGCTCTTTGCACTTATCCGGCGGATCACAATTGAAACAAATGAGATGACTCCACGAAGTCGATTGTCCACACTTCGTACAAACATTGTGCTCTCCACAGTAGGCCAACCTGCCAGCAAGCATGTTTTTGCCTCTCATTGCTCCCATGCGAGCACAACCAGACTTGATACATTTCTCAGTTGGCTTAGTCTCAGTTCCAACACAGTTGGTACTCCCAATCCGTCTCTTTGCCACACTTAGCGCAAACATTGTGTTCCATACAAACTGTCAGATAGCGTCTCTTTCCGGTTCTCCCAGATTCTTCCCATTTTGCTCTCTTCGCGCAATCCCAAGGACAAAGTGCGTGAGCACACTGTTTTTCATCCATTTTAGACAATGATAACCAAATTTGTTGATTTCAATTCTGGGTACAATGTGCCTCGAATAATTTCTCTTTTGGTATATCTTCTGATTCTCAACTCTTCCTACCTTAGAGTACCATCAGAGCTTCCACGTAGCTTTGAGGCAGGTGACCGGATGAGGTGAATTGCGTATCTCCGTCGCAAGTCACTATTACCGAATCACCTAGCAACTCATCGTGCTTCGCTTTCAGTCTCTCCAAGTAGTCAAGACGATAAGTGTCTTCGCCTGCTCGCCCTCGTGATCGAATCCTCTGAAGACAGAATTCTGCATCAGCAAACATATACACAATGCGAACCTCGATGCCTTCCAACTCTGCAATCTTGTCGTAACTAAAGGTGGCGCGATATTCGTCCATCCTTTCGTCTGAAATCATGCCAGCTTCATGTTGGATCAAGGCGAAGCACAAATTGCCTCCCAGACCACGATCCACAATGACATCACGTCCAGCTCGAGCATACTTGGCTGCTTGTCGCAACCTGACCGCAGTCTCAAACTGAGTATCGAACTGAAAATCAGCTGCTTTGTTCTGCATGTCGGCCAGATAGATCTTCAGTCGCTCGACATTTACCACTTCCGGAATGAAAACAACGTTGGAATCATGGGCTTGCAAACTTTCACCCAGAGTTGTTTTCCCGATTCCTGGCAATCCTTCCAACACAACGATCTTGCCAGGTCGGATCATTTTTATCAATTGGGAATAAACAAATGGAGAAATCAATTGTATTCTGAAGGTTCTACAACCATGTCTCATCTCGAAACTACAGAGAGAATCCATTCCGAAACTACAATCACGTCTCATCTCGAAACTAGATTTGGTTTTCATCTCGAATTTACAGAAAGAATCCATGTTGAATTTACTGAAGTCTCATATCGAAGAAATACTCTGCTGGCATCACCCGTCCATTCCTGGATTCGAACCATTTGTTTCGAGTTTTGGAATGTTTGAAGAGAGAGGGATGATTGTCCACAATGTCAATCACTTCGGGAGCATCAGATCTCATCACTCTGCCAGCCGATTGTTCGATCTCTTCTTTGTAGAATGCTCCCAAAATGAGGAGATCAAGTCGTTCTCCATCGAAGTTCTCGCAGAGATTCTTGTCGTCGAAACCCATTTCAGCCTTCGAGTAGGTCGCGACGAGAATTCGACAGTTGGAATAACTGTCCTTCTTGGCGTAAAACGTGGCTACATTCTCTCCGTATTCCTTGAGCATTCTCTCAAGAGTTTCCACATGTTCTCGTAAGTAGACCAATATCATGATCTTATTGTTTTGTCTGAGGCGACAAATGTTGCAGATCATCTCGTTTCGCTTCTCATTCTCGGCCAGAGATTGCATGGCGACATTCCAATCGATTCTCGCCTTGCTGTAACCAGTAGGCTTTTGTATTTTGGGTACAAAGCTGGTAAAATATTTGTGCACTACGAAGGGCTTACAAGATTTACGAAAGATGTTATGACCGAAGAAAAGCGATAAGATCGTATGGTAGCCATCTTTGCGTTCCCTCTCTGCGCAAAGACCCATCGTGTGCGTAGGTTGGAACGCAAGAAGTGCCTTGATGCGTTCCGGAGTGCACCAATACTTTGCTTCATCGACTATGATCAGATCGATTGTTGAAGTGAAAGCTTTGGGCAGGCTCAGAGCTCTCTTATCGGTACAAACAAATAGGTTATACCGTTGAGAATCATTCCGCAATCCTTTCGCAGGTATAAACTCATTCACTTCGTCATCTTCGATGAAGCGCATCTGTCCTGGCACGACGACTTCCGCTTCGGTCAAAAATTGACTAGCCAAGAAGCGACGATGAACCAACACCATGGTCCTCAGACCGAGATGAGCCGCGATTGCCAATGCCATCCACGTTTTGCCCCACCCGCAGTGAAGTTGAAGGAAGACACTTTTCTCCTCTTTGAGAATCTTCATGGCTTCCACAAAGACTGGCTTTTGTTTGCAATACTGATCATCCCTGAAAGATAATTCCGAGATCTTGAAGTTAACAGGTTGAGATTCCTTCATGCCAGACAACTCAATCAAACCTCGAGCGTAATGAAGAGGAATGATGTGACTTCTATCTGTTGAAATGTAGGCGTACATTTCTGCCACTCGAGCTTTTCCTCCCTGTTTCTTCTTTTTACCTTTCAAGTGGAGATCTTCTTTCAACCGCCTAAGGAGATCATCGGAAAGTATTTTGGCCGGCAATTCTATCGACATTTGAGGTTTCAGGTAGTTGATCTTTCTGATTGTACAACTTGAAATTGCTGAGAGAAGCTCTTTCTGATTGTACAAATCGAATCACAAGTAGCTGATCTTTCTACCTCACAACTTGAAATTGCTGAGAGAAGCTCTTTTTGCTCAAATCTCTTGACGCTTTAGGTGTCTTGAGGAGGGAAGAATCTCGGAATCACTTTTGTGAAAGGCTGCCGATTCTTGCTTCACGCACATGCGTGTTGTTGTAAGTGTTGTTGAGATTGTTTTTCAATTCGTTGTCTTCTGGCATTAATCCCAGGAGAGTGCAACGGCTATACAGCTCGTTGAAAGAAAGGATACTAGCCAAGAGCTTATCATTCTGCCAATCTTTGAGTTCGGCGAGAAGCTTAATTTCTAGTTGTCCCACAGCTCCTCCATTGTGAGATGGAGCGTTGCGACATGTTTCTGCTATTAGTGCTGTAACACTTTCCACCACACCCATTTTCCTCATTGCGAGCATTGGAAAGCAACGTCGAACTAAGCCAACAAACGTCCAGAAAGACAGAGTTAATCCCGAGCGCTCCAAACATTGTTTGAGTGTCGATTCTCTGAAGTTCCAATCGGCGCCTCCATATCTTGCCATTCCGGTTCGAACATCTGCCAAAACAAATCCGAGAGGCATGAAGAAAATGCCGTATTTCTCCAGAACGGAAATTCGAAGTTCTGGCATGATTCTTATCTCGATGAAAGGCTGAGCGGATTCCTTTTGGTTGGTCGACCTGTTTCCATTTTGTTCACTTCCATAACAAAAGTCGATGCTCAGCCTTTCAGCCGAAATGCGTTGAGCTTCGAAATACTTCTTGGGGTTCGTTTTGCACTCTCTGAGTATTTCTCTTGTCACTGTACAGGTTGTATCTTCTGCTAAAGACGAGAGAATATCATTCATTTCTCCCAAGAGAGCAGTCACCACGATCTCATCCCGCGCCTTCTCCAAGTCCGCACTTTTGCTACAATCGATCCTACAAAGAACAAACTCAACGAAGGGAATATGCATAGGCTTGTTGGCGAAATGGTAGTTAGCCGCATCGATTCCGCCATATACGATCATGGTGTTAGTAGCCTGAAGTCGCAACCCAAGAGCTTTCAGTTTATCATTCAGGAATGGTTGCAGGATTTTCTTCAAGTTGATCATATGACCCCTAATCTTCGGATCAGCACCAAGCATATCTCTGGTGTCGACAGATGCTTCCACATTTTTGATGACTGGTTGCACTCCAAGGTTGAGCACTCTTTTATCTCTCGTGATCTGCATCTTTTAGCGCAAGGAGGACACCTTTAGAATCTTCTGCGATATCTCCACCAGAAAGACTTTTTACTGTCATGATGTTTTGACATCCTGGCCTCATAGTTCTCTGACTTGTTTGAAAATACTCTGCAATGCAAAAGAGATGGCAATTAGATTGGGAACGTTTTCATTCTGGTTGATTCCTGTCATCTTCGTCTTGATTAGTTCCATTTGAATCAACATATCCTTCATTTGTTGGGCGACATAATCCTGAAGAGCAATCTCTAGTTCTTTCACCATTGCTCCTAGTTTGGGCATGGCGAGGGTCTCGTGTGGTCTAAACTTGCCCAAATGTTTCTTCTGCTCTGTGGTAAGCTCGTGAACTGAAGAAGGCAACGATATTCTGTCCACCAGGTACAGAGATCCGTTACCACACTTTTTGATCAATTGGCTCTTCTTCGCTCCGGATGGAATGCCATCCTTGAAGACTACCACATCTCCAAATAAGTTGACTGCCTCGCCATTAAACTTGTCGTCCACAATTCCGGCGAAAATCTGAGCTAAAGGATTGATCAACTTTTGGGTCGGCATGGTGCTGGAGTTTTTGGACAACTTGTCGTCTCCAGATGGTTGCAACACAAAGCAAGTAAATAAGCCATCCATCTTGAGAAGATCAGGAAAATCAGTTCGAGACATCTTCTGAAGGAATAGTTTGCCTTCCTTGGTGGACGAAAGGGCATTCTCGAGGTTGATTCCCTTGTCCGCGGAAAGCTCTCCTATGTCGACACAAAGAAGTGCCGTGCGAAACTTCTCGCCTAACCTGAGTTTTCCCAGTTCACAAACCGGATCAGGAAACAAGTAAGATTTCTGTTTGACATCCATGAGATCAAAACCGCTGTTCGACAAGTAAGCAAATTTGCACCCCAATTTCTTTCTCAAAGGTTCCAAATGTTGAGGCAAAGAGGTATGAATATGACGTCCACTATCTTCAGCTATCAGAATTCCTTCTGCCACTTCAAAAGGTGGTGTCAGAACGGCTATCTTGAGAGATTCGTCAAGAATGACAAGACACATCTTTTTGCCATTCTCTTCGATAGTCAGAAAGTGTTTAGAATGAATCCCGAGACGAGTCAATTTGTCTACGGGGTTCATTCTTTACGATTGCTTGAGTTTTTAAAAACCGCCAGCAACTCTGTTTTTCACAAAGTCTAAGCATTACGTTTTAACTTAGTTCCAAAAGTTGCTCGATCTTAGAAAAGACATGGAGCTTCTCAAAGTGGCCGCTTCTTTGCATGGTCAAGATGAGGAACAGAAGAAGTTCTTGGTGCATGAAACCAAATATGCTCTCTTGGGAGCAACTTTGTTCCTCATCTTCGCTCTACCCTGGACGGACAGTTTGATACGAAACACATTCCCAATGGCTCGCGGTCCTATCACAATCTTGTATAAACTCATTCTCTTCATCTGTATATACTACATTGTTCAGAAGACGAGCTGGTTTCAAAAGTTTTGAGAGTAACGATATGTCAATCACATCAGAATTCATTGCGCTGTCTTGTGGGACATAGCATTTTTATAAGTGATGTGATTTCAGATAGAATCCATCAAGCTAGAACTAGATTTCTTCTGCCGTGCTCTCACCTTTCACCTTATAGGCTTTTCCTTTGACACGACCGTGTATCTCCTGTCTGACGATCCGGTAGTAAGCTTGTTCTCCTCCCAATGTACGATGGAAGTAAAACACGTCTCCGACATGCGCATCATGCCATCGACAAATCGGTCCTTCCACCGAAATGAGAGGCAAGAGATCTTCCAGCCGAGCAGTCTTGTCATCCATCACGCTGACTAAACTGCGTCTCAGCTCTTCTTTTTCCTTTTCGCCAGTGATGAGTGTCATCACTGGCTGCAGTGCAAACCTCAAAGGATTGAACTGCATGGTGTCAACACTGACCAATTCGATCGTAAGAGTAGATCGAGCTGCCCTATTGGCTCTCGGTTCTGTTCTTCCAGAGGGACAAGCAGAGAGAGCTTTCTTGGCATCCGTACTGAAACCTTCATTGGCATGAACATACAGAAGATATGTTTGCTGCCCCAACTTGCACATTTCCGCGATCACGGAACGAGCTAAATCGATGCCAACGCTTCCTGTGGCAACTGCGAGGTACACTCTTTCATCACCACGTATGAAAAGTGTCCATTCATCTGATGACGCCATGCCCCTCCTCAGTTCCTCAAAATCGGCAGCTCTGACAGGAGGCGAATGGTTGACCGTCTGGTATCCTCTGAGGAGCATCATTTTGAAGGCATTCTTGTATGCCTTATAGACAGGATCTTTGGGCATCATTTCAATCCCAAATGAAATTATTTTTGCTCTTTCATTTGTATTTTACTAGTTTATATAACTAGACTCAGATTGGTGTTCCGAAAGACCGGCAAGAGAAGTTCACACCGCTGAAACAGAGAGATTAGCTTCCCGACCTATAATATCTAATAACTTTGATGCCACAGAGTTAGGAAACCGTGTGACTTTAACTGTAGAAAACATAAGTATCTCCAAGGATTCCACTCAAAGTAGATGCAAAAGTAGTCTGATCGATCCACTTGGGAGGAACATTTTCTACTACCACGAGCGTAACACCGTTTGCATCCATATGGGCAAACATGGCACTCACGGCGGCGGCAAAATTGTCTTGGCTAGCAGCCGTATAATTGTTCGTATTGGTGATCAAATAATAGACGTATCGACCGTTGTACTTCATGGCAAGAATGTTGCCTGCCGTAATGCCTTGATTCTGGAGCCAACCAATACCACCGAATCGTCTTTTCAACTCTTGACCACAAGGCGTAAACAAGGTGAAACTCTGATCGACGAAAACTGCCACCGACTCGGTGTGAGAAGTGTCAGCCAAATATTCGAAGCCACCTGCGTAGACATTGGGATTGTACGGTACGGGAGAAGATGCGTTCCCACCCATTTAAAGCAGAAAGGTTTCAAAATGAGATATTAGGACTTAACTGGGTGGATACTTGATCTCCAGTTTTGGACCCAATTTGATCTTTCAAGGAGCATAAGCTCCCTGAAAACTTAGTGTTTCGTGTCGTGTGTCGCGGCGGGTTCGGCATGGGTTTCCGTTTTGTCACCTCCTGTGCGAGCGGCTTTGGCAGCCTCTGCTTTGGCATTTCGGCCAGCATCTGAGATTCCCTTGCGAACGTTCTTGCGTGCCACGGTGGCTGCTTCTTGCTTCCTCTTGACTGCGCTGACTGCGGCTTGTCGTTCTTCGAGTGATCCTCCAGCTCGTTTGACGTTGCGATTCTCAGCTGCCCTCTCGCGAGCGTTATGGTACTTCTCACTCAGATCTTCCTTCTTGTTGCGAGCCGAGATCTTGATCTGATCCCAAATGGCACCATACTCCATTCCATCTGATTTGCAACCCCAAACACAAACGATCACAAGTGAGGCCGCAATACCAATCACAATGCCCCACACAAGTTTGTAGTGGTTTGCATCCCTCTCCGCTTGCGTTTTGTAGTGATTGTTGAAGATCCAGACGGCCACCAGAATGACCACCAAGACCAGAACAATCAGAAGGACGAAATGCTTCTCGGAAAGCTCCATCTTTAGTTGCTCGCGTGATTATTTTTGTGCTTTTCGGATCAAGGCGACTTTTTGGATCAGGAGGGGAACTGACCTGCCCCACGATTTTTACTTATTTTAACCTCGAACGAAAAAACTGGCGACCTTCTTTTTGGGACTGAAGCACCATCCAATTTGCAGCTCGCGACGTTGCAAAACGTCTTGAACTTTGTTTTACTCCTTGCTCTGGAATTCTGATTTTCCTCCAGCTGAACGAATTCGCTTGGCAGCCATAGAGACATGTACGAACTGCGACTCTCCTTGCACATTGATGAGGCGGCGAGGATCAAGCATGTCTCCACCATAGGCGAACTGAACGATACGACCACTTTCGTTACGAGCAGTACCATCTTCGAAAGCAACAATGTCTCCCAACATGATCCAAGCACGGCGGTAAAAGTAGCCAGTATCTTTGGGCTTCAAATTGGATTCAATAATGTTGCCTCGAGAAGCCTGAGCGTGGTGCCAAAACTCGATAGGATTCATGCCACGTCCGAAAGAATTCGCAACGAATCCATTCGAGACTGGATCTCTGTCGCCTCTCTCGACAAACGGAAGAGTTCGGTCCGTGACTGGATTGCGATCCAAAAGTTCTCTCTCCTGAGGTCCTACGGAGCCCAAAACTTGTGTCACGTTGTTAGCCGTTCCTTTGGCGCCAGAATAGACAATGAAGAGGAAATTGTTGTCAAATTTGTCCGCTCCCACAATTTTGGCTCGCAGGTAAGTAGCTTCTTGCAACCTCTTCTGCATAGATTCGCGCACAACTGGTGTTTCCTCCAGCATGAACTTGAGAGAGGTAAAAGGAAGGGATTCCTCTTGCTCGCTCGGCTGGAACATTTCTTCGGGAGCGGTCTGGAGCAATTGGGTCAGAATCTTAAAGACCTCTATCTCGATCAAGAGTTTCTCTTCGAGCTTTCCTTCTCGCTTTCCGAAGCGGACACTCTGAATCACAGACCGCAACAATCCATTGAAGCTGGTGGCATTCGGTTCGATGTTTGCGTATTGGACCAATCGTTTTCCCGGCTCGGATTCGAAGTTGATTCCACCTGGTTTGTTTTGTAGTTCTGCTTCTTGCGTCCTTGTTGCAGCCTTGTTTGGTTCAGAAAGAGGTTGCCTGACGACTTCTTGATGTTCCGCCTCGAGAGAATCGAGGATGCGCGTACAGACATTCAAAGTATCTTGCAATTCGGCATCCGCTGCTTCGGCAGTCAGGGCTTTCTTTTTGGCCACAATGTCTACACCTCCCGACTTCACAATGTCGTTAATGCGATCTCCCAAGTTAGCCAGAACCTTATCCACCTCTGCGAGAGCCAGGGTGGCCAAAACTCCAGATTGCTTGTTTTCGAGCAGCTTTTTGGCACTTTCTTTGGCCGCTTCGACCAAACTATCGATGGTATTTTGGGGATCTTCATTAGATTCGTCCGTATCCAGAACGCAATCAGAAGGACCAAGCGTGAAGCCGGATACTTCGATGTACTTGTAGAGTCCACTCGTGATCGCGCTGAGAAACGTGATGACTGTCTCGGCGTCGTATTGTTCGAGAATTGCGTCCACCATTCCGCCTGATTCTTTTCCCACATCATACTTATCTAATTGTCCTGAAATGAGGAATCCCTTTTCGACAATCACGTCTTCCTTTCCTTTGGCCTTCCTCTCGTAGTGAAAATCGATGGGAAAGAAGAAGCTCAGGATGGCTCTTCCCGAAGTCGGATCGAGATTCCTCTCGAGACTGTAGAGTTCTTGCAAAAAGTCCGACTCTGAGGTACGAAACTTGCCTCCCGGATTGCTCTTCGTGAAGATGTGCGTACCTTCCATAATGATGGCATCACGAAGAGAGGGCGAAATGGTAGTACTCTTTGCTGTTATCTTTTTGGCGGCCACGATGGCATTCTGAATGAGGCCAATCCAGGGAGACGAATATTGATCACCTCGAACACAGTTAGTCACCATCATTTTGCTCCCTACGTCCTGCCTGGAAGCCAAAGTTTGAGGCACTGCCATGTTCATTTCGTCTCCATCGAAGTCGGCATTGAAGGGACCAGTGACACTCGGATGGATGCGAATGACGTTACCTCCTTCCGCAAAGATACGAGCCTTAAATCCTTGAATACCACCTTTGTGCAAGACGGGTTGACGAGTGATGACCAGAATGTCTCCCTCAATGACGCGCCTTCTGACCACATCTCCGATCTGCAGATAGATTTCCTTGTGATATTCCAAGTCGAGAGGTTCCTTGTGACCTTGTTTGATGACCTTCTTGATTTGTCCGATTTTGCGCTTCCCGTTCACGATTTGGGGCATGTGTTGAGTCCAGTAGGTGACATCTTGCTCGGTCAAGATTTCTTCCGGAATGGTCATACTTTCTGCAAAGACTTCCGAGATACCAACTTCGTTCACCATGATTTCCGGATCGCCAATCAAAACTGCTCGACCAGAATGATCGGAACCTTTGCCAGCCACGTCGTGTCTCAGAACGCCATACTTTCCGTTGATAGTTGTTTGCACAGAAACGACAACCCTGCCGCCGTGATGTTCGGTATCGAAGCGATTATCGGTCTTCTCATCTTTGGCAAACACAAGATTGTAAATGTTCTCGCACAAAGTGCGATAATTTTGAATCCCCGCATCTCTTTCAGCGTTTTCGGTCGAACTGAGAGCTACATCGAAGTCGGAAGGGAAGAGCAACTTTTTCTGCTTGGTTCTGGCAATCTTTTCCTGCAGTCGCATATTCTCCTCGAGAATAAGTTTGTAGTGATTGGTGAAAGCATGAGGTGTCAACGTACCGGCGATCATCTTTTGATGCCTGTGAATGTTCGATAGGACCGGCCATACGTTCATAACCAGAGAGCTCAACTTGTTGTTCCCAAAGCCGAGCAAGGAAGCCCAATTCTTGGGATTACCGTCGCGATCCTTGTCGTTGTCAATGGCTGTGAAAAACGCCTTCACATCTTCTGGATCCATGGGAACAGACTTGTCGTTCAACTTCTGGTAGATAAAGTAGTAGTTCAGAATCGAGTACGTGACTGGATTCACGTCGCCCACACACTTTGTACACTGTCTATTCGACTCGATGAGCTTAAGTCTAGCAGTCCCGTGAATGTTCCCCCAGTTTTGCTGAATTTCGATCGGATTGAAGCAAGGTATCAACTTCACTGTGGGACCATCTGGATCCGCCGAGGCTTCCTTTCTGAGTTGCGTGCCAGAGGGCGTTTGTCCTTTCTGCTCATACTCAGATCGTAACTCACCGATTCTCTTTGCGATCCATTTTTCTCTCGCTTCGTTATCTCTGTTCCAGTGCGTGTAGCAGAACAACTTGAGAATGATGAGTGTCGAACCAATGAAGGCGGGATGAAAGATGGGTGCGGCCAACTCGATATAACCTGGATGCCCAGGACAAGTCATGATGCCTCCTCCACATCGAGGACATATCTGCTTCGGCTCGGAAGGACCCATTTGAGGATCGAGAAGACAACCAGGCCCCACCATGCTCATTCCCGGTTTGACCTGCGAGACCTTACAGAAAGCCCCATTTCCAGACCCACCGCGAATATCATCTTCAGTCGAAATGGAAAACAATAGTTGCGAAATAACGCCCTGATTGATGTTCAGAGAGGCGTGATAGTTTTGAGCTCTTTCGAGCCTATCTTGAGACGCAATGCCTTCATCAGGTTGCTCTGCAATGAAAACTGAAGGAGCTCCTTGCGGTTTGCGTCCTTTGTTCTTAACTTTTTCTCGAGCTGGGTCCGATACTCGTGGAGGAAGTTGTGTACCGGGAAGCCTAGACTTTTTGGGACCATCAGATGGATTTGCTTTCGACATGCCCGTTTAGATTTAACGCGACAGAAATATTGTAAATCGATTTCGTTTGCATCTAACTCAAACATGCAGATTCAATACGATATAAACTTTGCTCTTCTTTTGATCAAAAGGAGAGAATCAATGTGTTGACAAAAGTCTTCACCGCTAAGTTTCAAAAGAAGACAATCAGTGTCTTGACAAAACTCGGACAATAATGCTCATCACAAAGTTTCAAACGAAGAGAATCGGTGTCTTGACAAAACTCGGACAATAATGCTCATCACAAAGTTTCAAACGAAGAGAATCGGTGTCTTGACAAAACTCGACACATGAAGTGTTTCGTTTGAACTTAATTGCGAATCATTGTTTGTTTCGTTTGAACTTAATTGTGAGGATCAATGTTTATTTCGTTTGATAGAACTTAGATACTCACCCTTTTATTTCGAAAGATACCCTCGAGGTAGAACAAAGTTCTTTGGCAAGATGTCTTTTTCTTGCCATACCTTGATACACTTCAATAACCATTTCATTTGTTTCTCTCTGCCTTCTCTCCAGACGTTTCTCAAGAGAGATCCTTGGAGAAGAAAATGTTCCATCCCTGGATTTTCCAGTGCGTAATCAGGAATGGGAACTATGTTTTCTCGCCTGCGGTGAGCTTCGATAAACGCTAGTCGTTCTTCGATAGATAAAAGTGTTGAAACTAGACGCAGGTCATTAGATTCATACCATGTTTCAGTCACCTGATCTGGATTGCAGATGCTCCAAATTGCATGTATCCATTGTAACAAATGACGACCGCTCACGTTATATAAATAGCAAACCAAATTGCATACTTTCTGTGTCGATCTCATGGCTATTCTCATGATGGGAAGCCAGATACCCCCAGAAGTACGTCGACATGCTTTCAAGACGCAGGGAGCTTCGAATTCTTTGCGCATCTTCTTCCATTCTTTCAGTTCGATGTATTGTGGGTCCTCAATGTCCAAATGGTATATCTGACCCGCAATCTTAACGGCTGCTCCAAAATTCTTGTCTTCTAGTTCCGTCTCTAATTTGAACAGGAGAAGTCTCAAGTTCTTCTCAATAGTAACAGGAGTGAAGATCAAACTGCAACGAATCCAGTCGAATAGTCTGTCTTTCGGAGATTTTACCATCAGTTCCACCAGCGTGGCCAAATTTTCTTGGTCAAGAGGAGAAGTCTCGAGAAAACGATGAGCTCTAATGATGAGGGAAGGATTGGCCGGTCCAATGTCCTCGGAAAGTATCGCATAGATACTTTCCAAGAGGCCAACTTCTACAGAAACACCTGTCATAACTGCTTCTAGAGCACTTTGCAAAGCTCCATGAAAATCACCTCGTCTCACCGACTTGTGAAAAAAGGAGAGGTTATCGGCGACTGCAAAGTCTGAATACGTTCTTTCATCACTAGGATCGAGCAGGGTATTTCTCTCTGGTATCTCCATTTTTATCGCCTTGAGTAAGGAAAATGGGAGGATCAGTTGAAGTCAGAATTCCGATCAAGGAGAGAAATCTTGTTTGATCATAATGCTGACCACGATGAACCTAACTTGTAAGAAAAATGGAAGGATCAGTTGACGTGCCTTCTTATTATCCAAATGCATGAGTCGGTAGACTCGAGCATGAAAATCACTGGGTGAGCGTGAAGTTGAAAGTACGAAGAGCAGGAATGAATTCAATCTCCTTGTACACATCGGCATCCTTGTGGGAAGCGTGAAGTGCGATCTTGAAGGGAACCTCTTGACTGGAATCGTAGATCGCATAGGTTGCGAACCTCTTGGTCAAATGAAGATCAAAATCGTCATCACGACCGAAGTCTGCCTTGGGAAGACGTTGTGTCTTGACCGTCGACAAGAAATCTGCCGTAACAATGGAGCGGGCAGATTGTTCCATCGTCTTGATGTTCGGGTAGGAACGAACTGTCAAAACATTCCAGGGCAACTCGCGCAGCAGGAAGATAGCACCGGTGTCTTCACTCGAGTCCGCCATTGCCGTCACAAGGATTGACTCTGTGGTGCTCGACTTGATGACAGCCACGTAGACATCTTGATTCTTTCCCAGTGCTTCCACGTTGAAAACACCAACTTTGTTCAGATGGACATGACCGAAAAGTTCATGGAGCTTCTCCATTTCGAGAGAAGCAAAAAAACTTTTCGTGAGACCTTTCTTTCCCGCGCCGAGGATTTCATGATTTCGTTCTTCTGTCTCGAACTTTGGCCATGCATCGAAAACCAAGGAGGCCATGCGACGTGATAAAAACGCCGGACGCAAGGTTTGATCAGCATGTTGAAAACAAAGAGCTCATCAAGTTTGATCAGCATGCTAGGAGTTTTGGACCCGAAGTTTGATCAGCATGATAGGAATTTGTGTCCCATCAAGTTTGATCGGCATGTTGAAAACAAAGAGCTCATCAAGTTTGATCAGCAGGCTAGGAATTTTGGATCCGAAGTTTGATCAACAGGCTGAAAACAAAGAGCTCATCAAGTTTGATCAGCAGGCTGAAATTTGTGTCCCATCAACGTGTTGAAAACAAAGACAATAGAAATTCGCATCCTCATCAAGTTTAAAACGTTGTTCTGAAGACTAAATGAACGCTTTGGTTAAGATCTTTGAAGACCTAACGTATCCTCAAGTTCTAGACATCGCTGAGGAATTCTACTTTCACACGAATGAAGAACTGAACAAACAAGATTTTGAACGTAAGTTTGCTCACCATTTGGAAGAAACTAGCAACGCAGATGAAGTCATATCTCGCTACAAACGGAATCCGGGCTTGGAGACGACCGAGAAGGAAAAGGCTGTCGAACTGTTTAACTTCCAGGTTGCTCGCAAGGCTGATATGATAGAGGGATTCGAACGAGACGTCACATTCCTCAATGCGTCGGAACCTGGCACGGGAAAAACATTCGTCGCCTTGTCGGCAGCTGAGACAGAAAAGAGACCCATCATTATTGTCTGTCCGAAGCAAGTTATGTTGACATGGTACATGCTCGCCGTCAAAAGCGAAGTGGAGATCCTATGTATTTGCAACTATGATATGTTCGTTACCGGTAACATGTATGCTCTGAGTGGAAAAGTCGATCTCGAAAAGCTGCCCAAGGTTGAGAATCCATATCTTCGTCGGGTTGAGAAGGCTGGTCGAGGCGCCAAGAAAGTCGTCGAGTTTGAATGGAAGAATCTGCCCGAAAGAACACTGATTGCGTTCGACGAAGCTCATGTCTGCAAGAACATTGGGACACTCAGGACGTCTCTCATGTTGGGTGCCTACAATTACGCCAAGCATCCGGAAAATAGATGGAAACATATCAACATCTTGTTGATGAGTGCGACGATCATCGAGAAGAAGCACAATTTGAAACCTTTCATGTACGTTTTGGGTTACGCTAAGACTCCTAAAGAGAAAAGCGTTGTGGATGCTCCTGATTTTTCCGTGAAGACATTCGGTTACAAACTCTTGGCCGAAAAGAGAATGACCAGAGCGACCATGAAACAAGCTCGCGAAGCGTTAGGCGACTTCTTCACCTCTGATATTCGCACCAAGAAATTCAAGTTGGAGGACAAAGATCGAGCCCGCATTCAAGAATTGTGTCAAAACATTCGTGACGTCTTGGTGGGTGGCCAGGGAAAGAAAGCTGGTAACCATCTGGCGATTAGAATGCAAGCTCGTCAAGAAATCGAAGCACTCAAGATGGGCATCTTCTTTTCGGAACTCAAGGTCCAGCTCGCGGCTGGCTATGCGATGGCGTTCTTCGTCAACTTCATTTCTTCTCTCGAGGCTCTCATTAGTATGATCCAGAAAGAAATGCCAAATGAGGCAATCTCAGTCATCAGGGGAGGACAAGCTGCCTACGAACGTCTTCGCAATATCGACGACTTTCAGGGCGGGAAGAGTCGCATCATGGTGGCCATGATTGGAGCCGGCGGAACAGGCATTGGACTGCACAATATTAAGGGTATCCGACCTCATTATGGTCTCCATTCTCCTCCCGAATCGATCACGCAATTGATTCAAGGATTGGGACGCTTGGATCGCCTCGGTTCGAAATCAAATTCAGTTCAAAGGATCGTCTTCATTGCCGATACTATTGAAGAGAAGATTGCAGACGGTCTGCTCAAAAAGATGCAGACCATAGGAGAACTCAATGGTGAGGAAGATGGAGCTGACAACATCTTCCTCTTTGAGGAAATCCATTCGTATGATGAAGGAAAATCAGCAAGCGAGCTTTCTGCATCATCAAGCAAGTCTGGTGGCGATTCTGGTAGTTTGGCAGGCGAGATCAAAGTTGTGGTCAACAAGAAGCGAAACGATATTACGATCACTGTGCCTGATTACATGGTCGATGCTTTTGAGGACGGTTTGCCAGCCATTGCGATGTCCACCATGCGTATCGAAGGAGATCATTATATTTTCTCTCTCGATCATCGAGCCGTAATTCAAGAGTTCCTCACCACTTTGGTCCAATAATTGTACGAGGTGGAGCAACACCGAGTCCAAATAATTATTATGCCGAGTCCAACCAG
>Ga0182016_10000729_pt1 | contig 40982 bp, 35 predicted proteins | sample 712S2MmetaG_FD_120491 | JGI IMG/M metagenome (GOLD analysis project Ga0182016, IMG submission 120491) | Permafrost microbial communities from Stordalen Mire, Sweden - 712S2M metaG | ecosystem: Environmental > Terrestrial > Soil > Wetlands > Permafrost | place: Sweden: Stordalen | collected...
ACGACCGCTACGGCCTCGACGTGGTCTGCCTACGAATCGGTTCCTACCGAGAACGTCCGGCGGACATTCGACAACTCTGGAGCTGGCTCTCCCCCGGGGACTGCACGCGCCTTTTCGAAGCCGCGATGACGATCCAGCGTCCAGGCTTTCGCGTCGTCTGGGGCGTGTCGGCGAATCGCCGAGCAGCAGTGACGTTGGACGAGGCGCACGCCATTGGGTATTACCCGTTGGACGACGCCGAAGTCTTCGCCGACGAAATCATCTCGAAGAACGATGACGGCGGTCGTGACGACCCACCCTTCATCGGCGGTTCCTACACTTTGCCGAACTCTTAGGGAGTTGAGCGAAGCAGAGTAAGGAATCGAATTCTGGGCTCCGGTTATCAGCACGCAGACTCCGCGACACCAATACCGGTCCCTGACTTGATGACGCCACAGAAGCAGACTGGTAGTGATGTCAGACCGACCCAAACGCGTGGCGGCCTCCGGACCCTGCCGATGCAGCAGACACACGTGTTGGCACGCACGCGAATGTCGCTCCGGAGGAGTCGTTCGGATCTTTCGGGTCAATAAGTCCGACGAGACGTCAAACTCGTCGGTGGTGCTCTGTCGCGAGTGCGCGGCCCCCACTCAGCGCAATCGCGTGTCCTGACGATTCGTGGGGTGTTCGAAAGAGACGGATCGTGAACTTCTGCTTCAAGGTCATCGGCTCCGACCGTTGAGCTTCCATCACGTCAGGCCAAAGCACCTCCGGCTTTCGCCGAGGCGATCTCGCCCTAAGTTTGCTTTCGAAGTTCAATACTGCAGAGCGAGGCGGTTGCAAGTGCGGACACGAGTCCTGTGCGCGATGGTTGCGACGTCGCTCGTCTTGGGCGGATGCGGCGCTTCTACTGCCAGCGGTCCCAAAGGCGTCAAAACGTCCACCACGCTCTCGACATCGCGGGACCTCGCAAAGGCGCGGCACTTTCTTCGAACGATTGTCGATGACGATCGCAAGGCCATGGCGCGTGACTCGAATGCCCTGGCGAACTCGCCGATCGAGTCAAAGCAGATTTCAAGGGCCTATTCCCAATTCGCCGTCGACACGCTGAAATTCAAATTGGAGATCGTTCGCTATTCCTGGCCGAAGTCCGCGGTGACGGACGCACGCAATGTGGTGACCGCACTGTCCGCGTTAGTCGCGGACTGGCGTCTCGCAGCGAGATTGCTTCCCGATCCGAATTTTCTGCAAGACAACAATGCAAAGGTTGCCGATCTTCAACACCTGTCCGCGGATCTCGCCAACGCGTGATTCGCTCGCCGGGCTGAGTGTCGCGGATCGCGACCGCCGTGGCTTGGTTCGAAGTATTCATGTCTCGAGAGTCACGCTCGCGACCTGAGATTGGGAGACAGTCGCTCACGTCACATTAAGTTGGAGAGAAGGGTTGTGGGGTTGGTCCATGGGCATAAAGAACATTGGGTTTTTGTCGTTTGGACACTGGGCGACTTCGCCCTACTCGGCGACTCGTTCGGCGTCAGACGCCCTCTTGCAGTCAATCGATCTTGCGGTCGCCGCCGAGGAGCTCGGTGCAAACGGCGCGTACTTCCGGGTGCACCACTTCGCGAACCAGCTTTCGTCACCGTTCCCGCTGCTCGCCGCCGTTGGCGCGAGGACCCAGTCGATCGAAATTGGCACCGCCGTGATCGACATGCGCTACGAGAATCCGCTCTACATGGCCGAGGATGCGGGGTCCGCCGACCTCATTTCAGGCGGGCGCCTGCAGCTGGGCATCAGCCGCGGTTCGCCCGAACAAGTGATCGACGGCTATCGATACTTTGGCTACATTCCGGCCGAGGGAACCGATCAGGCCGACATGGCACGAGACCACGCGCAGACTTTTCTCGAGGCACTGAAGGGTGAGGGGTTTGCCGAACCGAACCCGCGTCCGATGTTCGCCAACCCGCCCGGATTGCTTCGAGTCGAGCCACACTCGGATGGTCTTCGAGAGCGGATTTGGTGGGGCGCTGGAACCCGAAAGACCGCCGTCTGGGCGGCGCAGCAGGGGATGAATCTGATGAGCTCGACGCTCTTGAGCGAAGACACCGGTGTGCCGTTCCATCAACTGCAAGCCGAACAGATCGATCTGTTTCGCAAGGCATGGACCGACTCGGGCCACACCCGTACGCCGCGGGTCTCGGTCAGTCGCAGTATCTTTCCAATCGTCAGTGAACTTGACCGCACGTACTTCGGTCGTGAAGGCGAATCACAGGACCAGATCGGTTACATCGACGGCGGCATTGCGCGATTCGGCAAGACCTACGCCGCGTCTCCCGAGCAGTTGATCGATCAGTTGGCGAAGGATGAGGCGATCGCCAGCGCCGACACGTTGCTGCTCACCATCCCCAATCAACTCGGCGTTGATTACTGTGCTCACGTGCTGGAGACGGTGTTGAGTGATCTTGCGCCGGCACTGGGTTGGCGCTGAAGACAGGTCCTTGGGGAGACTCCGGTCGCGGTCGCCGCCTCGAGGGCCTTAACCCTGTGTCCAGTTCGAGTCGTCCTCACAATCCGGACCGAGCTTCATGTCGATTGACTTGGTGAACTGCGAGTGACTAGGCGACTCGATTGCGCTGCGTGGGGGCTGCACACTCGCGGCACAGCACCACCGATGACCGCGCCGCGCCGTTCGGAGGGGCGGCTCGCAGAATTCGTACGATTCCATTGCCCCGACAATCGCGAGCGTGCCAGCACGAATGTCGCGAGCACTTACACGGACCCGACGCCGCCGAACGAACTGGTCGGCCGTCACTCACCGGCGATTACGTTTCGCTATTGCACCGTCTCTACTACCGCGGTTCGCGTTGAACGACACCTGTCGCAAACAACGTTCACGATCTGAGCAAAGTGTTCGCATCTAGCTCCTTTGCGAGACTGACGGGGAATTCTCGCAGCAACCGTCGTGTCTAGAGCTGTGATGTAAATCTAATTTCTGAAACCTCCTCGTGGTGTGATGCCATCATTGTTTTTCGCCTGCTGTGACAGCGCAGGCATCGCGGTGACTGGAGTAGGTGACGAAGATCGAGCTTGGTTGATTTAAAAGTCACACTTCATTACGTTTCGAGTGAACGCGTCGCACGGACTCTACGTCACTGAAAGAAATCGTTCGATCGAGATCGATTGCTTTACGACGTCACACCCGTGCACGCGGTGGGACCCGCGAACGGCTCGCCGGCGGCCAACGTGGTGCCTGACGTGGTTGACGAACCTGCGGGCGATTGAATATTCAGTACGCCCGCAACGAAGTAGAAGTCGTAGTGCGGCCGATTGTTTGGCCACGATACGAGGTAGGGGCCATCGTACGCTCCACCTCTCGACATCAAAATCGACTCGTTGACCGTTGTGCCGGGATATTGCGCTTTGACCAACGCGACGGCGTTTGAGATCTTGGTTGCGTCGGCCGAACAAGCGGCCGACATCGACTTTTCGTTCAGCCGACCGAATGCCATGGCGGCGACCGTGGACACCACGCCAATGACCACGACGACGGTGAGCAGTTCGATCAAGGTGAAACCTCGCGACTCTTTATCGACGTGACATTGCCTTGTGGGACGAGGGGAGGGGCGAGCGAAGGTGCGTCGCATCATGTCATTGACTCCAGGTAGGCGTTGAGTTCGTCTCCCCGGCGAGTGCGAGGATCTCGTCTCGCCGGGGATTCGATTGAGAAGAGTCGACGTCGTCGAATCAGGTGAGGTTGGAGCACGATGCGGCACCCGTGTACAACTCGCCACCCGCCGGTGTACCTGCGAGGGCGGCCGACGACCCACCGGTTTCACCGTTGGACCAGATGTCGGTGGACGGGAACTGGACTGCCAGTTGGCCGTCAGTCGTCAAAGCGAACTCGTAGTGCGGGTCGTTCGACGGCCACGACTGAATGTACGCCGTGTTGCCGTCGTTATTGGTGCCGCTGAGCAGATTGGTTTCCGTGGGAATGACGCTCGGGTTCTGCGTAACGAACGCCTGCATGGCGGTCGACACGGTGGCGCCGTCCGCCTGACACGCAGCAGTGGCGCTTTTACCAGTGATGCCACCCAGTGCGTAAATGACCACAGCAGCCAAGATTCCCAGGACCACGATGACAATCAATATTTCTATCAGCGTGAATCCGTTGATTTCGCCGTGCTCCTGGCGTTGTCGCAGTCGTCGATAGTTGGCAAGAAAATTCATAATCCCCCTTGAATGGAAAACGGAATCGGAACTGTCTGCCCTTGCTATCTCCGACGCATTCATCAAAGAATTCACAAACTTTAAGCAATAGATGCACAATTTGCAAATGGATTTGTGATAAAAGCCCGTTCCGCCCAAAACCGCTTTATTCGTACGGAAAATGGCCTTTTCGGCCAATCCCGGCGCCAAGGAAGCAACCGTCGACGATGGGATCGACCGATTCGACCGGTACACCGATAACCTCCCCACCCCGTATTCCAGCGAGTCCAGCGCAGTGCCTCGATGCTGGGCGACGAATTCCGACGGTGGCTCTAACTTCGAGAGCGATCTGATCGGTTCGATGACAACTCAGAATGCGACGTTATCCACCCTCATCGAACGCGCGTGAGGGCCAATCGATATACATCGTCGTAGGAGAGCATGCGCCCCAGTGACGTTTCATGGATATACGACTCATTGCCAAGAACCTCGCGAAGTCGCTGACCATACTCCTCGATCATCTGCAGTTCAACGTCGGCCCAGGGGAACCCGCCGAAGGGTGGGAACTGCTCTCGCAAAAGTTCCGCAGCTCCATAGAGTTGCGCCGCGCGTGTGAAGTCGTCGCGAGCGATCGCGATATAGGAAAAGATGAAGTAGACGCACGACGCTTGCCAATTGGGTTCGCCCATCCGGCGGTGGGTTTGAAGACATTGACGCGAGTACTCCTCGCCGAGGTCGACGTCACCCATGGCGAAGGCCACGATCCCCATGTTCCCAATCGCCTGTGCCGCTGAGAAGTCGTCGCCGATATTCCGTGCGATCTCCAGTACCTCTTCCTCGAACACGACACTCGCCGGAATCCGCTCATCGCCGAGGAGCGCGTGGGTCCACACGGTCGTCGCGTAAAGGTGGAGTGCCCTAGAGAGTCCGATCAGATCTTGTGCTCGTCGAAAACACTCCACGGCCTCCACCAGCAACTCATCGATGTCCTCTGCATCTTCGCGATAACGCCACCTCATCGTCAACGCGTAGCCAAGGGTGGTGTCGTCTCCGAGCGACCTCGCGACGTCTATGGCTTCGACAAAAACTCGATGCGCCTCTTCGCTCCGCTCTTCAAGTTGCAAGACTCTCCCCATTGACTGGAGGGCGAAACAGCGCGAACGCTTGTCGCCGAGGTCTTGGGTGATTTGCAACGCCGCGTCGATGAGTCGTCGCTGCACCGCGAGTGTGGCAGCCACTGGACCGAGGTCGATCCGACCGTTGGCGATCAAATCCGCCGTTCCTCGAAGTGACTCAGCTCGCAGCAAAGAGGATGTGCCCTGCGTGTTCTCCAGGGCGCTCATGATGGGCGCGGCCGGAAGGGAGTATCGGCGGGTGAGCAGGAAGTAAAAGAGTGCCGATTCGATTCGGAGCACGGCTTCGTAGTCTTCGAGGTCGGTGAAGGTTGAGAACGCGGCTTGTATATTGCCCCATTCATCGTTCACGCGAGAGAGCCACTTCGCTTGTGTTGGCCCGCCGGCAATATTCAGTTTGGCCTCTTCACACAGCGCGAGGTAATACGCTGCGTGTCGCCGTCCAGCAAGGGACAGCGCATCAGCGCCGTCAATCTGGAGCATCTGTTCGAGTGCATATTGACGGATGGTCTCAAGAAGACGGAATCGAATGCCGGAACCGTTCCGTTCCGCCACGACGAGGCTCTTGTTGACCAGTGAACCGATGAGTTCGACGGCCTCGAAGGAATCGATGAACTCACTAGAACAAATCGACTCAATTGCATCGATATCGAAGCCCCCGACGAAGACCGTCAGTCGGCGAAGGAGTTCGCGTTCCACATCGGTCAAAAGGTCGTAGGACCACGCGACCATAGCGCCCAGCGTTTGCTGACGCGGCAGCGCGCTACGTCCGCCTCCCGTCAAAAGGCGGAACCGTTGGTCGAGTCGCTTATGTAAATCTTCGAGCGACATCGACGTGAGTCGCGACGCGGCCAATTCGATGGCGAGGGGAATCCCGTCGAGTCGCCTACAGATCGAGGCCAACACCGGAGCGTTGGCCTCGTCGATCGAAAAGCTTCGATCGTATGAAGTAGCCCGGGCGACGAGAAGGTCGATGGCGTCGTATCCCTCGAGGTCTTCCACGCTCTCGACATCGTCCTGCGGCATCGAAAGTGAGCGCACTCGGTACACGACTTCTCCATTGACGCCCAAGGGCTCACGCGACGTCGCAATCAGGCGAACCTTCGGACAGCTTCGACCGATTAGGTCGGCAAATTTGGCGACTGCTCCGACGACGTGTTCGCAGTTGTCGAGAACGATGAGGATGTCTTGCTCCTTGAGAATCTCGGCGAGCAACTCGTTCGAAGGGAAAGAGTTCTCCTTGGACAGTTTCAGCGCGTCGTAGACAGCGGTCGGCACCATGTCCGGGTCGCCGATGGTGTCAAGCATCACGAACCAAACGCCCTCGGCGCTTCCGTCGAGTAATTCGGCGGCGACCTGTAGCGCGAGTCGTGTCTTCCCGGAGCCTCCCGAGCCGGTGAGCGTGACTAGTCGAGATGAGCGAATGAGTTCCGCGATCTCGCTGATTTCTTGGACTCGTCCCACGAAGGGACTGAGCGAGGTAGGTAGGTTGTTCGCCATTGCGACGTTGTCGAGTGATTTCAGCCCAGGGAAATCACTCGCGAGACCCGCAACCACGACCTGGGAGATCTCCTCGGGTTGACCGAGGTCCTTGAGACGATGAGAGCCGAGCGGACGGAGTGACACGCCCTCGGGGAGCGAATTGCTCACCAGGCTCGATGCTGCCGACGACAGCAGTATCTGTCCTCCGTGAGCGACGTTGGCAATCCTCGCGGTCCGGTGTACTTCGTAGCCAACGAGACCCGTCACGGTGTTCGACGCTTCTCCCGTATGGATTCCCATTCGGACGAGAAGTTTCTCCCCACCAGGGAGTACCTGTTCGCCCAGACGTCGTTGCATGTCAATGGCGGCGGCAATGCATGAACTGGTCGAACTGAAGACGACGAAGAATGAATCTCCCTGAGTCCCTTCTTCGCGGCCGCCGTGTTCTTCGAAACTGGAGCGGACAATCTCGTGGTGATCGGCCAACACTTGCGAGTAGGCGTCGTCGCCAAGTCGACGGAGTAGGGCCGTCGAACCTTCGATGTCAGTGGCAAGAAAGGTCAATGTCTCGATTGATGAATCGTAGATGACCTTCATTTCTTGGGCGGCCTGACCGCAATCGCTGGAGCGGGCGACGAGGATCGAACTCTCGTTCCCCGTTTGCGTCCACGGCAAAAAACAGAGGGCGAGTTGCTACGTCGTCGAAGCAAACCGCCGCACAAAGTTGAGCGCAGTATCGGCCACCTCGCGCCAACCGGAGTCGATGACCAACGAGTGACCACGGTTTGGGATTATGACGAACTCCGTTACCCCGGCGTTCTTTTTCTGCAACCTGTAGGCAGCTCTCGCCATGCTGAGAGGAAGCGTATTGTCGCGCTCGCCGTCGATGATGAGCAGCGGACCGCGATCCAGAGTTCGACGATTCACTCTGGCTTCTGTCCAAGGATTGATATTTGCAAAGGCCGCCTGAAAGAGTGGCACGCCCGATCCCGGTACCGCGTATCTCTCGTAGAGTTCTTTGGCCTCACTTTCGCTTACGGCGTTGGCGAAAGCAAATCGGAACTGGTCAAGCGTGAGAGGTACCGCTCGGCCCCGATTGCGGGGGTTGGCAATCACCGGAGATGCCGCTTTCAGGGCGGAAAACGGTAGAGGCAATACTCCGCGGAACGGTCCAGGATCGATTGCCACCGACGCCCGCGAGAGGCCACGTCCGGCGATGATCTGCGTGAGCAATCCGCCAAAGGAGTGCCCGATCACTGTGGGCTTTTTGCTGAGCCGCTCGATCACTTCTCCCATATGATCTGCAATCTGGCCCACGGTCTTGTGAGCAAAGACTTCTGGGTGGGCGTTAGCCTCAGCCACCGATTCTGGGTCGTCGGGCCACTGAGGAGCGACCGGTGCGAAGCCTTCCGCCTCGAATAGGTCTTTCCAACTATCCCAACTGCTCGCAAGCAGCCACAGACCATGGATAAAAACAACGGGAACGCGTCCTGAGTCGTTCGCGGCTCTAATTTGCTTCTCTTCGTACGCAGTGACTGTTGACATTTCTGCGGCTTTCTTGTCTCACTTGAATATTCGCCAGTCAATTGTGACGAGTAGCGGGATTGGTGTCAATGTGCGAGGGCCAAACATCTGAGCCATTTATTGTGCACGCGCACAGTTGTCAACCGACCGCGCTCAACTAAATTGATGAAATGGCGGGATCGAATCGTGCAGAGTCACAAGATATCCAAGTTAGTGACATTGCCGCTCTGCTACTGGAGCGCGCCGACCAACTGGCCGACGAGATGACGTTGTCCATTCAGAATGCCGTCGCCCCATATCAAAAGGGCGTCGTTGACCATCAGACCCTGCGTGCGGCCAGCCTCATGAACATCCGGGCAATCCTTGGCAGTCTTGGACGTGTCAGCGCCACAGCATCCTTCGAGTCCCGTGAAAATGGTCGTAACCGTGCCGCCGCCGGTGTCCCTCTCACCATGGTCTTGGAGGCCTATCGCGTCGGTGGCCGATTTATTTGGGAACAGGTCGCGAGCACTGCTCGCCGCGTCGGGGCGAGCAGCGACGTCGTGCTGCGCGCTGGATCTGAGATGTGGCAAGTACTTGATACCTATAGCCAAGAACTGGCCGAGGGCTACCGCGAAGAAGCGTCAGCCCAGGCGCTGTCGGCCGAACAGCAACGATCCGCTCTCTTTCAAGCTCTGTTTGAGGGCCACCTCGCCGCAACCAATCCCTGGGAGGCAGTTCAACTCCTCGGTCTGCCTCAGAATGTTCCGCTCGTCGTCGTAGCCGGCGAAGTACCAGCTATTGGTCATCACGCGTTACCGCGGGCCGAAAACACACTTCGCGATGTCGGGCTGCTGTCTACATGGCGGCTGCTACCCGACCTAGAAGTTGGAGTGGTGTCTCTGCCCAATCCCGCCGCACAACTCGACGGTCTCGCCAAAACCTTGTCGACCTGTGCCGTCGGTCGTGTGGGTATCAGCCCCGCATTCACCGACCTGCACGCTGCTCCTCAGGCTCTCACACTGGCTCAGATGGCGCTCTCCAGCAGTCTCGTCGAAGATGGCGTGACAATCTTTGATCGTCATCTTCTGGGAATCGTCTCGGTCAGCGCTCCCGACTTCATGGAGCATCTGGCGAGCGTGGCCCTCGCGGGTCTGGCATCGGTTCCTAGCAAAGAGCGCGCCACTTTGTTGGAGACGTTGGGAGTCTGGCTCGACAATGGGGGCTCGGCAAAAAAAGCGTCCGAACAACTGTTTGTCCATCGCAATACTGTCCACCAGCGCCTTCGAAAACTCGAAGGTTACACGGGTCAGAAACTAGATGACCCCCGTTCGGCTGCACTCCTCACGCTCGCCTTTGAAATCGATCGACGCCAACGCGATCATGGTGACCCGTAAGAGCTCGGGCAACCGTTCAGATCCGCCCAGCCACCGAATCCAAGCACAAATTTGCACACCCTTCACTAACGAAGCCATAAGTCGTCACACTCGCTTAACGCTTTGACTTTATGGTGCCACTATCGGGCCTTGAGGAGGATTCGACGATGCTTCTGACGAAATTGCGATTTTGGACTTCTTTCCTGGCACTCGCAGGTCTTTCAGTGGGAGTCGCGTCGACAACCCTCGCCGTCCCGACGGCGTCGGCGACGAACGCATCGCTTCACGTCACACAGATTCTCTTGGGATCCTCACTTCACCACTCCTTTACGTTGGCCGGTTCCACGACGGTCCACACCGATGCTTTGACGAACCCAGATGACATCAGTCAGTGGGGCGGCGACCTCTATGTGGGATTCCAGAATGGCGTCGGTCCGCAAGGACAGGCCAGCACCGATGGGAATATTGATAGCACGGTCGTCGAACTCACATTGAGCGGGCACGTACTCGCCCAATGGAACGTCATCGGAAAGACCGACGGAGTCACCGTGGACCCGGGGCTTGGGGTTCTGGCGACCGTGAACGAAGACGCCAATTCTGCTCTCTATCTGATTCGACCGTGGGCTCCCGCGAGTGATGCGGTCACGCGTTTCACCTATAACGAGACTCTCCCGCACCTTGGCGGCACCGACGCAATCTCCATCTACGACGGCCGAATACTGATCAGCGCTTCAGCTCCGGGAACGAACGGATCGGCCGCGCCCCAACCCACCTACCCAGCGGTCTATTCCGTAACGCTCGATGAAGCCACGAAAGTGGCTTCGGTATCGCCTCTGTTTTTCGATGAGAGTTCCGCCACGATAGCGAATCTCGGCAGCACATTCGGCTCGTCGACGCAGCTTGGCCTCACCGATCCGGATTCGAATGAAGTGGTCCCTTGGTCGAGCGGTCGCTTCGGCGGCGACTTCGTGCTCACCAGCCAGGGCGACCTCCAACAGATCTACGTCAGCGGGGCCGGGACGTCACACCAGCAATTGAGCGTGCTGACACTGAGTCAATCGGTGGATGACACCGCGTGGCCCACAGATTCTGAAGGCGTACTCTTCTCCACGGATTCAACGAACGACGCCGTGGACGTCGTGACCGGCCACTTCGATCGCGGGCGACCGATGGTCGTGGCCACGCCCTGTGGTGCGAACAGTGCACCGGCCACGTGCCCGGCGCCGAATTACCCAGCCAACTATCTGGCGACGTTGAATCTCGACACGGGAGCGGTGACGCCAGTTGCGGTGTCGGGAGCACCGTACGTTCCCCAAGGTGGACTCGCGTTCGTTTCGCAACACGACCACGGTCGTTACAAGGGCTACGACGGTCGATAGTTTCTTTCAACACATTCGCTTGCCTGAGCTTTAGCAACGGAAGTAGCAGTACGGAGCGTGTAAGTAGCACTTGGAGCGGGCGACGAGATTCGAACTCGCGGTCTCAACGTGGGAAGCTGAGCGACGAGGGAACGTCTCGCTGAACTCCCCTCGCGAGCAATCCTGATCGGGCAACGAGCACGGTCACGATCGCTAGAAAAATGAGGTAAGCGACGCCGGCGATGTTTCCCGTTTCCCCAAACGTGGCGTACATCGGCCCACCGGCGGTGAACCAGGCGACGAGGGCAAGGAGAAACACGCCCGAGAGAATGCTGAGGAGAACGATGGTCACCGAACCGTGTCGTTCACAAATGCGCGGAAGTTCGACACGTCGCACAAGGAAGGCCATCGAAACGGCAAAGACCAACACAGCCAGTGGGGCCAGGTCGTTCATCACGGCCTGTGAGGTCGGTTCGCCTGAGATCCCGGGATCCCACATGGAGATCCATGGTTGTGTCACTCGATGTGCGATGAACGCCAACCCGTAGGCGGCGGGACCAGGATGAGTCCATCGGTAGCCACCTTGAAACATATGGCTGTATCTAGCCAGCATGTTGGGCAACCAACGCACGGAGTAATAAAGGAATGCGCCAGAACCCACGGCGAAAACAAAGGGAGCCACTAAAGGCCGTCCGCGTCCACGCACGATCTGGCGCACCGCGCAAACGATGACGATTAGCGTCATAAACCCAAGCACTATCAGGAGGAGCCCGGTGGTCGCCGTGAGAATCCCTGTCGTAGCATCAACCGGAATTGGATGGTACGTGCGAGCGCTCCACAGGATCATCGCCCAAGACCAGAAATTCAGCGCGAAGACCGCCATGAGTGCCATCAACACAAAACTCGTGCCGAGTGCGGCACGAGTTCGGCCAGCGGGGTTCACCGAATTGGGGGAGAGACCGATGTCGTCAACTCGAGCGACGAGTCCCTTATAGGCGACATTGAGACTTCGCCGATAATCGACACGTCGGACGGCGAACTCTTGTTCTAAGTGGTCGGCAAACTCCTCGCCGTAGCGCTGGCGCCAACCTCTTGGGTACCAGCGAATGAGACGCATTGCTCGGCGCGCGTCGTCGCTATCGCCGATCATGCGACGCTCCACGAGCGCTTGAGACGGGCCTGTCCGATCTGCAGGACTCGCTGCTGTGCCGTGATGTACTCCGCGAGCACTGTCGCGCCTTGGGCCGTCAAACGGTATGGGCGTCGGCGTTCATCGGCTTCCAGCGCGAGAATCATGCCTCGACTTTCGAGACGGGCGAGCACTTGGTAGAGGGTGCCGGGAGGTAAATGCACACCTGCGAACTCCTGGACGTCTTTTACGAGGGCGTAGCCGTGTTTCTCGCCTCCCGCAAGACTGGAAAGTATGAGGATGGCGGCGCCTGCGTTTCGCCCGAGCCCTGCCAGAGGGTTCTCTAATGTGGTCATTTCGTCACTATACCGATAAGCGATGTATCCGTCAAGGTACTAGTTCGAATCACTTCTTGTAAGTGCGGGTCAACGATCGAACTGGCGTTCTCAGTTCGGGAACGGGCATATTTATGCTATGATTATGGCATGAGCAGGATACGAGTAAGCACAACGGTAGATGGAGACTTGTTAGAGGAGGCGCGGCGATTGCGTTCCAACACAAATGACGCAACGCTGCTTGACGAGGCACTCGGTGCGCTCGTCGCTCGCAATCGTGCGGGTGAGATTGATGCCGCCTACGCCGCGTACGACGAGTTCCCAATTGACGAATCCGATGAGTGGGGCAACCTCGCTGCGTTTCGTGCTGGTGTGGCTGCCTCGTGACCCCAGTGCCGCTGCGGGGCGAAGTTTGGTGGTGCGAGTTGCCTGAGATCCAACGAAGACCTGTGGTGGTTATTTCTCGTGACGCGGCCATCCCGAGATTGCGGCGAACGTTGATTGCGCCATGCACGACGACGATTCGTAACCTCCCGAGCGAGGTTGTCCTTGAGCCAGGAGACGATCCAATTAGCCGTCGTTGCGCGGTCAACCTTGATTCGATTGAAAGTGTATCGATAGCAATTTTGGTGGAGAGAATCGGACGTCTCAGCGATGGGCGCATGCACCAGATTTGCTCAGCACTTGATGTTGCGGTCAGCTGTGGAGAGTAGAAACTGCAGGGCATCAAGAGTACGAAACTTGGATCATCGGATTAGGAATTGAAGTTCGGAAATGCTGGGAGCGGGCGACGAGAATCGAACTCGCGTTCTCAGCTTGGGAAGCTGTAGCGGTCCAATCAGACGCCCTTGTATAGATCCTGACTAGGTGCCATTAATAGTCGGGAGCTATTTCTTGAATACTCTGGCCGGGCGCTACATGGGCGTTCGGTTTTAGGCGGACGACTCAAACTGGTCGTTCCTTCGGTCGGCGTAAGTTGTGGCCCAAGGAGGCGAACTGAATCCATGATGAGTGCTCGCAGTCTGATTTCGATGACTGGCCTCTTGCTAATTGTTTCGCTAGTCATTGTGCCGCAGTTGTCGATCGTATCCGCATCGGCTGCGACAAGAGACCCGTATCCGAGTGCCCCCCGCAATGTGACTGCGACCGCTGGAATTGAGTCGGCGACATTGCACTTCGCCGCACCCATATCAAACGGTGGCTCGCGAATTCTTTGGTACTACGCGAGAGTGTTTGGGACAAGTTCTCCTACATATAAGTGCGACATCACGCGTTGTCCCATCAAGGGGTTAAGAGGCAGTTTCAAATATCGATTCGTTGTCTCTGCCGTGAACAAGTTTGGTCACGGCGCGTACTCAGGCCCTTCCAACTCTGTAATCCCAGCGTCACCAAATGCAACGGTCACGTTCAACGCCAACGGCGGCTCAGGAACAATGCCAATCGAAGAGGACCCGGATGGTGCCACTGTCGTGCTCACGTCGAACACATTCACCCGGCCGGGCTATGCGTTCAATGATTGGAATACAAATGCCAGTGGCACCGGCACCAGCTTCGCAAATGGAACGACCAACTTATTCACGTCCCCAGTCACCCTGTACGCCCAATGGACCGCGATATCTGCAAATTGGTCGGGTTACGTGTTACCTGGAAACTCTCTATTCACCGATGTTTCCGCGGAGTGGATCGTGCCAACGCTCAACTGTTCGGAAACACCCAACGGACAATCTGCAACTTGGGTCGGTACTGGAGGCGTAACGTGGTCCGACGGTGGCTCGTCTGGCTCGTTATTGCAAACAGGAACGGTTGACAACTGCGTAAATGGCGAGCAGCAAGATACTGGGGTGTTCGAGTTATTTCCGAGTGCACCAAACTATGACGAGGCGTTTAGTAACTTTCCGGTGAGCGCTGGGAATGTCATAAAAGCGGAAGTGTTCGAGAACTCATCGGGCAAATGGGCATCCTTCTTAGAGAACTTGAGCACTGGCCTTCAAGGCGTATTTGGCGTTGGCATCGGTTGGGATGTTGAAGAAATTGCGACTGACAACGTGGTTGGGGGACTTCAAGGGCTTGCCACAGGGACCTCTTACTCAGGTGCCTATTCTGCCGAATGGATTGTGGAAGATCCGACCGACGTAGCAACATATTCAAACTTCCCATTTGCAGACTTCCAAAGTGTCACATTCTCAGACATGGAAGTAAGTCTGCCAACAGGTTGGACTCTTCCAACCAGTGACGGCGAAGAAATTGTGCAGAACGGCGAGGTCCTAGCAACTCCAAGTGCGATCAATAACAATGGTGGTTTTACTGTTTCCTATGGATGAGACCAAAACTCGGTCGGAAGGGGTCATTTGGCGGCATTAGCCGCTTCACCAGCAATTCGAACAACGCTGAGTTATGGTCGCGAGATTGGGCGAGGGGGCATGATGGTTAACTCGGCGGAACAGACAATCGATGTCTTGATGGCGGCGATCGTCGTTTCATCTCACAATGCGCGGAAGAATCTTGAAGCCGGAAGTGAAGACGCCGGATTGAATGATCTTGCACAGAGTGTTGAAACCATGGGTCTCATCAATCCTCCGAGTCTTCGCAGCCGAGGTGACGGCACGTTTGAAGTTGTCGCCGGTCAACGAAGAGTGCTGGCATGTCAGAAACTTGGGTGGACCACAATTCCGGCATACATAAGAGAGTGGAGTGACGACACGGCTCTCGGTGCTTCGCTGGTCGAGAATCTTCAACGAGCCGATATGCATCCGCTCGACAAGGCTCGCGGCCTTGAAGAGCTCTCTAAGCGTCTGGGCTCAGAACGCGAGGCGGCAAGGAATACTGGATTGAGTGTTCAAACGGTTAAGAAGTACATCTCGCTCTTGACCCTTCCCGAGTTCCTACGATCTCAACTAAATACAGGTCAAGGTCCGAGCGGAATAGGTGTTATGTCTTCTCTAGCAAAACAATTTGGCGATGATGAAGATGCCGCTCGCGAAGCCTGGGAAAAGATCGACGGATTTAGCGGCGGCGTGGCTCAGCGAATACTGAATGAGTCGGGGGGCGATCTAGGTCGACTCGAAGAGTTGCGCCAGCAAGCTCTGGATGGGGATCTCCACATTGACCGTTGCGGAACGAGTCTGACGACTTGCCCGTGGTTCGAGGGCCTCCCAGAGGTCACCCAAGATGCAATCAGCCGATTGGTAGCAAGTTAGGGTGGCAGGCATTTTCGGGCATGAAAGCGTGGTTCCGGGGCACGATGGTACGGAGATCGACACTGAACGAATCGCACCGATGACCGATTCAGTCGATGCGAGGGTCGCCGTTTGTCCGAGTTGTGGCGCAACATTGAAGAAAATTCCCGGTGCTAAGACCAAGTGTCCTGCCTGCAGTGAATACATCCACGTCCGAACAGATCTTCGAAACAGACGTGTGGTAGTCACTCACGAGCAAGCTGAAGAAATAGACGACGAATGGTCCAGAGTCAATGGAACTTGGGACCAGCGATCGGCAAGCAAAGAGCGCGTTGAAGAGTCGCGAGCAGCCTTGAAAGAAAAGTTCGGGCAAGACTTCTCGAACAGCGACCTTCTCTGGCGCTCCGGCAACAACGACATGATTGAGCACGCAAAGCAGCGTCAGTGGGGCCTCTATCGAAATGACCTGTACGAAATTGCGGATGTTGCTCGGAGGGATGGCGACTACGAAAAGGCGCTCCTACTCTTCCTCGATATCAACTACATCGATACCAATGGACCAAACAATGTTGGTCTTTGGATTGATGGAAGTCCTTACGAAGGTGACGAGGACTGGCAGATCGGGACGGGATTTCTTGCGCCCGTCCCTCTTGGATATATCAAGAGCCTGTCCTTGAGGCTCGGCAGGACTGTGGATGAGTCGTTGAGCGATTACGCAACGCGTGCGGCGAATCTTCGAAGAGTCTTGGGATTGCCCATTGATTGGAATTCGTCAAAAGCCGTGATTGATGAGGAACTGAACAGGCAATAAACCGAACTGGGCAGTTCCGCGTTCAATTCACGTATTTTGGAAGGTAGTTCGCTTGTGACCCGACTCTTTTGCGAAGCCCTGTCAGGTCTTCATAAACTCCATTCAGATGCCTTCCAAGCGACTCGAGCACGCCGAAAACATGGCTAAGGACCGATGTTCTGAATGCGGGGGAGTTGTCGTTCTCACGGATAGGGCCGTCCATCGATGGGGCAAAGGGTGGAAGGCAGGCGAGTGGATTCACAGAGAGCGGCCACAGTTTGATCACAATGCGTCCCCTTTGAGAAACGTGGCTCATTAATCACAAGTCAGGAGAGAGTATGAAGAGGATCGGTTGTCAATCTTGTGATTGAATCATCGCCTCGATCTCGTCGCTCTGTGTCTGGCTGCGTCAAAGAGAGTTCCTTTATTAAATACAAGTTACTTCCAAAACTGCTACACTAAACACGCGTAACTTCCGCAGAGGAGAAGAAAACCGTGGATAGTGAGATCATCCTCAGTGGAGACCTACCGGCCGCCACAATAAATCGCCGCGTCGGTGCGGGTGAACTCGTTCGACTCGCTCGTGGAGTTTATACCGACGCAACGAGTGAAGCTCCTGAGCGCGTCGTCAGGCGCAACGTGACCGAACTCGCCGGCCGACTGTTCGATCGAGCAGTGATTACCGATCGCTCCGGACCGTCCGCCGGCCCGGTCGACGGGATCCTCTACCTCGCCTATCCGGGGCGCGAACGCGTCGTGGATCTCCCAGGTGTCACTATTGCCGCACGCACTGGTGCGGCTCCCCAGAAGGACGACATTGCATTACCGGGCGGGGTAGCACTCGCCTCGAAGGCTCGTTGGATGGCAGAGAACGTGATGCCCTCGCGCACCAGTGCACGTCTCGGACGCCGCCGCTTGACAACTGACGAACTCGCGAACTGGATTGACATCACGATTCAGATTGAAGGCGCCGATCGAATGCGCCAGACACGTGCGCGCGCGGACGAGCTGGCGGCCAGCCTTGGAGTGAGCGATGAAGACATTATCCGATTCGACCGACTCGTCGGCGTTGCTCTCAACACAACGACCGTCCGGAACGCACCACGGGTGCTGACGGCTCGCGGCGCCGGCCAACCCTTCGACCCGCGACGTGTCGGACGTTTCGACACGCTGGCGGCCGCGCTGCGTCATGCCCAGCCGCAGTCCCGCCCCGCAAATCACGGCGAGAGTCTTCCGTTCTTTGAGGCGTACTTCTCCAACTACATCGAAGGCACGACCTTCACCATCGACGAGGCCCTCGAGATTGTCTACGACAATGTAGAGCCGCGGGGCCGGCCAGCGGATGCGCACGACATCACCAGCACCTTCGCTATCACGAATGACCGAACGGAGATGGCTCGTCGACCCGCGTCGACGAAAGAGTTCTTAGATCTGCTTCGAGAGCGTCACGCGCGAATTATGTCAGCGCGCCCCGAGATTGCCCCAGGGGAGTGGAAGACGATTCCGAACCAAGCTGGCGGCACCGTTTTTGCCGATCCCGCGTTGGTCGTGGGAACACTCACGGAGGGCTTCGCTCGAATCGACGCCTTGGACTCACCCTGGGAGCGGGCCCTCATGAGCGGCTACGTCGTCAGTGAAGTGCACCCGTTCGCCGACGGTAACGGTCGTATTTCGCGCCTGATGATGAACTCCGAACTCGAAGGAGGCGGTGAATCTCGGATTATTATCCCGACGGTGTTCCGCGACGACTATATCGGTGGCTTGCGTCAACTCTCGCGAAACGACGAGGCCGGTGTGTACGTAAAGGCGATGCGTATCGGTCAGGACTGGACCAACGCTGTCGACTTCAGCGATCTGAACAGTGCGATCGAGGAATTGCGCTCGCTCAACGCATTCGTCGATGACGGGTCGGCCCGCCTCCTCATGCCAGCGCGGTTTGCCGGCGCACCTTCAACAGAATTCGACGAGCAGGCGCGCGTCTCACGGAGGCGCCGTTGAACCTCGCTCGGCGCAGTATCTGCGACTGCTGGTCTTGAATGAGCTCGATCGGCTCCGGTTACTGAATCTTGCGAGTCGGGTGTGCCATGACGAGCTTGCCCACGCGACGCCACGGGTGCGGTTGGCTGAATGACGATGCAATACCTTGGCTCACTTGCGAGTACTCGTACAGTCCGCCACTGCGAAACAACACCCAGAGAGTTTGTGACGTCGCCTCGTATCGGTACGCGCTGACATTGTCTGAGATGACGTTGATCATTCCATTCATGATGAAGCCCAGCCTCTGTTCGGTCGTACGACCTTCTTGCAGTTCACGCAGATGTACAACACCACCTGACCGTTGCAATTGGGACAACTAGCATTCGTGACTACGTCGACGATCACGTGCGTACCAACTGCTGAGATGATGGGCCACGGAATGCCGGCGAACCCATTTCCGTTTGACGCCATTACCAGCCCCTTGAACGACGTCCACTGCGACGTGGAGTTGAGCGAGTTCGAACAGCACCGATCGCCATCAGTGCAAACGAAGCCCAAACCCACCATGGCCACAACGACGCACCGTGCGCGAATGCGTGCCAGAAGGTGGCTGCGGTATCATTACCTCTGTTCATGCGTTTTCCTTCCAGGTGTCAAATTTCTCACTAAGTTGGGAGTATGCTCTAAGTGAGACGATGAAGACTATTTGTCCCATCTACAAGACACAATACACTATGACGACGTGGAAATGCTCTATCGTCTCGTTCTCGGGACACTATGACAGAAGCATTTGAAGAACTTGGTCCGTTTATTGTCCAACGAAGGTCTGAACTGGGCCTGAGCGTCCGGCAGGCAAGCGCCCAGTCGAACGTACCGGCTGCAACATTGTCCCGAATCGAGCAGGGCAGAACTCCTGATCTAGCTACCTTTGGCAAGTTGGTTGAGTGGCTAGGACTTCCGCCGGAACGATTCTTCCGAACTACTGAGCGAACCGACAGCACTCCGGACATCATTAGCGAACATCTCCGACTTGATCCGTCGCTCAGTCCTGAGGATGCGGGTCAAATTGCAGATTTGGTGAGAACTATGTATGAACGTCTGCGCGGACAAGAGCAGCGAATCGCAGTGCATTTGCGAGCCGCGAAGACGTTCGATCCACAGGCGATGAGGCTCCTTGCCGACCTACTAGGCGATATGCAATCAGCTCTTGAGTCCGACGACCGGAATGCTTAATCGCCATGCGACGGGGGTTTAAGAGTCAGGCCGAGCGAATGGCCGCCGAGACTCGAGCGCGACTTGGATGCAACGCCGACGAGTCGATATCTTTGGCCAGACTTGCCTCGGATTTGCAGGTCGAACTTATTCCAGCCGACAATTTGATCTCCAGGGACCGACTGGAAGATCTGAAGCGAATCCAAGACGACGCGTTTTCTGCGGCGACTTTTCGGTTGAATGATGGGCGACGGATTGTGGTGTTTAACCCACTTCATTCATCTGGTCGCACTCGAAGTAATCAAGCACATGAACTGGCACACATAATTCTTCAACATTCGGTAAGAACGATCGAGCAAATTGGCGGTCTCACGTTCCTGACTTGTGACATCGAACAAGAAGAGGAAGCGGACTGGTTTGCAGGATGTTTGCTCTTGCCAAGAGAATTGCTCTTTCGTGAGGCGAAGAAGGGCAGAACCTCAGCGGATATCGCCAGGATTCATGAAACGAGTGAGGCGATGGCCAAATATCGGCTTAATGCCAGTGGTGTTCTTATTCAATTAGGACGCATCAAGGCGAACAAAGGTGCCAAGTAAGTTGGCATCGATCTCCTAGACGTCAGCGGATTTGGACGTCATTGATTTGAGAATTTTGCCTAGTCGATGAGAACCTCAACGTACTCATTGGCAAAACTGGAAGTCAACACGTCCCGACACCGCCAGGCAGATCTCGAGCTGAGAGCAACTTGACTTGCAGTAGTGAACTGTTCCGTATCAAAAAGTCTCGGGCATACTGCGGGCATATACGGGCATGTAACACGGGGCAATCGGGGTCACTCGTGGTCACTTCTGGTCAGATTCAAACCATTGCAAACAAAGGCTCTTTGACTAAATTCGTTGGAGCGGGCGACGAGAATCGAACTCGCGTTCTCAGCTTGGGAAGCTGATGTTCTGCCGCTGAACTACGCCCGCGGCGAAGTCAATGTTAACCGTCGGTGCCCGACGAAGCCCAAATAGGCATCGACCACGCGATGGCACGGAACGAATGACACGAATTCGAAGCACCTCGGTCCGAGAGACTTGGATGGTACTTTCTGTTCGTGACTATTCGGGTGGTCTTGGCCGAGGACAACGCGCTCTTGCGCGAAGGAATCTCACGCCTTATAAGTAGTGACGATGAGTTCGAACTCGTTGGCGTCGGGAGCGATTATCCAGAACTCATTGAGCTCATCGAGGCCCATGATCCCGACGTCGTCGTAACCGACATTCGAATGCCGCCGACCGGCACCGACGAGGGAATTCGAGCCGCGGCGTGGCTGCGCGAGAATCGGCCGAACGTGGGCGTCGTTGTGCTGAGTCAGTACACGGCACCGGCCTACGCGCTCGCGCTGCTCGAAGAGGGATCGGCCGGTCGTGCGTATCTCTTGAAGGAGCACGTGGCTGGTGTGAGCGAGTTATCGCGAGCCATCCGGGTCGTTGCTGAAGGTGGCTCGGTGATCGATCCGCTCGTCGTCGACGAACTCGTGAAGGCCCGTTCGCATCGACCGAAGAGCGACCTCGACTGGTTGACGCCGCGCGAGACCGAGATTCTCAGTGAGATGGCCCAGGGGAAGTCCAACGGCGCAATCGCCAAGACCCTCGGCGTCTCCGAGCGAGCCGTTGAAAAACATTCGAACTCCATTTTCGCAAAGTTCGGTCTATCCGAAGAGCACGATCTGAACCGCCGCGTGAAGGCCGTTCTTGTATATCTAGGAGAGAACGCGGGAGGTTAACCACACCCCCCAGCGGAAGGCACCTCACTGCCTTTGCAATGCCTGAAGTGAAATACTTTGTCTATGGAAGAGCCCCTCTCAGTCATGGTCGTCGACGACCAAGCGCCCTTTCGAATGGCGGCGCGCGCGGTCATACGACGCTCCGAGGGCTTTTCGCTCACAGGTGAGGCCGAGAACGGTGTGAAGGCGCTCGAGCTCGCCAATGAGATCCACCCGGACGTCGTTCTCATGGACATCAACATGCCCGAGATGGGCGGAATCGAGGCCACTCGACGCATCGTCGCCGAACTGCCCGAGACGTTCGTGATCCTCTGTTCCACCTACGACATCAGCGACCTTCCCCCGGACGCCAAGGACAGCGGCGCTCGCGCCTACGTCCACAAAGAGCAACTCGGCGCGACGACACTGCGCAGGTTGTGGGATCAGCGAAACGAAGTCGTCTTCGCGACGTGAGTTAGTCCAGCGGCAGTGAGCCGCGGATCGCGGTGCCGTGGCCGATCTCCGACTCCCATCGCACGGCGCCGCCGATGGCGCCGAGACGGTCCATCATGTTGACGTAGCCGTGACCGCGCTGCGCCGTTCGCACGTCGAAGCCGGGCCCGTCATCGCGCACCTCGAAGAGCAGACTTCCCGACTCCTCCCACACGCGCACGACCACGTGTGACGATGGTGCGTGCTTGCCGGCGTTCTGCAGCGCCTCGAGGCAACAGAAGTAGACCGCCGCCTCGACGTCGCCGCCGTATCGACCGATGCCTTCGGTGATCAGTTCCGTGTCGAGCGGCGAACGGTTCACCACTGCCTTCAGGGCCTCGCCCAAACCGCTATCAACGAGAAGTGGTGGATAGATGCCGTGCGCCAGTTCGCGCAACTCGCGGATCGTCTCTTGGACCGCTTCACCGAGTTCGTCGAGCATCTGGGCGGCCATCTCGGGATCCTCGGTGACGACGTCCTTGGTGAGGCGCAGGTTGACGGCCAGCGCTACGAGGTGTTGCTGTGCACCGTCGTGCAGGTTGCGCTCGACGCGTCGGCGTTCGGCGTCACCACTGGCGACGACGCGCGCTCGCGAAGCGCGTAGTTCGTCGGCCTGGCGACGCAGTTCGTCGAGAGAACTCTGGAGCGCCGTGTCGAGTTGTGCGTTGTGCAGCGCCAAGCCCACTTGTCGGGCGAGATCCGAGAGAACGCGATCATCGTCCTCGCGAAACGCGACCGCACCTTGAATCCTCGATACCACGATGATACCGAGGAGCTCCCCGGCGTGGCTGATAGGGGCCACGCGCATTGGACCGACCGTGTCGCTGGTCGCGATCGACGGCAGCCAGACGGAGGCCCACGCGTTGCCCGATACGCCGGCGCGCGCGATGACCTGTCGCTCGTCGCGTGTGACTTGCAGCGAACGCGTCGGTCGGTCGGGGACCGAGACCACCAGGTCGAGGACCTCGCCGTTGCCGGTGAAGATCTCGGCCGACGCGAGCGACAGCGTCTTGCGCAGTGATTCCACGAGTTGCAGTAGCAACTCATCCATGGGGATCGCTCGCGTCATGCGCGTGCCAAAGGAGCGAACGACCTCGTCGGGTGCCTCGCGCGCCCCGTACGTGAAGCTGGTGGCGATACGCGAGAATCGACCGCGAAGGGCCAGTTGGGCGACCGCGGCGACCGCGGCCGCGGCCATCGCCCACCACAGGAGGTCCCGATCAGCGTGCGTCGTCGGCGCCTTGTCAAAGCCCCGCACCGCCAAGAGGTAGGCGCCGGCCACGATCGCGACGGTGCCCAGCGCCGTGATCAGGTGCACCAGTATCCGGTCGGCGTGGGACGCGGCATTCGAGGCCCCCGCCGCGAGACCGAGCGGCACGAGACACGACAGCGCGATGAGTGAAGCGCCGACGTGGACGGGCCAATCGACGAGCGAGTGCAGGGTGACGAGGATCACGATGAAGGTGAGTGCGAGCGCTGAGCCGGCGACGAGCGACTGGATCAGTTGACGCGAATGGGCCGACGCATCGACGTAGCGTCCGCGCAGGGCCGGCAACGCCGAACCGACCGCGACACACCAGCCGAGCGCGAGGGGCCACGGCGTCAGGGCTTTGGAACCCGCGACGTAGTAGACGCACAGTACGACGGCGACGCCGTACCAGGCGGCCACCCCCATCTGGCGACTCTTGGTCTTCAAAACGCCGTCGGGCAGCGAAAGTACGACGTGGACGACGACGGCCATCGTGAGCAGGGCAACGACATCGGCGATTCGTCGTGTTGTGCTGTCGACGCCGAGACCGCTGCGATCACCGACGCGCATCACGAGCATCGAAAGTCCCGCGCCCAAGGCGACGAGTGAGCAGTTGAATCCCAGGCGCGGCGTGCGACCGACGAGCGTCACGCCCGCGACCGCCCAACTCGCGACGCCCGCGCCACTCACGCTCCAGAGCACGACCAGGCCGGCGTGCGGTGCGTCGACGAGGGCGACGAGCGCCGCGACGACGCCGACAGTGGCAGCGGCGAAGCAGGCGAACCGGTCGCGCGACGACGATCGTTGCGTGAGTGTCGAGTTGCCTGAAGTTCGCAACGTGCTCACCACGTCGCGGGTGCTCAGAGTGTGCCGATCGTCGTCACGGCGTCGCCGTCAGTGTCCGCGTCGCCGTCACTCACGATTCGTCCGTCACGCATCCGTAGGACGGTGTCGGCGGCGTTGGCGACGTGCGCGTCGTGGGTCACGAGGATGATGGTCTGACCCGCAGCGTGGAGACGACTCAGCAACTCGATGACCTCTTGTCCTCCGACGGAGTCGAGGGCACCCGTCGGCTCGTCGGCGAGCAGCAGTGTCGGCTCGTTGGCGAGCGCGCGCGCAATGGCGAGTCGCTGCCGCTGGCCTCCCGAGAGCACACCGGGCATTTCCGATGCCTTGTCCGCGATGCCCAGGAGGTCGAGCAGGTCGCGTGCGCGCGATTCGGCCGACTTGCGGTTGCGTCCCGCGATGATCGCCGGCAGCGCGACGTTCTCCAGCACGCTCATCCCTTCCAACAGGTTGAAGAATTGGAAGACGATGCCGATGTGCTTACGTCGAATCAGTGCGTGGTCGTCCTCAGAACCTTCGGACATCGACTCACCGGCGACGAGGATCGAGCCTTCGTCCACCTCCTCGAGACCGGCGATCAGGTTGAGCAACGTCGACTTGCCACAGCCCGACGGTCCCATGAGCGCGATGAACGTACCGCGTTCGACCGTGAGATCGACGCCGCGCAGGGCGCGCACGGGCGCGAGCTCGGCCTCGAAGGTCTTTCGCACGCCGCGCACCTCGAGTGCGGGCATCGCGGAAGCCTCACGCGGGTTCGCGTCAGATTCGGTGGTGGTCATGGGGTGTCTCCTTCACTTGCTGAGCTGAAACTTGGTTCTTCGCGCGTGAGCGCGAGGATCTTGTAGGCGACGACGGGGGTGTCGCGGCCCTTGACGAGTTGGGCGTCGAGTTCGACCGTCTCGACGTCGAGCACCAACGCACTCTTGGTCGGTCCGGAAATTACGGTCTCGCCGGCGGAGGCGAGCTGTTGGAGCCGCTGGGTCAGGTTGACGGTGTCACCGACCAACGTGTACTCCAGGCGCTCTTCCGAACCCAAGAGGGCGGCCGCGACGTCGCCGGTCGAGAGGCCAATGCCGAGGCCGAAGGCCGGGAGGCCTTCGGTCTCCCAGCGCAGGTTGATCTCGTTCTGCATGGCGTGCATGCTGGCGGCCGCGACGACGGCGCGATCGGCGTGGTCGTCACTGGGTACCGGAGCACCGAAGACCGCCATCACCGCGTCACCGACGAATTGCATCACCGTTCCCCCTTCCCCAATAATGGCGCGATTCATCGCGGCACGATGGGTGTTGAGTTGGGCGGCCAGTTCGCTGGGGTCCGCGTGCTCGGCGATGGTCGAGTACGAGCGGATGTCGCTCATGATCACGGTCACGTTGAGACGCTCCGTCTCACCGATCCGTCGGCCCTCGTTGCGGAGTTTCTCGGCTATCCCGCCCGGTAGGAGTCGTGAGAGAGTCTCGCCCTGCTCTTCGCGGTCCACGATGGCGCGATGGAGATTACGCAGGCGATCGAGGGCGCCCTGGTGGCCAGCGCTCACCTCGGCGGCCAGCTTGCGAAAGAGATCCTCGACTTGGGCGTCTATGGCCTCGGGCGTCGTTCGCCGCGCCGCGGCGATGGCCTTGATCGGCTTACCTTCGGCGACGAAAGCGAGCAGGGACTCTTCGGTGTCGGAGAGCTCGCTGTTCGAGGTGACCGGACGCATCAACGACTCGACGATCGAGGGGTCGAGGGCGGTGCCGCCCGTCGCGACCATGCGGATCGCCCCGATCAGTTGATCGCCCTGGGCGAGATTGTCCTTGAGGAGATAGCCGTAGCCGGCCGAACCTTCGGCGAGCAACGCCACGGCGTACTCGGGGTCGTCGTACTGCGAGAGGATCACGATTCCGGTGCCGGGGTGGCGCTTGCGCACCTCCTTCGCGGCGTCAATACCTTCGCGATTGAACGACGGCGGCATGCGGATGTCGGTGACGAGCACGTTGGGGGCCGTTGCCGTGGCGCCGGCCACCGTCTCGTCGTAGTCCGATCCGACGCCCACGATCTGCAGGTCGCTCTGTCGATCGATGAGCGCGCGTACGCCTTCGCGCACGAGGAGGTTGTCGTCGGCGAGAAAGACGGTGATGGCCGGAACGGTCTCGGCGCTTGGATCGCTCATGGTGATGCAATTCTTGACGTTTCACGGGGTCCTCAAAAGGGGGCCTGCCCCACAATTTGAGGGGGTGTTAGACCCCCACAACGCAGTGCGGTAGCACTATTTCCTGAGAACGTCGTACCTGTGACGATGGTCCCATGAGATACCAGAGTTCAGTCACATCACTGTCATGGATTCCCTCCGAGGCCATTCAAGGTGGGACCCGTCTACCCTTCGACGTCGGGATGGCGCACTACGACCCCGCGCCACCGGATGCGATCGAGGACCTCGACGCGCTTCGCCTGGGCGATCGCTTTCGATTCGCCAATCAGCTCTCGGCGTCGATTCAGGTGAACGCCAGTGGCGAGATCATTGCGGCGAGTTACACCGGAGCCGGCATGATCGGGAGCACCACCGTCAAACTCGGTCCGGTCAGCAAGGTCTTTGAAGCCGTGGCGCTACCCGATATCAAGGTGAAGCCGGTCTACGGCGACGGCTGGGTGCGCTTCACCCAGACCGCGGGCGGTCGCACGGGGATGCCGGCCCCGCGCCGCGTTCGCCGCGCGCCCTTCGTGCAGTGGCAGGCGCCACTGGCGTGGACGACACTGTCGCTCACGATGTACACGAACGGTGAGGCCCAGGGCGCGCTGGTCGGTGCCAGTCGATTCCCCCGACACTGGGTCTACGACGAAAACGGCCAACTCAGCGCCAAATCGGGTCTCATCGACTTCGCCGACTGGTACCGGAAGTCCTTCGGCAAGGAGACGCCGTGGGGCCACCAGGACTCCGACGCCTTCGTCACGACCGTGGAAACGGCCCTCGAACGAAACCTCTCGCACAAGCTGATGGCCGGAGCGGCCAAACCTAAGATTAGGAAGGTGAAGCGCGGAACGGTCCTGGTCGCCCAGGGTGATCAGAGCTCGGATGTGTACCTGATACTTGACGGCGTCTTGCGCGTCGAGGTCGATGGCGTGCGCGTGGCCGAGTACGGGCCCGGCGCGATGTTGGGCGAACGCGCGCACCTAGAAAGCGGGACACGGACCTCAACGCTCGTCGCAGTGACGGACTGTCGCGTGGCGTCGGTGCCCGCGGAGTCACTCGACCGCGAATCGCTGCAGGAGCTCTCCACCGGACACCGCCGAGAAGATTCGAACGCGGGCTGACCGCGTGCGGGTCACATTCCTCGGGGTTCGAGGTTCCACACCCGCCCCGGGCGAGGAGTTCCTTCGTTATGGAGGTCACACGTCATGCGTAGCGATCGCCCACGACGGTGAAGCGCCGTCACTTCTGCTCGACGCCGGAACTGGGATTCGTCGCACGAGCTCGTTGATGAATGGCGAGCCGTTCCGCGGATCGATCCTCTTGACCCATCTCCATTGGGATCACGTCCATGGACTTCCCTTCTGTGACGCCACCGATCGAATCGACTCGCGCGTGACGCTGTTCGTGCCCGACCAGCTCGACGGGAGCGATCCGTTGGAGGTACTCTCGCGCGGCATGTCGCCGCCGCACTTCCCGGTGCGCGCGGACGAACTGCGCGGGGACTGGTCATTCGGCTCCCTCGCCTCGTCGCAGATGGAGATCGAAGGTTTCAACGTCCTCGTCGAGGAGATCCCCCATAAGGGAGGCCGCACTTACGGACTGCGCGTGAGCGACGCCACGGGGACGATCGTCTACATGCCGGACCACTGCCCGAGCGCGCTCGGCCCAGGTCCCGACGGACTGGGCGAATACCACCCATCCGCCCTGTCACTGTGCGAGGACGCCGACGTGCTCATCCACGACGCGCAGCTTCTGCGAGAGGAGTTGGAGGCGGAGGCCTATTTCGGTCACGCCGCGGCGGAGTACGCGGTTGAGTTGGCGCGTCACGCCAACGTCAAACAGGTCGTGCTCTTCCACCACAAACAGAGCCGGGTGGATGACGACCTCGACGCACTGGCGCAGCGATTCAGCGGCGAACCTCGGGTCACCGTTGCCACGCAGCGCACGGTGCTCGAACTGTGAGCTCACCGAAACCTCCGTTGGACGCCGTCGTTGTCGGATCGGGGCCGAACGGACTGGCCGCGGCGCTGACGCTCGCGCGCGCCGGACTCTCCGTCGAGGTCTTCGAAGGGGCGTCGAGCCCGGGCGGCGGGTGTCGCACGCAAGAACTCACCCTGCCGGGATTCCACCACGACGTCTGTTCGACGATTCAATCGATGGTGACGATCTCACCGTTCTTTCGTGCGTTCGCGGACGTGCGCGACGCCGTGACGCTGTTGAAGCCCGAGGTCGCGATGGCGCATCCACTGGACGGATCTCGCGCGGTCGCCGTTCAAGGCTCGGTAGCCCAGACCGCTTCCGCGCTCGGCGTTGATGGCGACCGGTATCGACGACTGTTCGCCTCGCTCGTCGACGACGCTGACGGGCTCGCGGCGACGGTTCTCGCGCCACTTCGTTCGCCGCCGCGCAACGTCGTGACCATGGCCCGCTTCGGCCTCAACGGACTTCCGTCTGCGACGCACTTGGCGAACCGCTTCGCCACGCCGGAGGTCAAGGCACTCATCGCGGGGCTGTGCTCGCACGCGATGCTGCCGCTCGACGCACCCGTGACGGCCGCCTTCGGACTCTTCCTCAACGTCAGTGCGCACGCGGGCGGTTGGCCGGTCGTGCGCGGCGGGAGCGCCAACTTGATCGACGCGCTGGTGACGGCGTTGGCCGACGAAGGTGTCGCGGTGCACGTCGATCGACCGGTTCGCCGACTGAGTGACCTGCCCGCTGCACGCGCGACGCTCTTCGACACGTCGGCGTGGGGACTCGTGGACATCGCCGGCGAACGGCTTAGTGCTCGATACAAGGCCGGCGTCGCGAAGTTTCAACGCGGACCCGGAGTATTCAAAGTCGACTGGGCACTTTCGGGCCCCGTGCCGTGGAGCGCCGAACCATGCCGAAGCGCGGCGACGGTGCACGTGGGCGGAACGTTCGACGAAGTCGCTTCGTCAGAGAAGGACGTTTCTATCGGTCGGCATTCGGAGAAGCCGTTTTGCATCGTCGTGCAGGCGAGCGTGGTGGACGATACCCGCGCTCCGGCTGGTCAGCACACCTTGTGGGCGTACTGTCACGTGCCCAACGGTTCGAACGTCGACATGACCGAACGCATCGAGAACCAGATCGAGCGCTTCGCTCCGGGATTTCGCGATCTGGTACTCGCACGTGTCTCCACGTCGACGGCCGACGGCGAACGCCACAATCCGAACTACCTCGGGGGCGACATCACCGGCGGTGCCGGGACGCTGCGTCAAACACTCTTTCGACCGACGGCGCGTTGGAACTCGTACCGCACGGGGACACCAGGTCTCTACCTCTGTTCGGCGTCGTCGCCACCGGGCGGCGGTGTTCACGGGATGTGCGGCTACGGTGCTGCCCGTACGGTATTGAACGACTTGAAGGGGCGCGCCACGACGCGATAGGGCCAATCGTGACGTTCGTCGATCATTGGTCGTTCAGCCGGGGAAGGTGATGTTCGACATTGTCTCCTGCACGGCCGCTGCAGTCGTGCGCTGAACAACTACTCCGAGCGCAAGACGAGTCCCGGCGGGGTGGTGGCGGCACTGCGTCCGGGCCACAGTGCGGCGACGATGGCGACGACGAGCGTTCCGATGCCCACGAGCACGATGGCGAGCGCGGGCACCGTTGGCTGGGGCACGGCGTTGATGTCACGGGCGAAGAGCGTCCAGAGCTCTCGGCCGAAGAGGATGCCGAGTGGAATGCCGATGACCGCGCCGATGAGTCCGTCAATCGTTGCCTGCCACGCGACGGCCGCGGCGAGCATTCGTCTCGTGAAGCCCAGTGTCTTCATGATCGCGAGGTCGCGTCGTCGCCGACGTACGGAAGCGATCAGCGTGAGGGCCAAGGCGATGACCGCCCCGGCAGCGAGGCCGGTGGCGAGGACCACCGGCGTCGCACCGATAGAGCGATAGTCGACGATCTGGGCCGGTCGTTGCACACCCAACACCGAGACGAAGTTGCCACTTGCGTGCGGATCGTTGTTGAAGACGACCTGGGCGTCGTGCGCGATCGCTTCGAGATTTCGTTTGCCGGCCGAAGCGCTCACTCCCGGGCGTAGTCGCACGAATACCAGGTTCGGTCCGTTCAGGTTCGGGTCCGGGTTCGTAAGTGCCTTGGTGAAGGCAGGCGGTTGGAGACCCTGCGGGACCAAGATTCCGACGCCCATCGACGTGTGCTGGGCAACGGCCGAGGCGTACCCGATAGCGGGGAACGTGGCGGTGCCGACAATCGTCATCGGGGTCGGTGGGATATAGACCGGCCCGCTGGACGGAGCGCCATAACCGACCATCACCGTCTGGCCAACTTTCTTGTGGAGGAGCGCCAACGACTGATTGCCGAGGACGACTTCGTGGTTGTTGCGTAGTCCGTGGCCCGAGAGGATGGGCGGCACGACTTTGGCGCCAAACGGGACCTCCAGCATGGGCACCGTCAGTCCGTCCACGGTGACGTCCGTGTAGTCCGCACCGCTCCACTTCGCAACGTCCGGGTCATGGTTCAGTTCGCGTATCGCGACCGGGGGCACGTTGTTGCTCGGATTCAACATGTAGTTCCAGTTCCAGCCGTAGAGCGCCGGCCGCGAAATCAACGTGTGGAGTCCACTTGAAAATGTGAGCGACGTCGTCACGAGCGTGACCGCCAAGACAGCCCCGACGAGAATCGAGCGCACGGGAACCTCTCCTCGACCGCGAGGGGACTCGAGGGCGAAGTGCGCGCCCATGACCGGCGCGAGTGGCAGTCCGAGGAGTTGGAGCCGACGCACCGACGCCGAGCGACGAGGACTGACCAACTCTGCCGATCTGAGTCGCTGTGGCGAATTCGCCAGTGCGATGAGCACTGACGAACCGCCCAATACCACGACCAGGATGACCGCACCGAGGCCGAGCACCGTCCAGTCCCAGGCGAAGCCCCGGTAGGGGAAGACCGCTCGTATCGGGCCAAATGGGGCGAGCGGCGAGAGCGACACGGCCACGAACAGTGCCAGGATGACGCCGAGGATGACGCTCCCCAGCGTGCCCATCATGCCTTCGACGAACGTGTCCGCGCGACTGGCGCCGAGGGAGCGCAGAATCCGACGTTCGTCATTGCCCACTCGTATCTGTCGCGAGAGCGCCTGCACCGAGAGGAGCAGGCACACGAGTGCGGCGATCGCACCGAAGGCGCCGAGCGCGACGGACTCGGGCTTGACCGCGAGTTCGACGGTCGCGGTGACGGTCGACGCGACGTGGAACTGGTCGGAGTAGAGCGGCGGGAGGTCTCGCACCAACTGTGCTTCGACGTTCGCGAGACCTTGGTCGCCGTGGCGCAGTTGGATCGCGTAGTAGCTCGGATCTTTCCAATCGACATCAAATGTTGCGGCACGTTTCATCATGGCCGGCGTGATGAACACGAAACCGTACGCTCGATCAACGTCATCTTGGACGATTTCACTGTTCAGCGCAACGATGGAAGTGACGAGTGCCCGAACAGTGAGCACGGGCTTCACCTTCGAAGTGCCGAATCCAGGCAGGTTCTCCTCTTGGGGTGCGTAGAAACCAATCGGTATGGTCTCTCCTTGGTGAACGTTCCAGATGCGAGCCGCGCCGGGCGTCACCTCGATCTCATTGAGGCTCTTGGGATTCGAGAGATGCCCTCGCAATACCGATAGCCGGTCCTCCCTCGTGAGGTACCCATCGGTGCTACCGACGATGCTGACGAGACTGACCGTGCTGAGACGCGGAGCGCCCGAGGCGTTCAGAATGACTGCGTTGCCACCGGCGAGGGTCCGTACGTCGGCCACGTCACGAATCCGGTCGATCTTCGAGACGAGGGACGCGGTGCCTTTTCCTCCATTCGCAAGACCGAAGACGCCCATTGTCAGTGTCGAAGGATTCGTACTTTGGAGAAATGTCGGGTAGGAGGACTGCGTGCGGCGTGCGGCCGCGAGCGACGCCATGGCGACACCGCCGGTGAGGCCGACCAGCAAGATGACGCTGAGGTACGTCGTCAAACGACGTCGCAACGTCGCTCGGAAGCGGTACCAAGCGATTTCGAAGGTGTGGCTCTTCATCCCTGTCGCAGTGCCCCTCACGTTCGACGATTGTCCATCCTCGCGTTTGAGCGAAATGTTCGCCAGATAGGTGACCGTACCGCTCACGGGGTGTTACCACTACTGGCACCACAAAGACGCGTGGTCGTGGTTTTCGTCGACCTCGTAAGGTGAGTCCGATGACACGAGGCATTGGTAGAGACAGAGCATCGAATGGTCGATGACGTCGAAGAGATCATTCGAACCGAAGACCTCACGAAGCAGTATCCGACGATGGACGTCCCGGCGGTCGACAGACTCAACCTCAAGGTCCATCGAGGCGAGATCTTCGGACTCTTGGGCCCCAACGGCGCCGGTAAGACGACGACCGCCGGTATCTTGACCACTCGCGTCGTGCCGACGTCGGGATTCGCCTTCATCTCGGGCATCGACGTCAAGAAGCATCCCGCCCTGGTGAAGCAACTCTCGGGAATCGTCTCGCAACAGAACACGCTCGACCGGCAGTTGAACGTTTGGGAGAACCTGTACTTTCACGGTCGCCTCTTCGGGATCAACGCCAAAGACTCTCGTCACCGCTCGGACGAACTACTCGAGCGATTCTCACTCACTCGCTGGGCGAAGGCCTCGATCTACGCCCTCTCCGGAGGTATGGCGCAGCGACTCATGGTGGCGCGCGCGATCTTCCACTACCCGGCCGTGCTCTTCATGGACGAACCGACCGCTGGCCTCGACCCGCAGAGCCGCCTCGCACTGTGGGACCTACTCATGGAGTTGAACAAGTCCGGACAAACCGTCATGTTGACCACGCACTACATGGAAGAGGCCGATCAGTTGTGCGATCGGGTGGCGATCATGGATCACGGAAAGATCCTCGCGCTCGATACGCCCGCCAATCTGAAGATGGGTACCGGCGCTGACACGATCGTCACCATCAAGGTGGCGTCCAACGCCGAACAGCTCGCCGAGAGCCTCAAGCGCGACATCGACGCGATCGTCGCGACGCGCGTGAGTGACAACTCGCTGATCGTCGACATGCGAAGCACGGATCGGTTAGTGCCACGGTTGGTGGCGTCGGCCGAATCATCAAATGTTGAGATCCTTGACCTGGCGGTCGCGGAGCCGACGCTCGAGACTGTATTTATCAATCTCACCGGCAAGGAGTTGCGCGAGATATGAGCACGAACACGACCATTGAAGTGAATCCGACTCGCAGCGTCTTTGTCGCGAGTCGCACCGCGATGGGAGCGCTGATCCTTCGCGACCTCGTCGTTTTGTGGAAGACCAAGCGAGAGTTCATCTTGCGAACGCTGATCCAGCCGTTCTTACTCTGCTTCGTCTTCCTCTTCGTCTTCCCGAAGATCGGCCAGGCGGTCGGAGGTTCGAAGGCGGGTGCCGCCGGATTCGCGACGGTGCTCGTACCGGGCGTCGTGGGCATCTCGGTCATGTTCCAAGGCGTCCAGGCGATCGCACTCACGATGTCCCAGGAGTTCGGATTTACGCGAGAGATTGAAGACCGAGTCCAGGCGCCCTGTCCGATCTGGCTCGTGGCCATGTCGAAGGTCCTGTCGGGATCGGTTCAGGGACTCATCGCGGCACTCATCGTGTTCCCGATTGCTTCGGTCGTCCACGCCGCCGGTGTCGAGGCCAATATCTCACTGCATTGGTTGATCATCCTCACGTTCGTGCCGATCGCCTGCGTCGCGATGGCCGGACTCGGTTTGGTCCTGGGCACTTCGTTCGAACCCCGCAACATCGGTTTGATGTTCGGTTTCGTCGTCCTGCCGATCACGTTCCTCGGCGGGACGTACTACCCCTGGACCCATCTGGCACCGGTGAAGATCGGCGGCTTCCACTGGCTGCAAACCTTGGTGTTGATCAATCCACTGGTCTACGTGAATGAGGGCATGCGCGCGGCGTTCACCCAGGCTCCGCATATGCATCTGTACGTCGTCTATCCGGTGATGATCGCGTTCGGGACCGCATTTTTGGCCCTCGGACTTCGCAACTTCCGACGACGGGTCCTTTCTTAGTTCACCGCTTCGATGACGCGACCCGTACTCCTAGGGGAACGGACGAAGAGAGTATCGTGAACCCGTTATGGTGCTCTCCGATCGCTCTATCAAAGAAGCCATCGCCCAGGGCCGGATCATCATTGATCCATTGGGCGAAGACTGCGTCCAACCCTCGTCCGTGGACCTCCACATCGACCAGTTCTTCCGGGTCTTTCGCAACCACACGCAGCGCGTCATCGATGTGCGCGACGCCCAGGAGGACTTGACCGAACTGATCGACGTCGGTCCGGACTCGCCGATGATCCTTCACCCGGGAGAGTTCATGTTGGGTTCAACCACCGAGCGCATCGCCATCCCGGACGACATCGTCGGTCGACTCGACGGCAAGAGTTCGCTCGGCCGTCTCGGACTCGTCATCCACTCGACGGCCGGATTCGTCGACGCCGGTTGGGACGGGCACATCACGCTGGAGTTGTCGAACGTCGCCAACTTGCCCATCACGCTCTATCCCGGCATGAAGATCGGACAGATCAGCTTCTTCCAGATGACGACGCCCGCCGACCGCCCCTACGGATCCGAGGGGCTCGGCTCGAAGTACTCCGGCCAGCGCGGGCCCACCCCCAGCCGGTACTCGGAGAACTTCAAGAAGCAGTGATGACTTACCCCCTGACGAGAGGACCGCAGTGCTAGCTCGCATCATCATCGGTCTCGGGATAACCGTCATCTTCTTCTCCATCGCCGGGCGCCGCTTCTACTGGTTGTCCAAACTGATCCGTTCGGGGCAACCGGCGCCACGTCGTTGGCAAGGTTTTCGCAAGGTCTCAGAGACCGAGGTCGTCGAAGTCGCCGGTCAGAAGAAGCTCTTGAAGTGGACCGTGCCGGGCCTGGCGCACTTCTTCACGATGTGGGGCTTCACGATCCTGATGACCACGATCCTCGAGGCCTACGGCTCTCTCTTTGATCGTGATTTCCACATCCCGCTCATCGGCACCGACAACTGGTTGGCCTTCACCGAGGACTTCTTCGCGACCGCCGTGCTGGTCTCGCTGGTCGTCTTCACCATCATCCGTATCAAGAACGCACCGTCGCGCAAGGAACGCGAGTCGCGCTTTTACGGCAGCCACCTCGGTGCTGCGTGGGCCGTGCTCTTCATGATCTCGATGGTGATCATCACGCTGTTGCTCTATCGGGGCGCGCAGATCAATACCGGGTACTTTCCGTTCACACACTTTCCATCGCCTTTGTCGTCTCCGGTCACGGCGCCCACATCACATCAGTTAGCGACGTACGCCTCGCCGTGGGCGTTCGCCAGCAAGATCGTCGCGAGTTGGCTCGCACCACTGGGCGTCGGCGTCAACTCGGTCCTCGAAGCAGTCTTCTTGCTCCTCAACATCTCGGTAATCGCGGGATTCCTCGTCTTCGTCTCGTACTCCAAGCACCTGCACATCTTCTTGGCCCCGATCAACATCGGTGTCTCGCGACGCCCGCGCGCCCTCGGTGGACTCGACAAGACGCCGGACATGGACATGGACAACGTCACCGAGGACACCGTCTTCGGCGCGGGCAAGATGGAGGACTTCACCTGGAAACAGATGCTGGACTTCTCCACGTGCACCGAGTGCGGGCGCTGTCAATCGGTCTGTCCGGCGTGGACGACCGGCAAGCCCCTGAGTCCGAAACTGCTCATCATGGGGTTGCGCGACAACATGTTCGCGTCGGCCGATCGACTGCTCTCGGGTGGGTCAAACACTGACGTCGCGACGCTCGTACCGACGACGATCGACCCCGACGTCCTGTGGTCGTGCACCACGTGTGGCAGTTGCGTCGAGCAGTGCCCGGTTGACATCGAGCACGTCGACGCCATCATCGACATGCGTCGATACGAAGTGATGATGGAGTCACGATTCCCCACCGAAGCCGCGCTCCTGCTTCGCAACATGGAGAATCAGGGCGACCCGTGGGGACTCGGATCGTCCCAACGCACCAAGTGGCTCGATGCCCTCGATTTCGAGGTCCCGATCATCGACGGTCCGATTCCCGATGACATCGAGTATCTGTACTGGGTCGGATGCGCCGGCTCACTCGACGAGCGCGGCCGAAAGCAGGCCGTCTCGACGGCGCGCATGCTGCATCGCGCCGGCGTGAAGTTCGGCGTCCTCGGTCCCCGCGAGTCCTGCACCGGCGACCCGACGCGCCGGATGGGCAACGAGTACCTGTTCCAGGAGATGGCCAAGGCCAATATCTCGACGCTGAACGACGTGGGCGCCAAGAAGATCGTCGCGAGCTGTCCCCACTGCTTCAACACGATGAAGAACGAGTACCCCGGACTCGGCGGCGACTTCGAGATGATCCATCACGCGCAACTGCTCAGTCACCTCGTCGCCACGGGCAAGCTCGTGCCCGGTGTCGCCTATGAGGGCACGGTGACCTACCACGACCCGTGTTATCTCGGTCGACACAACCGCGTCTTCGACGAACCGCGCAACGTCCTCGACGCGATACCGGGAGTCACCACGGTCGAGATGGGCCGGTGTCGGGAGAAGGGCTTCTGTTGCGGCGCGGGCGGTGCACGCATGTGGATGGAAGAGACGATCGGCAAGCGCGTGAACATGGACCGGACCAACGAGGCCCTCGGCACCGGCGCCGACATCATCTCGACGGCCTGTCCCTTCTGCATGATCATGCTGGACGACGCCGTGAAAGCGAACGGCCGTGACGAAGAGGTCTCGGTCATGGACATCTCCCAGGTCGTCGAGCGCTCACTCCAAAGCTGAGCGTTCCTTATGTGGTCACGTAGTTAACACTCTCGAAACCTATTGCTAACGGTCTCGAAATCCTCAGTTGGGACACTGTTGCCATCAACTTGAGGTCAGCGTCGCCCTCTCCTAATTAGCGGAGGAGTGGACGTGCTTTCAGCAACGATCATCCCGTATCCCCATTGGCTGAATCCGGCCGACAATACCTGGCAGCTCACGGCTGCCACGTTGGTCGGTCTGATGAGCTTGCCGGGTCTCGCCGTCTTGTATGGCGGGCTCGTTCGAAAGAAATGGATCGTCAACACGATGTTGATGGTCTTCGCGGGCTTCTCGATCACACTGATCGTGTGGATGCTGTGGGGCTACAACCTGGCCTTCGGACCGATATCGCACTTCGGTGCGACGGGATCGTTCTGGAGTGGGTTCATTGGTCACTTCACGCCATTGGCGACCGCGAGTTCGGAGCAGGGACAGGCCGTCTCGGGCGCTAATACGCTCGTCCCCTTCCACTTCCCGACCGCGACGCTGGCCTACTTCCAATTCGTCTTCGCCGCGATCACGCCGCTGCTCTTCGTCGGCGCCTTCGTCGGTCGACTCAAGTTCAAGGCGTGGCTCCTCATCGTGCCGCTCTGGATCACCGGCGTCTACTGCGTGAACGCGTGCCTCTTGTGGGGCGGCGGTTTCTTCGCCCAAAAGGGCGCCGTCGACTACTCCGGTGGCTACGTCATCCACCTCTCGGCCGGCGTCGCGGCCTTCGTCGGTGCGGCGATCCTCGGACCGCGTCGCTGGCAGGACCGCGAGAACGCCTTCCCCAGCAACCTGATGATGGTCGCGGTCGGAGCGGGCATCATCTGGCTCGGCTGGAACGGATTCAACGGTGGCGACCCCTTCTACGCCGGTGCTGACGCCGCCTCCGCGGTGCTCAACACCAACGTGGCGACCGCCGTCGGTGTCATCACGTGGCTGCTCTGGGACATGTTCCTCTCCAAGCAGAAGAAGCCCACGTTCCTCGGGGCGATCAACGGGATGCTCTGCGGACTGGTGGCGATCACGCCGTCGGCCGGTTGGGTGAACGGCACGGGAGCGATCTTCGTCGGACTTATCTCGGCGACGATCGTCTGGTTCGCCTGGAACTACCTCTCCAAGGTTCGCCCCTTCTCCAAGGTCGACGACGCTCTCGGGGTGGTCTACACCCACGGCATCGCCGGTCTGGTCGGCGGACTCTTGGTCGGCATCTTGGCCGACCCGCATATGACTGAGTACGGGGTCTCCGGCAAGCACTACAAGGGACCCGGCGGCTTCTCGGTCGACGGCTGGTTCTACGGTCACTCGTTCCACCAGCTCTGGGAGCAGTTCCTGGCGGCGGCGTGGATCATCTGTTGGACGGCCACGGCCACCGCGATCATCTTCTACTTTGTGAAGTGGGTTCTCGGCGGACTACGTGAGGATGAAGAGACACTACGAATAGGCGACGTGGCCATCCACGAAGAAGAGGCCTATCCGGAGCCGACCTTCGGTGAGCCGATCGACTCACCCAGCCACCTACACCCCGACAACGTCTAAGGAGAGACAATGAAGCTAGTCACCGCAGTCGTCAAGCCGTTCAAGCTCGATGAGGTGAAGACCGCTGTCAAGGACGTCGGCATCACCGGCATGACCGTCACCCAAGCACGGGGTTTCGGTCACGCCGGTGGTCACATTGAGATCTACCGGGGCAAGGAGTACGAGTTCGACTTCGTCGACAAGATCCGTGTCGAGATCATCTGCACCGACGAACTCGTCGACGCCCTGATCGACGCCATCGTCCAGGCCGCGCGCACCGACACGATCGGAGACGGCGTGGCGTGGGTCACCGACATCGAGCACGTGGTGCGCATTCGCACCAACGAACGTGGCCCGGCAGCGCTATAACCCCCCAGCCCAAGCGGTATAGCTAACCGGCCTGGCGTGCGACGGCTTCGGCCGCCGCCGCCGCGGCCGCGGGATCCCCGAGGTAACCGGCCTCGAGGATGTTGAGGCCGTCGTCCATCGTCACGCGATACGGGATGCCCGTCGGGATCTCGAGTTCGGCGATCTCCTCTTCGGGGATGTTCTGGAGGACCATGCGCAGCGCTCGCAGGGAGTTGCCGTGGGCGACGACGATGACGGCGCCGCCACGCACGGCCTCGCTGCGTAGGTCCTCGATGATCACGTCGGCGAAGTACGGCGTCACGCGGGCCACGACGTCCTTGAGACACTCCGTCGCCGGGATGAACTCGTCGGGCACGTCGCGATAACGCGGGTCATTCAGGCTGCTACGCGGGTCGCCCTCGGGGAGCGATGGCGGCGGAACGAAGTAGGAACGCCGCCAGAGCTTGACCTGTTCGGCTCCGAACTGCTCGGCGGTCTCCTTCTTGTCCTTACCCGTGAGGTCACCGTAGTGACGCTCGTTGAGTCGCCAGTTGCGCCGAACCGGCAGCCACGATCGACCGGCGGCGTGCAGCGCGATCTCGGCGGTGCGGATGGCTCGGGTGAGGACCGAGGTGTGCAGGACCCGCAGGTCCAGGTTGGCTTCTAAGGCCAGGAGTTCGCCGGCGCTTCGGGCCTCGGATTCGCCCAGGGGCGTGAGATCGACGTCGGTCCAGCCGGTGAAGAGATTCAGCTCGTTCCACTCGGATTGGCCGTGGCGCAGGAGAATAAGGTCAGGCACCGAACCAGCGTACCTTCGGGCGTCTCGGTCCTCCGCAGGGGAGTAGCAAGCCGAGAATTTCGCTGAATCATTGGGGATTCTAAACATAACATAAGACCTATATATTTTCTTGACAAGATGGGGCTCAACTATGTAGAGTGGACGTAGTGAGTTCTGACTCCCCGGATGGGCCGGTGAAGAAGACAGCGAATCAAGGAGATTTTCATGGCTAAGGCAGTCGGCATCGACCTGGGAACCACCAACTCGGTGGTCAGCGTCCTCGAGGCGGGAGAACCCGTCGTCATCCCCAACGCCGAAGGTGGGCGGACCACTCCGTCGGTCGTCGGATTCTCAAAGACCGGTGAGGTACTGGTCGGTGAGGTCGCCAAGCGACAGGCAATCACGAACCCCGAGCGCACGATCCGCTCGGTGAAGCGCCACATGGGCGAGAACTGGTCGGTCGACATCGACGGGACCAAGTACACCGCCCAAGAGATCTCGGCGCGCATCTTGCAAAAGCTGAAGCGCGACGCGGAGGCCTACCTCGGTGACAGCGTCACCCAGGCGGTCATCACCGTGCCGGCGTACTTCAACGACGCCCAGCGCACCGCGACCAAAGAGGCCGGTCAGATCGCCGGACTCGAGGTGCTGCGCATCGTGAACGAGCCGACCGCCGCCGCGCTCGCCTACGGCCTCGACAAGGGTAACCAGGAGCAGACGGTGTTGGTCTTCGACCTCGGAGGTGGCACCTTCGACGTCTCGGTCCTCGACATCGCCGACGGGGTCTTCGAAGTCAAGTCGACCCACGGTGACACCCACCTCGGTGGTGACGACTGGGACGACGCGGTCATGGAGTGGCTCATCAAGACCTTCAAGGACACCGAAGGCGTCGACCTCTCGGCCGACAAGATGGCCGTGCAGCGCCTCAAGGAGGCCGCGGAGAAGGCGAAGATCGAGCTCTCGGCCGTTCAGGACACGACGGTCAACCTGCCGTTCATCACGGCGACGGCCGACGGCCCCAAGCACCTCGACATCAAGCTCAGTCGCGCGAAGTTCAACGAACTGACCTCGCACCTGGTGGATCGATGCCGCAAGCCCTTCGACCAGGCCATCAAGGACGCCGGTCTGACACTCGACAAGATCAACCACGTCATCATGGTCGGTGGATCGACCAGGATCCCCGCGGTCCAAGAGCTGGTGACCAAGGTCACCGGCAAAGAGCCCAACAAGAGCGTGAACCCGGACGAAGTGGTCGCCATCGGCGCCGCGGTCCCGGCCGGCGTCTTGAAGGGCGACGTGAAGGACATCTTGTTGCTCGACGTGACCCCGCTGTCGCTCGGCATCGAGACCAAGGGTGG
>Ga0182016_10000730_pt1 | contig 40969 bp, 59 predicted proteins | sample 712S2MmetaG_FD_120491 | JGI IMG/M metagenome (GOLD analysis project Ga0182016, IMG submission 120491) | Permafrost microbial communities from Stordalen Mire, Sweden - 712S2M metaG | ecosystem: Environmental > Terrestrial > Soil > Wetlands > Permafrost | place: Sweden: Stordalen | collected...
CTGAACTCCTTTCTAGTGGCCAAAGTCCTGATCTTCAAGAATGGTGGCAATATATAGCCTATGGAGCGTCAAAAAAGATATTCGAGGATCGTATGGATCTTGATTCAGTGCAATCAATTATGCCTGAATTTAAGATGCAAGAGCGTCTGTGCTTAAGAAGATCTATTGTTCAACAAACAAGTCAAAGAACTTCAACTATTTACACTGACCAGTCGAGCACTGCAGGGGCTTATGGACCCGGCTTTTTTTCTGGAGGCGGTACGCAATAATGTTGGCACACAATAATATTTAAAAATTAAGGAGATTAGTAATGGCATTAAATGATGTACCTCAATCAGGACAAACCCTAGGTGCAACTCAAAACCCAATCAGACAGAATTTTTTGACCCTAGAAAATTCTTTTATCGTGGACCATGTGGACTATGGAGCAGCAGGTCAAGGTAAGCATAATAAAATAACGTTTCCTGTACAGGGATCAGCGCCTGCTTTTTTAGCAGGAGAAATGGGACTTTTCAACCAGAATGCTGTTCCTACATCCACGTCTGACATATGGGTTGCTCGAGGAACTGCAACTCCTTATCCTATGACCGGATTTGCTAATGGAACCATATCGAGCAATCAAGCAACATTCTGGACGTACTTGCCTTCAGGAATGTTAATGATCGGTGGCTATAACACGACAAGCGCCAACGTTGTTACTATAACCTTTGGTAGCACTGCAGCTGGTGGATTAAATTCTTTTCCTGGATTTTCTAGTTTTATAGGATCTATTACTTCTACACGAATTGACCCGAGTGGTACATCTAATACAGTATCTCGCGTTAACTCTTTTACGTTAACAACGGCAACTTTTGGGACAGCGGTAGGAGCAACCCTTACGGGAACGCAGCCCGTAATAAACTTTTTCTGGACTGCAATAGGAATGTAAGGAGATTTTCATGGCTACAGACCGATTTTTTATCGCACCTTATGATCAAAACTCTGGTCTACAGACTAATGTACGGCCATGGTTGATTCCTGATGATGCATTTGCCAATTTAACAAATGCCTATGTATTTAGAGGAAGAGTTCGAAAACGATTTGGGTCTCGATGGTTCTTAGACAATCCTCTGTTATCTCGCTTTAGAGTAGGAGTTGGATCGACTAATAGTAGTGGAACTTTGAGTGGAACCGTACCGGTCTCAGGACCTTCATTAACCAGTGTAGGTGCACAAGGACAATGGTTTTCTATAGGAACAGTACTATTTACGGTTAATACAACAGGCGCGCTTCTTATATCAGGAGGAAGTGCTACTACTGCAACGTTTGACTTCGCTAACGGAGAGTTCGTTTTTACTGCCGTCTATAATAACGCTACTATACCGGTGCTTCAAGCCAACATGGTCGTTTATTGGTATCCTGGATTTCCTGCAATGGGGCTTTTGACCTATGAAACGGCTATCGTCGATAATCAACTTACTATTGGATTTGATACAAGTTATTCCTACCTTTATAATGGCGGCTGGAATTATATAAGTACCGGTGCAAATACATGGACAGGAAATGACTCCCAATTCTTCTGGGGAGCAACATGGACTGCTGCTAATGCTTCAAGCACTGTATTCTTTGTAACAAATTTTAATGCGCCTGACGGTATTCGTTACTATTCGACAACTGCGGGCACATGGGCACAAGCAATATTTAATTACGATACTATTTCTCTTCCTGGAGGAGCTGCTGTCGGAATAACTGACGGTTCAGGTAACGCTTCAGGCACTGTTGCAGGAGGTTCTGGATTTATAGGGGAGTCATTTATTATTGGCAATACTATATTCACTGTGACTGCTACGAGTGGTGCATTGACTGTGGCATCATTAACTTCTTCTGCTGCAGTAGGGGCCGGAACATTTAACACATCAACAGGCGCCTATACGTTTACTGGCGCTTCTGCAACGAGCCAAATATATTTTACTGATGGTAATGTCGTCAATACGGCGGCTATTATAGTGGTATTTAAAAACCGATTGTTGCTCTTTAATACGGTAGAGAATGGACTGCCTTATGTTAACAGATGTAGATTCTCTCAAATAGGGAACGTATTAGATCCTGCTGCATGGCTCCAAAGTATACCGGGAAGGGGAGGAGCGATTGACGCGCCTACGGTAGAATCTATTAACACCGTAGAGTTTGTTAAAGATCGACTTATCGTATTCTTTGAGCAATCTACTTGGGAAGTAGTTTACACAGGAAACCAAGTGCTTCCTTTCGTATGGCAGCAGATTAATACCGAATTAGGCGCTGAATCTTCATTCTCCGTGGTTCCTTTCGATAAGGTCGCACTTTGTGTCGGTAACGTTGGAGTACATGCTTGTAATGGATCTAACGTTGAACGTGTTGATGATAAAATTCCAGATCAGGTTTTCACTGTCTCGAATGCAAATAATGGCATTTATCGTGTGTATGGCATCAGGGACTATTTCGTTGAGCAAGTATATTGGAGCTACCCTAGTACTGATACTTCTACTGATTCTTACTTTCCCAATAGAGTATTGGTATTTAACTATAAGACGGGAACATGGGCTCTAAACTGGGACTGCATAACCTGTTTTGGCTATTTCAATCCACAAAACGGCGTTACATGGTCTAACAATGATGTTACATGGGATGATGCGGTTCCTTGGGATAGTGATGAAGTACAACTTCTCTTTAGGCAGGTTATTGCTGGTAATCAAGAAGGATTTACCTTTGTATGCGATGCTGATATTACCTCTAACGCTGCAGTTCTCCAGATAACTGATGTTATAACCAATCCGGTAACTCAATTAACTATTATTAATCATACCATCGAACAAGGTGAATTTGTCTACATAATCGATTGTTCATGGAGTGATAGTAGTAATGGCCTTAATGGACAAATATTCCAAGTTATTGGAGTTATTGATGTTAATAACATAGAAATAGGACCAATAGCGCCTTTCACGGGAAACTATTCAGGAGGTGGTCTTGTTGCCCGCGTAAGCCAATTAGATATTCAGACGAAGGAATATAACTTCTATGCCAAAGAGGGTAGAAATTCTTACGTCTCAAAAGTTGATTTCATGGTTGATAAGACAGGCGCAGGGCAAATAACGGTTAACTTTTATGACTCAACATCGACTTCGCCCTTGTTACAGGATGGTCTTTATAATGGAGTCACCTTAGGTACAGGAGTTCTGGAGACATTTCCTTACACTGCGGCTAATGGAGTTCCTGCACCCGTTGAATTTGAACAAAATCAGGTCCGCCTATGGCATCCTGTCTATCTTCTTGCTGAAGGTGAGGTAATACAGATGCAACTTACTATGACAGACGCTCAAATGACTAATGTTGCTTTGATGGATGAAGATTTTCAACTGCATGCAATGTGCATATACGCCCAACCTACTACTATGAGGTTCCAATAATGGCATATATTACTTCACAACTTACCAACACCGGTTCATTCGTTACGACAACAAACGTCTGGGATGTTCAGCAGATACAGGAAGTTGATGTTCGTAGTCCTGAGTTTAAAGAGCTTCTCGTGAGGCTCTATCAAACGGTCAATAACATCGCTCTTTCACTCAATGGTAAAGACAGTGCATTATATACGACCTATGAATTCGTTACCGGTCAAATTTATTCGTTTAATGGCATTAACGATCAAAGGCCAGGATACAGGACAATGGTCAATACTGGACCTATTGGCGCAGGAGTAACGAGTATTAATCATAATCTTGCAGTAACCAGTTCATGGACATGGATAAGTCTTGATGGAATGCTCACAAATCAGACGACTCTTGTGGGTTATCCGATTGACTACGCTAATCCCTCAGCAGCTATTTATGCCCACGTTACAAGTACTCAAGTGGTGATAAATAATTCGAGCGGTGTTACGTTTACTAATGGAGTTGTTGTATTGGAATATATTAAAACTTAAGGATAAATCATGGCTATTAATTGGGGCGATTTAGGCGCGGGCGGTCTGGCAGGAGCAGGGACAGGAGCTACGATAGGGACATCAATTAATCCTGGATTAGGGACAGGTATTGGTGCAGGAGTCGGTGGACTTGCAGGTATATTAGCCGCTCTCTTTGGTGGTGGTGGTAAAGAAGGTGGTAATCATCGACTCACCGAAGCTAGTGAAGAAGAACAATCTATATTAGATTTCTTATTGCAGAATGGCATGGGGCAGTTACAGGATCCTCAAAAGGGATTTAAACCATTAGAAGATTATGCCAGGACACAGTTTGCCAATCATACGGTGCCTTCTTTAGCAGAACGATTCACCTCATTTGCAGGAGGGAATAACGCGTTAAGTTCTCCATCATTCGCATCACAATTAGGGCAAGCGGGAGCAGGATTAGAGTCCTCACTCGCTGCGTTAGGAGCTCAATATGGGCAACAAAATCAACAAAATGCATTACAGCAATTGAATACAGGATTAAAGCCGGCATTCAATACTGATTATAGAGCAAACCAACCGGGAACAGGAACCAATATATTGGCCAGCCTATTGCAGAGCAAAGCTATTCCTAAACTTATTGAACATGGGCCTGCAATATATAATCAATACAAAGCGAATAAAATGGCTCCTAAACAAGCGAAAGGATAAGTCATGATACGAGATGAATCATCAGGTTCTCTTCTAGGCAGATCTTTAGGTTCAGGTTTGGGAGAAGGTCTTGCTGCGCTTATAGACTCTAAAATGAAGTCTGTTAACAAGTCTAATTTTGCTGATTTGCTGGGGAAGAGTGGGTACCGAGGAAACGAAGAAATACTTTCTGAATTAGCAGAACGATTTCCTCAGCAGTTCCCCCAAATTCTTATGGCACTTGCGCAGGGACAAGAAGATCCGCAGCAAATGCAACAACAGCAGAATCCAGAATCACAGTTTGAGCCGATACAACAACAAGGCCAACAGAATATTCCTCAGTTAAATCAGCCCAATATAGAACAACTGCTTAATACGCTTAAAACCAATCCTGGGGCATTACAATTGCAAGGTTTACAGCAACAACAGGCTGGGTTAGGAAATCAACAGAAACAAGCTAATCCTTTGCAACAAAAAGCTCAGAACCCTATACGGCAGCAGAGAAATCCCATTGAGAGCAACTTTGCTCAAGATTTGTCCAGAGGATTGAGATCAAAAGAAGAATACAAAAATGGTAATAAATCTTCAGTAAAACCGAAACACTATGATGCCCTAGCAAAACAGAAAGAAAATCTACAGGACACGATAGCGACCGTCAACGATATGTTGGGATCGCTTGATAAAGGTATAAAGCATGGACTATGGGCTTCTGGTCTTGCCCACTTCACGCCTTCGTGGCTCGATAAAAATTCTGAGATATTCGATAAAGATTCAGCACATTTGATCAATTTACAGTCTCAAGACATTAAAGGGCCTGCAAGTAGATTTAAGCTTTCTCTGATTGAGAAAGAAAAGCCTTCCTTGAAGCATAGTCCTTCAGTAAATAGGCAGATATTAGAAAGATATAAGAAAAAAGCAGAAACAAACTTAGCTAATCTCGACCGACAGTATCCTGAACTTAGCCAAGTTAATTCATACGAAAATGGATCTGAACAAGCAAAATCGTTGCCTCCTAAGGCTGCTAAAGTCATCGCTAAGTTGAATGAGAGTGAGCCAGCATCGGATTACGAAGAAGAATCTGAATTAAAAGCAGGAGGTTTTACATTTATAGTACAAAACGGCGAATGGGTTTATAAGGGATAAAAATGAGAGTAGAACTTATAAAAGGTAAAAAGAAGTCCCCTGCGGGATTTGGTACACGCACTGCAGGAGCTCTTGCACAAGGCATTGATATGCCGGGCCAAATAGCCCAATCGGTATCGAACTTAGCCGGTCAGCCTTTAACAAAACTTATTTCTAAAGGATTAGGAGGTCCAGATATACTTACTCCCATATCGGAAGCTCTGCAATATCTTACTGGTTACTCTGGAAATAATCCCATTCAAGCAAATGAAGTTTTAAAGTCGGCTACGGGAACTACCCAAGAGCAATTTGAACCACAAAGTACTCCTGAATCATACTTACAAAGAGTTCTCAAATTAGCGCCTACTGCTGCATTGACTGGTGGATTAGGGGCAGTGACTAATAGTGCTATAGGCGCGGTACCTGCAACAGCAGCTCAGTATTTAGGAGCTTCACCATTAGTGCAAGATATTGCTCAGATAGCAGGCGAAGTAGGCGCAGGAATATATAAGGGCAAAGTACCTACTTTAAAAGGAGAGCAAAAAGAAGCGTATAAGAGAGCAAAGAGCTTTGGAGAAGGGAAAGGAGCTCAGGCTTCTAATCTTAACAAAACATTTAATAAGCTCGAAGATTCTTTATCTACCGAAGTGAGTGAGTCGATAACTAACAAGATTGAATACGCAAAAAACAAAATAGGTAATCTTATTCAGGGGAAAGATATAAATCCTAATCAGCTTTTTGAGGCGCGTAAAAAACTTTACTCTCTGAGAAAGACTGTTCCTGAAAATGCACAACATTACCTCGATGATTTGACCAAGGGTATAAATGATTTATTTACCGTTTATGGCGCTGAGAACCCTGATTTCTACAATAATCTTAAGTTGGGTGATAAACTCACTCAAATTAAAAACACTCGATCCTATATTCAGGATTTTATAGAAAAGATACCTGATAAATTTCTTGGTCGGTTTACGTCACTTATTAAAGGACCATTAAAATATATAATAGGTAAGGCAGTAGGAGGAGGAGAAAAATTGTTTAAAAATCTCTACAATCATCCTGTTGCTCGATCACATTATTTCAATATGGCAAAGGCTGCTTCTCAAAACAATCCTGCTTCTTTCTTAAAGGCTGTTGAAGACTTTGAGAAGGTATTCAGAGAAGAAGAACCGGAATTCAGTAAACCTAAAAAGTCAGGATTAAAGATTGAACTACTTTCGGGCAAAAAAATTAGATGAGATGCGCCGTATTTCATCTTCGATATCATAAAGAATGCATGCGTATGACATAAAAAGTACATACGCTGCAGTCAATCCCATGATACAGATATAGCCTGCAAGGATGAAGAAAAGTATTGAATATATCATCACTCGTCCCCTTCATGCTCTTCAAGCCACATTTCAGAGTATAATTCACCATCTTCTTCTAATTTTGCTCCGCATGCATCACACCAGATCTCGTCGCCATCCATATTCTGGCATTCATTTACCCAATTAGTATCCTCGTGCAATCTAACATCACAGCGATCACAGAAAACGTCATCTTCTGATATTTTGTATTTAATCATAAATTCCCCCTAGTTTCCCGAAACTTTACTTATATTGCTCTTCTTGTCTTAATTGCTCTATAATTGCCCTCAAAACATACGATGTTATATTACAATTGTGATGTATTGCTATCTCTTTGAGCTGTCTGTGCAATCCCGTAGGAACATCCATTGATAATCTAACTCTTTTCTCTCTAACTTCTTTTGTCATTTATATCCTTTCTATTCATATAGTATCATAACTTTCCACAAATGTACACAAAAAGATGAAAAAAAGACCCCAATTAAGGGGCCTCTCATACATGGGTAATTGTATGAATTAGTTTATGACGCAATCATTTTGGTAATAATTGGTTTGTTTGCGCATAATTTCTTGTGCTTTTTCCAGTTTCATCTGGTCACTCATTTTAGACTCTTCGCTTACGTGAGATCCCCACTGAGCATTGACGTCTATTCTGCTATAATCTTTGTTATTGCCGGTATAAATTGGGCCTGAGTGTTCACCCTTTTCAAAACCGTATTTTTTACCATTGTTGTTATTGTTTTCTGAAGCAAATGATAGTGCTGAAACAATTAATGATACTGCGATCAATGATTTCTTAAACATGAATAACCCTAATAATTATGATTGAGGAGTAACGTAAGGCACAAATTGTGCTCTCATGCGCTCTTCAAGTAGTTCTCGATATGTCATTGGTCGTTCATTCTCTTTGGTATAAATAGGTCCTTCATGGAATGCGTCCTTAACAAACCCATACTTACCGGTTACATCGCCACCGGTTTGAGAGCAAATAGCCATGGTTGATGTAAATATAAAAAGTAATGACGCCTTAAACATACGATATCCTCATGATACATCTACGATATATAAACACTGCTAGGAAAGAATTGTTGTAATGTACAAGTAATTAACGTTTTATCCCCCGTGTAAAAGAACTAACCGATTTTATCACCCATCCCTGTGTCTTGCAAAGGGGAGCCGGTTGTTAGCAGCTCCCATCATTATCACCACAATATATCAAGGAAATACTGTAGTATTTATATTATGCAATATTCTTCCACAAATGTACACAAATATTTATAATTATTTGCTTTCAAATACGCAACTCCCTTAACTAGATAATGAGAGTACTAATAAACCTTAAAAAGGAGAGACGCATGTCTGTGTCACAAAATATAAATATCGCGTATTCGTTTGATCAACCGTTATCGAAGATCTTCCCGAGTCCTATCATTTCTTTACGGTCCCCGTTAACGACTGATAAGGCCCAACTGGGTACCGTCTGGGTTAATAAAACAATCAATGCTGCCTGGATTTTAACCTCGGTAGTGTCTAATAGCGCGTCATGGACCGATATTTCAGGCGCTGCAGGATCATTTACGACATTGACTGTTACTGGAAATAGTACCTTGGGTAGTGCAACAGGAGCCGTGGTTACGATCGGTAACGATTTAGGAGCTACCGGCGTAGTCATAAACTCAGGAAGCGGTGGCATAATTATGGCTTCCAACATTGGCGGCTTTATGAGTTTTTCTTCAGATTCTACTTTGGAGTTTAGTGCAGTAACATCGGTCACTATTGATTCAACACCTGTCGTTAATATCGGTACTGGTGGAACAGCTTCAGCTACAACCATAGGTAATGCAACAGGAGCAAGTTCTCTTGCCCTCGTTACGGGTACTGGCGGAATGTCTATCAGCGCTACGGGACTTGTTTCTATGGTTCCGTCTTCTGCTACTGTAGCATCCCCAACGGCATCTTCTACACAGAACTTTAACGTTATAAAAACAATATTTACTGGGTTCACTACTATTGCAACAGGGACCCAGGCATTCACTATTACTTCTAACAAAATAACTGCTACCTCAGCTATTTTTGTGAGTGTTGCTAACCTTAACGCTTCCGGTAATGGGGCAAAAATGTCCCTCGTGAGCGTTACTCAAGCTGCTGGATCAATCGTAGTCAATACAACGAATAATGGCGTTGGGGCTTTAGGTGGTGGAGATAATGTCATAATTAGCGTCTGGATAATATCTTAGTATTTGCACATGGCTTCTACAATGGTGTAATGTATTGTAGAAGCTAAATATATTAATTTTAAAGGAGTACTCATGGATCAAATATTCACTGTTGTTTTAACTGAAAAAGTTAATGAACGCGTCTATTCTCTCAATCTTCCTATTGGAGCGCCTTGGTCAGAAGCAATAGAAGTTACCCAGTTCTTTGCGCAAGCAGTTGCTAACCTTGCCGCAGATTCTGAAAAACAAGCCGCTGAAAGAGCTGCTGCGCAAGAACCAATAGACGTTCCGGTTGAACAAGTTGAACCCGCAGTTGAAGACGTTCAAGTGACCGAGCAACCAGTAGTAGAGCAGTCTCCTGAGGAGGCGTAATGGCTTTAAAAAATAGTATTAATGCTGTTGAGCTATTCTTTATAGCTTCGACTGTTATGGAAGAAGATACCTATGAGTCTATAAACTCTCAGGGTCTTCCCTTTCCCTGTTTTTTGATTCGAATAATCAATAACAGTGATGAGGATGTAACGGTAAGTTACGATGGTTCTACCGACCAAGATTTCGTTCCTAAGAATACCGTATTACAACTCCCTGTGCAGACCAATAGTCAACCAAGCAACCATGTCGCATTGATACCGAAGGGGACTATTGTATACGTTAAAGGAACAGCCGGAACGGGAGATGTTTATCTAGCCGCCTATTATTCTGTTCCAGCGAGCGTCTAATTAAAGGAGAGTAGTAATGAGCAATTTAGCAGTTCAGATATGGCCTGAGCCATTACGATTATTGACGTCATCTGATTTATCGGGAACCTATATGGGAATAGGAACGGCAACGGTTAATCCTGCTCGTGTTTATTGGGTGCAGAATCTTACTGATGTCCAATTAACCTTTAGTTGGGATGGAGTTACCGATCACTTCACCTTACCCGATGATGGGTTCTTGCTTCTTGATTCTACTTCTAATAAAACATTAACAGGCGGAGCTCTTTCCGTACCTGCGGGCACTCGTACCTATGTAAAAGCAATTAATGGATCTCCCACCATGGGATATGTTGCTGTAACAATATTTTATGGCAAAAATGGATAGGAGATACTATGAGTCAGTCGGGAAAATATACTCCTACCGTCCCCGCGGGGAAATATGTTGAACAAATAGACGGGGATATCGGAAGCGTATCAGGTGCAATTATAACCTTTGAAGCTAACCCGCAGGCGGGAGCTACTATATTCTTCTCAGGGTCTGGTACGTTAATGCTTTTGAACGTTACTGATTTGAATGGTAATACGATATTTGGTGAATCTTCAGGAAATAGTGGAATTTCAGGAACAGATAATACCGCTTTTGGCGCCCATGCATTGCAGGATATGACCACCGGGTCTAACAATTGTATGTTTGGATTTGGTGCAGGATCTACTATAACAAGTGGTTCTGATTGTGTAGGTGTTGGTGAAGGGTGCTTTGGTGCTGGATCTTCTACTTCAAGTAGGAGTATTGGCATAGGAACCTCTACCCTCGAAAACTGTAATGGCGCCTATAATGTTGCTCTGGGATATAATGCTGGTTCTAACTATGCTGGCTCAGAGTCTGACAACATTCTTATTAACAATTCTGGTACTGCAGCAGAATCGAACGTGTTACGTATAGGATCAGCGACGGGAACCGGAACTCAACAACTGAATAAAGCCTTTATATGCGGTATAGACGGAGTCAACGTTGGGTCATCCACCGTAACCGTTGTGACTGAAAATGCAAACCAATTAGGGACGGCTGTTATTACTGCAGGAAGTGGTGTTACCATTACTCCTTCAGCGAATGCTATCACGATTGGTGTTGTTGGTGGTGTACCTATTACTCAAATTGATGGTGATGTAGGATCTGTTGCAGGGAGCACTGTGAGCTTTCATGGCATTGCCTCAGGATCTTCAGTGATATTCAGTGGAACCATTAGCACTATGCTTTTGGAAGTTACCGATGCAAATCTTAATACCATTATAGGAAACAATGCCGGCAATGGTTCTCTCACCGGAACTCATAATACTTCACTAGGGTATAGTTCACTTTCTGCATTAACCAGTGGAGGACTCAATACTGCCATTGGATACCAGGCTGGATCTACCATAACATCAGGATCAGGCAATATCTACCTTGGTAATATAACGGGTGCAACTGCTACTGAAGCTGATACTACTCGTATTGGTAATACAGGGGTTACTGCCGCTTGTTATATTCTTGGTATAGGAGGCGTTGATGTAGCGTCTACGGCGAATGTAGTCGTTGAATCGAGTGATCAATTGGGAACTGCGGTTATTAGTGGTGGAACAAATATATCAGTAACTTCAGGCGCTAACATTATAACTATCTCATCAAGTACTACTGTCACGAGCCATTATGTTACCGTAACTCATGCTGCATCACCTTATACAGCTCTTTCTACCGATTACTACATTTCTTGTGATGTTACTGCCGGGGTAATAACTATATTACTTCCCAATGCTCCTACGACAGGACGTGTTTTTGTTATTAAAGATAAATTTGGCCTTTGTTCTTCAAATAATATTACCATAACAACAGTTGGTGGAACGGTTGGTATAGACGGAGTCACAAGTTTTGTGATGAACACCGCCTATGAAGCAGTACAAGTCATCTTCAACAGTACAAATTATGAGGTATTCTGATGAGTTATAAAAGAATCTCCCCTATGCCTGTTGTTGAAGGCGGCACAGGCGCTCAAACATTAACCGCCCATTCTATCCTTCTTGGTGAAGGAACCAGTGCAATAAGTTCAGTAGGACCCGGATCAGTATCCGGTGTTCCCTTAATAGCCCAAGGATCATCCTCAGATCCGGCTTTTGGCATAGCAAATGTGGTAGGTGGTGGTACAGGAGGAAGTACGTTTACCGCCTATAGCTTAATTACCGCAGGAACGACCAGTACCGCAAGTTTCCAGAACGTATCCGGTGTTGGTACCAGCGGACAAATTCTTACGTCTAATGGCGCTTCTGCGCTTCCTACATGGCAAGCTGTTCCTGCAAGTTCTATATCCATTACGGGGGATAGTGGTGGTGCTCTTGTAGGCGCTGCATTTACCTTCACCGGCGGCGCATCTGGGCTTACCTTCGCAGGAGCAGGTTCTACAGAAACCTTAGGCGGTACTCTTAATGTTGCTCATGGTGGAACCGGAGATAACTCATTTACCGCCTACGCAGTTATTGCAGGCGGAACAACATCGACAGGAGTACTACAAAGCGTCTCTGGTGTTGGAACGAGTGGTCAAGTGCTTACCAGTAATGGCGCTTCTGCATTACCAACGTGGCAAACAGCATCAGCAGGCGGGATTGTAACTCTTGATGGAGACTCAGGATCGGCTACCGGATCAACGGTTACGCTTACTGGATCAACAACCGGTCTTACTTTCACCGGAAGTGGTGCGACAGTAACCCTGGGTGGAGACCTTGTTGTGGCTAACGGTGGAACAGGCAATACTACCTTTACTGCCTATTCTCTTATTGCAGCAGGAACTACGGCTACAGGAGCATTTCAGCATGTATCAGGATTAGGAGCTGCGGGCCAAATTCTTACCTCTAATGGCGCAGCTGCTTTACCTACCTGGCAAAGTGGTGCTGGGGCTACAATATCTATAACAGGTGATAGTGGCGGAGCGATAACGAGTGGTAGCTTTACCTTTACTGGTGGAACAACCGGCCTTACTTTTGCAGGCGCTGGAACCACTGAAACCCTTACAGGTACTCTTATTGTAGGTAACGGTGGAACTGGCAGAGCAACATTAACAAATCACGGTGTCCTTGTAGGCGCAGGTACAGGTGCGATCACTCAGCTTGCCGTAGGAACGACGGGACAAGTGCTCACGGGCGCTACAGGCGCTGACCCTGTATGGGCTTCACCTGCAGCAAGCTCTATCTCTATTACGGGAGACTCTGGAGGAGCACTTATAGGCGCTGCATTTACCTTTACAGGCGGTACGACTGGTTTAACATTCGCTGGAGCAGGCTCTACAGAAACCCTTGGTGGTGACTTAATTGTTGCCAACGGCGGAACTGGCAGAACAACCCTTACGAATCATGGAGTATTGGTTGGAGCAGGTACGGGAGCTATAACACAATTAGCAGTAGGAACCACGGGACAAGTTCTCACGGGGGCAACCGGGGCAGATCCCGTATGGGCATCTCCTGCGGCGTCTTCAATAAGTATAACGGGAGATTCTGGTGGAGCATTAACTGGGAACTCTTTCACGTTTACTGGTGGATCTACCGGTCTTACTTTTGCGGGCGCTGGATCAACTGAGACTCTAGGCGGCGATTTAGTGGTGGCTAATGGCGGTACCGGAAATACAACTTTTACCGCATATTCAGTTCTTTGCGCAGGAACAACAGCAACTGGAGCATTTCAAAATGTTTCTGGGCTCGGAAGCTCAGGAAATGTACTTACCAGCAACGGTGCCGGCGCATTGCCAACATGGCAGGCTGCAGGGGCTTCTTTTGTGTGGTCAGTTATAACTGCTAATCAGAATGCCGCAGTTAATAATGGTTACATTGCTAATAAGGCAAGCAATCTTGTTTTAACTCTACCCACAACAGCGGCCGTAGGAACTCTTATTGAAATAACTGGAATGAATACTGCGCTTGGATGGACTATTGCGCAAAATGTCGGGCAACAAATATTCTTTGGAACTTCTACCACGACTTCGGGAACTGGCGGGTCGCTTTCATCATCAAATATTTATGACGCAGTGAGATTAGTATGTAACGTTGCTAATACTTCATGGATTGTAATTTCAAGTATCGGTAATATAACGGTTGTTTAAGGAGATACAATGGCTACTAATAATGCAACGAATACATCTAATCCTTTAACAGTTTCTCAAGGCGGTACCGGGGATAGTTCCTTTACCGCCTATGCAGTTATTACAGGCGGAACGACATCGACAGGAGTATTTCAAAACGTTTCTGGTCTGGGAAGTAGCGGCCAAGTTCTTACTTCTAATGGTGCTTCTGCGCTTCCTACCTGGCAAGCTGCGGGTAGCGGGGGAGGGAATTTAGTACTCATTCAATCTCAGACGGCAAGTTCTTCAGCAACGATATCCTTCACGAGTGGGATAACGAGTACTTATAATAATTATGTTTTTTATCTTAGTAATGTAGTTCCTGCAACAAATACCGCGCAACTCAAACTTGTTTTCTCGATTAATGGAGGTAGCAGTTATATAACCAGTTCACTCGGTACTGGTATGAATTATTGGGCATATAATTCAACAACTAATAATAATGTTAACGCAAGTACCTCGTTTTTTATTAGTCCTGCTTTATCAACTACTACAGGTATGTCCGGTATAATAAATTGCTTAGATATAACTTCCGGAACTGTGCCTCTTCAGAATTCTATTATGACTCTTAATAGTACGGCACTCGCAACAACAGCATTTGGAGTAGGTGGAGGATTTTATTTTACAACAGCAACAATCAATGCCTTTCAATTTAGTATGAGTAGTGGAAATATTGCATCAGGGGTATTCACTCTCTTTGGCGTATTGGAGTAACTATGGCAAATCAGAATGCTGATAATTTTTCTACTACTACCACTTCAACGGGGGGAACAGGCATTTCATCAGCGACCGCCTATGCTCCTCTTATAGCAGGAACAACGAGTACAGGACCGTTACAATCAACTACCGGAATGTCTTCCTCGGGGTCTGTTTTGACAAGTAATGGCGCAGGTGTTGCGCCTTCTTTTATTAGTCCTGCTACCAATTACTTTGTATTGATTAGTTCTCAAACGGTAAGTGGAGCAAGTACGGTAAATTTCACGAGTGGAATAACGAATACCTATAATATCTATTATCTTCTTTGTTCTAAACTTTTGGTAAGTACAACTGCAGACCAAGACCTTATATGTACTCTCTCTACCAATGGAGGATCAAGTTATGTTACAACGGGTTATTTCTCGGGATATATTAATCTCACAAGCGGTGGTGGTTTTACCAGTTCAAATAGCACAGCGCACTTTAAAATAGGGTCTTTGGCCGGAACTACTAGTCCTTCCGCATCAGCTGCTGGTACCTATTTTTTTAATATGACAAATGGAGCAAACGTTGCCATGTGTGGAAGAGGTTCCAAAGGAGCAGCGAATCTTACTTTTGGAGGCACCTCTGGAACTGCAAGTGTTAATGCTATACAAATAGCCGGTGCTTCAGGAACTATTACGGGAGTATTTACCCTTTTTGGAATATTAGAATAATAAATAATTAAGGAGTAGTAATGAGTAATATATTGTCGGGGATCAGTTCTCTAGCGTACCAGGGAACTAATGCTTCTAATCCACCTAATCTTATATACGCAACGGCTAATCCTACTCAGAATGATAGCACTAATGTTTCACTAGGAGATTTGTGGCTCAATAGAATTAATCAGACGGTATGGTTGCTCGTTGCTCTCAATGCAAGTCTTGCAACATGGGTTGAATTAGGTGTAACGCCGAGTGAAGTTGAAACACTTACCGGTAACTCAGGAGGGGCAGTAGGCCCAAGCGTTTCTAATAATATAAACGTGGTTGGAGACGGTACTACGATAACCATTCTTGGCAATGCGGCAACTCATACACTCACCGCTTCTGTGGTACCTGGAGCAGTTATTAAGACTTTGGAAGGAAATACCGGTGGGATTGTATCTTCTGATGGCTCTGGAAACTTCCATGTGGTGGGAGATGGAACCACTATAACCATCGCAGGCAATCCCGGCACTCATACCCTCACTGCATCAGTGATAAATTCTCTTGCTATTACCATGACCGGTAACTCAGGAGGAGCAGTATCCGCAAGTGCAGGAAACTTTAACATTGTGGGTGATGGAACAACTATTGAGATTGTTGGTAATCCAGGAACGCACACCCTTACTGCATCTATTGTATCGGGCGGCACCATCGATTCTATTACCGGCAACACCGGAGGAGCGGTACATCCTGATGGCTCCGGAAATATATTTCTTTTGGGAACTCCGGGAATTATTACGGTGACTGGTAACCCCGGCACTCATACATTAACGATAGATACGGGTTCTGAAGTTGCAACGAGTTATACGACTGACTCAGGAACAGCTACCCCTTCATCGGGAATACTGCGTATCGCAGGCGGTACCAATATTAATACTTCAGGATCAGGTAACACTGTCACGGTAAACCTTAATACTACTATTACTGGTATTACTAATTTAACGGTGAATAATCTTACTGCCACGACATCTGAGACATTATCTTTCGCGTCTGCAGGGGTCATTCAGTCCGACAGCTCAGGACATCTGTCTTCTACCAAAGGTACTGACGGCCAAATACTTATTAGTTCAAGCACAGGGGCGCCTGCATGGGCAAATATTACAGCGGGTGCAAACGTTACGATAACCAACGGGAATAATACTATTACCATTGCTGCTTCGGGCGGGGGTACAGGATCGGGAATAGTACTTGTGGGAAGTCAGTCACTCATTGGTCAAAATTCAGCAGCCTTTACTAATACTTCAATCAGTTCCACCTATACTTCTTACTTATTGGTTGCAGATAAAATACTCTTACCGGCCGTAGGATCGGCAGCACAAGTTACCATCCAGCTTTCAAGTGATAATGGTGCTACATTCTTCTCTGGGGTATTTACCTGCGGTCTTATTTATAATCTTTATAGTTCAACATCATTTTCTAATATGAACGTTAATAATGGAAACGTATTTCTTGTAGCGCCTATATTCTCGAGCGCCTCTGATCAATATATAAGCTTCTCTGTGTTCCTCTATGATCTGACTACTACTAACTATGCAAAGAATATTACGGGTCAATTTGTTAACTATAACCCAACAAATCTCTATCAGGGTCAGGCTGCGGGAGCATCATATCAAGGAACCCCTCCTAATAGTGGTGTAGCAGTTAACAATATGCTTATTCAATTTAACGGCACAGCGGCTATTTCAGGAACAATAGAATTATATGGTTTAACCCATTAGGAGCCGTTATGTCGAATAGAATATCGAGTGCTGCAGCATTGGCGTATCGGGGAACACAGGCGTCTAATCCCCCTAATTGGTTCATTAGGACTCGGGATCCCCTCACGACTGACAATCGAAATGTATCCTTAGGTGATCTCTGGATGAATAAAATAACAAGAGAAGCGTGGATTCTTGTATCTCTTGCCGGTAATAATACCAATCATGGACAACTTATTGCGATATGGCTCCAGATATCAAAAAATATTATTGCTACACTGACCGGTAATAACAGTAGCGTACATGTCCCGGCGGATTCTATGCAAAATATTAATGTTATTGGAGATGGAACAACGATTACTGTTGCGGGAAATACCGGCACTAATACTCTTACCTTTTCTTTGGTTGGTGGTTTATTTGGGCAGAACTTGATTGGTAATAGCGGTGGATCAGTGTCTGCTGATAGTTCGGGAAATATAAACATCATAGGTGATGGAACTACTATAACATTCACCGGTAACCCCTTAACCAATACTCTCACTGCATCAATTCTCAACCCCGTTGATCTTACTATTACCGGCAATAGCGGTGGTCCTGTCTTTCCTGATCTTTCGGGAAATTATGATTTTGTTGGAGATGGAACCACGGTTACTATTGTGGGGACTCCCGGAACGGGAACGTTGACTATGTCTCTTATACCCACTGGAATTGATTCTACTATGACGGGAGATACCGGAGGAGCAGTCTCTGCGGGAGCCGGAAATACCCTTCTTGTTCTAGGCGGAACCGGTATACTGACTGAAGGGACACCAATAGACAATCTCGTGAACATTACCCAATCGAATGGTCTTGCGACTATATTCCAAACAGATTCAGGTACTGCAGTTCCAGCAGGAGAGGTTCTTGATATTCACGGTGGATTAAATATCAATACCACAGGCGCTACAAATGTGGTTACCACTAACCTTGATACATCCTTATCAGGAATTACTAATTTGACCGTTACCAATCTTACTGTTAATACTTCAGCTACTCTTGGTTTCTTAACAGAAGGGGTGGTACAGACTAATAGTTCCGGTACAGTATTCTCTTCTGAAGGAACCGATGGTCAGACACTCATAAGTTCTACTACGGGAGCTCCTACTTGGAATACTTTCACTGCAGGATCTAATATCTCGATTATTAATGCAGCAAATTCCATTACTGTATCGAAATCAGGAACAGGGGGCAATGGATGGGTCCATATAGCAACAGGTGGCCTCAGTGCATTTACAACAGGAATTACTACTGATTACAAAACGCTTTTAGTGGTGATAGAAAAAATCGGTATTATATTAGGACCGGGTGATTATAATATATCCTGTAACATTTCTGATAATGGCGGAGTTAGTTATTATAACACTAATTATTTGTCAGGTTTTAATACCTGGGATGTTAGGCAGATATCACCTCCAGGTTTTGTTAATGTCAGTGCTAATTATGGGTTCTTAATGGGTCTTGTAGGAACTACTCCTGTGGTACCTTACGGGTTTGCCTCAGGGAGTTACTATATTTACAATGTTAATAATAGTAGTGGTCCCGTGTCTATGAGCGGATTTGGAGTCGATTATAATTATGGAGGTCGATTTACTCGGGGATGGCAGGCAAGTGGTGTTTATACGGGACCGTTAGCAGGTCCGGTGAATGCATTGAGCTTTACTGCGGTGGGTGGACCGAGTGTAGTAACCTCGGTAATTTCTCTTTATGGATTAACTTCTTGATTTATAAGACCGATTTTATTTATAGTGAGCAAATGAAAGGAGGTTTTATGAATTCCACACTAGTAAAAATAGCGATAATAACATTAGCTATACTTGCTGCTGCAGGCGCTAAATATATCCTTCATATGCCGGACAATAATCCTGTAGAAAAGATGGCTGTAGATGTTATTGAAAAAGAGTTGAGTGATGATAGTTTTGAAGATGTTGATTTAAGTAAATAAATGGGGGCCATTAATGGCCCCCTACAAGCAGTGTCAACCAGCTCTATTAACCGCGTAAGCGTTAGATGAGAGGAGGGACAACCGAGTCTTTATTCATAGTACCAATGAACTCCCAGATAGGGACATCACTATGAGCGCTTATTTGCCGATAGACATCGCAGACGGGATCAAAGGGTCTTATTACTTTGCATATTGTTCCCCGTACAGCATGATCATAACTATGCGGCTTACTGCTTCTTGTAATGATTTTACTTTCTGGTTCCATTGCTACTCCTTATTTTATGCCATTTCTAGCATTCTTTATATCTCTAATTCTCTTTGCAGATACATGAAACTTAGATTTTGGCATATCAGCAAGGGATTGTATTTTTAATCCGTCGAGGACCATTTCTGCAATATCTGGGTACTCAGTGAGTTCATAATCCAATTCTTCTCGCTGTTCACGAGTAATGACTTCGCTTGCTTCTTCTCGAGGATTATATTTGGTATTGAGTGCAGTGCCTTTAGCAAAGGTTTCTCGTTGAGTAGCTACGGCGACCTCACCGTCATCATCTTCATCGCCGGTTACAACACCTATAAGAGAGGAATAAGAAACACGCTTGAGGTACGTTATGTAGCTACTCATAGACTGGACATCATTCTTTGGTGGAACTACGCGCATACGCGATTCTAGCCACTGTCCTGATGAATGCATGAGAATGGTATGGAGGATAGTTTCACCATTAACATGGGATATAATATTTTGGGTTACGGAAAGACCATTTTTGCAAAGTGCAGGTCGAGCAGCAGTTACGACTGCCATAAGGTCAGCATAGCGTGATTTAAAGAAGGGATTGTTCTTATTGAGTCCTGCTACCTCGAATTCCGCCTGGGCTTTTGCTAAGGCAGTAGCCAGTTCATTGATCTCTTCTGATCGGTATGCAATCTCATATACTTTTGGTCGTGCTTCTATTTTATCGATGACCGCCTGGTTCTTTTCTTCGTATAGGCGGGAAATGAATTCAAGTACTTTATTAAGTTCTAGATTTTCCACAGAATCCTCTTATAGTATGAGTGTTGTAACTAACATTAAGTATACATTATACTAACATTTAGTCAACAGATACAGAACAGGGCTCCCATGCAAGAGCCCCATTGAAAAAAGGAGATGCCTCAGCGAGAAGGCCGTACGTATATAAAACGATCATAGGGGTTTTTTGGGAAAATAATAGACGGGAAGAAAGATAATCTTTATAGTGGAAGAAATACAAAAGGCATCTGTTTCACCAAATGCCTCACATACTTGCGCCATAGTAAACGCTAACAACTCTAAAGTATTCAGGAATACATGAAGAATAGTCCCAAAATCACTCAAAGAAAAAAGCTCCTGACAGCGATTTATCATTTCATGCGTTTGGTAAAAATTTCCACCCAACTTCCAGCGAAAGCAAGAGCAATATCAATTATCTCAGCGCGAACATCGATTATTGAAAAACAGTACAAACTCACCGAAGTGAAGAATGTACACCCCGAAAGGAAGAGGAATGTCAATTTCTGAAAATAATTATAAACGAAATAAATCCACAAGTCAACAATGTTGGCCGAATGATATTATTTCACAGGATCCTGAATTCTTTTTTAGAAATCTGACACGTACCCAACGTAATCTTATAGAAATACTTATACGGTGGTCTTTAAAATATAAACATGTCTATTTCCGCCAAGATACGGTGGCATCTATCCTTAAAATATCACGACAGCATTGTAACAGACTTATTCAATGGATGAGAGATTGTGGGCTCTTAGTATCTGAATATCGTCATAAACTGTCCTGTCATTACACACTTTCTTCTTTCTTCTTTACTCCCTCGATCCAATCCCGTCTACGACACATATTCAGGCCGCTAAGGGCCCTCTCATTAGGGCTCCTGTGTTCTATTTCCAGTGATGTGACACAATATATTGATAAGTTAAATAAGAATTTAACTAACCTTATAGTTAAACGACAGACCGATGAGAGTAGTATGCAGTTTACCCAAAAATATCATGGTGAAAAGCCGGTGTCTGAAGCGATAAGAGGATTGAAGACACTCAATCTCACCCGAGCAGGGCAAATAAAGCTTTCAGCATTTCCTGATGAGGCTATTCTGGATGCAGCAAATGCATTCAAGTATGCCAAAAAGGTGAAGGATCCCTTTGGATGGTTCTTTAAACTCTGTCTAGAGTACTGTAAACGCAATGAAATTGACCCAGATTGGTCGTTTATGCATGCTTTAGTAGATAAGTACAAAATCTCCCTTTCAGCGCCTATGATTGGGATATCAGCACCAGCAGTTCGTGACAAAACGGTACGCCCTGAAAACAGATATCCAACCCGTGACAAAACTTCACATGTTCCTTTGGTGAATGCAACCTCTAAAGAGTATGTCGAAAAGACCGAATGGAAGGGTCATACTGAGGCCCCTCGAGTAGCAAAAGATTCCGCTGCTCTCAGGCTGCCTATCATCAACGCTCTGCAAACAAAAAACTCTTTTATCATCTCTTTAATGAGAAACTATTCTCTTGAAACACAAAAGAATACAATCGATCTTTTATCCTTTAATGATTCGTGCTACTGTGAACTATTAAAAGAGGTATGCGGCTGGCCAATTGATTGTTTGCATATCTTAGGAGAGAGTAATGAAGCACAAGGTGTATGTCCTGCATGGTAATCCTGTAGCATGGGCTCGCCCTTCCCCTTATAGAGGGCGTATGTGGGACACTCAGAAACACATCAAATTTCAATATGGCATGTATGTTCGACAACAACACAATGATGAGCCCTTATTAGTCGGACCCCTTCATCTAGAGATCAAATTCTATTTTACTATCCCTCGAAGCAGCAAAAAGAAAGCCGGTGAGTTTCACCACTACAAACCTGACCTGTCAAATCTCATCAAACTCATTGAGGATGTTGGTTCGGGAATATTGTATGAGGATGATGCACTCATCGCTTCTATTGCTGCATCAAAACACTATGATTCACAGCCACGTATCGAGTTTTCCCTCTATACCCTAAACCAGGAATAATGCATGCAGAATAAAGAAAAGCGTGACATGGAAAGAAACGATAAGAAGAAACCAGCACAAAAATTCGATTTCTATAAAAGTCTTCATACGTGGCAAGATGTCCCTGTTACTGATAATTGGAAAGATGCACTCGCTCAAGAGCTCTTTTTATGGGCTCGTGATAATGAAGAAGCATATAAGATGTCACAATTTTATCTAGAGCGGGGTATACACTATCGTGATTTTGATAGATGGTGCCAAACCCATGAGCATCTCAAAACAGCCAAAGAAGCAGCACTTATCCTTATTGGTAATAGAAGAGAGATAGGCGGCCTGAAAAGGAAGCTGGATGCCGGTATCGTGGTTAAATCCATGTGTCGTTATGACATTGAGTGGAAAGAGTTAGCAGAATGGTATGCTAAGCTCAAATCTGACAATGATAATAGACCAGAAACAAAGATTATTGTCATGGAACAGTATAATCCACCAACTACCCCACTTGATGAACCCTTAGATGAACCTACCCCACTTACCCCCGATGCACCTACCCCTGAACAAGTTGCTCGTAAAGCCCGTAATGGGTGTATAGGAAAAAATATTGATCATCATCGCAAACGAAGATAGTATCTTCTATAACGTTTTAATCTCCCGCTTCATGCTTCATCACTGACTGACCGGAGGCGTACTCCGGTCCTATTTATTATTAGATAGTGATAGAAAATCTCATTCTGCTTGAATGTTGACCTGGACTCGGATCAACAACGACCCTCCATTCTACATCACTGGTTATTTTCCCATCAATTACTATAAATTTACCATCGGGAATTATTGCTATATCGAAATCTATCGTAATATCCCCTTTACTGAATTTGGCCGCTTCTACAATAGATTTACTTATAATATCGTTAATAGTCATCATATATATTCCTGATTCTTAGTGATATAATCCCGCAGCTTTCTCTTAGTCATAATATGCAGAGAAGGTGGCTGTGGGCCATTCTTTATTCTTATCAGTTGCATCTGCGATATGCCTATATCACGAGCAACCTCTTTCCACGTACAAAGCTTATTCTCTTTTATGCGGCAAACGTCATTTACTAATTTAGTGTTAAAATCCATACGTAATCCTCTTTGGAATGTTTACGAAAAGTATACCAAATGTTACTCTAAAGTATAAAGATTGGTATAAATCTTTAATAGTAACAATAATAGAAATTTAGAACAGTTATCGGAGTCGATACGAAAAGAGGACTGAAATGAACTATAAAGAAGTGATCTCTAAACTACAAAAGTACTTTTTGAAGCAAGACCGCAAAACACTTGCTCGTCTATGTGCTATTTTTGCTGCTGATCTTGATAAATTTATAAATATAGCTGATTTATCTAAGCAAGAGAGAGATATTTTCCTAGAAAGAGTATATCTCAATAAGAAAGAAATTAGCCGATTCATAAAAGGTGATGGCGAGGCAGAATTTCAATTTGATTGTGTGCAAAGCGAGGACTGAAATGGAAGATACATTCTTTACCCAAACAGAGTTAGAGATTGTTAGAGATCGCATATTAAGACCATTTGTGAGCTCTGTTTTGATGTCTATATTTTTTGCCGAGACAGAAGGAAAAGAAGGATTCGAAAAAAAAGTTTTAGAGAACTTAGAAATGCAACTGAAGAAGTCGATAGGAAAATACGACATAGATTCAAAAATAAGAGATTCTTCAGTTGCATTTCTTAAAGAAAACGTAGGGCTTCTTGTGGTGCACCTTATAGAAAATGGCCGTCATAAGATTGAAGATATAGTTGTTCAAATAGAGATATATACCGATGAGCAAACTCAGAAAATTCATGAGGTTTTAGTGAAGTATGATAATAATCGAACTAAGAACTAGCACTTAAAGGACAATTACGCAGCAGCTGCTGCAGGTTGAGATTTTCAGTTTTACTGTGAAAGAGACATAGATGGAAGAGAAAAAATGGTTCACGAGAGAAGTAGAGAAGCTTAACTGGGTACGTATTACAGCCTTCAGACCCGGTAAGAGCCAGATTCCTATTTTAGTTAGGGGATCGACTAGAGTTTGTTTGAATGAGCCGATTTTTTATAAGCCTGCCAATATGCTTCCTGAAACTCCGTATGGGGTTGAGGATAAGATTGTTATAGAATTTTATGCAGTAATATCATTTGGATGGAGTGAATATTATCCCCTTAATGGAGTTTTTATCGGCAGTTGGTATTCGGTTTGTGAAGGGAAAACGATACCTCGCAAAGATTATAATCCTGATAAAGGCATCAAGAGATCAACGATAGATTCAAATATTTTTGGTACTTTTACTGCAGAAAAAGCTCGCCTATTCCTTGTTGATAGCGATGAAAATAAGCATTTTGAGACTGATGATATAATTGAATGGGTACATATATTATGAGTAATTCAGCATGGATTAATACTGATGACTATTTCCCAGGCGCGAGTCATAAAGGCGTAATAGTAGTTCACGGAATGATGAATTTGGAGCTTAAAGAACCTTTTAGACTCCGAACATTTATCACTTTGAAGAATATGAAAGAGAAATTTGAAGAAACAAAGCACATAGGTATGGAATATTATCTTTTTACCAATAAAAGTCCTCTGAATATCCGACCTATAAGCTTGGAGGGATGCTTTATAAAAGACATTTCTTGTCTCTGTGGATGCAAAGTGTCTAAAGGATTTGATGCATATGGTGAAGACCATGATATTTTATTGGGAAAGCTTGATCTTGGCAACATTTTAACGGCTGGTAAATCAGAAATATTTACTTCTCCACCTATGTTCTGTTGGGAACAAGTGCTTTATTGGCAAAGATTAGAGGATATAAGAGATGAACTGGCAGAAATTAAATAAAGATTCTCTTGAGGGGCTTAAAGCTATCAAGAGCTATATTTTAGTAGGCAACCCCAACGATAAAGAATTCCCCTATGATCTGATACTTTTTTTTAAGGAAGATGTACAGGATGGGATACCGAGTTTTTGGTATAGCATGGTTCATCACGCATGTTATAAGTGTGGTCAGGTATATGAATATGATGACGAAGACGTTATTAACTGCTATACCCATTTTTGTGTTGTGAATGAGCCATTAGACTAATTGTGCAGCAGCTGCTGCGTAAATAGAAAGAAAGAAAATTATGAAGATAAAAACGATATCCGTTAGAGATGAAACCGTCAGATATCTTATTCTAAAAGTGTTAAACGCGATAGTTGATGAAATGTTTTATCATTTTATAGTGACGGGTAAAAAAGAAGCGTGTGTACCTACTGATCAAAAGATTGAAGCTCTTAATAATTTTCTTAAAAAGGTTGCTTTTAATAAGCCTGAAGATCATGAAACCTATGCCGGAATAACAGCTGAAATAAGCACCGTGATTAAAATAATAGGCGCGGAGAAAAAGTTAGCGGCCTTTTTGTTTGATCTATCGCACGAAGTACTTAAAAAATTAAAAATACATAATGTAGAAGGGTTCATTAATGAATACCACGAAGAAAAAGAAGCTAACTAATATTAACTTTGACATATTTATTCACGATGTCCTTTTAAACACCCACGAACAGATGGGTTCAACGTCTGCGGAAGTTCTGACTAAGAAAGAATGGGAATTCCTCATTCAAGGTTGGCCTAGAGAAGAAGAGTTATATGTATGGCATAGACCCAATCACAAGGAAGAGGTATTCAGCATATTAAGAAATAGGGATCCAAATGGCTATGAGCCAGATAGTTTAAATTATATGTATAACTCAGTGCTCTTTAGATCGCATAGTCACGCTGATACTTCGGCTAAGACGCTCAAAGATCTTGGTGAATACATAGAGTCTAATTCTCTTACTAACTTTGCTGTTATTTACTGCAGTATGGATGAAGAGCCATATAGAATCATGGTCCCCAATAAGAAAAAATAAGTAATAGAGAGTAGTAATGAGCATAGAAACAACAATTCATCTGAACAAGTTCAGCAATGAAAGAGGCATAAATGAGCTTAAAGCTTGATCCACAACTACTTCAGTTATTCTTATTAAAACTAAAGCATTTTACTGAAGAAATGCATTTAATTCAGCAACTATTGCCGGGAAAAGATAAGGATGAATTGATTGAGTATTATCTGGATTTAGTAGAGAAGAGTTATTTAGAATCATATTTTCACTTTGCTCATATAGATCAACCTGAATGGCGTGGTATTTTTATTGAAGTTCTTTTTTCAAAATTCGGGGTACATATGAAAAAAGAGGGAATAGTAGAAATTATTCAGAACGACGTAGATTTGTTTTCGAAGACATTTATTCATAAAGTCCTAATGCAGTTTTTTAGAGGCGAATTAGAAGGTATGGAAGATTTGAAGGATTAATTTTTCATCTCCCGCTTTTTTTAGTTTTTTTATTTAAGAAATAGAAAGAGTAGTAATGAACGTAGAGACAACGATTCATCTGAATAAGTTCAAACCACGAGCATATCAGGTGCCGATTTGTAAGGCGATAGCGTCTGAGGGTGGTAAGTATAGAAAGTTGATATGTGTATTGCCCAGGCGGGCAGGTAAGGATGTTCTGTTATGGAATCTGGTAATTAGAGCAGCGCTGAAAGAGGTAGGAAATTACTTTTATTGCTTGCCCACATTTGCACAGGCGCGAACAGTAATATGGGATTCTATTACTAACGATGGCCAGAAGTTCTTAGACTTCATTCCAAAAGAGATCATTGCAAAGATCAGGAATGACACGATGCAGATAGTGCTGATTAATGGATCACAGATCAAGCTTATAGGATCAGACTCTTATGATACCAGTATCATTGGATCTAACCCCAAGATGATCGTTTTTAGTGAGTACGCACTAGCAGATGAGAATGCTTATAAACTTGCTGCTATGCCCATATTAAGGGCCAATAACGGCATTGTGGTAATGATATCTACCCCTCGTGGCAAGAATCATATGTATGAGCTGTTTGAGATAGCAAAGAATAGCCCTGAATGGTTCACTTATTTTCAGACAGTTGAAGAAACTCAGCACATTGATATAGAAGAGATTAAGAGGGATATTGAGCGGGGTGAGATAAGCCCCGATATGGCACGCCAAGAATATTATTGCAGCTTTGAAATGGGACAGGAAGGGTCACTTTATGCTAAATATATTGATAAAATGCGCCTTGATGGTCGTATTGGCATCGTACCATGGGAGCCTTATCACAAGGTTTATACTAGCTGGGATCTTGGCATTGCTGATCCAACTTGTATAATTTTCTTCCAAGTAATTGGCGAGTTGGTTAGAGTTATAGATTATTATGAACAATCGGATAGAGCGATGGATCATTTTGCCAAAATAGTGATGGAGAAACCGTATGTCTATGCTACGAATGGGCATTTTCCTCCTCATGATATCATGGCTCGCGAGTCTGCTCGTGGGCTTACTAAGCGTGAGATGTACAAGGAGCTCGGGATCAAATTCACCGAGCCAGTTCTCATTGATATCGAAGATGGAATAGAGCTTGTAAGAAGGACGTTTAGTAAGATGTGGCTCGATGAGAAGAATTGTAAGCAGCTGATTAAGGCGCTAGAGAACTATCGCTATGAGTGGGACGATAAGATTAAGAGATATAAGAGTAAACCATTACACGATTGGTCTAGTCACGCGAGCGATTCTATGCGGTATATGTGCGCTGCACTGCCCAAATGTCGCTCTGGTTCGAGCCCTGAAGATCTTGAAAAGCGGTATCAGGAAGCAATGTATGGAACGAATAGTAGAATGCCGAGTGTGTTTAGAGACGATATAGGATACTAAATGAAAATCGATGATTTTATAGTCATAAACTTTATAATTTTCGCTCTTCTGTCATTCCATGCACCTCTTTTTTGGATGCGTTATGCCTCAATGATGGTAACGCTGATCGTCCTCGTAGTTTATTGCTTTATAATAGAATACGAAACAAGAAAAGGAATTCGATGAACTGGATTAACCCAAGACACAAACTCCCCGTAGATGAACAGCTTATATGGGCACTCTTTATAGAGAATAGAGCTGGCGAGCAAAACGGATTTCCTTCTGCAAGTGCTAAGATATGTAAAGCATCTATAGATATGTATGGAGTTGTTGAAGCATCTGAAATTACGCATAAGGGATTTCCAGAGGGAGGCGGCAAGTATTTCTTTGAGTGGTGGCATTCGTATCAAGAAGAAGACGCAGACCGTTATTACCATGGACATGGCGCCTATAGAATGGAAAACATGATTATTGCGTGGATTCCTTTCGAGTCCCTTCCTGCGTGGACTCATATTAACATAGAAGAGTCTAAAAGAATGATCATACATTCTGAGCAGTATAAAAAAGGCATTATGATTGCTAAAACAAGAAAAGATATAGAAAAAGCACGAGGAGAAAGCCCTTACTTTATACAGATATCAGATAGAAAACCCATAGAAGACGGTGTCTATGTTGTTGCGAATAAAGACGGTGTTTGGCTTTGTCGTTATGAGCAGAAGACATGTAGCCCATGGATAGCGCCTAATGGATCACTAGTTGACGCATGGTACCCCGTTCCAAATCATTACTAGGATATTAGATGATTTCCGATTTTCCGATTGCCTATGCATATAAGAAAATAAGAAAACATGAGGTTAGTTTTAGTATACAGTCTCCTCAGGAGTCCATCGATGATAAGAAATACTTTGATGACCTTGCAGCGCGTGGTCTTGTTGACGAAGAAGGGTATGAGCTCACTGAAGAAAGGGAACGCATAATTCGTTATAAGAACGATAAGAAGTACACCAAGGCTCAATGGGATGAGTATTTAAAGGAAAGAAGAAATGGCTAGAAGAAACACTCGTCATATCATAATAAAACAGACAAAGACTCAGAATCCTCATTTGAGAATGATAATGATAATGGGAAGAAAGGACGCCGACGCAAAGTACGGCGTTGGTATGTATGATAGAGCGAAGGCTTTTTCAGAGGATTGGAAGAGAAGCGATATTCCCATGGATTATGGGATTATGGAATGATGAATTGGATTAGTGTTAAAGATAAAATATTAGAAAAACTTAATGATAACGATCTTTTAATAGACGAACCATGCAATCTTATCGATGGGTTTATAAATATACCTCTTGAGCCCATGTTACTTGAGATAATAATACCCAGAAAATATTATTCAGTCATAAGTGTTATAGGTAAGGAAACGGGAAAGATATATTATATAAGCCTTGATAGTCTAGGAATTCTATGAATTGGATTAGTGTAAAAGATCGGCTTCCACTAAGTGGAGCTATCGTTCTTGGTACTAGTTATACTATCGCGACAAATCTCTGCGGTTTGCATGTAGTTATGTATGTAAATGATGATTTGAGTATTTTGTGGGGGTTGTGATGCTTGAAGAGTGCAAAAATAAATATGTAGTATGGAATTGGGAAAGAGGGATGAAAACTTTTTGCTGCAAAACTCACGTAGAAAAATATGTCGAAGAGAGGAACGAGCTCAAGAGAGTAAAGATAAGTAAAAGTGAAAATGAACTGGATTCCAATGACTTGGATTAGTGTAAAAGATCGATTGCCTAATGATTCAAAAGAGACTGTTTTGGCTCTCGTTAATAATAAGATTATGATGGGCTATTTTCATGCTAGAGAAAGTTGGAATGAGGACCTTAAGGGCGTTAAGAGAAACTATGTTAAATGGCGATACTTTACTCCTTGTATATGGCTAGAAGATAACTCATGCGATGAATGCGAAACTAAGAAGTCATGTGGCAATCATTGTATTAGTTGTTGTGAAAAAGATTATGAGATATCTCTTTTAATACCTTCTTATGGAATTGATGTAGTAACTTATTGGATGCCATTACCGAAGGGACCTGATAATGAATAGCCTTGTTGAGAAGATAATGAACGTTGACAAAGCAGTCCGTGAGCTCTATGCGTCTATGATTGAGATGCTCAATCAAGAGGATATGGACTATAAGATTGAGTTTCAGGATAAAGTATTTGACTTTTGGGCGCCTTTGACCCAGGAAGAGAAGTATGAGATGGATAGGAATAAACATAATGCCACTACTGCTCTCTTAAAGGATGCTCTCGAAAAGCTTATTAATACTTCATATGCTGAAACTTCGAATATAAGAAGCGGACCTACACTAGAAGGTCTACTTACATTTGTCTGGATAAACATAGCAAATCTACAGCGAGCCACTAAGAAACAAGACCAAGTAAGTACTATTGTGTCCACTGAATCGTATTCTGTTGACGAAGGAAGCTCAAAAGATCTAGACTATGATAGTATCTATATACAAGCACAAAGAAAGGATCTGTCTGATGAAGAGAAGTGGGATATTCTCCTCCGTAGTTTCGTGGATAAAAAACCTGTGGTATCAGAGCAATCAGAGTGATACTACCCAATCAATAATTTTAGACAGTACTCCTGTAGATCTAACACCACAATCGGTGATTCAGAAAGAGATCAATAGGCCTCGCGCAACAATAAGACAGGTAAAAAAGTCTGTTATGAGTGAATTGAAAACAAATTCTATGAAACCCCATTCAGGTACTTGTGAAGACATCTTTGCGTGTAAGAAGAGAGTGTGCTTTGATAGAGAACCTGATAAGATTGTTTCTAAGCCATACGCCGTAAAACGTTAGACGAAGTTCTCATCCCCCTAATTTATTCGTTTATCGCCTCGGGTAACACCGAGGTTTTTTTATGTTTGTAACAAATACTTGATTACGAATCTCCTCCTTTATAGAGTTAGTGCTGAGGCATTAAACTTTTAAAAAGGAGAGTGGAATGTTGTTTCCCCAACTTGGCCCTCAATACTATGATGAACGTGATCGTGGCATCCTGGGAAGAATGGAAGCTTTCTATGCAGAAAGCATTACAATTAACCAATCTTTCTGGGGAGAAGCTGATACCGATACACGATTCTTTGTAGGAGATCAAACCTTATGGAATGATCTGTATGGCAACCTCCCTGCCAATAGACGCAGGCAATTCACTTTTAATAGAATCCGTCGTGTTGTTAATATGATTAGCGGTCATCAAAGACGTAATAGAAAGTCTTTGATTGTCTCTCCACGAGAAAATGGAGATTCTGAAACGGCCGATCAAATGACTAAAGTGCTCATGAGTATGATGCGTCATGAAGGAATGCTTGAAACTATTTCAGAAGCATTTGAGGGATCATTAGTAACGGGTATGAATCTTTTACAAGTCTGGGTGGACTACAGAAGCGATGTTATATCGGGCGATATTAAACTTGATAAGTGTAGCTATAATAGCTTTCTTATTGATCCCTATTTTCGTAAGCCAGATCTTTCTGACTGTAATGCAATTTGGAAGCGATCTTTTCTCACCAAACGAGAAGTAGTATCCCTTTTACCTGATAAAGCAGATGAGATCCTGGGGCTTATTGGCACGGACAGTGGAACAGGCAGAGATGGTAAGTTCCAGTTTATGCCTGAGTCTTACAATTTTGGCCTCAAAAACCTCTTAACCTACGATGAGTTCTATTATCGTGATTATCGCACGCAGAGAATGCTCGCCGATACTGAAACGGGAGAACAAATTGAATGGAAATCCACGGATGATGAGAAGCTAAAACTTTTCATGCAGGCATATCCCAATACCACGATCATAGAACAGGAAATTCCAACCGTTAACTTGGCAATTGTTGTGCAAGGGAAGGTGTTCTATGATGGACCAAATCCTCTGGGAATTGATAAATATCCTTTTGTTCCTGTGCTTACTTATTATGCGCCTGAACTGCCATATTTCCCGTGGCGTATACAGGGTGTTGTGCGTAATCTACGTGACAGTCAGTATTTATATAACCGTAGAAAAGCAATCGAACTTGACATACTGGAAAGCCAGATTAACTCAGGGTGGATCTATAAAGAGAACGCACTCGTAAATCCTAAGGATGTGTTCTTGAGCGGGCAAGGTCGTGGACTGGCTCTTAAAGAAGAAGCACAGATGACCGATGTGCAACAGATTCTTGCTCCTGCTATACCACCATCTACTATTCAGCTTTCGGAGATCCTGGGCAAAGAAATAAACGAAATTAGCGGTGTATCAGAAGAGCTTATGGGCTTTGATAACAAGGATACTCTTTCTGGGTTCCATGCAGCATTAAAACTGAGTGCCAGTACCACAACATTACAAAGTCTTTTTGATCAACTTGATAGGGCTATGCAGATTACTGGTGAGCTCATCTTAGATGTTCTAAGGGTGAATTACACTCCGGGTAAGATACAGAAGTTCTTAGAAGGGCAACAACCGACTAAAGAGTTCTATTCTAAAGCATTTGGGCGATATCATGTTGCTGTTGAAGAAGGTCTTAATACTACAACTCAAAAGCAAATGCAGTTTGCTCAGTTGATGGATCTGAGAGCAGCGGGTATTCCTATTCCTGATGATGTGCTCTTAGAAGCAACCACTATACAGAACAAGAAACAACTCATTGAGACGTTACAGAAGAACCAAGAGCAGCAACAGAAGATGCAACAAATGCAGATGCAGGCGCAGCTTGAACAGTTACAGGCGCAAACTGAACTCAACAAAGCTCGTGCAGTGGCAGATGAAGGATTGGGTCTTGAACGTGCGAGTCGGGTTCAGGAAAACCAAGCATTGGCTGTTGAACGAAGAGCTGAAGCTGAGAAGGATCATGCAGTTACGCTCGTTAACATCGTAAAAGCGTTAAAAGAGCTGGACCACATGGACATTGAGCAGTTAGAGAAATTGATCGCTATTTCGCACTCTATTAAGGATCAGACACGCCTTGATGAAGAGCAGGTAGCAATGAAACAACAAGTTCCAAAGAATGCCACTAACAAGTAGTTAGGGGTTTACACAAACCCTGCAGGTAATGCTGCAGTAACTAAGGAGCCACAATGGCTAAAAGACACCACGGTCACATGAAACACAAAATGGAAGGTCATTACGAGGGTCATGCAGGTCGTCGTCATCAAGAGATGCAAGACGCAGGTATGATTCGCGAAGACCATTCAGCAATTGCTAATCTTCCTCAGGAAGTGATGATAAAAAGCTGGGAAGCTCGTGAAATGTATACGCCCGAGAACCTTGATGACACCGCAAAAGGCATTGATCGTCAAATGCATGAAGATGGTTCTAAACGTAGCAAACACGAACGTCCCCATAAATACTAAAGCGTCGACAACTTGTCGACAGTTTGTCGGCAGCTTGTTTTTATAAGGAGTGACTATGCCAGCAATGCCACGGTTTAGTAAGAAAGGAGCTAAAATTGCGTTCAAACTTTTGGGAACACCCGAAAATCTACTCTATAAGCCTAAGGGCAAAAAGAAAGAGATTGATAAGCAGTTATTGTTCCAAGAAACCACTCGCATAAGGTAAAGGACAATTATGGATAATTTTAGCGTAAAGTTTGCTTCGGGAACATTCTACGACAATATTACGCCTCGTAGGCGGCAGGAAGTAGCAGACTCTCGTATGATCCAAGAGGATCAACAGGCGATGTCTAACTTGCCCACTAAAGGGTTCCAGCGAATGTTTGATCCAGGAAGTTTTGATAGGCCACCATTTGGTGATGACGAGGTAGGACCTTCTCCCCGTCGCACTGCAAGAAAGGGATAATTATGAAAGCAATGTGTCACAAGTGCAAAAAAGCACCATGCAAGTGCAAAAGTAAGTAGTTATTAGCGATAGGTGGCGTTTGTGAAAATAGCGCCACTTCTTATGTGCGTACCTTGTATTTCGACCATAAGTTACACAAATCTGGGTGGATTTTTAACCAAAAAGGAGATAATTATGCCAAAACTTAAGCCTACAGCCCCTAAAAAGGCAAAAAAGAAACGCGTTAAAGAAGAAATGCACAAGTTTAAAGAAGGAAAACTACACTCTGGTTCTAAAAAGGGGCCTGTTGTAGAAAACCCTAAGCAAGCAATTGCAATTGCTCTTTCTGAAAGCGGACAGTCTAAGAAGAAAAAGAAAAAGCATAAGAAGAATAAATAGAAAAGGACGGCGCATTAGGATCGCTATCCTTTTCTAAAAAAGTAATAGAAGTTCTTTTAAGGGAACGTCATGTAAGATTATCACAAAAGAGGCAGAATACAATGAAAAAAAAACAGACGGTTGGATCCGTTGCGCTTGATTTGATGCAAAAGACTCCTGAATCTCGTAGTCCAATCGAGATAGAACGAGAAATGCAAAAAGAGTATCTCAAAGAGCTCATAGAGTGTGTTAATATTCACAAACCATTACTTATAGGCAATTTCTTTTTAGTAGTTATCACTAAGAATGAGAAGCTTATGCCCAATGTGTTTAGAAACTACTTCTCCGCACGGCAATCGTGTCCCACTCCAGACTATGATCAATCAGTGTTTATGTATCATCGAGCTAATGATGCTATTGAATATCTATGGACTGTTCCTACAAGGGAAGTTTGTCATCACTTAAAAGATAATGCTATCCACGTAGCGCCTGAAGAGCGGCAACTGCTTACATTTATTCTTGAATTTGCAGATGGGACGCTCTATAAACTGTGCAAAAAGCTTAATAATGAAGAAGAAAAATCACCTTTGATCGTGAAAGGATAGTAGTATGAACGATATTAACTCATTACCACCAGTACCAACACACGTTATAGACGCAATGCAACGTGAAGCTGATAAGAAATTTGGTAAAGTTCCCGGCCTTGATGAGCAACCAGTAGTACAACCTAAACTTAATCCTATGTTGCAGCAGCATGAAGAGCCAGTATTTCAGGAAGTACAAGAAACTGTGGATCAAGAACCCACAAATTACCCTGAAAATCCGGAGCCCCAGTCCGAAATATCAGGTGAAGATGAAGAAGTTGATTTAAGAGAGGTAAAAAAGAGAGTAGTTGAAGCCGAGCAAGTTACTAATTTTAGAGCTATGAAAAGAAAAGCTGAAGCTGCAGAGCGTGAGCGCGATGAAGCCCTTAAGCTTCTTAAAAAATTAGCTGCTCAACAAGAAGCTTTAAAACCAGAGCCCCAGGAGCCTGAAGAAGTTGATACTTTTGGTATGAATCCCGATGATCTTGTTGAAGGAAAACATCTGAGTAAAGTAGCTCGTGAGATAAAAGCGCTTAAGCAACAACTTGATGCTGCTCAAAATCAAAACTATATGAGCACCACCGAAGCACGCCTCAAGGCGCAGTTTCCTGACCTCGATAAGGTACTTACACCAGACAACATAGAAACGTTTAAATACGCCTATCCTGAGCTTGCTTCTACGATAGATTCAACCAAAGATATCTATACGAAGGCAGTTTCCGCCTATACAATGATCAAGAAGTTCGGCGTCTATCAAGAACCCGGATTCAATGCTGAAAAAGAGATTGCCAAGAAGAATGCAGCTAAACCGCGTCCTTTGGCAAGTGTTGCTCCACAGCAGGGTGATAGTCCAATGTCACGAGCTAATGCTTTTGCGAATGGGTTAACCAAGGAACTTCAAGAGCAGATGTGGAAAGAGATGAGTCAGGCAAGGAAGGATTATTGATGAGAAAAAAATCTTTATATTGTACTCACATGAGTAATATGCCATCAGGCGTTCAAATAAAAATGTTTGTTATTTCTGATTCTGATGGGCAACGTTATATAATTTGTGATGATTGCAATAATGATTATGTTATCGGCAAAGAAGAGTCTTTTCCTAAGAATGGAATAGAATTGACTAATATTGATCCATCAGAAAGACAATAGATTTACCCGTCCGTGTCGTCTAAATGGTTAGGACCTCAGGTTTTCAACCTGAAAATGATGAGTTCGATTCTCTCCACGGATGCCATTTACTTGCATTCAATTTCGCACTCGTCCTATACTATCCTTAGCGTCTAAGAAGGATCGCTCCCTTCAGAGCGTCAATAGAGCCATCGCTCAGCTCACAGGCGTCAGTACGCAAGAATCGACCTACTTGCAAACCCGCGTATCAACCCTTGTTCAAGGGAATACTATGTCAATTACTACTACGAGTTCATTACCTGCTCCGGTGCAGCAGAGTTTTAGTTATAAACTCTTATCTGTTCCGGTTCCAAATATGATCCACAAAATACCTGCGATGCGTAAGAATATGCCCCGTAATGGTGGTACAACACTGCGTATGCGTCGTTATAACCCTCTTAACACTGCGATGGTTCCACTAGGAAATTCTGGTGTTACGCCACCACCACAGAATCTTACTGCAGTTGATATCGATGCTAAGATCAGTTTTTACGGTAAAGCGTAGGTGCCGTATGTCTGGTTCTGGAACTTTGACCTATGTGCAACTTAATGAACAAGTTACACTCCAGAATCAGGATCCCGTAAAGTTTAATGCGGGATTAAAACCTTCTCTAATTGACTTGGAAGCCTACGGCGAAAGCTATGGTAACAAGGGCGAAGGATTTTTAAGAGGATGATCATGGAAACGCGAATTAAGATTTCTCAACTCACTCAACAGCATCAGGCGCTGCTCAGTAATTTCGGGCGGAAGTCTCTTGCTGCCAATATTCTTGGAAGTGAGTCTGTAGCGAATCATAACATCGCACTGTTTCTTTTTGATAATCAAATATGGTTTAACTATCGGCAACAAATAATCCAACATGGGACCAGTTGCTTGCCAGTTATAAACAGGTCGAGTGAATTTCTTTTTGCTCGTCCATCTATAGCGCGAGTCTTTGGATCCGCCAAAAGTATTCTCAAGCCATACTACGAGCTCTTCATCGCAGCTTGTAATCTTGAGCATAGAATGCCATTGATAGCCGTTACCATATTTTCCTTGTTTTGTATGGCCAATATATATACATCCCTCACCGTCTATAAGGCCAGCGAGATAAGCGATTTCTGCAATAGAATGATTAGTCTTAAAGTTAACAATTTTACCCATATGAATCCTTTCATTAACTATTATACTGTAATTAATGAAAAAGTCCACGCTGAACGACTAAACGAGAAGGCCACGAAAGTGGATGCGATAGTCTGAACTCTATTCGAAAGATAGAGAGGCGAATCCGAAGAGGTTTGCCCGCCTAGCAATAGGTCATAAAAGTAACAGAACTGATTAAACGAATGCGCAGCACGTCTTGGTGTATCTTTACGACAAACTGAAGATCAGTTAACCCGTGATATGTTGGCGTCTACCGCGTCATTCATTAACTGTACTGGCGGTGTGAATGGTGATAACCCTACCGAAATTACTCGTTCTGATGTGGACACAGTTGTTCGTGCATTACTTAATAATAATGCATACACAATTATGGATAACATCGAAGGGGCAGATAAATTTGGTACAGCTCCTGTACGTAATGCTTATTTCGCTCTCTGCTCTACGCAGTTAACGGGTAACTTAGACGCAGTTTCTGGCTTTATACAAGTAAACCAGTATCCAGCGCCTATGAACGCATTACAGTCAGAATGGGGTGCAATAGGTAACCTTCGGTTCCTTATTTCATCTATCGGTTCTTCTGTAGCAAACGCATCTGCTAACGGTAACACCGTATATAACATCTTCTGTGTTGGTATGGAAGCATATGCATGTATCGAACAAGATGGTTATTCTGCAGCCTTCATTTATAGACCGCCTATCTATGATGGTCCATTAGCGTTGAATGCTTCTGTTGGGTACAAATTCGCAGAGGTTCCACGTATTACGAACGATCTTTGGGTACTCAACTTACGTGCGACACTCGCTTAAGGAGAAATCATGGACGGAACTATATTAGGTCAAGGTACCTTTGTAGCAAATTCTACAGGTATTACTAACCCCAATGCGGGTAATGCTTCTATTGGTCAAGCGAATGCGACGATTATCCAGATTCCTTCAAGCGCTGATTGGATGATAGTAAGAAACTTCACTCAATACGGTACTGTGGGAACAACAGGCGCTTACTTTAATGGAACAGCCAATGCTTCTAATGGTCAAGAATTCTATTGGCAACGTGGTATGGCTGCCGGCGCTGCAATTGTTACCTATAAAGGAGCTGCTTCAGGAGTTCTTTCGGGCGATACTATTGCTTCCGGTGGGTTCACTCTTTATGATCCATCAGGAGTATCAACAGGCGCTCAACCACTTCTTGGACCTGCTGTTGCAACGACTGCAACGACTAATGCAACACGACCAGTAGTATCAACTGTTTCAACTGCAGGAATATCTGTGGGGACCGTGGTTCGTTTAAGTAATACTGCACAAAGTGACATCAATGGTATCGACTTTGTTGTTGGTGCGGTAACTCTTAATACAAGCTTTACTTTAACGGGTAATGCAGGATCAGCTCTCGCTACAGCTCCTGGAGCTATCGGTGGTGCTGGATTCTATAGAATTGTATATAACGGTAACAGCGCTCTCTTCTATCCAAGAAGAAGGGTTATTACCAATATTACTCAAGCGGCTAATGCCGTTGTTTCTACTTCTGTGGCACATGGGTTAACTCCAGGACAAGAAGTTAGATTTAGTATTCCTGATGTTTCTGGAATGACTCAGTTAAATCCACAGATATTGAATAGTTATTTCCCTGCTAATAGCTCAGTAGGCGCTATTGTATTGACGGTGATAGATGACTATAGCTTTACTATCAATATTAATACCACAGCATACACTGCGTTCACGTATCCAACTATTGCTCAACAACCAAGTTCATTCCCTCTCGTGATTCCTTTTGGTGAAGATACTGCGACATCACTTTCAGTCCTTGGAGCGCAAGTTCCTACTATTAATGGTCAGCAGATCTTTAATACCAATACCGGACTTCTTGCTGATGCAACAGTGAATACTGGGTATCTCGGAATGATTTTAGGAAATGGTGGGGCTGGACTTGCTCTTACTACGCCAATTCTTGGACCTTCTGGATCAATAGCATGGTCGGCGGGTAATGCTCCAACAGGTGACACTATGTATTGGGTAGCAGGTAAGTCTACGTACGGCGGACTATAAAAAAAGGCCGTAGCATGAGGACTACAGCCTTTACAAAAAAAGGAAATAAAATGATGGATAGAAATCATCATATTATTCACACAAAGATTAACACCCTTAAAAAAGGATTGCAATGGAAGCACAAAAAGTCGTTAAAAAAGAAGAACCAAAAGTAAATTTAAATTATCAACGTGACAAAGATAAAGAGCCAGTAAAAGGCATATTTAGATTTCATGAAGTACCGGGGGGAGAGATGAGCTTTAGCCTAAAAATCCATAAAGGTGACCAGGTTGAAACCTATACGCTCAAAGATGGTGAAATAAAAACAGTACCACTCGGCGTTGCAAAGCATCTCAATAAGAACTGCTGGTACCCTGAATATGACTATGTGAAAACTGATGATGGTGGAATAATGCAAAACATTGCAAAAATCACTAAAAAAGTACGCCGATGCAGTTTCCAGAGCTTAGAGTTTATTGATATTGATGATGTGAGCAATGACTTTAAAGCAGTAGAAGCGGCGGTGTAATATGGCAATTCTTGCATTTCCATTTCCTATTTTTCAGAGGGCGATGCGGATAATATCAACCATATCGCAGGCACCCCAAGCTCAAATAACAACAACCTTTAATCACCAATATCAATCAGGTGAGATCGTTCGTCTTGTTATACCTCTTGGATTTGGCATGCAACAAATTAACCAAATGTATGCGCCTATTACCGTAACGGGACTGACGACGTTCACGATGCCCATAGATTCAACCAATTTTGATGCATTTAATGCAGCGTCTACGTTTCCTGATAATAAGCAATACGCACAGGTGGTTCCGATAGCTGAGATTGCCTCGCAGCTTGAAGGGGCCACCCAAAATGTACTGCCCTATAACGCAGTATAAAAAGGAGAATAGTAATGGCAGATTCTACGTTAGTTGCCATACAGCAAAAGGTACGAAGATTAACGCGGAGTAACTCTGAAGCATTACTGACTACTGCGCAACTTAATCAGTACATAAACACTTTTGTTCTGTATGATTTCCCTGAACAGATAAGACTTCTTAACTTAAGAACAACATTTAGCTTTTATACGGAACCCTATATCGATGTGTATACAACAAGCACTGATACGACTTCACCTCTCTATAATTTTATTAATAAATATATTACTGTGCACCCTCCTATTTATATAGCAGGATTTCAATCACAGTTTTTTGAAGATAGAGAACAATTCTTTGGGATTTATCCTTTTGTGAACTCTATTTCATCTATTGGTATAGATGGAGATGGCTCAACCACTTCTTTTTCAGGAGTTATAAATTCTCAACAAGCGATTAATCCACCGGGAAGTACCCAGCAGACCGCACTGCTTCGTAACAATGTACTGTTTAGCTCCGTTGATACCAACGATAATGGTCTTGCAATGATCGATTTTCCTATCAGTGCTTCGATAGGTAATCTCTATGTTCCCGGTGGAACCCCAACCTCAACAACCGTTCAGGATCCTAATAACTATATTAACTATGTTACAGGACAGTACGTCGTTACCTTTATTGCTCCTCCCGGCATAGGAACCATGATTAATAGCCAGACAGTGCCTTTACAGATATCACTTCCTCAGGCGCTCCTATTTTATGACGGTAAGTTTATCGTTCGCCCTGTTCCTGATCAGCCATACAAAATAAATATGGAAGTGTATACGCAACCTACTGAACTCCTTTCTAGTGGCCAAAGTCCTGATCTTCAAGAATGGTGGCAATATATAGCCTATGGAGCGTCAAAAAAGATATTCGAGGATCGTATGGATCTTGATTCAGTGCAATCAATTATGC
>Ga0182016_10000734_pt1 | contig 40823 bp, 35 predicted proteins | sample 712S2MmetaG_FD_120491 | JGI IMG/M metagenome (GOLD analysis project Ga0182016, IMG submission 120491) | Permafrost microbial communities from Stordalen Mire, Sweden - 712S2M metaG | ecosystem: Environmental > Terrestrial > Soil > Wetlands > Permafrost | place: Sweden: Stordalen | collected...
CTTCCACAAGTGTCCACCTAAATTAAGTGGACACTTCCCCAAATCAGTCCCTACTGCAAGCGCCCGTCAGACTCTGCGTGTCAACCGGGGCTCGGTGGACGCTTACGGGCAATTTCGTTTTGCTTGTTACCCTGTGCCCGGATAGTTGGCATCATTTGGCTGGCGAGGACCGCTCTCCTGGCCATCGCTCTCATCCTCGACAAGTCTTCAGAGATTTGGCTTGCGGAGGCTAGAGCTTGTCAGTCAGAAAAACGCGGTGAATCGGGATTTCGGGCGCGGATCGATCCATATTTAAATCATTTCTTACCACGGCCACCCTCCAGCGCTTTCCCTTCCTCACCGTCATCTCACCCATTCTGCTAAAGGGCATCTCGCCGTTAATATCCAATACAATCTCGTCGTCCTTTGGATCCCCGTTATACCGGTAGACGATCTTCTTTCCTCGACCTGGCTTGGTGAGTTCATCACTTCTCATGATGAGGCCCCTCTATTGACGGCACGCGCGATCATTCTATGCTTTAAAGTAAACACCGATATTTTCTTGCGTGACCCCAAGTACGTCAGCCAGAATGTAAAGACAAACGCCACGAAGACTGAAGACGATGCAGAGCGGTACCGTGCAGTTGGTCTCAATGGTGTGTTCCAGAGAGGCCGTTATGGAGGGTGACTCGACATCTCCGACTAATACCTCAAAATGAAGTGAATCGCTGGTAAAACATACAGCACTTTACCTCACCTGCCGTCATTTCGGGTCGTACTCCGGCCTTCAGATGGCGGCGACAGGGCGCTAGGAACTCTGCCACTTTCCCGCCGCTCGTTGCTCAATCATGAATTCGAGCGTGTTTCCTTCCGAGATGCTATCAAGCAATTCTTCGTTGGAAAGCGTCGTACGTTCGCGATGGGATTCGAAGCGAACTACTCCGACTTGAACATGACATGGTTCGCCCCAAAGTGCTTCGCATACTGGACACACCACTTTCAGAGTCGGATCAAAATACGCCATAACAGGTGTTTACTCTCAGTTAACAAATAGTGATGATCAATATTGATCTATTCCTTGACCTAGAAGGGAGAGAGCGGAGCAAGACCGGCAACACATTCCCAGACTATTGGTCGGAGTTTGGAGCGACGAATCGGGACTCTAATGGCCTATCATCAGGTCCCGTCAAAACAGGATAATCCGTCTGAGAAAATTGCTCACAGGCTTGCATTCGGGCTGGTGAACAACCTTCTGTCCAAACCCCAATCTGCAAGGAGAAGGTCATCACCTAGTCGAGGTAGATCTGTCGGAAGGGCAGGCTAGGGCTTGGCCATCGCATCAAAGAATGCCCAGCTTTTCTGCTGAGTCCAAGCCGAGTTGCTCCTCCTCCAGTTCGGCATCAATTCTCTCCCATTCCCTTTTTGTAACTTCTGATTCGTTCTGCTTACACGACCGCTCCAAATAGCCATCCGATGCCAGCGGTCATTGCCATGGCCAATCCACCCCAGAACGTCACGCGCATTGCACCGGTCATCATCCCTGCCCCGCCTGCGCGTGCTGCCAATGCACCCAGAAGTGCAAGTAACGCCAATGAAGAGACGGATACAAGGGGGATCAATCCCGGTATCGGTGCGATAGCTGTGACTATCAGAGGCATCAGTGCGCCTAGTGCGAAGCTTCCGGCCGATGACAACGCTGCTTGAATGGGGCGCGGACGCAGCCTCTTGGATATGCCTAGCTCATCTCTCGCGTGAGCGCCCAACGCGTCATGAGCCATCAGTTGCTGAGCAACCTGTATCGCGAGAGTAAGATCAAGCCCACGAGCGATATAGAAAGCCGCAAGTTCCTTGTGTTCGCCTTTATTGTCTGTCCTTAACTCCACGCGCTCAATGTTCAAATCAGCACGTTCGGTGTCTGCCTGCGAATGAACAGAAACATACTCACCGGCTGCCATCGACATGGCCCCAGCCACCAGCCCGGCCATTCCTGCAACCAACAGATTACGGTGAGTTGCATTCGCGGCTGCAACACCCAGCACGAGACTTGATGTTGAAAGTATGCCGTCGTTCGCGCCCAGAACCGCTGCGCGCAGCCAGCCAATGCGATCAGTGTGATGATGTTCATTATTGCTTGCAGGCATTGTGACTCTTTTCTATCCAGGAAGAGAAGGAAATGGGAGAATACTCTTGGGCTGGCTAAGGCTTTAGAACTCCAGCCAGCCTGGTATCAAAAGAGATAACTCAGGCCGGTCCAGATCCATTTCCTTCGCGGTACCTGCAACTTGAGGTCATCCGAGTCGAGCGCGGCGAGGCTTTCCAACGTTGTCATGGTTCCTCTCTTGGTTCCAGATTCGGAGGAAACTTGAAGTATGGACAACATCGCGACATTACACAAACGCGTAGAGTCACTCAATGCGACCAATGCATCATTCAAGATTCACGCCTGCTGAGCACCGCGCAACTCGAGGGCTGTAGAATTCTGTCATGTGCGGCGAACGGTATCGGCGTTGAATGGAGCGCCCTAAGACAGGCATTCGCAAACCGGTGCGCGCTAGCGGCTTGCCCGGAGAAAGCTACAGCCTGACTGGCGGTATCGCCAGACGATCGGTGGTCATAAGTGATCCAATTTTCTCCACCGGGAATTTCGAAGCAACCTTGGACGCACTTGCCTACTTGATGTCATCTCTATCGAACGCGGCGAAATCATCCAGGTGCTGCTTGATGACCCCGTAGCACTCGCACGCCCGTTTCTCTAGCCCCCTCCGATCCACAATCGTGATCTCTGCTCGCTCGTAGGTGATAAGTTTCTCCTTCTTCAGTAGCCCGGCAGCCAGCGTCACAGTGGGACGAGTGCTACCAAGCATGTGAGAGAGAAACTCCTGAGACATCTTGAATTGGTTTCCATGCACGCGGTCGGCGCAGATTAGAAGCCAACGCGCGAGCCTTTGTTCATAGCTGTGTTCCGCGTTACAGCCGGTAGACTGCATCGACTGCACCAGCTGTGCCTGAACGTACCGCAGGGCGATGCGCTGGAACGGCCCGCAACGGCCAAATTCCGCTGCCGCTGTCTCGAACTTGCATCGGTATCCCCAGCCAGCGATCTGTGTGTAGACCCGGTTGAGGCTCTGTTTGGTCCCCATCAAGGCCGAAACGCCAATCACCGACTCGTACCCGAACATTCCAACTTCAACCTCCGTACCATTCTTGAATGTCGTCGTCATCGATGCCATCCCTTCCTCCAGGAAGAAGAGATGCTTGACCGGCTTACCCGGAAACTCGATCTCGTGTCCCACCTTAAATGCGACCGACTTCAGACGCAGACGGCTTATCAACTCAGAGTCAAACGACTGCAATAGCGTGTTCGCGTACTTAACATCAGACATTGAACACCTCGTGATTTCCGACCTAAAACTTCCAGTATGTACGAAGTCGAACCAAGAAGATGTTCAAAGTGGTTCGTTGTCGAACCGACAGGGATATCCGCCATTGACATAATTAGAAGTGTGCTCAAAGAACCGAAAGACTCGAGCATAAGCTCCCAAATGTATGACCGGGAGATCAGGAGATTGAAGACCATGGAACATAAACTAACGAGAGTTAATTTTGCATCCTCAGCTGGCTCAACCCAACCCTCGGAGGATGCACCGGTGGAGTGTCGTTCAGAAACCTCGCCTTCATCAGTTCTTGATAAGACCTTTATAATCAGTGCCGGAAACACCTTGCAGGTTCTCGTCTGTCTGAGCAGCCTCATGCGTGCTTGTGCAGACGACTCCGACAAAGTTCGCGCGTACGCCAAGCTCGCGGAAGAGAAGCTTCAAGTGTTGGGCGAGCTAATGCGCCCGATGCTCTGGAACCCTGCATAGGAAAGAGGGCTCCTGGGTCGGAAACATCCGACCGATCAGCCAAACATATCGCGCAGGGGGCCGGCGGACGATCTGGCGTTGATTGCAATTGAATGCTGGAACGGGTCTTGACGGAGATGGCAGATGTTCTACGCCGCAACGCTAACTGCCGTTTCTGTGAAACTCACGATTGTCTGTTTCAGTTGTGAATCAACTTCGTCTGCGATGGTCATTACATCGACGAGGAGCAGGCTGAAATCCACGACGCTCAGGTTGGTTTGTAAGGTGTTGAAGATGCTGACCTGCAAGATACGCGATTCCTCGATAATCATCGGTATGGAATAACCCTGTGCGCGGCGCACTTTGCCGTGCAAGACAGCACCTTCCGATGCCTGTTTCGTACCGAGGCTCCGGGGCACACGCAATCGATGAACGAGCTCTCGAATTAGCTGCGGAAGGTGTCCTGTACGCTGCTCGTTGCTAAGACGGATTTGGCTCAGCTCATCGTCAGTTTTGACTGCGGAGAGCCAATTGGCGATGGTGATGTGGGCGTCTCGCTCCAAAATGGAGGCGACTCGCTCTGTATTTGTCGGCCGCTTCGTCCCACGTTTATCCAACCTCTCGCGAATCACTGAAACCATCTCAGGGAGCGGCATCGGCTTCACCAGGATTTCGTCTGCTTGCAAAAGGATGGCGTCCATCGCCTCCTTCAACGCGGGAAAGCTGGTAAACAGCAACGTAACCGCGGTCGGGTTCTTATGGCGCATCGCACTGATCACGGTGAACCCGTCGCCTGCTCCGGGCATGTGTAAATCAGACAGCAGAACATCGAAGGAATCTATGTCGATCAGATGAATAGCTTGAGGAACGTTTGCGGCCGTCGTGACGTGAAACTGGTAAATCTCCAGTAATTCTTTCAGCGACTCACGCACCATTTCGTCGTCGTCTACCAACAAAATCCTTGGCGGCGCGGTCTCATCTCCATTTGTGTTCATTCTGTTCATCCCGTCCGCTGACGCGATATCCTCGCTCATGCGGAGAGTCTATGCGGGTTCTCCGTTAGCGGATGATCAATATGGCTCACTCGTCGAGGACAGTCTTGAAGTCTTAGTAGCCAACAAACTCATCTGCTTGCTTGGACATTTGGTCTGCCATTAGACCTCTTTAATTCCGTTGCCGGTATTCCCCTGAGTTGGGGATATACATCTGGCGGTCGGGGCAGCTTCCAATCGGTCAAACTGCAAAGGCCCGATCGGGATACCGTGTGCAGTCACTCCGCAAGGGACGCGACCGCCAATGTAGAACGATCCTATAGACGCGGCACCATCTGGGTTGGTCAAAACCGCAGCCCGTTCACATTCATTGTAGCGGCGGCTAGCATAGGGCCAAACCATCTACGACCGGCAGTTCTTCAAGGTGACACCTAGCCGAGAAACTTCGCTCCTATGTCGGACCTCGGCCCAATGATCCGCACCTCCACGTGAGTAACATATGCCACTTGCCTGAAGTGTTTCCCATGCCACAGTAACTTGTGGAGCGTCAGTTCCCTCGCTCGGTGGCTTTCGGGAATGGCTTCACTAAGCTGCGTTCTGGCGAAGAAGTTACAAACGCAACGATGGACGTGTGTATTCGACGTGGTCGAAAGAGACCAGACAGCCGCCTAAACCACCCTTAGACTCATGCTTAGAGAAGAAGAAGTCGGACAGTTGCTACAAGGGCCGCTCCGCTTCCTCCTGCGAGTGAGGTTACAACATGGAAACCGTGTTGATCGTTCTTTTGGTGCTTTTTTTGCTCGGTGGCGGCGGTTGGGGTTATTCGCGGTGGCGCCGCTAACGCGACATTCGGAGAAATACGAAACGTGCTGTTTGATCAAATTTGCGGAATTCTCGGGGGAACATCAATGCTGGAGTTAGACCTCAGAACTCTCCTTCGGCTTCCCGCGAGTTAGGTAGAACCTACCAAGATTCATCTCTCAATGGAACGAAGGTCCATCTTTCTTTAGGTTTTCAAGAAAGGCCGTGCCCTATGTCCGCGAACGAGGTGCTGCAGGAAGCAGAAATGCTCCATAAGGTGGGTGACAGTCTCGAAGTGCTGGCGGGCCAGAATACCCCCGCCGAAGAAGCACTTAGCGTCATCTCAGGAAATGTTCACAATGCCGCCAATTTGCTGCAAGTGGTGGTCGCGATGAAGATGGGGATACCGGCTGAACCCGATACATTAATTCACTGATTTACTCTTCGTCCAGGGAAAAGCTCAGCATATGAAAAAGGGATGCCATACCGAAACTGAAAGAAAGATTGTCTCCAGCGTAAAAAGGGAGACGGATAAACCGCGACTGACGGAGTCGGTCCGCAACGGTTTCAGCGACCACGCCGCAAAGGCGGTAGAAAAGCCTGCTGCTCGTTCTGCGCGAATCTGAGCCCGATCCTTTCAGTGTCCGCCACGCTCAACTCCATTTCCTAAATGCTGCCCAGTTAGGCGCGCTTGGCAGGCTTCGATCTAGCTCGCGCGGTGGCCACGCCAGAAGGTTTCTCATGGTCTCGCTTGGGGAACTGATCAAGCAGGACCACGTTCAACAGCGACTTGTGGACCTTGATGCGCCCGTCATAATCGATAAATCCGAGTTTGCGAAATCGGTTCATGAAGAAGCTCACGCGGGAGCGGGTGGTACCGACCATCTCCGCCAGCGTTTCCTGCGAGATATTTGGGATGTTCTGTTCCGGTTCGCCAGGCTTGCCATATTCCGCCATCAACAGGAGTATTCGCGCAAGGCGCTTTTCACTTGAGTTGAAAAGCTGATCAACCAAGTCGGCCTGAACGCGCATGCTGCGCGCCAGCACGAACTTCAAGAAGAGATCTGAGAAGGTGAACTCCTCATGCATCACATGGTTCATCTCTTCTCGGCTGATTTTGAGAGCGGTGCAGGCGGTAATCGCAGTTGCTGTAGCCAAACGCAACCCAGCCACTGCCGCAAGCGCCTCTTCTCCCACAAAGTCGCCGACGGAGAGAAGCATGATGGTGGCTTCTTTCCCGGCCGCGGAAACGACCGTGACTTTTGCGCGGCCCCTCTGGAGATAAAAAACCGAGTCTGCGGGATCTCCCTGGGAAAAGAAGGCCTCCTTAGGCCGCACCTGAATGATCTTTCGCCCCAGCCCTGCGCTCGCCAGGAAGGCGGCGGCATCGAAACGGGGCTTTTCAAATTCAATCATTGAAGGGCCTGCTTACGGTTGTGGCCTAGGCATAGTGACCGTTGGAGGAGCGGGCGGCAGCATTGGCATCATTTTAACTAAGAAGGTGCATGCGCAAAACTCTTGGTGTAAAACTCCAGCGAAGCCTAACAGCCGCTGGAGTGGACCTCTGTCCAATGACGCGGGCCGTCGCGGCGCTCTGCCCGCGACGTTCGGAGCCTGAAAGGCGCTGCAATCGAGTGAGCGGAAAACCCCTTCCGAAAAAGCCCGAGAAAGCGGCGTTTCCAAAGGACTTTCGCATGCTGTGCGACATGAGCGGGAATCTAATGATTCTCGCTCACTCTGCATCCATGGATCGTTGGATCCGTGATCAAAGGTCGGTTTCTCGCCAAGTTTCCGTAACCAGCTCCGGTCGCATGTGTCTTTATCTGTTGTTCCGGCACACCAGCCAGACACCCGAGCTAATCTGGCCAGAGGATGGATGAACCGTATTTGAGCGATGTCTACTGTTGGCAAGTCAGCGGCCCCACATTAACCACTTTGATGGGCATTCTGCAGCAGGTTTCAGAGTCACTTGTCCGCGAAGCCGACTTCTCGGCCATGTGGATCGCATTCCACTGTCGGTGAGTGCATTGGCGATTTGGCAACAATTGAGAATCGTAACTGACGAAAAGCGCGTTTGAACTAAGCCGCTGGCGCGGCGGATGCTGCAGTGGTGGCGGTGTGGGTGGTAGTCGGGTTTAGCGTGTGGGTCACAAGGAGGATTCCCCTGTGACCCATCTTCGCCAGTTGATGCTCGACGAACTTCAGCGCCGTAACTACTCTCCGAACACTGTGCGGTCTTACGTCCATGCGGTTGAGGACTTCGCCCGGTATTTCCGCCGTCCGCCGGAGCAGCTTGGACCGGACCATGTACGCGGATACCAGGTCCATCTATTTCGCGATCGCAAGCTCTCCCCGCGCACCATCGAAGGACGGACAGCAGCGTTGCGATTTCTGTTCGTAAAGACACTGCGTCGGCCCTATCTGCCCGATGCGATCCCGTTTCCGAAGCAGCACAAGCGTCTGCCGACCGTGCTCAGCCAGGAAGAAGTCGCCCGTCTAATCGACTCGACTGGCAACCTGATGCATCGCGCGATGGTGATGACGCTCTATGCGACTGGCGTACGCCGGGCCGAGCTGTGCATGCTGAAGGTTGCCGACATCGACAGCGGGCGGATGGTGCTTCATATCCGGCAAGGCAAGGGTGGTCGCGACCGGGATGTTCCATTGAGTCCCAGGCTGCTTGAGATCCTGCGCGAGTACTGGCGCTGGATGAAGCCGAAGACCTACCTGTTTCCGGGCATGGAGAACAACTGGCGGGCCGACGTCCCCGTCACCACGAAGGTCGCGTGGACGGCTGTGACCGAAGCGGCGAAGGCGGCCGGCATCACCAAGCGCGTTTCGCCGCACACGCTTCGGCACAGCTTCGCAACGCACCTGCTCGAGGCTGGTGCCGATCTTCGCACCATTCAGCTCTTGCTCGGTCACGCCAAGCTGGCTGATACGACGGTCTATCTGCATCTGTCGCGCCGGCACCTGCAAGCTGTCGCCAGCCCCCTGGAGTCGCTTGTTGTCTCGACGTCAAGCGAGGCGAAGCATTCAAGGAGGCGTGTGAAGGGATGACTCGGCCCACCCTTGAGGTGGCCGACATCCTTCGTGCTTGTGGCAGCAACTTCCTGGAGCGGCATGGATCGCATCTCGCCTCCCAGCACCGCAAGGTGATGGACGCCATCGTCCGTTGCCGCACGGCGGCGCTGGGTGGTCATCGCGATCGGTGCTCCGGCTGCGGACATCAGGCCATCTCCTATAACTCGTGCCGCAACCGGCACTGTCCCAAGTGCCAGGGCAACGCACGCGCCAGGTGGCTGGCCGCGCGTTCCGCCGAACTGTTGCCCGTGCCCTACTTCCACATCGTCTTCACGCTGCCCCATGAGCTGTCTGCGCTCGTGTTGCAGAACAAGCGGTTGCTCTACGACCTGCTCTTCCGCGCCAGTGCCGCCACACTCCTTGAGGTCGCTTGCGACCCCAAGCACCTGGGTGCCGAGATTGGGCTGCTCAGCGTGCTGCATACCTGGGGACAGAACCTGCAGCATCATCCCCATGTCCACTGTGTGGTGCCGGGCGGTGGTCTAGCCCTCGACGGCTCCCGATGGATTGTAGCCTCCTCGCGCTTCTTTCTGCCCGTTCGTGTTCTGAGCCGCGTCTTCCGTGGCAAGGTCACCGCGGAACTCAAGCAGCTTCTGCTCCAAGGCAAGCTCGAGTTCCATGGCTCGCTTCAGGAACTCGCAGCACCGGAACGCTTCCGGCGTTTCCTGCGACAGCTCTTCATGAAGGATTGGGTCGTCTATGCCAAGCCGCCGTTCGGCGGAGCGGAACACGTTCTCCAGTACCTGGCCCGCTACACCCACCGCGTCGCCATCTCCAACCATCGCCTGGTCAGCTTCAAGGATGACCGCGTCTCTTTCCGATGGAAGGACTATGCAGCCGGCAGCAAGCACAAGGTGATGACGATCTCGGCGGATGAGTTCCTGCGACGCTTCCTCATCCACGTCCTGCCCAAGGGCCTGGTCCGCATCCGGCACTTCGGCCTCTTCGCCAACCGGAAGCGATCCGCATCACTACTGCGTTGCCGCTTTCTGCTCAACGCCGCCGCACCGCCGCAACAGCCTGCTCCCACAGCTCAGATCAAGTGTCCCCTCTGCTCGAAGCCCATGCTCGTCGTCGAACGGATCACCAGTCAACAGCTTCTCTCTGTGCCGTCAAGCACCACGCCACCCAAGCACAGCTTCGATAGCTCCTGACCTGCCATGACTGAGCCCGTTCTCAACCCGGTCGCCCTCAGCCGTGCTCACACACGCAACGCGTCGTCGCGCTTGCCTGCACCGCAACAGCTTCATCACTACCCCGCTTCAGGTGACGAACCGAAGCTTCCTGCCATCACGTCTCAACATCCACCTCGTTCGACACTTTGCCAAGCTCAGGAAAAGACGCTGTCCGAGACCGGATCACCCATTCAAATCCCATAGGCCCTCACCGCATCCGCCGCGCCAACGGCTTCCTTCAAACGGCCCTATCAAAACTGCCCCATGAGACTGCCTCTCAGTCCCAGCTTCGTGCACGGGGCAGCCCTGATAGGGTCCTAACGTTAGGCGGTCGTAGTGTGCTGCTCCCTCAATCGATTTTTTCGCGATCAGGCCAGCAATCCGATGCCCCATTGCAAGACGCAGACTTTGATGAGGTAGGACAACTATTTTCGAATGCTATCGCGGGCGAGCGATAGCGACAATTAAAGCGAAATACTCGAGCACCAACACGCCACCGGCAATGAACTTCCACCATTTCTTGGTGTCCGTCGTCTGGTGGATGAGCGCCGTGGGGCAAGCAATCATGAGAATGAAATGGCCGATTCCGCCGATGGGCACCATCAAAGTCTCAAGGTGCTGGACCTGACCTGTATGTAGAAAGGACCAAAACATGACCGCACCCGCATGTATGAGGTGAGGCCCGAAGAACTCCAGACAGTTCCAGGCAACCGCGATTGTGAAGCCCGCACCAAGTGCAAAGACATTATTGCGTCGCGAGAGGATCACGACGGCAACGTAAATGAGTGCCTGTAGGAAGTGAAGAAGCCTAAGCTCGGGAACGGCCACCGCCGATACTGCCAAGGCGACAAGGAAGAGCCCGGCTCCAATCGGAATCCACATGAGCGTCGCCGAAGATTGATTCACCGAGCCATCGTCCATTTCCATCAGTACGGCAGGCCGGCCTGTCCGGTTCCACGATTGGAACAGCGTCGATCCTTGAAAACCTGTTGGGGGCGGGTGACAAGTTGTAGTGTGTCCAGTTGTGGACATCTCCTTCGATCGCCGGACACACTTTCTGTCGACGCGTTCGCTAAGTAGAAGATAAATATAGCGCGTGGTTTGGAGATACACGTGCTGACTTCCATGCTGTTTTCTTCGCGATCCAAAGAGTTCGCCGAGCTCATTGCGGAAACAGTTCGATGGCTTATAAGGGTCAAAGGTAAGTAACAATGGTCAACCGCAAATCAATCGGAGGCAAACGAGATGATCAACAGGAATGCAGAAGGAACGATCGTCAAGAGACTACCGGGTTTCTTCGGAGTTGGCACTCTATTTTTGGCAATTTGTGCGGGTTCTTGGACCTCGGCGGTGGCGCAGCAGCCTCCGGCTACACCTGCCCAAAAGAGCGTCGAAGCTCAGGCGCTTCCAGCTCCGGGGACGTACAAGATAGATCCGCGTCACAGTTTTGCCTATTTCAGCGCTTGGCACCATCTGGTGGGGCGTGTGCGTGGCCGTTTCGACCAAGTTTCAGGGACCATCACCGTATCGCCGGATCCAGCCGCTTGTAGCGTAGACGTCACGATCGATGTCGCTACGATCAGCACGCAGGTGAGCCAACGTGATGACGATCTTCGCAGTGACGCGTATTTTGATGTGAAGAAGTTTTTGACAATGACCTATCAAGGGCGAGGGATTCACCGTGTCTCGGCAGATCTCTGGAGAATGGACGGCTCGCTGACCATGCATGGCATTACCAAAGTCGTGCCGCTCACCTTCAAATATAACGGTGTCTTCGCCGATGCAAAACCGAACCAGCCGGCGAGGGTCGCATTCCATGGAACTGCAGCCACGAAGCGCGCTGAATTCGGCATGGGGGCGCGCGACAATGCGGCAGAAGTCGCTGATTCAACGGCACCCGACGTGGATATCGAGATTGACGTTGAAGCAGACGCAAACTCTACTACTCCCTAACAGGAGCTCGACCACAATTTCCCTTGTTGCTCAATCGCCGGTGAAACTCATCGAGAGACGATCAGCCCCATCATGTCGGATTGTCTTTACTGACGATCGCCTCATTCAGCCCTCAGCTGGCGAGAACAGGCCATACCGCGCTTCCAGCGTTGGTCGGGCTCGATTTGATACTAGGCGATTTTCCATCATCTCAAGATGACTGATGCATGTCCGCAGAGGCTCTACTTATCTGTGCTCTGCACCTGGATTGCCTCCAGTAGCTGGAGGATTTGGCTATGGCCCATCTTTCTCGCCCAAGCGATAGGCGTGGCCCAAAGCTCAGCGTTAGATTCTTCGACCAGAGCGCCGCGCTTGAGAAGCAATTCCGCCATCTCTAACCGTCCCCACCGGCAAGCCCACCCCAGCGAAGTGGACTTCAGGATGTCGTCGCGGAGGTCGGTGCGGGCGCCGTGATCCAGCAGGATCTCGGCAAAGCGTACCCGGCTGGCTTCATCGAGGCCGCCGCGTGCCGCGGTGAAGTGAAGCACAGTCGCACTTTTCCGACCGACATTGGCATCGACGCCGTACGTAAGCAACAGCTCGAGACAGCGGAAGTGGCCTTCGTTTGCCGCAGGATCGCCCGAAGCGCCACGCGGCGGCTGCATCAACACCCAGTGCCAGTGCGGATCGTCCTTGGCCAGGGTCATGTGCGGCAATGCCATCGCAACGATCTCCGGACAGCCATGATCGGCCACCGACCACAACAATTCTTCAATCGTGTGCTCGTCAGGATTGTCTTCGAGCATCTGCTTCGCCATCGCGACGTCGTGGTTGTATGCCACAGTGTGCGGCTGCAGCTTCGCCCGCGCTCAAGCAGAAGGCGCTTCAGCTCGCCGTCTTCGTGATGCAACGTATGACCTAGAGGCCAGCCGGAGGCATAGACATTCGCATTGGGGTCTGCGCCACGATCGAGCAGCACACGCGCAATCTCTACCTGGTTGTTGCGTGCCGCATGCCACAACGGGGCACCCCAGCTCAACGTTGGCTCTTCTAATTCCTCTAGCAGAACGCGCTCGTCGACATCCGCGCCCAGATCGAGCAGCACTCGCACCATTGCTATCTGGTCGTGATTCACTGCCAGGGTGAGCAGGCCGCCGTTGCGAAACGTACGCTTCAGCGGAGCAGGATCGGCGGCAATCATGGAGCGCACCTGCTCCACATCGCCGAGCGCGACAGCAGCAGCAATGGTCATCTCCGCGCCGTGATCGAGCAGTAACTTTGCAATCTCGGGAAACCGCCGCCCGGAGTCGTCCTAGGGCCCGGCGGCATGAGCTGCACGATCGAGCGGAGTATCGCCCCGAAGATCCTACTTGCGAACGTTGGCCCGGCGTTCCAGCAGCCAATCCACCAGCTCCACATTCGCCATGTGCGCAGCGATGTGCAGCGGCATTGCGCCGTCGCGGTCACATGCCTGAATGAGCGACCGATCTTTTTCGAGCAGCCCAATGGCCGTGGCCGTATCACCATGCACAATGGCCGCGCTGATCTGGTCCTGCACCGGGGAGACGGTGGCGTTGGGGCAGCTCATCTCCTCGCGGCGCAGACGCTCTTCTTCCTCGATGATGGCAACGATCTCTGGGAATCCGCGGTCGCGGGCCAGCACTAGCGCTGATGTTGCATCGCGGTGTGGAAAGACGCCCTTGTGCGCGTCCGCTCCAGCCTCCATCAGCAGCTTCACCATTGGCGCATCGCGGCGCATCACGGCGTAGTGTAGAGCACGACGCTCATCTCCGCCCGCTCCGTCCATCCCAACCAGCTCCGGCCGCAAGGCCAACATCGACCGCACCTGCGCCACGTCCCCCGCATTTACTGCATCAGTGAAGCGCGCAACGGTCGCGCCATCGACAAAGGCTTTGAGCTTCGGCCAGCTCTCAAAACCATAGGCGCGGGCGAGCACCCGTCGCGCATCGTTAAGTGCGAAATGGGAGGGATCAGGGTTGCGCTCGAATTGACGTACTTCAGCAACAGCAGCTAGCTCGTCGGCGTGAAATCGTTCAAGCAATTCTCTTGCTTGCTTCTTAAGCTGTTCGAGACTTGGATGTTTTGGAAGGAGGCGAGGGGATACGGGATATGAATCGGACATGACAATCTCCTTTGATCGCTGCCCGGCGTCCGCGTAACGGGCTCAAAGAAGATGATTCGAGCGTGTTAGAGACATCTCTTGTCGATGGGCTCAGCCCTATCCGATGCGACCGTGAACAGGGAATTGACTGTTCTCAGAACCAGCTTCAATAATGCCAAAAAGAGAACACCACCTAAGATCTACAACACGCCCTACTTTGCCTTGCGGAAAGAGACCACCATCCGTCAGGGTTTCCTTCCAGACGAAGTCTACCCTGTCCTCAGGGACGCCATCACCGAGCCGGAAATCCGATTGCTGTTTGTGATCGCCTTTCACATCGGCACCCGCAAAGGCGAGTTGCTTGCAGTGAAGTGGGATGCTGTGGACTTGGAAGCTGGCTTCCTCGATCTAGCTCCCGGCACTACCAAGAATGGGCAGGGGCGCAGGGTACCCGTCCTAGAAGGTGACATGATGGATCAACTTTGCGCTGCCAAAGAGTTCCGCGACCAGAACTTTCCCGGCTGCCCCTGGGTCTTCCATCGCTCGGGAAAACGGGTCATTGATTTCCGTCGAGTGTGGGAAGACGCCACCAAGGCAGCAGGAGTTCCCGACTTGCACTTCCACGATCTGAGGAGGACAGCGGTGAGGAACATGAGAAAGAACAATGTTCCTCAGGTGATCCGAATGAAGATCAGTGGGCACAAAACCGACAGCATGGAGCGTCGCTATAACATCGTGGATGATGCCGACCTGCAATTCGCGAAAACCTGTATGGTGCAGCCAAAGACGTCAGGTGGTTTACGAAGTAGTAAATAGCCAAACGCAATGGTAGACGTAATGGTCCTAGGCTATTCGGGGATACAGCGGGTGGCTAATTTGATGGAGTTATGTCTCGACCATATTCGGTGGTATATGCACTAACGGCCTTAGGAGCTAGCGCCCAAAAGGCTTAGGGGTTCAAGTCCCCTCTTCCGCACCAAAATCTTCCTGACTGAATCGGTTTGATCGGGAGTGGTCCGCGGGACTCCAGTTTGAGTCCCGCCGCTTCATCACCCGCCGGGCCGATCCGCTCCAGTGGGTGCACTTCCTCATATCCCCGATCCACGATGGGCAATTTGCCTGTATCCTTGTTCGTTAATTGAAATCGTCGGCGAGGTGTCTATGAGGATTCGAATCCCGGTGCGGGTCTCCGTTTGCGCGCCGAATCACCATTTCTTTTTGAGCCTGTTGCTGGTGTTCGGTCTGCTCACGTTCCCGGCGCAGCGATTGTGGGGCGTGAATTGTTCCGTGGTCAAGCACGGCGCGCCCAGCGACGCGGAAAAGGCACTGATGGCCGGCGATTATGCGAAGGCTGAGGAGCTGTTTCGCGCAGCGGTTTCCGCTCATCCAGAAGACACCGATGCCCTGGTGGGGCTTGTTCGCACGCTCTTGCTTGAGCAGAAGGTGCTGGATGCCGATGAGGCGGTGCATGCCGCGCAGGGTTCAGTGGATGCGACGAAAGCCACCGCGCAGACTGGCGCGCGTGCAGCCACGTTGCTTACTTTGAAAGGCGAGGTTCTGTTGCGCGAAGGAAAGCCATGGGAAGTGGAGAAGACCGTTCTCGACTCGTATAAGCTCGACTCCTGCAATCCGCTCACGCGCCTGCTTTTTGCGAAATTTGCTGAAGTGAACTCCCGCTACGCGACTGCCCGCCAACAAATCGACCTGGCGCACCAATTCGATCCGGAAGACCCGCAGATTCGTGCTGCCTGGATTCACACGCTCCCATTGCCGCAGAGGACTACGGAAATGGGATCCTTTCTCGCGGCGCCCAACGGCGAGGATCCTAACTCGCTTCTGCAGATGAAGGCGGAGCTGGAACGCTGGAAGAAGCAGGATGCCGAGCCTTCGCGAGTCTGCAGACTGACATCCGCAGAGATGTCCGCAGAGATTCCATTTATCAAATTGCTTGGGTATGCCGGCCACACGCGAGCATCGGGATTGGAGATGACCGTCAATTCAACTCAGGCGCGCTTACAGTTAGGGGCCGGCCAGGGAGGCTTAACGGTATATCGGCCGGTCGCCGAGCGTGCCGGGCTTAAGCGGCTTTCTGAAATAGAGACGGCCGCATCCCCAGGAGGCAAGCCCACGTATACCGCGTATGCCGATTCCATCAAGCTCGGGAATTTGGAGTTTCATAACTGCACAGTCAATGTGATCGATGCTTCGAGTCCTTTTGACGATGGAGACGGGAACCTCGATATCGACGTCTTTTCCGATTTTCTGCTGACGGTGGATTATCCCATGCGCAAACTTTCGCTCGCGCCATTGCCCGTGCGTCCATCGCAGGCATCCGCGGAGAAGCCGAGTCTGCATACGGACCGGAATGCCGATGCGGAAATTGCGAATCCACAAGCGACGGATCGTTATATTGCGCCCGAGATGAAGGATTACACGCAAATCTACCGTGCAGGAAAAAGCCTGATCTTACCCGCGGTGCTGACGGGAGAGAAGGCAAAAGACCCCGCCTCTGCGCCGATCAAGCTGTTCATCCTGGACCTTGGCACTCCGGAAACCAACGTGTCTTTCGGCGTGGCCTTCGACGTATCGAAGGTGCACGAGCAAAACTCGGCGTATGGCTCGGGAAAGATCAAGGTTGCCGATGAGATTACTTACAACTTTGCTCACATGGCACAGAAGGTGAACGGAGTGGTCACTACCGATACTTCGATGGTCTCGAAAGAAAACGGGATGGAGATATCGGGCTTCTTTGGCGCGAACACTTTTCAGCTTTTGATCATGCATGTGGACTACCGCGACGGACTTTTGAAGTTCGAATACATTCCGAATCGCGGGTACAAGTTCGAGTAGGCGTGGGCAAGAGGCGGAGCGCAATTCCGGGTGAGGGGGCTCTCCACTTCACCCTGCCCTCTGTTCTCAGAGCACTGATCTCTGGAACTTAGTCGCTATCTTCCCCGATGTCTTCATGCCAGATCTTCGGGTTTGCCGCGATGTATCGCTCGAGTAATTGCCTGCACTCGGCATTGTCGAGGTCGGACACTTCGACTCCGTTTGCCCGAAGCCAATCCACTCCGCCCGCGAACGTTCGGCTCTCGCCGACCACCAGCGCGCCAATCCGAAACTGCCGCACCAGGCCACTGCAATACCAGCAGGGAGCCAGCGTCGTCACCATCACCAGGTCGCGATAGCTCGATTGCCTTCCCGCGCGCCGGAACGCATCCGTCTCCGCATGCACGCTCGGGTCGCTTTGCTGTACGCGCCGGTTATGGCCGCGGCTGATCAATTCTCCGGTCCTCCGAAACAGCGCTGCGCCAATCGGAATGCCCCCTTCTGCTGCGCCCGCACGCGCTTCTTCGAGCGCCACTTCGAACATCCTGGCGTACAACCCCAAATCCGTCACTTGAATCCCTCCTCAGAAGAATAAGGCAACCGGAATCACCGCGCTTTAAACGGCATTTGATCTGTAGCAGGACAATGCGCTCCAATGATGAAAGGACGCATTGAGGAGAACGCGATGAAGACACGCACACTGGGTAAGAACGGCCCGACGGTTTCTGCCATCGGACTCGGCTGCATGGGTATGAGCGACTTCTACGGGACTCGCGATGAGCAAGAATCGCTGGCGACCATTGATCGCGCCCTCGAACTTGGCATCAACTTTTTTGACACGGCCGATATGTATGGCCCCTATACGAATGAAGAACTGGTTGGAAAGGCCCTGAAAGGAAGGCGCGACAGAATCTTCATTGCCACCAAGTTCGGCATCGTTCGCGACCCCAACAATCCGCAGGCGCGCGGAGTGAATGGCAGTCCGGCTTACGTGAAACATTCGGCGGAAGGGAGCCTGCGACGGCTCGGCATCGACACCATCGATCTCTACTACCAACATCGCGTCGATCCCAATGTCCCTATCGAAGAAACCGTCGGCGCCATGGCGCGCCTAGTTGAAGAAGGCAAGGTGCGGTACCTGGGCTTATCGGAAGCTGCGCCGCATACACTCGAACGCGCGCACGCCGTGCATCCCATCACCGCACTTCAGACTGAGTATTCCCTGTGGACGCGCGATCCCGAGCCGGAGATTCTGCCGGCATGTCGAGGACTGGGCATCGGATTTGTTCCGTATAGCCCGTTGGGCCGGGGATTTCTTACCGGTGCGTTCAGAAGCCCCGACGACTTCAATACGGGCGACACACGCCGTAATCACCCGCGCTTCCAAGGCGAGAACTTCAGGCGGAATCTCGACCTGGTGGAGCGGGTGCAGGAACTGGCATCGCAACTTGGCGCGACGGCAAGCCAGCTTGCACTGGCCTGGGTGCTTGCGCAGGGCGACGACATTGTTCCGATCCCTGGAACCAAGCGTCGCACTTTTCTGGAACAGAACGTCGCAGCGGTCGATCTGGCATTGAACCAGGAACTGCTGGACGAATTGCAGAACACTTTCCCACCCGGCGCGATTGCCGGCGATCGCTACCCTGAAGGCATGAAGGCGCTCGTTGATCGATAAGAAAGCGGAGCTTTGGCGTTGTCCAGATTGCTTTGCCCGCTCGCGTGGAAGCGTTTCAAACGATCAAAGGAAAAAAAGAAAAAAAGGGTATTTCTGTAAGGAAGTTATCTGGAATCAGATACATAGCGCGGGTTGTTCCGGCTAAAAATTAGATTCCAAAGGACTTATTTGCAGATTCTAGACAAATAAGGAGTTACGGGAGGCGTTTCGGCCTGCCGAGGCCCTAAATCTCGGTTCTGCGCGGCTCCGAGAGGCGCAAAGCCCCTTTTGGAACCGTTCTTAGCTGAAGTATGCGGGAGTGAGACGTAATTCTCTGCAAACCGGCGGCGAGTATTTGCAAAATTTGTGCGGGCCGGAGTGGGAACAATTTGGGCTAAGCAGGCTGCGGAAAGCTCACAATCGGCGGCTTCGAGGAGAACGTCCCTCGGGGGCTGAAGCCCGAGGTTTTTCCAAAGGGGTGAATGTACGGGCTAAAGCCCGTACCCTTCACTAAAGCCTGTACCGTTTAAAGAATGGCCTTAAATCGAGTGCTTAGAAACTCATGCGTAGGGACATCTGAATCTGGCGAGGCGAGCCAATGGTATGGGTCACGATGCCCAATCCGCCGGGGCAACTGTAGAAGTTGCCGGTTGCGCCCGACGTGCCGCAACCAGTGGGCAACACGGGTGTGCCGGAGGCGGGGAAGGAATTGTAAAAGGCATTCTGCGAAACCTCGTTGCCGGGGACGTCGAAGCTGCTGGTGTTGGTGACGTTGTAGACGTCCAAAGTGTACTTCAGGTTGTAGTGATCGCCGATGGGCAGCACTTTGATCAGCGAAGCATCGGCGCGCTTTTGGAAAGCCTGGCGGAAGATGTTGCGCTGGCCGGTGGTGAAGCCGGTCTCAAAGGGATCGGTGTTGGGGATGGCGCCGCCCATTCCGCCGGCGGGAAGTATGGGAAGGGTGAAGCATGCGGCATTCAGAGCTGGTTTGCCGCCTGCGGCGGTCCATGCACCGGAAGAACCGGTGCGCGCGGTCTTTGCAGTGCAGCCATTCGCGAGTGGAACGATCGGATTCGTGATGCCGTCGTACGTGGAGTAGTAGATGCTGCCGATGGCGCCGGAGAAGTCGATGATGCTGTAGGGTTGACCACTTTGCAAAGTGGCCAAGCCGACGAGTGACCAACCGTCAACGACCTTTCCGGTAAGGGTGTGCTTGTTGGCTAAGTCCGGAACCTGAAGCATGTAGTTGACGCTTACGACGTGGGTGCGGTCGAAGTCGGACGAGCCGTAGCCGCTGCGCAGGTTGAGCGCGTTGTTGCCGTTGTAGAAGAGACCGAGCCCGCTCTGTTCATCGAGGGCGTGGGACCAGGTATAGGAGACGCCGGCCTGGACGCCGTGGCTGATGCGCTTTTCAACGTGGGCCTGAAGGGCGTTGTAGGCATCGACGCCGGCGGCTCTATAGGAGATGGATTCCGCGGCATAACCCATGTAAGGCACGCGGAGGTCGTCGTTACCGCCCTCGTCGTTGGCCTGATAGCAGGTGCCGTCGGGGAGGGTGAGGGGTCCGTAGACGCCCGCGCCGTAGCAACTGTTGTTGGCTTCAACCGTATAACCGTAGCTGTAGTTCTGCTGGAATGGGCCGCCGGCCAGCGCAGGGCTGGAGGGAGTGGCAATGGTGGGCTGATTGAAGGGAACGGGGATGACCTGGTGGCGTCCAACATTGCCCACGTATCCGAGTTCGACTGCGATGTCAGGTCGCGGCTGCCACTGAACATCCAGGGTGTAGTTGATGGTATAGGGCAGTTTGTTTTTGCGATCGTAAATACCCAGCGAGATGGGCTGGCCATTATTGATAACGCCGGGAGCGCCGTCGTCGTAGTTCACGATGCTGTAGGCATTGGGAAGATAGTTGCTGAGATCAGAAGACTTGGGATTGCTCGGTGCAGAGTGTTGCAGGACGGTGCCGTAGGGATTCTCAAGATTGCCGGTTTCGGCGGTGGGCGGACCAGTGGGTGGATTGAAGCCGCCGTTTCCGCCGCAGGTGGGGATGTAGTACTCGTAGAGGGACTGCGAGCCAGTGGGGCATATGGAAGTATTGACGAACGGGAGTTGCTGGTTGACGCCGAAGGGTCCGCCGGGCACGGTGCCGATGGCGTAGCCGGGCGAGAAGTAGGTGAACAGCTCGCCGCGGTCGTAGTACATGCCAGCGCCTGTGCGAATGACAACGGTGTTATGGTCGCGAGCGGGGGACCAAGCAGCGCCGACACGCGGCCCGATGCCCCACTGACGGCCTGTTAGCGTGGTGTTGCTCACACCCTTTGTCCCGTTGGCATTGTTTCCAGCGATGACGAGGCCGGGGTTGGTGATGGTGTCGGAGCCGACGTTGTAGTTATAAAGGCTGGGATCGAAGTTGAAGATACGTCCGTATTTTTCAGTGAGGCCGCCATCCCAGTCGTAGCGAACGCCGGCGGTGAGCGAGAGCGTGGGTGTGATCTGCCACTTGTCCTGGACATAGGTGCCGAGCTGGTTAGCGCGATAGTAACGGTTGGCGTTGCCTTGCAGAAACGAGGTGACGTAGAAGCCAGTGGAAGAATCGCCAGGGGTCACGAAGCCTTGAAGCATCTGACTGAAGTCATCGGTGGCGATGGTTCCGGTACCGGTGCGCTTGTCGATGGTATTGAGCTGCGTATAGGTGTAGGTGCCACCGAAGCTAAGCGTGTGTTTGCCGAGCATCCAGATGCCATCGGCACGCGGAGCCAAGCGATTCTGAAAGACTCCGGTGTTGGCGGATTGCGACTCGGCATTGGGTCCAAAGTTCAGATAGACCGAGCTGATGCCGCTGGGTTGGTTGTTCCCGAGCACGTTGTAAATGGAGATGCCGGGGAAATAATTGGAGCCGAACATGTTGATGGAACCGGTGCCCGCGGCGCCTCCGGGGATGGAGCCGGGTCCGAAGGGCTGCTCATTGTCTCCCCAGTTTTTTTCGCGCAGAATGCCAATGGTTTGCGTGGTGCTGAGGTTTGACCGAAGAGTGAGAGTGTTGGTGATGGTTGCGACCTGTGCTCCAGAGTCGAGGTGTTCAGAAAAGCCCGGGACGCTCGAATAGGAAAAGGGCGAAACGGTGGGGTCGTGCTGGTAGAAGTACTTGAGCGCGAGAGTGTCTTTGGCGCTGGCGTTGTAATCGAGGTCGGCGACTGCGTTGTCGCCGGTAAAACGGCCGGTCCCAGGGATAAACGCGTTATCGATATGGGAGCTTGTAGGAGCTACGCCGTTCAAGCCGTCATTGGGGATGAGCCACTTTCCTGGCTGCCCTGGCAAGGAAGGCGAGTTGAACAGGACAAGCGCAAGCGGGTCGATGTTGGCGTTGGTGAGGGCGGTGCCGAAAGAATTGTTGGCCAGCATCGCGAGTCCATTGGCGGAACGATCGTCGCTCAGCCCCACCGGAACGTCGAGGAACGAGTCCCCAAGTTCGGCGTCGGAGACGTGCAGGTGCTGGTAGCCAACGAAGTAGAAGAGCCGGTCTTTGATGAGCGGTCCGCCGAAGGTTCCGCCAGCAACGTAGCGGTGCAATTGCGGCGATTTGTCGTACGTAGGAACGTCGGGATCCTGGTTGAAGAAGAAGGGGGCCGCATTGATCCAGTTTGTGCCGCGGTGGATGTAGGCCTGGCCATGGATGGCATTGGTTCCCGAGGCAGTGCTTAGATCGATGTGCGCGCCCGAGGTCGAGCCCTGTTGTGCGTCGTACATTGAGGCGTTCACGCGGACTTCAGAAATGGTTTCAGGCGCCGGCGTAGGAATTGCATTGCCGATGGAAAGATAGATGGAGGCGGCGGAGGGAATTTCACCGCCGCCGCCGCCGGGGCTGGTTTGTACGCCGGTTGAATTGATGACGCGTGCCGAGGCGACCTGGCTTGTGCTTTTGCCGTTAAAGAGATTGCTGGCGTCGACGCCATTGAGCAAGAAAGAGTTCGAGGTGTCGCGTTGGCCGTTGGCCCAGATGGGCGCGTTACCGAGGCCGGAGTTGGCGCCGGTGCCGCTGCCGAATTCCGCGCTGACGCCGGTGGACTGGGTGGCGAGGCCGGTGAAGCTACCGGTGGCGAGGGGCACGGACTCGATCTGCGCTGTGTCCATGACGTAACCGTTGGTGGTGTCTACGGCGTTCATCAGGGGCGATGCTTCGACCTCGACGGTTTCGCTGGTCTTGCCGACTTTGAGCGACGCGCTGACGGTGGCGGTGCGTTCAGCCTGCACGGTGATGTGCTGTGTCTTCTGCACGTCAAAGCCATCGGCCGTGTAGGTGAGGGTGTAGATACCGATGGGGAGATTGACGAACGAATAAGTTCCGGAGGTATTGCTCTTGACGGAGCGGGTGAGGCCGGTCTGCTCGTCGACAACACTCACGGTGGCGTTGGGAATGACTCCGCCAGATGAATCGGTGACCTCGCCAGTGATGCCGCCGAGGGTCTGCTGTGCGAAAAGGGCGCCGGTACACAGCGCAAAGGCCGCCAAAAGAACGAGAAGCCGGTAAATCGGGAGTGCGGCGAATCGCAGGGAATTTTTCACGGTGCAGAGCCTCGAAAGTAGAAGTATCCCCAGCGGTCTCCTCGACGGAGATCGACAAAGGCAGGTTTGACTGGAAGTGCAGGTGCTCTCGGGGTAAAGACCCCAAAAAGGAAAGTGATGTTCGGCTACGAGTTTTTCTCGTTTATTTGACCTGTGTGGATGACGCTGCGGATTGGCAATAGGATACCGGGAGAGCGGCTGAATTCAACGAGAAATTCGACCAATTCTTATGACATCCTTATGCGGCTGTGCATTTCGCGGGGCGAGCTTTCGCGAAGGAAGGCAGCCAAAAATCGGACGCGGGAAATTGAGCAGGCATGCCGGACGCACAGGGCGCTTTTGCATTATGCGGATTGGCGGGGTGCGAGGGCCATCATTTTTTTGCGGCGCACGAGATACCAGCCGAGGCCAAGGACGATGTAGCCCAGATAGATCCAGGGGATTCTGGCATGGATGGCATCGGTGGCGGAACGAAGGTCGAAGATGACGATGAGGATCATGACGATGACGGTGACGACACTGATTGCGGCGACGAGATGGGAGTGCTGGCCTGAGGCCCGGCGAGCGAAAGGGAGGGCGAGCGCGACAAGGGCGTAGGCGGTGAGAAATCCGAAAACGGAGAGCGAGCCGATCCAGTCGTACATTTCAGAGCCGGAGGCGCCGCGCAGCGCGAGTGCGGCGGTGGTTGTGAACATGACGATGGCGGTGAGGGCAATGGCGGCACCTGGGGTGCGATGGCGGCTGCTGGTGCGCTCGAAGATTTCAGGCAAGAGATGGCTGCGCGCCATTTTCATGAGCACGCGGGCGGCGGCCGTGGTGCAGGCCAGGATGCAGGCGAACATGGCGACGGCGGCACCTATGTCGATGCCAACGCCGAGAGGCGAGATGCCGACCCTTGTCGCGAGTTGATGCAGCGGGCTGGTGGATTCACTCAGCATGGTGGACTCGCCACGAAAGCCGAGAACCTCAGAGTACGAGCAAACCATGAAGAAGACGCCGCCGAGGATGGCGGATTGCAGGACGGCGCGCGGAATGGTCTTCATGGGCTCGCGCGCTTCGCCGCCCAGCGTGGTTGCGCTTTCGAAGCCGACGAAGGTGAACATGGCGAGCACGAGGGCGGGCCCGAGGGAGGCGATGGATACGCCCTTGAGGCGGAACTGATCGAGATCGAACTGGAAGCCGAAGTGGAAGACGAGGACGGCGAGGACGATGAGGATGAGGCTGACGGAAACGACCTCGATCCAAAGCATCATCTCGGCGGAGAGTTTGACGTCGCGATACGCAACGAATGCGGCGACGCCACAGAGAACGGCGAGGGTGAGAAGCGGGGGCGGAGTGAAATGGAGCCAAGGCAGGAACTGCTGCCAGAGAACATTGATGTAGTAGAGGCCGCCACCGGCGACGGATGCGCCTGTCGCGACGTAGGCCAGGAGGAGTCCCCACGCGGCGACGACGCCGAATCCGCGCGGCAGCGTATCGGCCGCATAGGTGTAGAGCGAACCGGGCGATGCCGAGAGGCGCGCAAAGCGGCTGACGCAGAATCCCACGAGGAACGTGGCGATGGTGGCGAGGAGGTAGACGAACCAAGTGCCGTTGCCGGCGAGTGCGAAGACGAGAGGAATGGTGAGGGAAGGCGACGTGGAGGGCGCCATTGCGGAGACGGACTGCGCGAGAGTTTCAAGTGGGCCAAGGACGCCGGAGTGGAGGCCGTAGACCTCGGCGGAGCTAGTTGGAGACACGTCACCGGCCGTGGTGGTTGGAATTGTCACCGAAGCGCCTTTCGGGGGCCAGATGGATTGGTCTTGGTTGTTGCCTGGTTTCTCTAGTGTTATGCGAAGTTGCGGGGCGAGGTCAAGGAGAGGCGTGCCTCGGGGGTTGAAACCCCTTCGGGTCTGGGGCGATCGTGCGGGACGGCTTAAGCCGTCCCCTTTCAAAAGGCGACCGTGACGAGCGGCGGTTTAACGCGGCTCTCCGGGACGCGGCGGCCGATGTTCTCTGCGCACCACGGATTTCATCCGTGGCAACGATCATTTCTTCCCTACGGGAAGAAGCTCGAGGTAGCGTCGTGCAGCTATCTTGTCGACGCCTTCGAGACGAAGCTTCGCGGGGTTGTTGCACTTTGACAATTATTTTGTCGATGCCTTCGCTTTGATCAGATCGTCGAGATAGTCAGGTTTCGCGTCGTCGCGGACGAGGTGGGGATAGCGCGAGCCGCCGTGGTAATCGATGGTCGCGTTCTTGATGTAATCGTCGTTCACAAAGATTACGGAGATGGACTTTGCGCTGTCTTTGGCGTCTTTGATTGCATCTTCGAGCAGATCGTGCGAGTACACGCGGCCGTTGATGCCGATGATCTTCATGCCGGAGGTGATGCCGGCTTTGAATGCGGGCCCGTCGTAGATGGAGTCGGCAACGGAACCGTCGGGGCCGAGCTGAAGTCCGACGGAATAAATATCAGTGGGTGTGCCACGACGGCCGCCGAGCTTGGAAGGTTCGCCGCTGTAGGTAACTTTCCAGCCGCCGTTTTCGATACCGCCTGTCGGTGCTTCGGGAGCGGTTGAATCAAGACGGGTGTGGAAGAACGTGGCCCAATCGAAGGGCACAATCGCATTCAAGGCCGCGACGAGTTGCTCGAAGGTGTAGGTCTTTACTTCCGCGCCGTTGTTGGGTCCTCCGTGGAAGGACTGGCAGAAGTCGTCGATGGATTTCTGGTCATGGGATTCGCGATGAATGATGGTGGCGACTTCGAGCCACAGGAGATCGCCTTCGTCGTAGTAGTCGGTGCCGCGCTTCCAGGTGAACCATCCGCGACTGCGATCATTGAGACCGGCCACGCCGGTAGCCGTATCGAGGAGTGGACGCCAAGTGCGTCCGGGGCGGCCGGGACCGAGGGAAGCGGCAATGCTGGCCAGATATTCGTGATACTCCTCGGGCGACCAAAGGCCGCTTCGCGCCGCGAGCATGGGCCCGAGGTAGTCGGTTAAGCCCTCGTAGCCCCAGAGGAGATCGTCTTCCATGGGCTGCTCGTAGTAGGGCACGGCCAGGTCGGCGGGGCGGCGAAACTTTCCATTCCATGAGTGGACGAACTCATGCGCGAGGAGTCCGCCCAGCGCCATTCCGGCTTCGTGCGAAAGAAGCACACGCTCGGGCAGACGGCTGTCATTCGACTCGTGATGTTCGAGTCCGAAGTGCGCGACGTGATCGCTCAATGTGAGCAGGAAGTGGTAGTCGCGATAGTGGCGTGCACCGAAGAGCTTGCCTGATTCGGCGACGAGGTTCGTCATCTGCTGTTGATTCTCTTTGCTCAGGTTGAGGGCGTCTTCACTGTCGGCGACAAGATCGAGTTCGTGGTGAATGGGTTCGCCGGGAGGCGTGATGTCAACGGCGCGATAGAACCTGCCTGCGATGACGGGGGAATCGACGAGAAGGTCGAGCGAGATGGGCTTGAATGTGACTGTGCCGTCTGCGTCGCTCGCGACGGGCAATGAAGAGCCGAACTTCCAGCCTTCGGGCAGAATGAGCTTGGCTTCATAGCTCAACTGCTGCGCGAGTGTGCCGGCGGGATAGAGAAGAGCGTCGTTCCACTCGAGAACGGTGAGCTGATCTGTGGCGGAGTTTCCCTCGGGCTCAATGAAATCGAATCTGGCATGGAGTTCGGTGACGCCGGATGGAACTTCGACGTGGAAGGTGAAGACATCGAGAGTATCGCGCTTCCACGGGATGACTTTGCCGCCGGCTTCGAATTTGAGGCCGGTAACGTCGGAGATGGGGCCTTCAGGGCCGTGCTCGCCGGGGATCCACTTTGGGTAATAGATGGTGACAGGGCCTGGCTTGACGGGAATGACCTCATGCACGCGCAGGAGATGTTCTGGAGACTTGGTGGCATCGACGGTGAGAGAGATGGTTTCAGCAGCGAAACAAAAAGGCGCGAGGACAGCAAGAATCGGAACGAGAAGCAGAAGGCGAAGCGGGATGCGCGGCAAGGGGAACTCCTTTGTGAACGGGAAGGTTCTACGCCAGAATCATAAACGGCAACGCGTGCAGTGCCGAAGGCCAAAGAACGGGTGATTCAGTTTAAGGTTTTTCGAGCATCGGGGGCCAAAGCCCGGCTGCTGAAGGCAGCTCAATGTGCGGGCTAAAACCCGTACCCTTCAGAATGGCGGCCTATGAAAGTGGTTCGCTGCCGGAGGAGCAGGCAACAGTTTGGATGGGATTGACGCTGTTTTCGCCGACGACGGTGTGCCACTGGCGGATATACCAGTGCTTGACGAGGCCGCCGGTGACATAGGGATCGACACGGACAAAATCTTCAACTACGGCCGGCGAGTCGCAGCGAAAGAGGAGAATTGCTCCATCGATCAGCGCGCCGTCAATTGGGTCGGCAAGGGCGCCACCGAGCAAAAGTTCGCCTCGATGGCATGTAGCCCACGCCAATTCGAGATGCGCTTTGCGGAACTCTGGGCGACGGGCCAGATAGTCACCTCCGAACTCGTAAAAGAGAAGATAATGCACTGTGCGCTCCGTGAGGAATCAGCCTATGGCTGCGAGGATGGCGTCGGCGAACTGCGTGGTACCGGCGGAGCCGCCCACATCGCGGGTGAGCGTCTTGCGCTCCGAATAAACTTTTTCAATCGCGGCCTGCACCTTTCCGGCGGCGGCAGTTTCATCCAGATGGAGAAGCATAAGAACGGCGGATTGCAGCAAGGCCGTGGGGTTGGCGATGTCTTTGCCGGCGATATCGGGGGCGGAGCCGTGCACAGCTTCGAAGATAGCGCACTCGTGTCCGAGGTTGGCGCCGGGAACGAGGCCGAGCCCGCCAACGAGGCCGGCGCAGAGGTCGCTGACGATGTCGCCGTAGAGGTTTTCGAGGAGCAGCGTGTCGTACTGGTAGGGGTTCATGACGAGCTGCATGCAGGTGTTGTCAATGATGTGCTCGCCGTAGAAAATTTCAGGGAACTTCTCGCTCACCTGACGGGCGCAACGCAAGAACAGCCCATCGGACATCTTCATGATGTTGGCTTTGTGGATGGAGTGAATTTTCTTGCGGCCGTGCTTGCGCGCATAGTCGAAAGCGAACTTGGCAATGCGCGTGGAGCCTTTTTCTGTAATGACCTTGATGGATTCGACAACGCCGGGAACGACTTCGTGTTCGAGGCCGACGTACTCACCCTCAGTGTTTTCGCGGACGATGATGAGGTCGACGCCGGGCCAATGGGTTGCCAGGCCGGGCAGATTCTTGATGGGGCGAAAGTTGGCGAAGAGGTCGAATTTTTTGCGGAGGGTTACGTTGATGCTTTTGAATCCACCGCCAACGGGTGTGGTGACGGGGCCTTTCAGCGCGACCTTGTTGCGCTCGATGGACTCGTAGAGCGCGGTGGGAATGTACTCGCCGTAGATCTCGAAGGCCTCAGCTCCTGCGGCGTAGCGTTCCCATTCGAACTTGACGCCTGTGGCTTCGAGAATGCGAACGACCTGCTGCGTGACTTCGGGTCCGATGCCGTCGCCGGGAACGAGTGTGACTTTGTGCGCCATAATTCAGCTCCTGGGTGCTTGTTGTTCGCTCTTAGCCGTTAGCTCGAAACAGCTGGGGCTATTTTTTTGTTTTTCGGCTGCCGAGCAGGTCTTCCAGTTCTTCTTTGAATTCGCGGACATCTTTGAAGTCGCGATAGACGCTGGCAAAGCGGATGTAGGCGACGGTGTCGATGCCTTTCAGGTGATTCATGATGAGTTCGCCGACTTCGCTGGTGGTGCGTTCGCGTTCCGGCGCGTCCATCAAAAAGCGCTCGGTCGCGTCCACAATCGCTTCGAGCTTGCTGGCGGGCACGGGGCGCTTCTCACAGGCGCGCAGCAGGCCGCTGAGAATTTTCTGTCGATCGAATCGTTCGCGGCGTCCGTCCTTCTTCACAACCATGTAGGGGATTTCGTCGATGCGCTCGTACGTGGTGAATCGTCGATTACAGCTTTCACATTCACGACGGCGGCGAATGGCGTCGGCCTCTTTGCTTTCGCGCGAATCGACAACGCGGTCCTGCAAAAAACCGCAATAAGGACATTTCATGGTTGAGTTGATTCTAAATCAGTTGATGTGAAGGAGAACGCCCTCTCCCTCGGGGGCTGAAGCCCAGCGGGTGATTTGCGATGAACATGACGTACGGGCTGAAGCCCGTACCCTTCAAAACAAGCTCAATCAAGAGGAGGCACGCCGCTAAAGCCATAGCGCGGTGTGGCCTGGGCATGGGTTCTCCGCTTTCACGCAAATCTCTTCAACGAGTTCGAAGCCGTAGCGCGCAAAGTAATAAGCCGCACCATGGACGCGCTCCTGGAGCGCACCGCCGGGATAAATTGAGCGGCAGATGGCCTCAGCATGGCGCTTGAGCGAAGCTTCTTTCTGCAATTGGAAGTTGGATGCGAGACGGCGCAGGCGGTTCATTTGATAGCGCATCTTGCTCGCCGCCGTGGTGGCCGAACGCCCGAGGCCTTCGTCCATTTCAGCCATGAATCGCTCTAATTGCTGCAGTTCCCCATCGAGAGCGTTTCCGGCTGCGGCCAGTTTCTGCTTGCCTTCGACTGGAATGGCGCGCGCGCCGAGAAGCTGTGCCAGCGAATCGGGAGTTTCGCCGAAGAGTCGGCGCAGATCGAGGCCGTGCTTCTGAATCGCCTCGCCGATCGCGGGTTCGATGAGAGTTCCGGAGAAGCGCGGCTCTGCAGGCGTCATGCGCCCGAGGATTTTGTCGAACAGAACCTGGGATTGCGCGAAGTAAGCGATCTCGGCGGGGCCGCCAATGGTCAGCGAGGTCGAAAGGAGATGGTCTTGAAAGACGGGGCGCAGCAGAGCCGAAGGGGAGATGCGTTCCGGCGCAGCGTCGAGAACACCGAGCAGATCGGCGGTTGAAAAAGTGTGGCGGCCTGCCTGCCAAAGCCCGTGAGGTTCCGCGAGAGTGGGTGCAATGCGTTTGAGTGCGATCCGCGCGCCGGTTTTCTCGTCAACGAGAAAGAGCAAGCTGGACTGGGCGCCCACGGCCACCTGCGCGTGATAGCCGGCCGCAACCAGCTCCGCACCGCGAGTTATCAACGCGCTGTGCAGCTCATCGGCGCGCTCAAGCGCCGCGCGCAACACGGGAGCGCCTATGCGGTGGAGAGAGCGCTGGTTGGCGTCGAAGATCAGGAGGCCCTGGGAGGCAAAGGCTTTTCCATAAAAATCTCGAAAGGCTTCAGCGAACGTGCGGCCTGGACGGTACGCAGCCGCAAGAGCGTCCATCGCATCGGAGGACCCCAGAAGCTCCCATGCCTGGTCGAGCAGGGCCGAGATTCCATCGCCAAGGACGACGCCGCCGACCGGGCAGGGAACCGAAGGCGAGTCGGTATACACGAGCTTGCGCAAATCTCTGCGCGCAGGAAAAACGACATGGTTGATCTCGGCGAAGTCGTGGTCTTCGCTGGCCAGCCAGAAGATGGCGACATGGGGCCGGCCGGCGCTGGTTGCGGAACGCGCTCGGGCCACCGCTGTGGCTGCTTTGAAGGGAGTGAAAAGCGGTCCGCCGAAGAGGCCAACCTGCTGGCCCGTGACCACGACGCCGGCGCCTGTTCGGAGCGCGGCAATGGAGCGCGCTGCCCCGGTTCCATCGATTGCGGAGGAAGGGTTCTGCTCGGCAAGCGCCTGGAGCAGGTCCTCGCTGTGTGCAGCGGAGTGCGGCCTCTCCGCCCACGCCTCCGACGAGTGCGTGTAGTACTTTCGCGCGTTCGCGACATTCGCACAGAAGTCGAGAAAAAGCGGGTGCAATCCCGGCGCAACGGTAATCGGGTAGCAATCGGTGGTCAGCAAGGTCTTCCTGTAAGCAGAGCTCGAGCGTATGGCCCGCCAGTTTTGGTTTTTGCCGGCTTGCGGTCGCCAAGGGAATCTATCCCATGCGCGACGCAGCAAAAGCTCCACTGAAACTGAGCAGGACTTTGTTAAGGATGCCATGGCAGATCGATTGGGTGCAGAACTCGTGGTTTCGCCGGCTCATCGAATGAGCGCCGGTATACTCAGTGTGTGCTTCTGTGAGGAGGAAACCTGAGGATGGCCGGGAAAAAGAAGACTGCGAAACACGCTGCGCGCGTGAACAGTGCGAAAAAGCCCAAGTCGAAGGCAAAGGGGAAGGCGCAATCAAAGGCGGCCAAGGCGAAACGTCACGCGAAGGCGGCTCCTGTGAGGGCACAGATCGTCAGTTCGAAGGTTGTGTATCAGGGAAGGCTTTTTCGGGTAACTCAAGACAAGATTGTGGAGCCGAGCGGGAAGCGCAATGAGCGGGATGTGATTCGCCACAGCGGGAGCGTGGTCATCCTGGCCATCGATAGTTCCAAGAGCAAGAAGGATCCGTGGATTGTGATTGAGCGGCAGTATCGCCACGCGGCCAATCAATATCTTTGGGAAGTTCCGGCCGGGAAGCTCGATCCTGGGGAAGATGCTTTAAGTGGGGCCCAGCGCGAATTGGCGGAAGAGACCGGCTACCATGCGCGGAAGTGGAAAGAGCTGGTGGAGTATTACGCCAGCCCCGGATTTCTGGGCGAATCCATGAAGGTTTTCACGGCCGAAGGACTGATTGCCGGGGAAGCGCATCCGGAAGAGGACGAGGAGATTGAATTTCGGTTGGTGAAACTCTCCGATGCGCTGAAGATGATCGAAAAAGGCGCTATCCTCGATGGGAAAACTTTGACGGCGGTTTTGCTTTACGCGCGCCAGCTTTCCCGCAAGAAAAAGAAATAGGTCAGGCTGGTGATGGGAAATGATTTTTGCGGCGGGCCGGGAAAGCCGGCATGCGTTTCCGTGCGGCTTGGCTCTTTCGGCGAAAGGCGCATTTCCTAAAATTCTGCGCTGAAAATAAAGTGGTTAATGAGCTGAGCTACGCGTAAGCCGAGCTTTCGGTGGGGAGCAGGTGCGCCCCCGTCCCAGCTTGAACGCAATCATGTAACTTCCGAAGAAACATTTTTCACGACGCAGGCGTATAGGCTTAAAGGGGCAATTTGGCTTTGCGGTCACACTTCTTCGGGTTTTCTTTCATGACCGTAAAGCGTAGCGGTACCACTTTATGAAATCCTTATGCGTGGGTCCACTCAACCTTTCTTCGCCGTTTGGCGTCTTAATGGATACAGGCGGGTAATCCCCTTACTCGCCATCATTCCTCGCACGAAGCAAAGAAAGAGGGAGCCTGTGGCTCAGTACAAAGGGAAGGTCAAGTGGTTCAATAACGCCAAGGGTTATGGATTCATCGGACGGGAAGACGGCCCTGATGTATTCGTTCACTACTCATCGATTCAGCTCGACGGCTACAAAACCTTGAAAGAGGGCGATGAAGTGGAGTTCGATATCGTCCAAGGCCAGAAAGGCCCGCAAGCAGACGCAGTGATGCGATTCAAAGACGCCGCTGCTCACAACGCAGCGTAACGCCCGTTGTAAGCCAACCACTACCACCACTGTTGAGTGGGTTCGGTGAGTTGTGCTTAAGGTTGTGTTCCCCAGGAAGAATGTCCGCAACTATTCAAATGAATGGTGGGCGGAGTTCTACGCTCTTGACCACGGGCAGCTCAAAGAATCGTGATCGCGACCCGGCGAAGGCGAGGCTCGGCGTACCGATCGAGTGTTCTCACTTCCCGTGGGTTTGATAACCTTCCGCCATGGATAACCCGACCATGGGCAGGCTTCTGTCGGAGACTGCCGATCTGCTGGAAATTGACGGCGCCGACAGCTTCAGGATTCGCAGCTACCGGCGCGCAGCGGAAGCCGCCGAACAGACGACCGTTGACCTTGTAGCCGCGGCCGCGGACACTGCCCGGCTGCTTGAGATACCGGGCATTGGCAAGAGCATGGCCGCGAACCTGCAGGCATTGGCCACGACGGGCACCTTGCCCTTGCGCGAAGAACTTTTGACCAAGTATGGCGTTGGACTGCTCGAGCTACTCAAGCTTCCCAGCATGGGGCCAAAGACAGTGGCGCTTTTGTGGTCGGCGGCGCAGATCGCAAGCATCGACGCGTTGGCGCAAGCGATTGAGGCGGGCCGGCTGACGGGTCTTCCGCGCATGGGCGAGAAGCAGATTGAGAAGCTGCGCAAGGGAATTGAGGATTACCGCCGGAGCGCGGGCCGGTTTCGGATTGACGAGGCGGAAGAAGCTGCACGGCGTCTGACGGCTTACCTGCTCACGTTCGCCGGAGTTGAAAGAGTCACACCGGCGGGGTCATTGCGGCGTGGGCGCGAGACTGCCGGCGATCTCGATCTTCTGGTGACTGGCCCCGCATGTACCCCCGAAAAGACGGCCTCTCTTGTGGAGTACGTCGCAGCGTATCCGGGCATTCACGACATGATTGCCAAAGGTGAAAACAAGGTCAGCTTCCATCTTGGGAATGGGCTGCAAGTGGATGTGCGCCTACTGCCCTCTGCTTCCTACGGTGCGGCTCTCCAATACTTTACCGGCTCCAAGGCGCACAACGTTGCACTGCGTCAACGCGCGCTCAAGATGGGCTACACGTTGAGCGAATGGGCGTTGGCCACGCTCAACGACGAATCCGTTGTGGCGGCAGCGACGGAAGAAGATATCTACGCAGCGCTGGGAATGGACTGGATTGCTCCGGAGTTGCGCGAGAACCTGGGCGAGATTGAATCCGCGGCGCGCCACGCTCTTCCTCGCTTGATTGAAGCTCGGGACCTGCGGGGCGATCTGCACATGCACACGGTGGCAACGGATGGGCATAGCACGATCCGGGAGATGGCGGATGCGGCGATTGCGTGCGGCTACGCATACATTGCGATCACCGACCACTCGAAGAACCTGGCGATGACGAATGGCCTGGATGAAAAGCGAGCACTTGAACATATCGGCCGGATCCACGAAGTCGATCTGGAAATGGAAGGGCGCATTCGGGTTTTTGCGGGCATCGAAGTGGACATTCTGGCGGATGGGACGCTCGATCTGGACGACGAAGTTCTGGCGCAGATGGAGATTGTGATCGCAAGCGTCCATACGCGATTCGAACAGAGCAGGGAAGAGATGACGGCGCGGGTACTGCGGGCGATTGAGAATCCTTACGTGCGCATTCTTGGCCACCCGACGGGGCGGTTGCTGTTGCGGCGAGAACCATTCGCACTGGACACAGGCCTGGTGCTGAAGAGGGCGGCTGAACTTGGGGTTGCGGTGGAACATAATGCTGCCCCGGAGCGGTTGGACTTGAGCGACCGGGACCTTCGGTTGGCCAAAGAACTGGGCTGCAAAATTGTGATCGATACCGATTCCCATGACGCTCGCAATCTGGGCAAGATGGAGTACGGGCTGCGGCAGCTTCGGCGGGCATGGCTGGGACCGCAGGATGTGCTGAACACTCTTGGTCCGATTGAGCTTTTGAAGGAACTGCGGCCGGTTCCGTAGGGGCCTGAACGTGCGAAGGCGCTAAGAAAAGCACAAAAGTAATGGGCATCCGCGCGAGAGAATGCCGGGGCTTAACAGAATTCTCGTGAATCCTATGTGCTCATCTGCATGGGGAGGAATAAGATAAGGGGCGGTATGAGCTTATTGCAGCCCAATCCTCAAGCAACGGACGACGCCGCACTCGGCGAGGAGCTTACGAAAGGCTCCACGCATCTGATTTGGGCCGGCGCGATCGCGGCCGTCCTGGTTTCGGCTGCGATCGCGATTTACGTCATCGCCGGCCAAAAGCCGCCCGCAGCAACCGGTTCCATCGACCAAGTTTGGATTCACCCACAGCACTCAGAAACTTCCGGCTTCGATGCCAATGGCGCGCCGATGCCGAAAGAGGTGTACAACCAGATCTATGTCTTTGGGCACGCCAGAATACACAATGAGAGCAAGCTGCCGCTTTTCCTGCATCGAATCACGACAAACACAACGGTAGCCGACGGACCGCACACAAGCTACGCGGCCATGGGGGCGGATTATGACCGGATCTTCGTGGCGTATCCGGCAATGCCCGTGCCGCACGGACCCGCGCTGTCACCGGATACGACGATCGCTTCGGGCCAGACGGTGGAAGGGACGTTTGTTTGCGCGTTCAAGCTCACCAAGGAGCAGTGGGACGCGCACAAGGATCTCGACTTCAACTTTTCATTTCAGTATCAGCCGGACCTTAAGCTAACGCCCCAGGCAGCGATAATTATCGACCGGTAGCGGGCGGAGCAGGCGCACCCTTCGGTGTGGAGAGATAGCCGGTCACCGTGTTCTTTGCGCTCACAGAATTCACGACGATCTCAAAGAGCTGAGGGTCCTTTCCGCTATAAAACTGAAGCGGCTCGTTGAGATTGCGGTCTTTCTTTTCATACTGCTTGTCGTCGGAATAGACCACGAGGGTGTACCGGCTTTTCTTGCCGTCGGCTTTTTTCAGCTCCAGGCTCACGGTGCCCACGGGTTTTTTCTGGCCTTTGACAAGGGTGAATTCGTAGTAGTTGCGATCTCCCTTGTGCTTCAACAGTTCCAGTTCATCGGCGTTGCGCGCAATGAGGCTGGAGTGGCCGTTGAGGTCTCCGCGCATGCTGGTGAGCTGCGTGACCGCGGTGGCCAGATCGCTCTGTGTCTTGGCGACATCGGTCTTCACGCCGCCAACATCGGTTTTCACATCGGTGACCGCGCTTGAAACGGCCGTGACCTGCTGCGCGGTCTCTTTTTGCGCGGAAGCCAGCTTGGCCGAGGCTTGTTCCTGACGCGCCTCTCGCTGCGTCAGCTCCTGGGCGCGCGAGTCGAGCTGCTTCTGGGTCAAGCCGAGTGAAGTCTTCAGTTCATCGGTGGCGACATTGAGGCGCTCGTCGGTCTCGCGCAGTCGGGCGGCCATATTGGCGTTCTGCGCCTTTGCGTCGGCAAGTTCCTGCTGTTGGCTGCTGAGCTTGGAGTTCAACGTGTAGGACCAGATCAGGCCGCCAATGCCCACCAGCAGCGCAATGGCAATTGCCGCGAGCAAGGCGCCTGAATACGTCCTAGGAGCTTCTTCAACTACTTCATCGCTCATTCGATACCCTTTCTTCTCTCAACCGAACGCCGGCTATCGGGGTTTGCTGCCGGTGGAGCGGTTTCTCTTTTCCAAAATCCAGATCGGTTCCCGATGGGAAGCCGCTGCCCATGATGGCCATCCGCCGCGCGAGTTAAGCCGCGAAAACTCTGGGGTTACCAAAGTCTACGCGACGGGGAGGGGCCGATAACAGGATAACGAACGAACCGGAATTGTGCTTGAAAAAACGGCCCTTGCGTGATGACGCAAAAGGGACATGCGTTTCGAGGCAAGGCATGTGGTTGGGGTCGACGGCCGGCCGTTTCAAGGGAGAATCCCGAAGAAGGCGCCACCGGCCCAGCTGTGCCGCCGCTCGGCCTAAGTGACAACCATCCAACTGCTGCGTTATAAACATCTTTACTGCCGATCGGGCCATTGACGCTTTTTCTGAGCGTCGGCGGCCATTCATTTAGCGTAATCATCATCCAAAGAGGGAGTTCCAAAGGCTATGCCGACCGTCGTCGCTGGAAAGGGTCTGGAAGGAATTGTTGCTGCCAACTCGGGCATTTGCTGGATCGACGGAGACGCAGGCGTTCTGTCGTACCGCGGTATCGACATCCATGAGCTGGCTGAAAAATCGACCTTCGAGGAGACGACCTATCTTCTGTGGAACGGGATTCTTCCGCATGCGCTGGAGTTGCGCGAGTTCTCGTCGCAACTGGCACTGGCTCGCGTTCTCGATCAGCGGGTGATCGATCTTCTGAAGAGCTTTCCTACGTCGGCGACGCCAATGGAAGTTTTGCGCACGGCGGTCTCGGCGCTGAGTTTTTACGACGCTGACGAGAAAGACAATACGCACGACGCCAACGTGCGCAAAGCGTACAACCTGACCGCGCAGATAGCCATGATCGTGGCGATTTACGATCGAATCCGCAAGGGCCTTGAGATTGTGCCACCGGATCGCTCGCTGACGCATGCGGGGAATTTCCTTTGGATGCTAACCGGGGAAAAGCCCTCAGAGACGGCGACGCGCACGCTTGATATTGCGCTGATACTGCATGCGGATCACGAGTTAAATGCTTCGACATTTGCGGCCCGCGTGATCGCCGCAACGCTCAGCGATATTCATTCGGCGGTGACGGGGGCGATTGGGGCGCTGAAAGGCCCATTACACGGCGGAGCCAACGAAGCGGTCATGCGGCTGCTCTACGTTATCGATAAGGCAGACGCCGATCCGGTGGAATACGTGAAGAATATGCTGGCGGCGCGGCAAAAGATTTCAGGCTTTGGGCATCGCGTCTACAAGACAGAAGACCCGCGCGCCACGCACCTGCGGCGCATGAGCGAGCAGCTTGGGAAGGACTCCGGCCACCCGAAGTGGTATGAAATGTCGCGGGCAATCGAGCTCTATATCAACGCGGAGAAGAAATTGAATGCCAACGTTGATTTCTACTCTGCGTCGACCTACGCGACGCTGGGCATCGACATTGATTTGTACACGCCGATCTTCGCCATTAGCCGTATCGCGGGATGGGCGGCGCACGTGATTGAGCAACTGGACGACAATCGCCTGATCCGCCCGCGCGCCGAGTATATTGGACCCGAATATCCGTCGCCTTACATTCCGATCGAACAGCGCGGATAGCGCAACGGCATACGCAGCATCGGCCCATTATGGTTCGCCTGGTGCGCAGGTCACGGAAACCTGCGGCTTGCGGGTGCTGTGGTAAGCTTGCCCCGCAGGACACTTGAACGCGATTCAGGTCTGAGGTTAAATTTTCCCCGTACTTTCCTCTCGCAGCTGGCGTAAATCATTCCTCGCATACGCATTTCTCGACTTCTTCCTCTAACGGGCCGGCTGAATGGCCTCGTCATGCAAACGGTAATCGAAAGGATCGACTCATGATCTTGGGCTTGAGCATTTCAGCGTTTACGCTGCTCCATGTCCTGTTGAGTCTGGCTGGAATCGCGACTGGACTGGTTGCGATTGTGGGTTTGATTTACAACAGATTGTTCCGCGCATTCACTGCTGTTTTTTTGGCGACAACGATTCTTACCAGCGCGACGGGGTTTCTGTTTCCATTCAAGGGCTTCACGCCGGGAATTATTCTCGGCATCTTGTCGATCGTGGCTCTGATGATTGCCACGGTGGCACTGTATGGGCAGAAACTGTTGGGCGCCTGGCGCGGAGCTTACGTGCTTTCGGCCAGCACGGCACTTTACTTCAACGTATTCGTTTTGTTCGCGCAGCTTTTTGCGAAAGTGCCCGCCTTAAAGGCAGTCGCGCCATCGCAGACTTCGCCGGCCTTTGGACTAACTCAGGTGGTGGTGCTGGTAATTTTTATTTTCTTAACGACGCGGGCCTTCAAGGGGTTTCGCGAGACGAAATAGCCTGGGGCAAAGCAGAAGTTGGGGCCTGTGCGTGCCGCTTCTTCCAGAGCAGGTAAAGGCCCCAGGCGGCGAGTGTGCAGTTGTCGCGGATGGTGCCGTCGAGCATTTTGGCTTCAAATTCATCGATGGTGAGGGACCGTACTTCCAAATCATGCTCTTCCGGGTCAGGGTCTTTTTCGGTTTCGGTGAGTCCCGAGGCCAGAAAGACGTGGTGCTTTTGCCGCGTGAAGCCGTAGGCGATCCATAGCCAACCGAGGTAGGTCATCTGGGCCGCGATCAGGCCGATCTCTTCCTTTAATTCTCCGCGCGCAAGTTCTTCAGGATTCTCGACTTCCATCTCCCAGCCGCCCTGGGGCAATTCCAGTGCGCGCTCCTCGATGGTGTAGCGGAACTGTTCGACGAGCCAGACACGTCCACGATCCACCGGAATGATGATGGCGGCGTCGTCTTTTTCGACGACCCCGTAAATGCCTTGCTTGCCGTTGGAGCGCAGGATTTGGTCTTCGCGGAGGCGCATCCATGGGTTGCGATAAATTTCGCGGCTGGAGAGGGTTGTGATTGTCCGACCGGGGCCGCCCTCAGCGGGGTTCATGGAAGCTCCTTCAAGTGCAAAGAATCGAGTTCAGATCAGCGGCCAGAGGGGCCAAGGTGTGGAAGCTCCATGATAGTAGGTGGTCTCGGGAGGGACGACGAAGGCCCTACGGTTGGTTACGAAGGCGAAACCGGGCAAACCGTCCTACCAATGAAGCGGGACCAGTGACCGAGAGGTGAACATTGTTTCCCTCGTATTCCTTTGTATGGACAATCATGCCGGCGTCAATGGCAGCCAGCACGCCGCCTTCTTTCTGGGGCACGTTCAGTTGTGCATCCACGAGTGGGTCGGTGTGCAGCGCGGCGTCGATGGCTTCGAGAACGGCGGCCATGCCCTCGCCCAGCTGCGCCGAAACGGCGACTTCTCCAGTGGAGCGAGCGCGGGAGGCGAGTCCTTCGCGTTCCGGATCGGCGAGCAGGTCGATTTTGTTTAATACTTCGATGCGGGGTTTGGTGAGGGATTCAAGCTCGCCGAGAACCTTTTCGACTTGCGCCTTTTGCTCATCGCCGTAGGGCGAGGCGGCGTCGCGGACGTGCACCAGGACTTCAGCCTGCGCGACTTCTTCAAGTGTGGCGCGGAAGCTTGTGACCAGCGTGTGCGGGAGGTTACGGATGAAGCCCACGGTATCAGAGAGCAGGACCTTGCGCCGGCTGGGCAACTCCACAGCGCGCAGCTTGGGGTCGAGGGTGGCAAACATGCGCGACGACGCCAGCACTCCTGCGCCGGTGAGTTGGTTGAAGAGCGTGCTCTTGCCGGCGTTTGTGTAGCCGACCAGAGCTACCGTGGGCACTGGAACGGCTTCGCGCCGCTGGCGCTGTTGTTTGCGGACCCGGCGTACGGAGTCGAGTTCGCCCTTCAGATGATCGATGCGGCTTTGAATGCGGCGGCGGTCGGTTTCAAGCTTGGTTTCGCCAGGGCCGCGTGTGCCGATGCCGCCGCCCAACTGGGACATGGCCTTGCCCTTGCCGGTGAGCCGGGGCAGCATGTATTCAAGCTGCGCCAGCTCCACTTGGAGCTGACCCTCGCGGGTTCGCGCATGACGGGCAAAAATATCGAGAATGAGCTGAGTCCGGTCGAGAACCCTGCAGGGAAGGGCGGCTTCGAGGTTGCGCAACTGGGTCGGGGTGAGGTCGTGGTCGAAGAGAACCAGATCGGCTTCGACCGAGGCGGCCACGGCGGCAATTTCTTCGACTTTTCCCGCGCCGACAAGCGTTGCCGGATCGAGGCGCGCGCGGCGCTGCATGAGCTCGGCCGCGACGATTGCGCCGGCGCTGGAAACAAGCTCGCGGAACTCGGAAAGAGACTCTTCGGCGTTGAGGGCTGTGAACGGGGGGCCAGGAGCTGAAGGGGGCACCGCTTCCAAGTCCGGATCACCTGAGCCTGGGAGGAGGGTCAGGTCCGCGTCTTCGTCCACAATGCCTGGCTTTGGGGCATGTAACCGGGAACTGGTGGTTCGGGCACTTGTCCTGGCAAAGGGCTGTCCCGAACGGCTTGTTTCCAGGCCGACGAGAACTGCGCGCTCAGCTTTTTCCGTTCCGAGACGGTCGGTGGGATGGGGATGGCCCTGGACGGTCCGCTTTGGGCCAAAATCCACCCCTGGAGCTTCCGGAGGAATTCCGGAGCCCTCGTTCCCGCTGTTCCTGGCAGCCGACCGTGACCGATTCGCGCTTACTATCGCTGCTCCGCAGTGACCGGAGACGCAACCGCCATGGGCGTCAAACCAGAGCTTGACTGCATTGCGACAGGACGATGCTCGGAATGCATGACGCTGCGGTTGCTGACTACTGTAGAAATGGCGTGCTTGAAGATCAACTGCTCCTGGCTGTTGTTCTCCAGAAGAACTGAATACTTATCAAAGGACCGGATTTTTCCGGTAAGTTTGACGCCGCTGACGAGGTAAATC
>Ga0182016_10000739_pt1 | contig 40671 bp, 36 predicted proteins | sample 712S2MmetaG_FD_120491 | JGI IMG/M metagenome (GOLD analysis project Ga0182016, IMG submission 120491) | Permafrost microbial communities from Stordalen Mire, Sweden - 712S2M metaG | ecosystem: Environmental > Terrestrial > Soil > Wetlands > Permafrost | place: Sweden: Stordalen | collected...
GCCCGCATGGGGCGCGACCTTCTGGAGCTTCTGCACGATGGGCGACATGCGGTTTCGATCCACGCGCCCGCATGGGGCGCGACCTTCTGGAGCTTCTGCACGATGGGCGACATGCGGTTTCGATCCACGCGCCCGCATGGGGCGCGACTCGACAAGACGACGTTCTTTGCCGACACATTGGATGTTTCGATCCACGCGCCCGCATGGGGCGCGACTTTCACGGATGAGGCATTCATGGGCCTCACCGTTGTTTCGATCCACGCGCCCGCATGGGGCGCGACGAACGCCCTTCGTAATTATCAGCGCGGATGGAACGTTTCGATCCACGCGCCCGCATGGGGCGCGACCCGAGATGATGCAAACGCTGATCCGTCGAACCGAGTTTCGATCCACGCGCCCGCATGGGGCGCGACGACTTCGCCCTTGATCATGCGGCCAAGAACGGGTGGTTTCGATCCACGCGCCCGCATGGGGCGCGACGTTTGACAGCGTAGCAAGCGATACCCCAAGTCGTTTCGATCCACGCGCCCGCATGGGGCGCGACGATGCAATGATCCTTGGCGTTGACGGCATTACGCGTTTCGATCCACGCGCCCGCATGGGGCGCGACATACGCCGGCTAATGTCCCGCTGTCAGTGGCCGCGTTTCGATCCACGCGCCCGCATGGGGCGCGACGCTCAGTGCATGGGAATGGTGCGTTATCGAAGCAGTTTCGATCCACGCGCCCGCATGGGGCGCGACGTTGCCGCGAAGGAGCCCAACGTCATGCACCACAGTTTCGATCCACGCGCCCGCATGGGGCGCGACGAAATGGTATTGAAAAGATTAGCGTTGGGGGGAAGTTTCGATCCACGCGCCCGCATGGGGCGCGACCGTATGTCGCGCGCTTTATATCTCTTGATGATCGTTTCGATCCACGCGCCCGCATGGGGCGCGACGCTCGCGGCAAAATGGAGAACTACGATGGACGAATGTTTCGATCCACGCGCCCGCATGGGGCGCGACACGTGTCGCTCCCGACCCGGCAAGACGTCGAGGCGTTTCGATCCACGCGCCCGCATGGGGCGCGACGCCACGCCAAAGCGGACCGCTATTTCTCTTTGAAGTTTCGATCCACGCGCCCGCATGGGGCGCGACGCCAGTGGAAAACCGAAAACGAGCAGTGGAAGAGGTTTCGATCCACGCGCCCGCATGGGGCGCGACCAGCGACATGCCGAAAAACGCAGGCTTTACGAGGCGTTTCGATCCACGCGCCCGCATGGGGCGCGACTCGCGTCGAACATTCGGCAGAAACACGCGGCGAGGTTTCGATCCACGCGCCCGCATGGGGCGCGACCTCGTCGGGCTCGCCACGTCGCTGGGCTATTACGCGTTTCGATCCACGCGCCCGCATGGGGCGCGACCAGGTAAAAGGCGTTGAGCGAGTTCGCCTGAATGTTTCGATCCACGCGCCCGCATGGGGCGCGACATCACACGCGGCGCATCAGAGGATGCCGACCTTGTTTCGATCCACGCGCCCGCATGGGGCGCGACAGAGCCGAAAAACACCCTTTCGCGATTTACCGTGTTTCGATCCACGCGCCCGCATGGGGCGCGACCATAGCGGCGCTGTAGACGCCGAGGGAACGGAGGTGTTTCGATCCACGCGCCCGCATGGGGCGCGACCCTTGAAGTTGCGGCGCGCGTGCGGCCGATACTGTTTCGATCCACGCGCCCGCATGGGGCGCGACTGGTTGACGTTCGAGCGATCCTTGCCGATGACCTTGTTTCGATCCACGCGCCCGCATGGGGCGCGACCTTCGCGCAGTCGCGCTAGAACCAGAGTCTAGAAAGTTTCGATCCACGCGCCCGCATGGGGCGCGACGACCGGCCCGGCGCGCGACAAGATCACTTGCGACGTTTCGATCCACGCGCCCGCATGGGGCGCGACCGAGTCCCGCCCCGGCTGGCGCTCCTGGGGCAATGTTTCGATCCACGCGCCCGCATGGGGCGCGACGCGAAGCAACGCCTCGACATAGATCGAGGTGGTGTTTCGATCCACGCGCCCGCATGGGGCGCGACTTACGACCCCACGGGTAAGCTAACCTATGCGCCGTTTCGATCCACGCGCCCGCATGGGGCGCGACGTCGCCTTTTGCGCTTCGGCTTGCGTCTTCGCCTGTTTCGATCCACGCGCCCGCATGGGGCGCGACAAAATCGCTCCAAGAAGCTCGCCGACAATATCTCGTTTCGATCCACGCGCCCGCATGGGGCGCGACGCGCGGAGAAATTCTATTTGCTCGTTTGGGATCGGTTTCGATCCACGCGCCCGCATGGGGCGCGACGAAGGAGATTTACGAAAATGAGCGACGCCAAAACGTTTCGATCCACGCGCCCGCATGGGGCGCGACGACCGCTGGTCTATGGGTTGGCGCCCGTCGCGCCGTTTCGATCCACGCGCCCGCATGGGGCGCGACGAGGTCCGCCGCACTCGAACAGGACGGCAATAATGTTTCGATCCACGCGCCCGCATGGGGCGCGACCGCGCACGCTGCCGATCGTTCCCAAGCCGTGGGACGTTTCGATCCACGCGCCCGCATGGGGCGCGACGCTTGGGCTATCTCCGCGCCGGACGGAGTCGACGTGGGGTTTCGATCCACGCGCCCGCATGGGGCGCGACGCAGGAGCCCCGCAGCCGTCGCGTTGGGGTAATCGTTTCGATCCACGCGCCCGCATGGGGCGCGACTTTACGACAGCACGGGCACGTTGACCTATGCACCGTTTCGATCCACGCGCCCGCATGGGGCGCGACATCCCGAACACGCGCCAGGCGCGATAGTAGTTGAGGTTTCGATCCACGCGCCCGCATGGGGCGCGACCTCAAGCGCCCGGCGTGTGGGGTCGCCTCGTCCAGTTTCGATCCACGCGCCCGCATGGGGCGCGACGATCCGCTGTTAGGACCGCTGAGCGCCATGTAGTTTCGATCCACGCGCCCGCATGGGGCGCGACTCGTCACCACACCCGGAGCCATCGAAGATTGGAGTTTCGATCCACGCGCCCGCATGGGGCGCGACCGGAAACCGTAAGGGTTAGCGTGCCCGCCGTGGGAGTGTTTCGATCCACGCGCCCGCATGGGGCGCGACAGCAGGCGTTCACGGAGTCGACGAAGCCATCGGTGTTTCGATCCACGCGCCCGCATGGGGCGCGACCGCGAAAGCATCTCGTTAATCGGCTCGTCGAAATGTTTCGATCCACGCGCCCGCATGGGGCGCGACGCGGGCCTCACGCCTGCCGCCAAGCCCCATGACGTTTCGATCCACGCGCCCGCATGGGGCGCGACCCGCGCACAATCCGCGCTTGTGAAGCGCATCACCGGTTTCGATCCACGCGCCCGCATGGGGCGCGACTCCGACGACTCGTCGAGACGAATCTTTATGAGCCGTTTCGATCCACGCGCCCGCATGGGGCGCGACCATCGTATTGACGCCAACCGCCTGCGTAGTGGACGTTTCGATCCACGCGCCCGCATGGGGCGCGACCGGATATTCCCCCATTATTCGTGCCTCCGAAATAGTTTCGATCCACGCGCCCGCATGGGGCGCGACTTCGGCCTGTCGCATGGGCCGATGACGATAGCGCTGTTTCGATCCACGCGCCCGCATGGGGCGCGACACGATGCGAACCACGTCGGGATCGACGTAGGAGGTGTTTCGATCCACGCGCCCGCATGGGGCGCGACCCGTCGAAGACTTGCATGTGAAGGGGATGCTGAAGTTTCGATCCACGCGCCCGCATGGGGCGCGACGTTCGCGCCGAAGGTGGAAGCGCCAGAACCACTCAAGTTTCGATCCACGCGCCCGCATGGGGCGCGACTGGCAGTTCCATCAAATGCCGACGTGTTGATCCAGTTTCGATCCACGCGCCCGCATGGGGCGCGACGTGGGCGTCGAGGGCGGCCAGATCAACATCTGAGGTTTCGATCCACGCGCCCGCATGGGGCGCGACCGTCCCGGTCTATCTTGTTGCCACACTGAGCGAAATCCTTGTCTCAGCGCGAAAGTCCCCGATTCCGGAACCACGGAGCCGCGATTTGGCTGCCTCGACAAAAAAAATGACGTGAATTCAGCGTGATGCGCCAATTGCGAAACTCTCGGGGATTTAGGACGCGCTTGCGGTTCGCGCTCGACCGCTTCCATAAAATCCCGGGGCCATTTTCAAACAATCAGCGTTCCGTTGAGATCGGCCGCCGGCTTTGCCCCGACATGCTCGACCCGTCTTTGCCAATTGGCGCCGAGATAATAATAGCGCAGGCTATCGACCTTCTGGTCGATGACCGACTCTAAGCGCGACTTCAGCAGCGCCCATTGCGCCGGATCGACCTCGATTTCAAAAACGGAATATTGCACGCGCTGGCCAAAATCCTGGCAGGCTTTCGCCACGCGCCGCAGCCGTTTCGGGCCGCCGGCTCCCGTCGTGTTCACGTCATAGGTCACGAGCACCAGCATCGGCTTTGTTCCGCTTTGCCCGGCTCACTTCCAGAACCACGGCGGATAGGCGTCAAGATCGCCCCGCAAATGGCGCGCGAGCAGCTGCGCTTGTAGGAACGGCGTCAATCCCAGCGGCGCGACTTCATCAATAAACGCGTGTTTCCGTTCCGCCTTCTTGCGCTCCTGCCAAGCCGTCAGCACCGTCTTGCGGCCGTCGTCCGTCAGCAAAACCGCGCCATTGTCGGCGACCGAGAAATCCTTCGAGCGGATTTGACGCCGATTGACCAGCGACAAGGCGAGACGATCGACGAGGGCGGGACGCATCTCCTCCATAAGATCGAGCGCCAAGCTTGGCCGGCCAGGCCGATCTCTGTGGAGAAACCCCACGGCAGGATCGAGTCCGACACTCTCTGCGGCGGCCCGGCAGTCATGCGTCAGAAGCGTGTAGAGGAACGACAGAAGCGCGTTCATCGGATCGAGCGGCGGGCGGCGTGAGCGCCCGCGAAAGGCGATTTCCGCATCTGGCGCACGGATGAGATGATTGAAAACGCCGAAATAGAGTTGCGCGGCCTCGCCCTCGGAGCCGCGAACAACATCGGCCCCCTCTCCCGCAAAGCCGACGCGCTGGAGGATGGCGCCAAGACGTGTGACAGCAGCGTCGATCGCGTTTTTCGCCTCGGGCGCAAACTCGTCGCCATAGTCCCGCAAGGCGCGTTGCAGAACCGCCCGCTGATTGGCGACTTTGCCGCAGACGAATCCGCGCACGATTTCGTCTGGCCTTTCGGAGGCGCGGTATTGCTGGCGGCGCAGCAGCACATTGCCGCTCACCGGGCCTTCGATGCGGGCCTGAAATCGCCCCACGCGATCGAGCAGCACGATGACCACGCCATGACTCGCGCAAGATTGCATGAGCGGCGGAGACAGGAAGATCGCGCCGAAGGTCACGAGTGATCCCAGCATGTGAAGGGGCACACGGGCGCGCTCGGCGCCCTCTATTTCCGCGACGAGGTTCTCGCCGTCCTTGCGCAGGCTGGCATTTTCCGTTGTCACATAAAGCGTGTTCAGCAGTTTTTTCATTCGCCCGCTCCCGCCGCGTCGCCGTCGAGGGCAATGCGGACTTGCCGATCCCGCCAGCTCCTCGCGGAGCGGCCGGAAAGTTTCGGCCGGCATAAGTCAAGCAGCGAGCAGGCGTCGCATTTGCGGCGTTCGTAAACTGCGGCGGGCGTGCGACCGCTCGCGATCACCTCTTTTAGCGCGAGCGCCGACGCTTCCGTCAAACGCCGCAATTCCGTGTCGAAGGGAACGACGACGCGTCGGCGCGTCTGTGCATAGAACAAGGCCCCTTCGGGAACCGCGTGGCCGGTCATCTCCTCAAGGCAGAGCGCCTGCGCGCAGAGCTGGGCCTCGTCGGCGCGGTGGAGCTTGGCCTTGCCGCGCTTATATTCGACGGGATAGGGCGTCTCGTCGCCCCCCGTTTTGTGAAACTCCACGAGGTCGGCGACACCGGCGAGTTGTAGGCGGCGGCAGGACAGCGGCAACGCGCTCACTCGCCGAACGCCGCGCGAAAAGCGTTGGCCCTGCTCATCGACGCGGGCATGAAGCACGCGCCCTTCCGCGGTAAAACGGTTTTCCTCCCACAGCCGCTCGACATGAATCAGCGCGGCCTGCCGCAGGCAGTAGACTGCGTGCTGGAGTGCTGAGAGGGGGATAGGCGCTTCGTCGAAATCGCCGCTGTCCATCGTCCGCGCCTGCCTCGTGAGACTTAAAAAAGTTCGCGGATTGTCACGCCGTCCGGCAGATTCTCATGGTCGATCGTCACGCGATAGTCGCCGAAGCGCCGCGCTGGCGAGGCGTTGTCGAGCCTCTTGTCGCCGATTGGATAGGTGTCGCCGGCGCTTACGCGGTCAATCACTACCCGCTCGAACAATTCATGCGCCGGCGCGTTGCCAAGCGCGCTGCTATGCTCGAAGGCGACGAGTTTGCGCGCCGCCATCTCTCCGCGCGCCGCCGAGCGATCATGTTCGAACATGTTTTTCAGCGCATCCCACAGGAAAGCGATGTCGGCGTCGCCAAAGCCAGTGCGCTCGGAGAGCTTGGCCGACACGAAACCATGCGCGCGATAAAGCCCATAGGGCACGATATATTTGCGGCCCATGGTGCGATTCTCGGTGCGTTGGTCGTCGCCGGAAGCGTCCTCGTTCTTTTTCTTTTCTGCTTCGTTCGTCGCCGCCATGCGGGTGATCGAGATCTCCAACGGAACAATGGATTCTACGGAGCGCGCGAAAGACAATTGCACCGGGCCACGCACCTGTCCGCAATTGATTCCCGTGCTCATGACCGCGCCAAAAGTGCGCACGTCAAAGAAATTGTCGCACATGAATTGACGCAGCCGGTTCATTTCGTCGTCGCTTTGCGGGCTGAGTTTCTTGTCCGTGGCCGCTTTCTTGTCGTCTGGCCGTTGCGTCAGATAAGCTTTGCGATGCTGTTCGTTGAGAATCGCACCTTCCCGAACATAGATCGCGTAGCCTGTCTCGCCGCCCTTGGCGAGTTCCGCATAATTTCGGATTTTGCGCTTGAGGCACACGTCGGTGACGAGGCCTTGATTGGTTTCTGGATCGAGACGCGGCAGATTGCCGGCGTCCGGGTCGCCGTTGGGATTGCCGTTCGTCACGTCGAAAAGGAACACGAAATCGAAGCGATGAGAAAGCGCGGTCATTTGAGTCACTCCTTGGGCGCGGCGGCGGCGGTTGCGTCGTTTTCCGTCGTTTTCCGACGATTCATTTGATGAAAATAGCCAAGGGCGAAGGTGCCCTGGCGCTGGAGATTGAGTGTCGCCGGAAACTCGGAAGGCAATTTGTCCATGACTTCAGATAGCTGCTTGGCAAAATAGCCCGCGAGGCCCTTTGATTCGCCCTCCGCTTTGCTTTGGTGATGGACATTCATTCGCAGGAGAAGAGGGAACACGTTGCGAGGCGTCGCCGACGCGGAGCCATAGTAGCGATCCTTGATGCTGGCGTTGACATTGCCCAACGCCAGCAATTGAGTTTTTTCAAGCACAGCGAACAGTCTGCCAAGCAGATAGCCGGGATCGTCGTTGTTGGGATCGAGCGCCACCGGAGCCTCCTTTTTCATCTTGAAATTGTTGATAAGCACGGCTTTGACGATAGAGACGCGCAACGCGTTCACGTCGTGATCGGCGCGCAGACGCATCAGAACCGCTGAAAGAAGCGTGAGCGGATAGGGGGCACCAGTGAGGATCGCCCGCAGCCAGTCGCCCGCAAGTTGCGGCGGAATGTTCTCCGATTTGTGCTGCGCCGCCGTTTCGATCAGCAATCGCCAGACCGAAAGGCCCTCCTTCTTTGGCGGCGGCTCGATACGCATTCGTTCTACATGCCCGGCGAGGTTCTCCGCGATCTTGCCAAAATCATCCTCGACATAGAAACGCACGGAAAGGCGCGCCGCGTTGGGCGACAGGCCCAACACGTAAAAGCGCACGCCTGGTGGCAGATCGGGTCGAAACTCCGTGAGCGGCTTGCCCTGTCGAATCGCCTCCAGAATCGCGCGGACTTTCTCCGCGCCGACTTTTTCGTCGTTGCGGGCGATCTCGCGCGCGTCGATAAAGCCGCCGAACACATCTTCCGCCAAAGCTGCGGCTTCGTCGTCGGCGGCGTCGGCCCAAAATACGGTCGAGGCGTCACCGATCTGCACGCGGTGGGCGCTGCCTTTTTCAAGGAAGCGATTCAGCGCCGTCGTATAGGCGAAGGCGGCGGCTTCGGAAATTGGGGCATTTTCGCCCTGTTCGTGGCCATAGGAGGCGAAGGCGTCGAGGTTGAAGGAGACAATCGACGCGCCGGATGATTGCGCGCCCCATACGCCCTTGATCGCCGGATGCAGGCGTGCGATCGGCCCGTGCTCACCCGTAACGAGGCAAGCCGCTTCGCTTTTGTCGCCCTCCGAGCCAAGTCGCGCCCAAAGCGCCCGTGCGGCATGGCGATCGTGAACGCGGATGTTTTTCAGCCTGTCGCTTTCGAGCGAAAAGACTACGTTCTGATCCTTCATTTCCTCGGGCCAGCCGAGACGAACAAAATCGTCGGGCGTCCACCAATTGATGAAGTTTAGAAGCGCTCTGAGGCCAGGATCATCGGAGTCCGCGAGATCGCGGCGGTGGCGCTCTCGAAACGCAGCAAGACGCGTTGCGCCGTCTTTGCCTTCGGAAGCCGAGACACCGAGAGCGAATGCGGCATTGTCCCAAAGGAAGAAAGATTTGGGCGTAACACCGGGCCGCTTGAATGATGCGGGCACAGGCATGAGCGGCACCGTCTTCTTTTTTCCTTCGCCTTCGCGAAGATCAATCGGCGGGCAGGCCACGGAACCATCTTCGTTCAGCGAAATGAGAAAGCCGATCTTTTCAGCAGAATAACCGAAGGGCGGGACGTCATTGCCCATGCGCTCATAAGCGCGAACAAGGGAGGCGAGCGCACTCATCGGCGAATCTCCGCAGAATTTGGCTCTGGGACGCACAGCACGCCCTTGTCCAATCGCGCGCGAAAGAACAGAGAGGCGCGGTCGTTCGCGTGGTCGATGTCGTAGAGCATAAAACCGAGATCGCGCGTCTCGTCGATTGTCTCCGGTAGCGGTGCATCCGCCGCGATCAACGAAAAGCGCGCGGGAAACTCGCGCGTTCCGAGGCAGGGTTGATGAAAGCATTGGCCCTTGCGGGCACGGCGGTTGAAGGTGTCGAGATGCTTGCCCTCGTTGTCCTCTGCCCCGGCGTTGTTCGTCAGTTCGAAGCGCGCCTCAATCACATAGGCGACATCGACGAGCACGGTGGCGGCGCGCTGCTGGCGGTCTTCGTCGACGACAAGCGCGAGATTGGCGATGTTTTCCGATCTCATCGCCGACCGAACGGACGCGACGGGCGTTTTGTGGCCCACTTCGTTGCGGCGGATAGACTGAAAGCGGATCGGCTTTAGCACATGGATCGCTGTGACGATCCAGCGAATGGCAGGCTTCCAATGTATCGCCTCCAGAATCCCGCGCGCGGCGGAAGGCGTCATCACGTCATAAGAGACGCGCTCGACCTTCATTTCGGGCCGGGTGAAGCAGGCGTAGTCGCCAGAAACCAGTAGTTTGACTCCGTAGGGCATGGCCGTTCGTTCCCCAATTCTTCGTCAGCAAAATTTTCGGTAACTAACGCGTCTTGTTTCGATCCATGCTCCGCCCGCCAGTCGATGCGACAAGGAAGCGAGCCGCCTTACCCGCTAAAGGCGCACCATGCCTTGAAGCGACCCCCACGCGACAATAGCCGAAGAGATCGCTTCAGAATTTGGTGTCTTTCAAGGCTGGCGATCGCATAGAGAAGCCCTCGGCGTTTAGACGTCAAGAAGAAATCTAACTGATTCGGCCGATCACTTCAGGACGGTTATTTACCCACTCTAAAAATCAGATCGAAGGGCCTTCTATCCCAAGATACTCCGCGTTCTCCCACAGCAGCCCCGTGTCTTTTCCATAGAGACTCCCGTTTTCCATCACAACGAACTGATCCCTAAATCCCTCGACAAACCGCACGTGCCCATTTCTCAACAGCAAATCGCGCGCTTTGGGCGGAACCTGCACGATGAAAGATTGAAGGCGACGCGCGGCTGCTCCGGGAGGAAGCCCACCGCGAAGTGCCGCCAGAACCTCGCGCGCGGGGGCCTCTTGCGGTTCGTTCTCGCGTGCTACAATTACCGGCGCCATCCCACTTTCGATCATGCGGAATTTCTCTGCGACCGTGCGATAATTAAAGCTCGGCGAGGGATAGGGGCCGCGCGCGCTGCGAGAGAGCAGCCAGGATCCCCCGACCCTGTGCCTATCCAACGCCTCACCCTTGCGCCAATAGACCTCGCCGAAATAGTCGCGCATCGCGTCGGGCGACAAAAGATCGGCGTGTTTGCCCATCATGCGGCCCATGTCGCCAGCAAGCTGCGCGATCTCGCGCGGCGGCTTGTGTTCCGCGCTGCGGAACACTCCTACCACGCTCTCCTCCGGCAGGCGGCGGCCCTCGCGATTGCAGCGGCCCGCCGCCTGGGCGATTTGATCGAGCCCTGCCTCGGCCCGCCACACACGCGGAAAATCCAGATCCACGCCGGCCTCCACGAGCGATGTCGCGATCAATCGGCAGGGCGCGTCGTCTTTCAAGCTCTGGCGCACATGTTCCAGAATACGCCGCCGATGCGCTGCATATTGGCGCGTGGTGAGATGAATGACGCCATCGAGCCCGCACTCGACCGCCTCACGATAGAGTGCCAGCGCGTGCTTGCGGCTGTTTACGATCATCAACCCTTGCGAAGTCTCTCCGAGCGCTGCAATTAACTCGTCGTCGGTCTTCTCGCCCAGTTGATCGATCCGAACGCGCTTCAAGTCTTCATGCAGCCGTGCCGGATTCGGCGCTAGTTCGCGCTCCGGCCCCAAATCAAGTCCGCCCGGAAAATCCGGTGCGGCGACCGCCGGCTGCGTCGCGGTGCAGAGAACGATGGAAGCGCCATAGTTGCGCGCCAGTTCGTCGAGCGCGTCCAGACACGGGCGCAGCACTGGCAGAGGGATCGTTTGCGCCTCGTCGAGCACGATCACGCAATTGGCCAGATTATGTAGCTTGCGGCAGCGCGAAGGGCGGTTGGAGTGCAGGCTCTCGAAAAGCTGCACATTGGTCGTCACCACCACTGGCGCCGCCCAATCCTCCATCGCGAGCTTCAGCTTGTCGGCCGCTTCACGTTTGTGGTTTCGGTCCTCATTCTCGATGCGCTCTTCGTCGATCGACGAATGATGCTCGAGCACAACGCCGTCGCCAAGCACCTCGCGAAAAATCCCCGCTGTCTGATCGATGATCGAGGTGAAGGGTATGGCATAGACGATGCGCTCCAGCCCATGCAGCTTCGCGTGGTCTAGCGCGAAGGCGAGCGAGGCAAGCGTCTTGCCGCCACCCGTCGGCACGGTGAGCGTGAACAGCCCTTTCGTGGCTTGCGCCCGCGCTCGCGCGTGAGAGAGAATTTCCGCGCGCAGGGCATTGACGCGCGTGTCCTTCTTAGGCTTCTTCGTCATGTAATGATCGAAGCGTTCGATATAGTGGTCAATATTGTCGTTCAAACGCGGCCAATCGCGATCGACTTTGCCACCTTTCGCGGCTGCATAAAATGCTTCCGTATCGCGATAGTCGGCGTCGACGAGACAAGAAAAAATCATCCGTCCAAGAAACGCCAACTGACGGGCGCGACCATTATCGCGCCATGAAAAGCCAGCGGGCGTCAGCCCCTCAGCGATTGGCGCGATGTCCTCGCGCCAAACCGGATCGAGCGCGGGAAGCTGCTTTTTTAAACGGCAATCGAGCGATGCCTCGCCGATGCTGTCGGGCATGCCCCCGTGATGGCCGGCGATCGCGTGGGCGATAATCTCTGCGATGCAGCGATCGATGGCTTGCGACGCCAGCCCGAGGATTTCCCGCGCTCCCGCGGTCGCGTGGTCGACCCGCTCTCCACCCTCTAATCGCCTTTGAAACTCTAAGGTGTATTTGCCAAGATCATGCAAGACTCCCGCAAGCGCAGCTGCTTTGGTTGCGCCGAATTTCGCTCCCCGTTCGGCGGACAATATTTCGACCCCCTTCAAGTGGGAGGCGAGCAACTGCCAGTGAGACTTGCTACTATCGTCCGGGAGGGAGTGCGCATACCACATGAACGATCCCAACGTGCCGAGCAAATGCAAACCGGTTAGCAGAAAAAACTATACGCCGAATTATTATGGATTTGGAGAGTTTCCGCGCCTTTTTGTGGCTGAGCGGATTCGGATTGGCGAATGAGTGGAAACGGCTACCTTGGCGAAGAAGCTCGCACCAATCTGATCGCGTTGGCTCGCGTCACGTTGTGGCTTCTCGCATGACGGGACGGCGCCGTGGGCAGAGGCGCGGCGCCTTCCCCGGTGGGGACGGCTGGCCCCCGAACTGTAGTGATGAAAAGCGCATTCGCGGAGGAAGGTGCCAAGCTCGCAAAAATTCGGAACCCAGGCTCCATCCCCATGGGCCGCAGACCACCGCCCTGGGACTTCGTCCATCCCCGGCGCCTCTTATGAGCCGGTTCGAAGCGTGCAAAAGCGCGAGTTCGCGCGCCGCCGAATCGTCCGTGGTAACAACCCAAGCATGTCAAGCGATGCGGTTTCGGGCTTGCGACGGCGCCACGGATCGCAACTCAGAACGGATGGTCTGTCGTGGCTCTAATATGCATGGAATTGTGAGGACCGGGTGTGGGTTTAGGGCTGCAAACGGCCCCCGGCACCTCACGCTTCGCGCTCGGTCCCTGAACCATGAGGTTGGAAATTCGCTTTAAACCCGTGTGGGGACGGTTTTCGGGCGCGACGGTTCCCTCACGGGTGGCTTATTGGGCTTCGATTGTTTTCTCCAACCGTAAGCGATCTAAGTCGTGCAGCGTCCTTTCGGCCAGGCGCTACTCCGCTTCGGTTCTCTGTTAAGGAGAGTAACGCCCACGGTAATGCGCAATAGCGTCGCCGCATAGCCTCCGCGCGCCAACCGGCCATTGATAGGCTAGCCTCGGATTGATGGTCGCCTTGGTCTTTTGCTTTAGCGGCGAGTCGAAAGCGAATTCGACGACACGGGCTCTAAGTTCAGCGGCCCGCCGGTAAAGCGGTCGGTGAGATAAAGGGGGCTGAACTCAAGCACGAAGCTCCGGTGGATTGTTGTGAAATTCGTGGTCCAATTCGGCTCGAAGAGCTGGTTATCCGGATCGAATGTAAGGTTCGTCCAGTGTCAACGAGGAGAAAAAAATGGCGCGAATCAAGATTCCGATAGCCGATCTCAGGCCAACCCAGCTCACACTCGGAATGTCGGAAGTGACCATGCGGGCCGCGAAGATCGTCAATTTGTCGCCCGATAAACGCGAAGCCTATCTCGACCGCAAGGCACTCCCCCATGTTATCGGTCCGGGCAAACAAATCTTCATGGTCGACCACCACCATCTTGCGCGCGCCCTGTGGTCGCTAGATATCCATGAGGCGGTGCTTGGCGATCAACTCGCCGACTGGTCTGATCTGGAGACCAAGCCATTCTGGCGCACCATGGAGTCCAATGGTTACTGTTGGCCAATCGATGCCGACGGCAATCGTCGGCCATATGCCGCCATTCCCCTCCACGTCGGCGATCTCACCGACAACGTTTGGCGCTCGCTTGCCCGAAAATTGCGCGGCAAGGCGTTCGAGAATCTCGACACGCCATTCCAGGAATTCATCTGGGGCGACTATTTCCGCACCTTCATGAGCCGGCGACTGATCGAGTTCCAATTCGAGCTCGCAGCTGATCTGGCCACCAAACTCGCCCGCCTTGGCGAGGCGCAAGATTTGCCGGGGTTTCGGGGCTAACAGGGCCTGAGGCGAGTTAGGCGCATCAGGACAAGGTGGGCTCTTTTCTGCAGGTCTTTGATTCGGAAAGGTGAGCTACGGCTCGTCCAGAGCATGCAGCACGTCGCTCAATTTGTCGTCGCCGGACCGCCCTGGAGCGAATCCGGCCCCATAGGTCTGACGCAACGTGCAAATGAGCGCATTGCCGTGCTCCCTGTGTCTCGATGACTGTCCCCTGCGATGGAACAGCGGCCAAATTGATCCGGCGCTGATGGCGTCCGTTCAGATCATCATGTGGAGATCGGTGACTGGCAAGGCCTCACCGAAAAGCCTGACAACGCCGATCATTGACCTCGCCACATGATCCAGTAGCATCGTGCAACTCGAAGAAGCGTCAATGGATCTCAAAAAGAGCCGCGACGAGCCCGAAGGAGCAGGAAAAGCAATGAGCAACACCGGACCATCCGTGACGCCCGAGCGCATTCTGCAGTTCGTCTGGGCCTTCGCGCCGCCGCTCGCGATCGAGGCGGCGATTCACCACCGAGTTTTCGATGTCCTTGCAAAGCAGCCCATGTCTATCGCCGAGTTGGCGCAGGCGATCGGCGCCTCCACACGCGGCTTGTCGGCGATTGCTGATCTTTTGGTCGGGTTCGCCCTACTGACCCGCGACGACGAAGGGCGCTATGCTCTCACTCCCGAAAGCGACGCCTTTCTCGTTAGCCACAAGCCGAGCTTCACGGGCGGGATATTCCGTCATATGAGCAGTCAGTTGCTGCCGAACTGGTTACAACTCTCCGACATTGTCGGCAGCGGCAAGCCGGCGACGGCGGTCAACTCGATAGCGGAGGGCTCGCCGTTCTTTGCCCAATTTGTCGAGGACATACTTCCCCTGAGTTATCCGTCAGCGCATATGCTGGCGAATGAGCTAAACCTTGCCCAGGCGACTGGACCAATCTCCGTGCTCGATCTCGCCTCGGGCTCCGGCGTCTGGGGCATTGCCCTTGCTCAGGCGTCGCCTGGCGTTACCGTGCGTGCGGTCGACTGGCCAGATGTGCTGCCCCGACGCGACGAGTTGCGGAGCGGTTCGAGGTCGGCGAGCGATTTACCATGGTGGGAGGTGATCTGCTGCAAGTGGATTTCGGCGGCCCGCATCAAGTGGCGACGCTGGGCCATATCCTTCACAGCGAAGGAGTCGAACGCTCCCGCGCGCTCCTGCGACGGACCCACGCCGCGCTGGCGCCGGGCGGGACGATCGCGATCGCTGAATTCCTGGTGGACACGGATCGCCGAGGGCCGCTGAACGGGCTGATTTTCGCGGTGAACATGCTGGTCAACACCGAGCACGGAAACACTTATTCGTTCGACGAGATCGCCGGCTGGTTGACAGAGGCTGGTTTCACCAATCCGCGTCAGTTGCCCGGCCCAGGCCCTTCGCCGTTGATCCTCGCGACGCGCGGCTGACCTCGGCATTCGCGGCAAGACTCCCCTTCGGATCGGATTGATTCATGACCGCGCCGGTTGTCTTCGACATCGAGGCTGTTCCCGACTTCGAGATGGCGCGCCGCCTCCTCGCGCAACCTGACGGGACGGCTGACGGCGAGATTCGACGGATGTTGGGGGAGCGCTATTCCCGTGCTGGCGAGGATCCCGCGACGGCGTTCCTGAAGGCGCCGATCTATCGGATCATCTCCATCGCCGCCCTCTATGCCAAGCGAGACGATGGCGGCGGCCCTTGGACAGTGACCCAGATCGGCAGCCGTTCGGTCGGCGAAAAAAACCGAGGCGGAATTGCTGCTCGGCTTCGTCAAAAGCCTTCCGGTGGATAGCCGCGGCACAGGCCCGATCCTGGTGACCTTCGGCGGCAACGGCTTCGACCTACCGCTGCTGCGCTATCGCGCTTTCGCCCTCGGCGTTCCGGTGCCTGGACTCCATGGCGGTGGTCACCGCAACTACTGGCATCGCTTCGGCTCGGATCATATCGATCTCTGCGACGTGCTGTCCGGCTATGGCGGCTCCACCAAGCCCAGCTTGGCCGAGATGGCGGCGTTGGCGAATATTCCGGTGAAAATCGGCGGCATCGACGGCAGCCAGGTCGAGGCTTACGTCGAGGCTGGCCAGCTCGCCGAGGTGACGGATTACTGCCTGACCGACGTGCTCGCCACTTACAGCGTGTTTCTTCGTTATGAGATGGTGCGCGGCGATTTGAGGCCGGCCCATTTCGATGCTTCCATGGACAGCCTAAGGTCCATTGTTCAGAGGCATTTAGATCAGTGGCCCCTGTTGTCGGCGTTCGTGTAGCCGCCTGAGGTCGAGGCCGGCGAACATTTCGAGGGCCGCATGCACTCCGTTTAGCGCCCGCGCCATGGCTCGCAGGTCAGAACTGACGGTCTGTCGTGTCTCTGATGCGCAAGGGATTGCATGGACCGGGTGTGGGTTTAGCGGCTGCGAACGGGCCATGGCGAACCACAGACCCGGCCCAGGGGCTAAGCCATGGGGGTCGGATATTTTCTTTAATGCGCGTGGGGACGGTTTTTTGGCTCGACGGTTCTGGCGCCGGCGGCTTATAGGGCTTTCATTGATACTGGCGCTCCGCTTCAATGGCGTCGAGCATCTCCGTCTGCTGTTCGATGGTGTAGAGAAGAAAGTGGTCTAAAGCGGCGTCCAATGCGCAAAGGTGGCGCCTTGTCCCAAAAAACGCGCGTCGGCGTCGGTCACGTTCCAGACCGTCACCTCCTTGATGCGGAAGCGTCGACCGGTGGAGCTGATGCGCACGCCCGTGTAGCCGGTCACGAAACCCTTGCGCGCCGTTTCGGCCAAAACATGCTCGCGGGCTTCGCGCAGTTCGGCTTCGGCGGTGAGGCGCGAGGGCGTCACAAGCAAAGCCTCCGGGGTCAATTCCCAAAGCTCCAACGCCGCCGCATTGCCGTAGTTGAGGATCGGATCGGTTTCGGCGCCATGCGAAACGACGACGAAAGGCGCGGCGAACAGTCGCTCCGCTTCGTCTTCCGCCTTTCCGCCGCGCTCGATTAGCTCTATGCCGACGCGCGCGCGAAAAGAGTCGAGCAGCGCTTGAGTATGAGCCGTCCAGCAGGCCCGCAGCGGCTCGGGAAGCCGCGAAAACGATAGGCTGGGCGCGTCGTCTGAGAGCATCGGCGCGTCAACCTCGGCCGTCGGGGGCGAACGCCGGCCCGTCGATGTCGGCGACGCGGCGCTCGCCGAGCGCGGCGAGAAGCAAGATTGAGACGAGGGGCCCGAGGGCGAGCGCAACCATCGCCCAGACATAGGCGTCGGTTGCGGTCTTGATCCAGCCGACGAGATAGGGGCCGGCGAAGCCCGCGAGGTTGCCGATCGAATTGACCAGAGCGATCGTCAGCGCGGCGCGAGTTCCCGTCGCCTGCATGGTGACGCTAGCCCAAAAGGTCGGCAACGCCGCCAGCACGCCGGCGGCGGCGAGGGAGAGAGCCGCAATCGATATCGCGGGGGAGGGCGCGACGGCCGCCGCCAGAAGACCCATCGCAGCGGCCACCGCCGCAAGGATCGCGTGCCGAAGCGGATTGCCGAGCCGGTCCGAACGGCGGCTCCAAAAGAACATCGCGACGGCACCCCAGAAGAAAGGGATCGCGGTCGTAAAACCGGCCTGGATCGGCGTCAGGCCCCAATCGGCGACCATCTGCGGCAGCCACAAATTCAGCCCATAGAGCGCGAGCACCAGACCGAAATAGGCGACGCCGAGGCCCAAGGTTCGCGCATCGCAGAGCGCCGTCCAGATTACCTCGTCATCCTCGCCGCGGCGCGCGACGTCTTCCCTTTCGAGCGTCTCCAGAAGCTTTTGACGTTCCGCGGCGGAGAGCCAATGCGCCTGTTCGGGACGATCGGTGAGGAACGCCAACACCACAAGCCCCAGCAAAATCGCGGGCGCGCCTTCGAGCACGAAGAGCCATTGCCAGCCCTTGAGGCCGAAGACGCCGTCGGCATAGGTCAGCACGAATCCGGAAATCGGCGCGCCCACGACGTTCGAGATGGGAAGGACAAGAAGCAGCAGCGCCAGAATGCGCGCGCGCTGCGCGGCGGGAATCCAATAGGTGAAATAGAGCACCAGTCCCGGCGCGAAGCCCGCCTCGGCTGCGCCGAGCAGAAAGCGCACGAGGTAGAAGGTTCCTTCGTTGGCGATCAAGGCCATCGCCGCGGAGACGACGCCCCAGCTCACCATGATGCGCGAGATCCAGAACCGCGCGCCGACGCGATGCAGCACGTAATTGCTCGGCGCTTCGAGCAAAGCGTAGCCGATGAAGAAGACGCCGCTGCCCCAACCATAGACGAGCGGCGAGAATCCAAGGTCGTGGTTCATCGCCGTCGAGGCGAAGCCCAGATTCACCCGGTCGAGATAGGCGACGAAATAGCAGGCGACGAGCAGGGGAATCAGTCGATGGGCGATCTTGCTCGTCACCGCTTCAAGCGTCTTGTCCGGCGCGTCGTTCATCATCGTCACGCCGGCGCAAAGAGCATCAGGCGATGCCATTTATGCGGGACCAGGCCCAGGAGGACCCGCAGTCCCGCGTGCTGCGCCAGGGCACAAAGGCTCGAGGCGGGCTCTGGCCGATCGTTTTTCGTCAAATGATCGCGGATCGCGTCCTGCTCTTCGCTCTCGAGCCCAGTCATAGTCTCGCGTAGCCAGACGCAATAGTTGCGCATATAGGCTTCGTGGCTCTCACCCTCCTCGCGCGTCACGTCGACGAGGATCAGCAAGCCCTCGGTGTTCAGCCGCTTCGCCGCGAGCCGGAAGAAGTTCGCGTTGCCTTGCGTCGTGAGATGATGTTGCGCGAAGCTCGAATAGATCGCGTCCCGCGGCTCCGCGGCGGCCAGCGCGCTCATGAAGTCGGCTTCGACGAGCGTCACGGGGCAGTCGAGACGCGCGAGGTTCTGCGTCGCGAGCGCCAGCGCCGGCTGAGAAAGGTCGACGCCCTTGTAGCTCATAAGCGACAGCCCTTCGAGCAGGGGCGCCAGGGAGGCTGCGTCGCCGCAGCCGAGATCGAGCAAGGAAAAAGGCCGTCCGCCGAAACGCTGGTGCAAGGCGTCGGAGACGCCTTGACCGAGCTCGCGATGGAACATGTAATTGGCGGCGACGACCTTTGAATATGTGTCCCAGGCGCGGAAGAAGCCGATGGCGCCGCCGGGCTGATTCATGGGAGCGGGTGGGTGATCGTGGTCTGCGTCGTGCATTTCGTTGTTCCTGGCGGCCTTTGATGCGCGCAATTTAGGCGCCGTTTGCTGCGGGATGTCCGCAAGCGCAGCACCCCTTACCCGAGTTCGCCGGACGGGCTCCAGTTTAGTTGCAAGCGTCCTCGAATTTGGCGCCTTTGACAAGTTGTAGCGGTCTCGACCGGCGCAGGATGGCTGATGACCGGCCGAAGTCGACGTTTTGGCAAGGGAAATTGCCAATTTGCCTGTAATCAGGACGCGCGAACTCTCCATGCGGTGGACGCCAAGGGCGGCGACCGCTGCTCCGTGATCATCCGCGAGATGTCTGCGACGAGGTCTCGGGGCATGGCGACTTCCGCCATCTGGGAGACGACGTAGCGCGCGTAACTGACGACCTTTGCGCCGATCTTGATCAACTTCTCCTTGAGCGCCGTCGGCGTCCAGTCCTTGATCGGCTCCGGCGTAGCCAGCGTGCGCAGGAAGTTGCCGAGGTTGTAGCCGAGCGCATGAAGCTGAAGGCGCACGCCGCTGGCGGCGCGTCGTCGAGTTCTCGAGAGCCGAGCAAGCCGGCGTCGGAGGTCACAATCAAGCCGCGAAATTGCCGCCTCAGGCGGCGGTCGAAATCAAGCCGGAGAACGCCATTATTGTTTTTACCCGCACGGTTCGTTATCGCTGCCTCGTTCCAAGAAGCATAAGCTTCTGAAACTTATGCCATAAATGGCGAAATTGCACAGCAAATTCAAAGGTCATCCGGCGAATGCGGGGCAAGGACTCCGCCCATGGAAGCCATCGCAGAATACGAAAAGGAGATCGCAGCCCATTCGAGCCGGCGTCCAAGTTCAAGCTAAAAAGAGCGCTCCACCTGGGATGGTGGTCAGCATGCGGTCTTAGTTTTGGGGCAGGGGCGAGTCAGCGGTTTTGACGGATGTATGCGTGACGAAGCGGCACCAAGCAGCTTTCCAAGATTTAGCGGCCTTTGAGTTTTGCGCCTCACCGGGTTCGTGTGCCTTCTGATACCGCTCCCTAACGCAAAATCCGTTGGCTTCCTTCTCCTGTGCTCCTTCATGGTCTTTAGGCTATCCATAACGCCGGCGGTTAATTGGATCTGGGTTCCTTGCCATCTCGATAGAGAAACCCGCTTGCGCCTTGGGATGATCTCTCCACTGGTCGATCGCGTGGGGACTATTTTCCCTGACCGGCGCTTGATCGTTCGTAGCTTATACGGCTTTCATTGGCGCCGTGAGAATTGATTGGTTTCGATCTGTTTCTCTGCGCTGCTTAAATGCTTGTGCTTCATTCGCTGCTACATGTGCTCTAGGATTTATTTTAAGCTAGTCTGTGTGCGCTCCCTTGACGTTGCGCTAGATTGCGCGCTCTCAATTGCTTTAACGCTGCTGTGTGCGCTTCTCTGACGATCTTCGATGCCGGTGATGTTTGATTGGCGATTCGCGCCCGATTTTTGAGTTGAACTTAGTCAGTGACTAAGTTTGGTTCTTCCTCGCGCGCGTAATAACTACTAACTTATATAACCTAGAAAGAAAGAGAAGAAAGAATAGAGTCGCGGATCGGAAATGCGTTTGGAAACGGATGAGGATCTAGTCGCGGCATCGACGAAGTTTCGTTTTAGAGGAGAAAAATCCTAGCTCTCATTCCTAAATTTTCGTGACTTGTGACACTTCGATTTTTTCTGACAAATACGGCTTAAATGTGTTCGTGAGATATGGCGGCGTCGGAGAATTCCGAGCTAGAACAATAGATTCGGAGTTATTTAGGCTACTGTGGCTGCACGGTGAGTAGACAGTTTGTGACTTTTGGGGTCGAAATGTGTGACTATTCGGGTGAAATAGTCACAACGGGTGTCACAAGTTGGTGAGCACAGCCTGGTTGACGTTTTCTCTCGAATTAAAGTCAATCCGCCTTACGGCAATCATCTTCATTTGGTGATCGGACCAACCCACAATCGCGGCGCCTGTGGGATAATCAATCCCCGCCTTAACGCCGTTCGTTATGGTCTTCGTGCACCGTGGCGCTCTTGAAGAGCCGCTCCATTCGACACGATCGTCGGGCTTGAAGGTGACAGGTGTCACGCTTTATTCGATTATTGTCACGCGCTTCCTAATGGTCGAAATCTAACGCTTGGTTCCCGCGACATGCAACGGCGCAAGCGGTTGCCGTTCATTGCTGACCCAAGCATCGTCCCCCTTCAAAGCCAAAAACGGGGTTCTAACTGTTTTTTCAAGCCCTAGTTTGCGCGGCACGCTGTGTGTCACCGAAGCTTTCTGCGCTGCCTTCGTTTCCGTATTATTTGCGCGCGCTGCGCGGACGCCCCGATTGAAAGTTAGGGCCCCACACCAAAGAAAGGCTTCGAATTTGAAGGTGGGCCTAGGCCGACCTCTGGCGCACCTGTTTGTGTCGAGCCATATGGGGTAGCACGCACTAGGCTTAAGGTCGCGCTAGACCCATCCCAAGGCTGGCGTGAGGCATCTGGGGCCGGCAGCAACCACAAAAGGCTGTTTGGTTGAAAAAGCATCGAGGGAGGCTTCGGTGACGAAGATGCTGAAGATGCTTGTGAGAGATCAGCCATAGCCTGCAGGTCTGCTTCCCCGCTAACTCCGCGAGCCGGATGTTTCATTGAGACTGATCGGCACAGGGTTTGTCACCGTAACCGCATAAGAATTAAGAGATAGAAAGAAAGCTTATTAATATATTCTATACTTATAAGCTGCGGTGACGACTGCTGTGCCAGTCAATCCCTTATTCACACCGGATTTCGGTTAACAATTTTTGTGAAAGATGCGAAAAAGCATCCGGGTAGTCAGCGGCACGCCCTTTGTCACCGCTGCTTGGCGCATCCCTTGTCACCGCTGACGGCGCGTCGTTTAACCGTCAGTTGTATCTTCCGACATGATTCATGAACTTTCACGACGGAGCGTCGGCTATGCCGCTAAGTGAGTCCGAAAGAAGAGAGATTTTGGCTAGAGTGAAGGGGCTTAAGCGGCCGAAACGGAAGAGACCCGAGCCACTTAGTAGGCCGGAATTTTTTCGGAGGAGAAAGGAGCGCATCGCACGAGCAAAGGCGCTTGATGATGAGCTTTTGCTTATCGCACGAGAAACGCCCGGACACGAAGAGCTCACGGTCCTGGACGCTGAGACACGGGAACGAGCGCGCAAGCTGAAAAATCAGCGCGACCATCGAGCGAGGATGCGAACAGAGGGATTAGCGGCTTCAGCGCCGGAGCCTGCTATAGCGGTAATCAGCAAAAAACAGAAAGCCGAGGAAATCCTTCGCATCAAGGAATGGCTCGCGATCGGGGGGCCACAGCAACGTTCAATTAAGCGCCGCGCGGCAGATGTCGTGAAGAGTCGCTTCGTTCTTTTGGAGGCTCGTGGAAGCCTTGGACGCGAACCTTCGTTCGGCGAGTTTGCGGAACGCCTCAATGGCTCAGCCCTCGTTACAACAAAGATTTGGACGCGTTTTACGGCCCGCAAACGCCTCGAATTGCTTCACCGTCTCGAACTAACGGGTGGCCCTTGGCACGTCGAGCCATCACCGCAGCCGACGCGCATGAGCGACGACGAATGTCATGTCTATCTCGCCTCGCTGGGTGATCAAGAGTTTAGGGAATTTGCAATCGCGCTTGGCGATTAGCCGATAGAGCCTCGCGCGAATAATGCGCCTCTCTAAGCCGCAGGATTGAAAAAGACTCGGCCCCCCCCAGAGCCCTTGCCATCGGGACGGGGCGTCGCCGAAGGCAGTTCAACTCGTTTCGAACGCTGACATATGACGCCGGGCGTTCAGACGCCCTGCGCATTTATTTTCACTATTTTGTCGATTTCTTCGGTAAGCCTCTCAACCGTCGCTATAGACTCTTGGGTGAAAACGAGCGCCAAAATCTCCCCTCGATTGCTGACGAAAGAGCAAGCCGCGACCTACTGCGGCGTGAGCGCCGCGACGTTTTCCACTGTATGCCCGGTTACGCCTATCGCCTTGAATCAATCTAAGAAGCTGAGGCGTTACGACCTGCAGCTTTTAGATAAATGGATAGACGGACTCGCGCGGGCTGATACGTTGACAGATTCTGATTGGCTCGCGAAGATGGATGAGCGGGATGATGACGGCGGTAAGAATTCGCGGCATTAAGCGATACACGCACCCCAAAACCGGGCTCGTTTATTGCTATTATCGAAAAAGCGCCAAGCGCATTAACGCCGCCTTCGGCTCGCCTGAGTTTTTTGCCGAGCTTGCGGAGCTTGAGCGCGCGTCAAAGATCGCAGCTCCAATTCCCGGCTCTCTAGGGCTGGTCATAGTCGAATATATGCGTTCTCCAGACTGGTCGGCGCTGCGGCCAAAAACTCAGCTCTCATATAATAAGGCGTTCACGGTTCTAAAGCCGCTTTACGAGATGCCGCTCGCGCGTATGGACCGCAGTTTCGTTTTCGCCCTCCGAGACAAGAAATTGTTACCCAAACACGGTGTTTGGCTCGCGAATTATGCCGTCACAGTTCTCGGAATCGTCTTCCGATTCGCCCAAGATCGCGGATGGATTCACGCAAACCCCCTTGCCGAGCGCGTGAAAAAGATCAGACAGCCGAGAGACAACCGCGCTGGAAATCGCCCTTGGAGCGAGCAAGAGTGCCATATCGTTCTGGAACGCGCGCCGCCGCATATCCGATTGCCGCTGGCTCTCGCCGCGTGCGCTGGGCTGCGGAAGAGTGATTTTCTCACGATCACCATGGCGTCGGTCCGAAACGGCACGATCACCGTCCGCACTAGTAAGCGCGGCGTTCCGATCGCAGTTCCGATTCATCAAATCTTGGCAGATGCGATAGCCCAGCGCCCGAAAAGCGAATCGGGGATTCTCTGCGTTAGCTCGCGCGGTGAGCCGTGGACCGAAATGGGTTTTGCGGCGAGTTGGGGAAAGCTCAGGCGGACGCTAGAAGCCGAGGGCGTCATTGCTCCAGGCCTTACGAGTCACGGCCTCCGCCACACACTTGGCACGCGCTTGAGAGAAGCTGGCGCTGATGATCGCACGATTGCGGACATCTTAGGCCAGCGGTCAACTTCTATGGCGCGCCACTACAGCGAAAATGCAGCGCTCCCGGATCACGCGAGAGACCTCGTTTCGAATCTTAATCTCACCGGAATGCGGAGCATCGGTGTTCGCAAAGTGTCTACACCAGTCTGAAAATCTGTCTACGCACTTGCGGCGATTGCTGTAACTCTTTGAAATCCTTGGCTCCCCGAGTAGGACTCGAACCTACGACCTAGCGATTAACAGTCGCGTGCTCTACCAGCTGAGCTATCGGGGAAAATCTAAGGTGGGGGCATATAGCAAGGGTCGGAGGCGTTTGCCAACCCCCCCATCGAAGATTGAATCCAATTGAGATCGGAGAGGGCCGCTACTCGGCGCGCCAGGCGGGGTTCGCGAAGGTTTTCGCGGCCCGCGACGAGAGATCGCGCCGTCTCAACCGTTGAGCCGCGCGGCGATCTTGGGCCGCAGGAGGGTGCGCAGGCCCGCGATGTCCAGGGCCGCCACCGCCGCGAGGTAGACGGCTCCCCCCACTAGAATTTGGGCGGTCATCGCGGCCGCGCCCGGCGGCATGCCGCGCAGCGGCAGAACGGCGCAGAGCATCGCCGCGCAGCCGGCCAGCGCGCCGAAAATATCGCGTGGTCTCGGCCACATCGGCTCCAGCCAGGACAGCATCGCCGTGACGGCCGCCATTCCCGCGAGGCTCGAAATCGATTGCGCCAGGGCGTAATTCGAGGCGTCCCTGGTCGTCGCCAACAGCCCGATGGCGAGCAGATTGGCGATCACCGCCACCAGAGCGGCGATAACCAGCGGCGCCAGCCGGTGCGCGATCTGAAAGGCGGGGTTGATCGCATAGTTGATCAGCGCGAAGGCGGCTAGGGCAGGGGCCATCAGCGCGAAATAATGCGCGTAGGGGCCGCGAAAGCTCTCTGGGACGAACAAATGTTCGAAGCTCGGCAGGATAAGCCAGCAGCCGAGCACCGCCGGCGCGACGATGGCGAAAACGACGCCCATGTTGGTCGAAACCTGGGCTCGCGCGCTCTCCGGGCCCGCCGTCTTTTCGTGAAGCACGGCGAGCTGGAACAGAATCACGTCTAGCGCCGAACCAATCGCGCCGACAATGCGGACGCCGATCTCATAGGCGAGCGAATATTGTCCGGCTTCGGCGAAGCCGAGCGACTGCGAGACCAGAACACGATTAAGCAGCGGAACGGACTGATAGAGAATGTTGGCGCTAATGATCGGCATGCCGTAAGCCAAAAATCGCATTCCCAACGCACGCTCGGCGCGCCCATCGCGCGCCGCGTCGTCGATGAGCCCGCCGCGTCCGGCGAACAGCGCGCCCAGGACGCTGACCATCATGCCGACGATCGCGACCCGCGCCGAGCCGAACCAGAAAGCGCCGCCGACCGTGAGCGTGAAGGCGAGCGCGTTCTTGGCGACGACGAGCAAACCGTAGGACTTGTCGAGAAAGCGCGCGCGCAGCAAGGCGCAGGCGAAATCGAACAGTCCGTTGGAGATGGAAACGCCGATGGCGAGCCCGGCCAAATCAGGCGACAGCGGCAGATCTAGGCCGGATGCGTAGACGCCAAAGGCCGCCAGACTCGCCGCGAAGGCGATCCAACCGAAGGCGGCGTCAAGCGTCGCGCGCACGTTCGGGCGCTGGAGCCGGTCGCGCTCGGAGTAAAATCTCGTCGCCGCGAATCGCAGCCAGTCGAACAACAGCAGTTGAATGACCACGGAGGCCGACAACGCCAAAACAAAGCGGCCATATTCGGCGGGGCCCAGAAATTTCGCGACCAGCAGGCTGACCACGAAATTCAGCAGGCTGTTCACTGTAAAGACAAGCATCATCCACATGCCGAATAGGACTCCCGCGAATACGCTATTGCTGGAACCTCAGGCCGACGAGAAAGACGTTGGCGGTGTAATCGTCTCCCGCTTCGTTGCTGCCGAGCCGCTCATGGGAATAGCTGGCGTGGAACGCGATTGAACGCGTGATTTTGTAATCGAGCCTCACGCCGGCGGTGTAGCCGTTTTCCACCAGTGAAACGCCCTGATACTGGTTGTTGAAATAGGTTCCGAGCGCCGTCACCGTCAGATTGCGGAGCAGATCGTGCGCCAACTCCGCGGCGATCGTGCGCGAAATCGCGCCGGAAGCGCCGGTCAGAGTCGTCTCGTTGAGCGTCGTCGCGCCGCGCAGCGTCAGCGTCGTCAGCGGCGTGGGCGTATAGATCAGCGCGGCGTCGACGGTCGGCCCGCGCAATTGCGGCAGGCGAACGTCCTGGTAGTCGCGCTCGGCATAGCCGCCCGAGGCCTGGCCATGCAGGAGATCGCTGATCTTCACCTCCGCGCCCCCGCGCAACGCCAATCCCTCGCTGTCTCGATAGTAGCCATAGGGATCGACTGGCGAGTCGTGCACGCGCGTGTCGTAAGTTCCCTCGACGAAGGGCTTTAGGCTTGGCGAGATCTCGTAGGCGACCCGGCCGATGACTCCGTAGTCGTTGAAATCCGTGCTCGCGAGATTGAGCGTCGAGCCGTCGGAATAATAGGCGTCCTGGTACATCGTGCGGTCGAAGGCGCCGCGCAGCGATACTTCCAGCCGGTTGAATTTCTCGGTGACGCCGGCGGCGGTTCCGGAGGAGACTATGACGGGACGGTTGGTCACGGTGACGCCCGCCGATCCCGACGAAATCGCCGGCGCGCCCGGGCGCTGCGTATCGAGACTGAAATGGCCGAGCACGTCGATGGCGGTGTCGCGCGTCACGTCGTAGCGGCCGACGAAACTTCCGGCGCCGTCCGGGCGGCTGGCCTGTTCGTAGTCGAGGTAGTCGACATAGCCGAGGCGCAGATCGGCCTGGAGATTGTCCCGCTCCCAGTCGGAGCGAAGCTTGAATCCGCCGTCGGCGCGAAGCAGCTTCGAACCGGTTGGAGCGGGGACGTTGCTCGAGGAAAGACGATCCGGATTGCTGTCGTAGCCGGTCGAAGTTTCGACGAACGGCGTCAAACGAAGCGAGCCGACGCCGATGCCGACCGGATCGTATGGATTGAGTTCGACGACGGGCTTTGGCTTCGCCTTGATCGTGGGCGTCACGGCGACGGTGGGGCCTGCCTCCGGCGCTGGCGCGTCGGGTCGCGGATGCAGGCGCAAGGCGCGGCGCGCCGCGGCCGAGGTTTTATAGGGTTCAAGCGGGGGCAGGGAATTTTTGGACGGATGCGGCGCGCCGGCGTGAACGCGATGGGGAGGATAGGGTTTCGGCAGCCTCGTCCTCGGACGCGGGGCGCCGTAATTCGCCGCGCCTGGCGCCGCATCGTCCGCGTTCGCGCCGGTCGTGGAGGCGTCGCCCTCGGGCCGGAAGCCGCGAAGCGAATCGCCGCGCATCGGGTCGGCGGTCATGTTCCGGTTTCCGAGCGGCGAGACATCGCGCGCGTCGCCGGGCGATGGCTCGATCGCCGGCGCGAGGGGAAGCTCCTGGCTTCGCGCCTGTTGCGCCGGCGCCAGCAACAGGGCGGCCGCGAGCGACGCGGCGACGCTGTGCTTTGTTGTTCTGGGCGGCACGTCATCCCTCGCGCGGACGCTCAAGCCGCGCCGTCGGGCGTGGCTCCGCGAACAAGCGTTAGGGACTTATGGTTAACGAGCGCTTACCGGGGCGCTCACTCCATGCCGAGCGCCGAGAGGTAGAGGCCGAGAATCTCCTCCTCTTCCTCCCGCTTGCCCTTTTCCTGGCGGCGCAGCGAGACGATCTTGCGCATGATCTTGGGATCGAAACCCGTCCCCTTGGCCTCGCCATAGACATCCTTGATGTCGTCGGCGATGGCGCGCTTTTCCTCTTCGAGCTTTTCGATTCGCTCGATAAAGGCCTTGAGGTGGCCGCCGTCGACCGCATTGCTGTTCATGGGCGCGTTTTCCGGGAGTTTGGCGTTTGGACCGCATTATGGAGCGCGGCGCGGGGCGGGCGTGATTCGCCGCGACGGCGCTCCACGGCTCCACGCCTTATCGAGGCATGCTACGGGCGCGCGGGCGCCGTCAAGTCGACAAACGCCGCAATTCCCACTTTTCACGGACTCGCCCGGCGGCTTGATTTCGACGTCTGTCACTGTCGTCATTATGTCTGAATCGTTTCCAGTCCGGCGTTCGCATGGTTCCGCGCCCGCCGTGTTCTTGACGAAAAATAAGCGCCCATGCAACATTCCAGCCCATGAGGACGCTCTCTCGATCTCAAATGGGCAGGCAGGCGGTCGCCGCGCTTTACGTGCTGGCGACGCTGTTATTCGGCCTCGCGTCCTCGACCCACGGCGTGTCGATCCATGACTCGTCGCCAAATGACTCGCGGCGTCAATCCGAGACGGGCGTAACGGCGACGTCCACGCCCGCGATCGACTGCCATGGCGCGACGGAGCGCGGCGGCGGGTCCGCGGGGACACACGCGTCCTGTTGCGACGCCTGCGCGTTGTCAGCCGCGCCGGGGCTCGGCGCGCGTTCCATTTCCCATTTCATTCACCAGCTCGAAGTTTCGACGCGTTTTGCGTTCGAGACGCTGCTCGGCCGCGAACTCGACGGCGGACCCGCCGATCTACGTTCGCGCGCGCCCCCCGCGCTCGCATAAAAGTCGAGAAGCTTCGGGGCAGGCGCAGCGCCGTCCGCGCTCTCCATGCCACAAACCGCCTTCCGTCGTCCGGGCGCTTCGCGCGTCCGTTGTTTCGGCGCGAGAGGGCGCAAGCGACATAGCGACCACGCTCCGGACCGGCGGAATCATATTCCGAGCGCGCGGGTCGCCCCTATTCGAGAGGGAACGACAATGGCTTTCATAGACTCAATATTTCGGCGCGTTTTCGCATCCCGGCGACGCATCTCCAGGCGACCAGGTCGATTCGCAGGCGTCAGCTCCGCGAAAAATCTCCGCGCCCGCCAAAAGGAAAAAGCACAGCGGCGGCGGATTCTACTACTGGAATTTTTTCATACACAAATGGGCCGGGCTCATCGGCGCGGCCTGGCTGGCGGCGCTGGGTCTCACGGGCTTCTTCCTCGACCACGACTCGTGGCGCTGGCTGATGCAAAATAAATCGCCGGCTTTTTTGACGCCGGCGGCGCTGGACGCGAATTCGGCGCACGGCGTCGCGCGCTATCTACAGATTGATCCGAGCGATCGCTCCATTCAGGTGGCGGGCGGTCCGCGCGGATTGTGGCTGTCTCGCGACGGCGGGACGACATGGATGGCGACGCGCTTTCTGGACGGCGATCATCCGCAAATTCTCGCCATTGAGCCCGATCCGGCCGTCGGTTGGAATTTGCTCTGGTTCGCGTCCGATAACGGCGTCTACGTCTCCGACGACAAGGGCGCGACCGCGCGACAGACGACCTTGAAGGGCGAGTATGTCACCTCGCTCGCCGCGGGATCGGCTCCGGACGAACTGCTCGCCGTCATCGACAAGTCAAAAATCGTGCGGTTCAAGACGGAAGACCCCGCCAGGATCGACACGATCGAACTCGGACCGCTTGGACCCGAATCACGCGTGACCGACGTCCAGCTCAACCGCTTCGTTCGCGAACTGCATTTCGGCAAAGGCGTCGCGGGTTCCCTGACCTCCTTGGTCATGAACGACATCGGTGGTCTCGGCATGTTCATTCTGTCGCTGACCGGGCTGCTTTATTGGGGGTTGCCGAAATGGTGGAGGCGCCGCGCCAAGTCCGTCGGCGCCGCGCCCAAGCCGACCAAGGCGGCGCGCCGCTCGACCATTATCTGGCTGTTCCGCGCCCATAGCGCCACGCTCGGCGTCGCCTCGGTGCTGATGCTGATCTATCTCCCGGTCACCGGCATCTTCATCGGCCATGGCCGCGAGCTAGGCGACTGGATGAGGGCGACACGAATACCGCAAGCCTATCTGACGCCGGCCTTCGACGGTTCGTCCTGGGCCGGCTGGATCGACGCCATCTTCGCCTATCCCGGCATGCCCGGCGCCTTCACCATCGGCAATCGTATCGGCATGTTCACCACCGTGGACAATGGGCGGATCTGGGCGCGCGAAGAGGATGCGACGGGCAAGCCGGTCGGCGCGGCGACGCGCCTGCGCCGAATAGGCGACAAAGTGCTCGTTTCCGGCGGCATGGCCGGGCCCTCGCTCATTCGCGGCGCGGATCAGGTCGACCATGAGGTCGTGGTTTCCGACAAGGATCGTGGGCGCGGCGAGGCGCGCCAAGGCGGCGGACGTGGACGAATTCGCGAAGCCGGAGCGGAGCGCGCGGGCGGCATGGCCGGGATGGACCATTCCGGCATGGATCACGCCCATCATGGCGTGAACGACGGCGCGCGGCAGGACTCTGGCCAGCGCGACGGCGCCGGCATCAGCGCCGGAATGGCGCGCAGGACCGAAACCGCCGGAATGGGCGGCATGGAAGGCATGTTCATGCCCTCCGACGTGACCCGGCTGGGCGACAATTTCGTCTGGAAGAGCTCGTCCAAAATGTATGTGACCGACGCCGATGGCAAGGAGATCGAGACCTTCGACGTGAAGCAGCCGTCCGATCCCGGCACGCCTTGGTTCTCCTGGTTGCTGCGCGTGCATATGGGCACGATATTCTGGTCCGAGTGGAAGTGGGTGAACGACGTTTTCGCCGTCCTTGCCGTGTTCCTCTCGGTCACCGGCCTCATTCGCTGGTGGCGCCAGAAGTGGATGTAGACGCCCCTTCGCGTGCGTCGTTTTCACCGGCTTGACCGGCCATCGGAGCCACGGGGTCGCCGCGCGGTCGGCGGCCTCTTGTTCGCCGCCCCGCCGCGCCTTGAAATAGGCGCCCCGATCGACGACATTGGCCCTATTCGGCGGGCGAGGAAGCGATCATGAGTTACAGCGGCGGTCAGGACGGCGTTCCACCACGGCCGGCGGAAGAGTTCGCCGCCGCGCCGCCGCGCATCCCGCGGGCGGCGCTGGACGGCGTCCGCACGCGCCGGATCATCGCCGTATGCCTCGATTTCATACTTGTATCGACGCTTTCGGCGTTGATATTTTTTGGGCTGTTGTTCCTGAGTTTTGGCATGACGGCGATATTGCTGCCGCCGATTTTTCCGCTCGTGGCGTTTTTCTATAATGGCCTTACCGTTTCGGGCTGGCGAATGGCGACTCCCGGAATGAGGTTGATGGACCTCGAAATGCGCACAATGGCGGGCGAACGCACGCCGTTCATAAACGCCGCCGTTCACGCGGTGCTGTTTTATGTCACCACCTTGCTGCCGCCGTTACTGCTGTTATCTTTCATCACCAGCGACAAACGCTGCTTACATGATATTCTCGCCGACGTGATCGTGCTGCGGCGTTCGGCGCCGCCAGCGTGGCCCGCTGCGGCCGGCGCAAATTAAGAGGAATCAAGCCGCGTGACGAAACAATCTCGCGACGCGCCGCAATTTTATCTCACTGCGCCCGCGCCTTGTCCCTATCTTCCCGATCGCGAGGAACGCAAGGTCTTCACGCATTTGATCGGGCGCCGCGCGGTCGCGCTGAACGACACTCTGACGCAATCGGGGTTTCGACGCTCGCAGACGATCGCCTACCGCCCCGCGTGCGAAAGCTGTCGGCGATGCGTGTCGGTGCGCGTCAAGGTGTGCGATTTCGCTCTTTCGCGGACGTTGCGGCGCGTGCAAAAGCGCAATGCCGACATCGAAGTCGCGGCCTGCCCGCCGCGCGCGACGCCGGAACAATATCAGTTGTTTCGCTCCTACGTCTGCGCGCGCCATCGCGACGGCGGCATGGCCGATATGGGCTTTTCCGATTATCAAATGATGATCGAGGACAGCCATGTCGAGACGCGGCTGTTGGAGTATCGCGTGCGCGACACGGGCAGGTTGGTGGCTTGTTGTCTGTCCGATTATCTCGCGGACGGTCTTTCCATGGTCTATTCGTTCTTCGATCCGAGGCTTGAATCGCGCTCGCTCGGCGCTTTCATGATTTTGGACCATCTGGCGCGGACGATAGACCTTGGACTGGAGCATCTATATCTTGGTTATTGGGTCGAGGGTTCGCCCAAAATGGATTACAAGGCGCGCTTTTTGCCTCAGGAGCGGCTCGGCATGGACGGTTGGCGCAGGATAGGGTGAGCGCACCTCGAACCCGCGATATTCCGAATTTGCGCTTGATCCTTGTGACGGCCATGCTACGCCCCATGACCGGCAAGGTTGAAGGAATGGATCGGATATCGAAAAACGGCCCCTGGCGCTTTTCCGTCGCGCCGATGATGGATTGGACGGATCGGCATTGTCGCTATCTGCACCGGCTCATGACTCGGCGCGCGCGGCTTTACACGGAAATGCTGACGACCGGCGCTGTCATTCACGGCGACCGCGCGCGGCTGATGGGCTTCGACGCCTTCGAGCAGCCGCTGGCCTTTCAGCTTGGCGGCTCGGAGCCGCGCGATCTCGCCGCCAGCGCGCGGATCGCTGAAACATTCGGCTACGACGAAATCAATCTTAATGTCGGTTGTCCTTCGGACCGCGTGCAAAACGGAGCCTTTGGCGCCTGCTTGATGTTGCGCCCGACGCTGGTCGCTGATTGCGCGCGCGCGATGAAGGACGCCGTGAGCGTGCCGGTGACGGTCAAATGCCGCATCGGCGTCGACGATCAGGAGCCGCGCGCGGCGCTGTTCGACATCGCCGAGAAGGCTTTGGACGCGGGCGCCGACGCTTTGATCGTCCATGCCCGCAAGGCTTGGCTCAAGGGGCTATCGCCAAAGGAAAACCGCGACGTGCCGCCGCTCGACTATGCGCTGGTGCATGAGCTGAAGCGCGCCTTTCCGGACGCGCCCATCGCGATCAACGGAGGCCTCGCAACCATTGAGGCGATGCGCGAGCAGCTTGGCTTTGTCGATGGCGTGATGGTTGGCCGGGCCGCCTATCACGACCCGGCGCTGCTGCTGCGCGTTGACTCGGAACTATTTGGCGAGGCGGCGCCGCTCGAGGATTGCTTCGAGGTGGTGGAGGCGTTTCTTCCTTATATCGAGGCGCGTCTGGCGCAAGGCGAGCGGCTGTCGTCAATGACCCGGCATATGCTCGGGCTGTTCGCGGGAATGCCGGGCGCGCGCGGTTACCGCCGGCGCCTGGCGGCGGAGGCCGTGCGCCCCGGCGCGGGCGTCGATGTTCTGATGGCGGCGGTGGATGAGGTGCGTGGGGCGATGGCGCGGATGGAGGCGGCGGCGGCGGAATAGAGGGGTCATCTCGCGCTAAGCGCCAACAGCACGGCGATCTCCGCCGCCTGTTGCGTCGCGCCTAGCACGTCACCGGTATAGCCGCCGATCTGGCGCTCGGCGAGCCGCGTGACGACGAAAGCGGCGAGCGCTGCGGCGATACCGGCGCAAAGCACTTGGCTCACGGAAAGTCCCGCGAATAGAAGAGGCACCGAAGCCGCGCCAGCGAGGATTAGCGCGAGGCGCGTCGCGTCGCCGGCAGGGCGCGGCATGGCGGCTCCGGCGCCGTCGCGGCGCGCGGGCACGGAGAGCAGCAGCGGCAAAAGCCCGGCCGTACGCGAGACCGCCCCGGCGCAAATCAACGCTGATATCGCGAGGCCGAGGCCGCGCTCGGTCAGGGCGGCGAGCGACGCGACGCGTAGCATCAGCGCCAGGGCGAGGGCGATGGCGCCATAGGAGCCGAGCCGGCTGTCGCGCATGATCTCCAATTTTTTCTCGCGCGTCGCGCCGCCGCCAAAGCCGTCGGCGACATCGGCGAGCCCGTCCTCGTGCAGCGCGCCGGTGACGGCGACCAGCGCGGCGACGGCGCAGATCGCCGCCGGCAGAATCGGAAGCCCAACAGCGCGCGCGCAAAACAGCGCCGCGCCACCGGCCCCGCCGATTATCGCCCCGGCGACCGGCAAAGCGCGCAAGGCCTTGCCAAAGTCCGCCATCACCGCGCCGTTTGGCGCCGCCGGCAGGTTCAGCCGCGAATAGAATCGCAGGCAGGCCGTGAGGTCTTCGACGAATGGGTGGGACAGCGGGTCGTTCATGGCGGCGGCTTCCGTGGGCGGCTTGGTTGGGCCGGGCGGTTTGCCGGCCGGAGCGTCGCCGAGTTTTTGGCCCCCGTGACTTTTGCGTCGCAAGATGGCAATACAGCGGCGCGATAGTCCCAATCCAGCGGTTCTGACTCAGAACGGGAGAGCTTATGTCGATCATTGATTCCGTTCGCAAGTCGCTGGTTCCGATTCATCCCGAAGGCTATATTTTCATCGCGGGCTTCGCGATTGTCGCGTTCCTCGCGCATTGGATTTCGGGAACGCTCGGCTGGATCGGATTTATCGCCACCGCCTGGTGCGTCTATTTCTTTCGCGATCCGCCGCGCGTCACGCCGCTACGCGAAGGCCTCGTGGTCTCGCCGGCCGATGGCGTGGTCTGTTCCATCGGCTTTTTTCTGCCGCCGGCGGAACTTGGCCTTGGAGCCGAGCCGATGCAGCGCGTCTCGGTGTTCATGAGCGTCTTCGACTGCCATGTGAACCGCGCGCCGATCACCGGACGCATCTCGCGGATCGCCTATAGACCGGGCCTGTTCGTCAACGCCGACCTCGACAAGGCCAGCGAGGACAATGAACGCAACGGCCTCGTCATCGAGGCGCCGCAAGGGCGCTTCGGCGTCGTGCAGATCGCCGGTCTTGTCGCGCGTCGCATTGTTTCCTTCGTCCAGGAGGGTGAAAGCATCGGCGTCGGCGACCGTTTCGGGCTTATCCGCTTCGGCTCGCGCGTGGATGTTTATATGCCCACTTATGCACGGCCCACCGTGGCGATCGGCTCGCGCGCGATCGCCGGCGAAACCGTGCTCGCCGATCTCACGGCTCATACGCCAGCGCTGTCCTTCAAGTCCGGCTGACGGACGGCTTAACCTCAGAGTCCCGCATGAAGAGTCCCGCATGAACGACGAAAAATCCTTCGAGGGGTCCGACGCGACTTTGAGTCCGCTGGAGCGTCGGCGCTTACGCTTCCGCAGAATTCCGATCCGCGTGGTGCTGCCCAATCTCGTCACGCTGCTCGCCCTGTCGATGGGCCTCACGGCCATTCGCTATGCGGTCGAGGGCAAATTCGAAACCGCGGTGCTCGCCGTGATGGCGGCGGCGGTGCTGGACGGCCTCGACGGGCGGCTGGCGCGGGCGCTGAAGGGCACGTCGCGCTTTGGCGCCGAGCTCGATTCGCTCGCCGATTTCGTCGATTTCGGAGTCGCGCCGGCCCTGCTGCTGTATTTCTGGTCGCTGCACGAAATCAAGAATTTCGGCTGGTTCGCCGCGCTGGCCTTCGCCATCGCCTGCGCGCTGCGGCTGGCGCGCTTCAACGTGATGTCGGAAGATCCCGCGCGCCCGGCCTGGCACAGCGACTTTTTTGTCGGCATGCCGTCGCCAGCGGGCGCGGTGACGGTGCTGCTGCCGCTCTATCTGCACCTATCGGTGCTGGAATTGCCGGCGTCTCGCGCCTTCGCGCCGTTCTACATTCTCTATGTGCTGATGATCGCCTTTCTGATGGCGAGCCGCATTCCGCATTTTTCGGGCAAGCGTGTCGGCCGCGTGCCGCGCGACCTCATCATTCCGCTGCTGTTTGGCGGAGGCGTGCTTCTTCTCCTGCTCGCGATCTATCCGATGGAGATATTGATCGCTCTCAGTCTCGCCTATTTGGCGCTGATTCCCTTTGGCCTGCGCCGCTATAACGCCTTGGCGCGGCAGGAGGAAGCCAAGGTCGCCCCGCCCGCGTGAATTCGCCACAGTTGCAAGGCGCGGCGGGTGCCGACATAGTGGACCGAGAACAACAAAAACAGGGGGACCCGGCGCGTCGGCGAATAAGCCCGCGCCGAGGACGCGCAAAAGATGCGGATCAGAATTTTGGGCTCCGGGGCCGGCGGCGGCTTCCCGCAATGGAACTGCAATTGCGCCAACTGCCGCGCCGTGCGCGCTGGCGAGCCCGGCTTTAGCGCGCGCACGCAATCCTCGCTGGCGGTGAGCGCCAATGGTCGCGACTGGGTTTTGTTCAACGCCTCGCCCGATCTGCGCCAGCAAATCGCCGCGAGCCCGGCGCTCGCGCCGAGCGAACAGGATGGCGTGCGGGCCAGTCCGATCAAGGCGGTCGTGGTCACCAACGGCGACGTCGACCATGTGGCCGGGCTGCTAAATCTGCGCGAGGCGCAGCCCTTTACGGTCCATGGCGCGCGCCGCGTGCTCGATGTCTTGGCCGCCAATAAAATCTTCAACGTCCTCGCCCCAGCCTACGTCGCGCGCGAGGAATTACTGCTCGGGGCTTCGTTGGCGATTCACGGCGCCGGCGTCGATCTCGGCCTTAGCGTCGAGGCTTTTCCCGTCGCCGGCAAAATTGCCCTTTGGTTGGAAGACGCATTCGCGGCCAATTACGGCAGCGCCGAGGGCGACACGCTCGGCCTCAAGATCACCGAGACGGCCAGCGCTAAATCTTTCTTTTACATCCCCGGCTGCGCCGGCCTCGACGCGGGGCTGGCCGCGCGGCTCGCGGGCGCCGAACTGGTGATGTTCGACGGCACGCTCTGGCATGAAAACGAGATGATCGAGCAGGGCCTGCTCGGCAAGACCGGGACGCGCATGGGCCATATCAATATGAGCGGCGCGGACGGTTCGATCGAAGCCTTTTCGAAGCTCGATGTCGCGCGCAAAATTTTCGTGCACATCAACAATTCGAATCCGGTGTTGAACGCTTTCTCGCCAGAGCGCGCGGAAGCGGAGGCTGCGGGCTGGGAAATCGGCGAAGACGGGATGGAGATAGCGCTATGAACGACGTTTTGGAATCGCACGCCTATCTCGACGCGCCGAGGCTGGCGCCAGAGGCGTTCGAAGCCGCGATCCGCGCGATCGGCGCCGAGCAGTACCACGACAAGCATCCGTTCCATAAACTGCTGCACGGCGGCAAGCTCAACAAGGAGCAAGTGCGCGCCTGGGCGCTCAACCGCTATTGCTATCAAGAGGCGGTGCCGCGCAAGGACGCCGCCTTCATGAGCCGCGCGCATGACCGCGAATTGCGCCGCGAGTGGATTCACCGCGTCCACGATCACGACGGGCTGGGCGATGAAGCGGGCGGCATAGAGCGTTGGCTGGTGCTGACCGACGGTCTGGGGCTGCCGCGCGATTACGTGATTTCGCGGCGCGGGGCGCTGCCGGCGACCAAATTCGCGGTCGAGGCCTATGTTCGCTATGTCGTGGAACAGCCGCTGGTCGTCGCCGTGGCGTCGTCGCTGACCGAATTGTTCGCGCCGGGGATCCATAGGGAGCGCATCGCCGGAATGCTGGAAAATTACGACTTCATCGACGATAGCGTGATGGCTTATTTCAAGCGCCGCCTCAGCCAGGCGCCGCGCGACGCCGACTTCGCGCTGGAGCATATAAAGAAAAACGCGCTGACCCGCGCCGAGCAGGAAGCCTGTATCGAAGCCGTGCGATTTAAGTGCGGCGTCTTGTGGGCGCAGCTCGACGCATTACATCACGCCTATGTGACGCCCGGCGTAATCCCGCCCGGCGCCTATCGGCCGGGACAAGCGATTACGTGAGCATGACGACGCAAGGCAGGGCGCGGTTCATCATCGACGCACATTCGAAACCCGCGTTCACGCGTTTTTCGCGGCTGCACGAAGACCGCGCGCGCGAGCGCTTCGTCATTCTGGCGCCTGAGCGCGCATATGAAATCGACGCGATTTCGCTCGCCGTTCTGCGCCTGATCGACGGTGATACGACCGTCACCGCCATCGCCGCGCGCCTCGCGGCGCAATTTAGCGCGCCGCTGGACGTTGTGACGCGCGACGTGACGACGCTGCTGCAAGGGCTCGCCGACAAGTGCCTGCTGCGCGACGGTCCGGACGCTTTCGCGCCGCCGCCCTTGTCCTCGAGGGCCCGCGCCTATGGGTCCTTCGCCGGAGGCCCGGCGGGGTTGCTCGCGGAGCTGACCCATCGCTGTCCGCTGCAATGCCCCTATTGCTCCAATCCGCTCGAGCTTGAGCGCGCCAATGTCGAACTTTCCGCCGCCGAATGGGGCGAGACTTTTCGAAGCGCGGCGGCGATAGGTGCCTTGCAGCTGCATCTTTCCGGCGGCGAGCCGACGTTGCGCCGCGATCTCGAAGAAATTTTGCAACACGCCGTCGACGCCGGGCTCTACACCAATCTCGTCACTTCCGCCGTGATGCTGACGCGCGAGCGGCTGGAGACGCTCGCGGAAATTGGTCTCGACCATGTGCAGGTGTCGATTCAGGATGTCGACCCCGCCACCGCCGACCGCGTTTCGGCCTACGAAGGCGGCGTCGCCAAGAAGCGCGACGTGGCGTCGTGGACGCGGGAGCTGGGGCTCGGCCTCACCATCAATGCGCCGATCCACCGCCAGAACATCGACCATCTGCCTGAAATCATCGACTTCGCGGTCGAAGTCGGGGCGCAGCGGTTGGAGGTCGCGCATATCCAATATTACGCCTGGGCCGAGAAGAACCGCGCCGCGCTGATTCCGACACGGGAGAAATTTCTCGAAAGCGCTTCCGTCGTCGACGCGGCGAAGGCGCGGCTGAAAGGGGTGCTGAATTTCGACTTCGTGATCCACGATCATTACGCCACGCGGCCCAAGACCTGCACCGGCGGCTGGGGACGCTCGATCATCGCCGTCACGCCGTCCGGCAAGGCGTTGCCCTGTCATGCCGCTCAGACTTTACCGGGGCTCGCGTTCGACAATGTGCGCGACCGCGATCTCGGCGACATCTGGCGCAATGGTTCCGCCTTCAACGCTTTTCGCGGCACGGACTGGATGAAGGAGCCCTGTCGCTCCTGCGATCGGCGCGAGATCGACCTTGGCGGCTGCCGTTGTCAGGCCATGGCCGTGACCGGCGACCCCGCCGCGACCGATCCCGCTTGCCATTTGTCGCCGGAGCATGCTCGCTTCGCCGGACTGGCCGAGGTCGAGGCGCACGCGCCGCCGCCAACCTTCATCTATCGGCGCATCGGCGGCGCCGTAACACGGGAATCCACGCCGGAGAGCCCATAACAGTCGCTCGGAGCGCGCTGTTCGACGAAATTGGTCGCGCGGGGCGCTGGCGATAGGCTGCCAAGCGCGAATGTGGTTACCAAATATCTACACCATATGTTTACAAAGGTCGCCCGGTCCGTCGCCGCGGGAAGAGCAATCGCGCTCGCCCCCGCCAATAATGCGCGCCCGCGAAGCCTTCCAAATTTTTCCCTCGCGGGTAACAAACAGGAAACCTCCTTCGCTCATAGTAACTCCGTCTCGCGAATTCCTTATCCAATCATGGATGCGGCGCCAGTCGCCATGCGTATCGGAGTATCGAGTAATGAAGTCGCGTGATACATTGGTGCGCCTGAAGCAATTTCAGGTGGACGACAAACGACGGCGGATCGCGCAACTGCAGACGATGATCGCCGAATTCACGCGCATGACCAACGACCTCGATCGTGAAATCGGGACGGAGGAGCGTCGCGCGAACAACACCGATCCGTCGCATTTCGCCTATCCGACTTACGCTCGGGCGGCGCGAGCGCGGCGTGACAATCTGAACCTTTCTCTCAACGACCTCCGCGAGAAACTCGAGGACGCTCAGGAGCGGCTGAAGGAGGCGAGCGAGGAACTCGCCAAGGCGCAGAGCCAGGAGTCCCGCGACCACGCCGCCGAACGCATGGTCGACGTCGTCGCCGAACGTCGTGTCGCCGATTTGTCGGGAGCTTTCCGCCGCGCTTGAAGGCGCGGCGGTCCTTCTCCGGGGTCAGGAGACCTTGCCGGCGCGAATCGTAGACGACAGTGCGCGAAACCGCGTTTGAAGCGGTCTCAGGCTAGCAGCCGTTTCGTGTTTTACGCGTCGCTCAACCTGCGCGCCTGCAAGGTCGCGACCGCCAGCACGCCCATCCCGACTGCCTGGTGTCCCAGCGCCAGCAATATATGCGGCGTTCCCATCCAGTCGCCGCCGATCATCACCAGCGTCGCGACGCCGAGAGCCACTTGCAAGATGACATGAGCGAATAAAATCACCGAGCCGCGCGCGATTTTGCCGGTCGCGTTCGTCACCGCGTCGAGCATGTGCATCAATGTCAGCGCCAGAAGCACGTACGCAGTCAGGCGATGCAAAAACTGCGCGGCGATGGGATTATCGACGATATTGCTCCACCATGGCGTCAATCGCCAAAGCGTTTCCGCGGACGGAGAAAATCCGCCTTCCATTAAGGGCCAGGTGTTGTCGATGAGTCCGGCGCGAAGCCCCGCGACTAGGGCGCCGAGGCCGAGCTGAACGAACACCAGGGCCAGAGTCAGTTTCGAGACGAAACGAAGCCGCGGCCCGTGGAAGAGAATCCGCGACGGGGCTTGCGGCCCAAGCCCTCCCGCGACCCAAAGGCAGGCCGACATTATGAACGCCGCCAACAAAAGATGGATGGCGAGCCGCTCCTGCGCCACCTCGACGCGGCCGACGAGACCCGATGACACCATCCACCAGCCGACGAAGCCCTGCAGCGCGCCGAGCGCCAGAATGCCAAACAGCTTGGGCTTCAAGCCGGCGGGGAGGCGGTCCTTCATCCAGAACCAGGCGAACCCGCCCGCGAACACCGCGCCCACTAGCCGCCCGAGCAGCCGATGCGCCCATTCCCA
>Ga0182016_10000740_pt1 | contig 40663 bp, 30 predicted proteins | sample 712S2MmetaG_FD_120491 | JGI IMG/M metagenome (GOLD analysis project Ga0182016, IMG submission 120491) | Permafrost microbial communities from Stordalen Mire, Sweden - 712S2M metaG | ecosystem: Environmental > Terrestrial > Soil > Wetlands > Permafrost | place: Sweden: Stordalen | collected...
CGTGCCCGGAGCACCGCAACCGTACCGGCCACCAGCGTCAGTGCACCAATTGCAAGCGTAGGATCCACCTCAGGCGTCGGGTAGAACACAGCAGCCGCATGAGCCGTACCGGTCAAGCAAAACGCAAAGCTGGAAAGAAAGAATGCAATTCTCAACCAATTTCTCTTCATTGTGTTTCCTCCCAAATAACAATCGGCTTTTCTCGCTCACTGGCGACTACAGCGCTTTCGATCCAGGTGCTTACAGAAACCAAGCATCAAAGTGGCATTTTCATCAAGAAAATGGCACCTACGACGAATTCGTAACGTCAACATGTGGATCGAAAACGCTCTAATATCTTCCCGATCTAGGAGCGAGTATAGCATCGAAGTCGCACGGATTCTTAACGATTCCTAAGAAAAAGCCGCCCTCTTGCCCTACGCTGCCACTCTGCGGTAACTCCTTTGTATCCAAAAAAGTAACCCAAGTCCCAATTGTTCGAGCCGAAACAGAAGCCTGGTTTTCGACCCTCTGGCAGCACTGGAAATCATAAAGATTCTGCGTCGGTCAATGGCGTTCGAACGCTATCCGCTAACCCATTCGCCCGCCTGGCACAAATGGCCGCCCCACCGCCTTCTTGGTCGTCACCACCAGCTTCGCCGGAGTCAACTCCGGACCATCCCAGCCGTCCTTCACGGCCTCAATTCGGATCTGCCCTTCGCGCCGGGTAGACTGCACAATTACCTGCGCAAGCCCATTAAACAGGCTCCTCTTCGGCTCCTTGTCGCTCTCCGGGCAGTTCGGATCGCCGTTGCCGACGCCAAGAAATCGGCCTTCGCCGGAAATGTTGAACGCAATCTTGTTCATCGCCGTCGGAACTGGCCGGCCCTCCTTGTCCAGCGCTTCCACGGTTAGAATCGCCACATCCTCGCCATCCGCATCAATCGTCGATCTGTCCACCGTCACCCGGATCTGCGTCGTGGCTCCAGTTGTTTCGCGCTTTTCAACCAACACAACCTTCCCATCTCTTGATGCCCGAGCTTCGATCACACCCGGCTCATACTGCACCTTCCACTCCACATGTCCGAGGTGCGGAACCTTCTGGCTTCCAACACTCTTCCCATTCACAAAAAGCTCAACCTCATCCAGGTTTGTGTACACCCAGACAGGAATCGTTCTGCCCTCTTCCCCTTCAAAATTCCAGTGCGGGAACAGATGCAGCGATGGCTCCTTACCCCACCACGCCTTGTAATAGAAGTAGGTGTCTTTAGGAAATCCGCACATGTCGATGATGCCAAACTGCGAGTTGATCGACGGCCAACCATAGGGCGTCGGCTCCCCGCGATAGTCAAACCCCGTCCACGCAAACCCGCCTGCTTCCCACTCCCGTGTCCCGTAGAACTTCCACCACTCCTCGGCCGTCTCACCCCACCGAACCACGCCGTCGTAGTCGTTCACCAGGTTGCGCAGCGGGTCGGTCGTATACATCCCGCGCGTCGAGATAGCGCTCGAAGTCTCTGAACCATAGATTGGCCGTGTCGGATGCTCCTTGTGATAGCCGTCCGGACGATCGAGTCCATAGTTGAATCCAATAATGTCGAATGCATCGGAAACACCCTTCTGGTTGTCGCCGTTAACCGCGGCAGAGACAACTCGTGTCGGGTCGAGCTCGTGGCAAAGCTTCACCATCGTTGCTCCGATCTTCGCGCCCTGCTCCGCCTCTGCGCTCTGCAATTGCCACTCTTCGTTCCCTACCGACCACAAAATGATCGATGGCGAGTTGCGATAGCGCTTCACCATCGCTGCAAGCTGCGCAAGGCCTTCAGGGTTCGAGCTCATCTGGCGCGTCTCGCACATCATCATCACTCCCAGGCGGTCGCAACCCTCCACCCACTCTGGTGTCGGCATGTTGTGTGACGTCCGCACAGCGTTGCAGCCCATCCCGCGGAGCACATTCAGCCGGAACCACTGCAGCCCGTCAGGTAACGCCGCACCAACACCAGCATGATCCTGGTGGTTGCACGTCCCCTGAATCTTCAGGCTCTTGCCGTTCAGGAAAAATCCCTTCTCCGCGTCAAACAGCACCGTCCGCACACCAAAGCTCAAGCGCTCCGCATCCCGCACTTTCCCCGCAGACTCAACCGACACAACAGCTGAGTAAAGGTTGGGCGCATCAACACTCCACAACGCAGGATTTTGCAGTGTGGCCGTCGCAGCGAAGTGGACCTTACCATCAATATCGATCGTCTGCCCCGCTGCCTCAGCCGTACACACAGTCTTGCCCGACGCGTCCAGAATCTTCCAGGTCACCTTTGCGGTCTCGTCCTGCTTTCCCTGATTCTGGACAATCGTCCCCAGGCTCAGCGTAGCCGTATCCCCGCTCACTGCCGGCCGCACCCAGCTCTCCAACGCACTCAGATGCAACGCATCGCTCTTCGACAACCAAACGTGGCGATAGATGCCTGCACCCTCATAAAACCATCCATCCCCGAAGCTCGCATCCACCCGAGCCACGATATAGTTCTTCGCCCCATACGACAAGAAGTCCGTCACGTCGAACGAGAATGGCACATAGCCGTTATTGTTCCGCCCAATGAAGCACCCATTCACAAACACCAGCACATCGCGAAATGCCCCATCGAAATCTATTGAAATCCGCCGCCCCAGGTCCGACGCAGGAATCTCAAACTCCCTCCGATACCAGCCCACACTCGTCTCTGGATAGCGACGCCCAATGGGCTTGAACCCATGCGAGTTCAGCTCTTCGTCGCGAATAAACGGCAGCTCCACCGCCCAGTCATGTGGCAGGTTCAGCGGGCGCCACTTCGAGTCGTCAAACTTTGCCTTCGAAAATTCAAACTCTCCCGTCTTGGCAAAGTCTCCCTGCCCCATCCCAAATCCGAGATCACGCGCAGGGTCGCTCCCATGCCCAAACTGGAATCTCCATCCGAAGTCGAAGAGCCATTTCTCGCGCGGCGCTTCCACCGATGTCTCCTGGTACCCAGGCAGTACACTGCCCCACCCCCTGCGTGAAAGCACCGGTGAAGCTGAGAGAACGATTCCAGTACGAAGCAAACTTCTGCGCGAAATATCGGACATTGGCGACTCCTTCTTGGGCTTTCTGAAGTGTTTCTTCTCCGGACATTCAGAACCAAGTCTCGCTGAGTTCAAGACTCCCGCCCGCATCCGGCACCGCCGAACTATAAATGACACGGGCCAGCTTTGTAAACGATTTCACGCTCCTGCTCAAGCTTGCAAAATCAGAGGCTCGAAGCGGACCAGGCAGCGAGAAATGCCAGCTTCCTCAGGAAACTTACGACGCCGGTTCCCCCTAAACGCCGACCATCGGCCAACACGAACTCAAACCTGCCCCGATCCGCCAACTTCTTCCAAATCTGCTAAACTCAATGAGGCAAAGGGCCCTCCGCAACCGGCAGGGTACCCCACGGAGAGATGGCCGAGTGGCTGAAGGCGCACGCTTGGAAAGCGTGTTTAGGGGAAACTCTAACCTGGGTTCGAATCCCAGTCTCTCCGCCATTGAATTCGGCATAAGCGCCCCACTTAGCCGACGCTGATTTTCAGCTTTTCCCCAGCCGAAATCTCCGCAATCTCTTCCAAACTGATCCGCAGTCGATTTCCTTCCCGCTCCACCTTCGAAGGAATCACCTGATCGCCACGTGTCACAAGCACGGCCTTATCCAAATCCGCTTCCACCGCAATGCTCCTCAGCTTCAGCTTCCCCCACTTCAGATCGATCTCCGCGCGGAACACCCCATCCGCAATCGATTGCGAATAACTCCCCCAGCCTTCCGCCGACGTGAATGCGCTCTTGAATCTCTCAGGCGAAATCTTCGGCGCAAACCCGATGTGCCCCTTCGGCCCGTGATACTCAAACCCACATGCCGCAACAAAAACTCCATAGCTGGCCATGCTTCGCGCGTAATGATCGCCGCATTCAATCTCATTCCACGGATTTCGCTTGCCTGGCTGGTATCGATCGTGAACTGCCCTGAAGATCGATAGCCCCTCCCCAATCATCCCTTCCCGAAGCATGTGCCCGGCAACCTGGTACTCGAATCCAACCATGCACTCGTTGAAATATCCCGCTGCCCATTCCGGCCCCTTGCCGCTCGCCTCTTTGTAGTCCCAGTCATCGCGCGGAAATGTGCACATCAGCAGACCAGCCTCGCCAGGCATCGCATACCACCGCCCCGGCTTGTAGTGCTCGCGATAGGGGCCTGCGTCGGGCGTGAAGTTAAACCGCCATAACGAGCGCAACGCAGAGAGTGTTTCCTTCCGGGGGAAAACACGCGGCAGTCCCACTTGGAATGCCCAACTCTGCCCCATCACCTGGTCGATCTCGCATCCAGTTCCCGAGTTGATCGCGTCAAGATGCCCCGCCTCCACTCGATTAACAAAGTAGCCGCCCTCGAAGAGTTGCTCCACAATGTTTCTGCGCCCCGCGTCGAGGATGCTCTGGCACTTCGCAGCGAATTGCGAGTCGCCCACCTCGTTCGCCATCTCCGTTGCGGCCGCAAGCGCAGCAAGGTACAGCCCGCTCAGCCACGCCACCTTCCCAAACCAGTCCGTATCCAATGTGTTGTGCTGGTTGCTCTCGATCAGTCCATCGCCGTCCCCATCCTTGCGAGTCAGCCATTCCATCGCCAAACGCACCTTGGGCCAGTTGCGCCGAAGAAACGCGTCGTCCACTGACATCTGATGTTCCCGCAGCGCCCGCAAAACATATCCTGATTGCCCATCAATCGCGGGAATGTCATTGAACTCCCCGCGGAAGTGAATAGCTCCATCCCGCATCTGCGCCAGCCCAAAGTCCACGCGCTCATGCAGGTCTCGCTCCAACTCCGGAAACAGCCGCGCAGCCGCATGAGCGTACTGATACACATGCCCGCAAGTTCCCTGGCAGTTCCCCACGCCCTCCCAGCCGTAGTACCGCCCGTCCGCAAGTCGATAGCTCGTCGAGGTGGCAAGAATCGATACATTCAGAAACGTCCTGTCGAGAAACCAGAAGGGCAGTGTCGAGTCATACCAGGTGTCGCGCCACAAGCACGTCTGCCCAGCAAGCCGATCGAAGTTCTCTGCTACAAACTCAGCCACATGCGATGCCGAGGAAAACTTCGTCGCATAGTATCGCCCACACGCTGCAAATGAATCGTGAAGCGAGAGATTCGGGAAATGCCATGTGATCAGGAACCGCACACGTTTGCTCTCGCCGACTTTGAGTTCCAGCTTTCGCCCAAGCCTTCCTATCAGCTTTTCGCCAAAGGCCGCGGTCGCATCTCCGCTCGTTACATCTGCCGGATCGCCCAGCACAGCCAGCGACATCGTTCCATAATCCGGCAGTAACTCCAGCCAGTCTGCAGTCCCTTTATTCACGCTGCCGGCAGCTGGTTCGGCAGACGAGACAATCTGTGTAGAACCTTTGCCCTCCGTCACGCGATTGCGCAGCACACCAGCAATGTTGCGATGATGCAGGCACACAGCATTCTCCAGCTCACCCGCAATCGTCGCCGTCACCGGCCCAGCCGATTCATTGCGGAGTGTAAACTCGAAAACCGTCACAGGCAGACTCGATTCCTCCACATTCAACGGAATGAAAGGAGAAAACGCCTCCAACCTCACGCTCACCGGCAGGTTCTTGTCCGTGTAATCGACGATCCCCATCGGATACTCGCCGCGGAAGCTCACCTGTTCAAATCCCGAACTATCGAGCGCAACTGTCTTGTCGCCGATCGTCAGCCGGAAACCCTGCGCAATTGGCGATTTCACCTCAAACGGATGTGCGTAGTGGCAGTTCGGTTCTCGATCCGCTGTATATATGTACTCGTTAAAGATGTCCCAGTGCCAAAGCCTTCCATCCCCAGCGAGATACAACTGCCCCGCCATCAATCCACCCACCGGCATGCCCAGGTAGCGAAATTCATTCGCCGACTTGGTGTACCGCGTCGGCTCGCCGCGCAGTGCCAAGGCCTTCATCTGTTCAGGAGATATTCGCTTGTCCTCGGGAACAAGCTTTGTGAAGTCCGCCCGCATCGACGGCACCGCCGCAGCCATCTGCGCAGCCTTGAGCCCCTGCGCAGCCTTGAGCCCCTGCTCAGCCTTGAGCATCAGCATTACCGCGCCTGCGCCCGCACCTCGCAAGAAACTCCGGCGATCAACGCCACTCGGGCCACTCACCAGTTTCCGCATTGATTCCTTGTTCCTCACATCACGACCCTGCCCATCTTTCCGCTCATCCACTACCGGCTCCACTCTTAACCCCTCAACCACCCCCGCTCGACCATCGCTGCTTGGCTTTCGAGAATGTTTGAAGGCACACTATTCTTCACCGGGAATTCTATGCCGATTGACGGGTTCCGTGAGGCAGACTGCATTCAACGCCTGGCCAAATCCACCGCTCAGTGAGTCATTCTGGACCGTAATTGTGTCTGCCGGCCGGATTTGCGCCGGCCTTGCTAAAATTGCGATCAATGACGCTGCGTGGATATTCAATTGTCAATGCCGAGGCCCGGGCAGGATCAGGAGCCGCGTTCGCGGGATTCGATCCCTCTGCCGGAGTAAAACTGGAGCCGACTTATCGCTCTGCTTCTACTGAAGAAGTAGAACTGGCGGCCAACCTGGCCGAAGAGGCGTTCGCGGTTTACGGAAAGCTCCCCGGAAAGGAAAAAGGGCGATTTCTGCGCGAGATTGCAGCCGGCATTGAAAGCGCCGGGGCCGAATTGGTGGCCAGAGCTCAGGCAGAGACTGCTCTTCCAGAAGCGCGCCTCAAGGGTGAGACTGCACGAACGGCAAATCAGATCCGCATGTTTGCCCAGGTCGTTGAAGAGGGATCGTGGGTCACGGCCCGCATCGATCCTGCATTGCCCGATCGAACGCCGCTTCCCAGAGCAGACATTCGCTCCATGCTGCGCCCCCTCGGCCCAGTAGCAGTGTTTGGCGCAAGCAACTTCCCTCTGGCCTTTTCGGTTGCCGGAGGAGACACAGCATCGGCGCTCGCTGCCGGGTGTCCGGTAATCGTCAAGGCGCACGCGGCCCATCCTGGCACCAGCGAACTGATGGGACAAATCATCACCCAGAGCGTCAGGGCATGTGGACTGCCCGCAGGCACGTTTGCACTCCTCTTCGACGCCGCCACCGAGGTCGGCTCGGCGCTGGTGCAGCATCCCAGCATCAAAGCTGTAGCATTCACAGGGTCGCTGCGAGGAGGCAAAGCGCTGATGGATCTTGCCGCGCGGCGTGCTGAGCCGATTCCCTGCTACATGGAGATGGGGAGCACCAACCCAGTCTTCGTGCTATCGGAAGCGTTGCGCGGACGGGGCTCTGAGATTGCCAACGGGTTGTTTGCATCGTTCACCCTTGGCGTTGGCCAGATGTGCACCAAGCCTGGTCTCGTCTTTCTGCCACAAGATGTCGACGCAGATGCTCTTGTTGCAGCGTTGGCCTCCAAGGTTGCCCAGTCCACAAGCGCGACCATGCTGACCCCCGGCATAGCGAGAAACTATGCAACAGGTGCTTCGTCGCGCGGCCGGCATCCCGTCGTAGAGATTATGGCGACTGGAGAATCGAAGAGCGGTCACGAGAGTGCCGCTGGAATTCCTACACTGCTGCAGATCTGCGGCTCACACCTCCTTACGCATCGCGAGCTTATGGAGGAACTTTTTGGACCAAGCACACTACTTGTTCGCTACGCAGACCGCCAGGAGCTGATTGCGTTGGCAGCAGCGCTGGAGGGACAACTAACCGCCACCGTCCACGGAAGCGATGCGGAACTTGCCGGATTTGGCGATCTGATTGACATTCTCGAGCGCAAGGCTGGGCGGGTGATTGTGAACGGCTTCCCCACTGGAGTCGAAGTGTGCCATGCAATGGTGCATGGCGGACCCTACCCTGCGACAAGCGATAGCCGCACTACGTCAGTCGGTAGCCAGGCGATCTTCCGCTTCGCGCGCCCGGTTTGCTTCCAAGATTTTCCCCAGGCTTGCTTGCCGGACGAGCTGAAGAATAATAATCCGCTAGGCATTCCGCGCATGATCAACGGCATCATGACCCGCGATTCGTTGTAGGTTGCATTGAGTCGGCCTGCTCGGGCCTGTGCCCTCGAAGGAATCGGGGCAGAATTTTAGGCTGTCCCGGATTGGAATGCCGAATTGGCGCCAGCGCGAGAGATCTACCAACACTGCTTGAACAATTCGGAAGCGCGAACCTGAATCGCAGGTTAGAGAGCACAAGTGATCTTGAGCGGCTCATCCGGTTCTATTGATTCAACAACTCTAACAAGTACCTAACCTTCAGTGGACACTTATAACCATCGTAACTATTACCAAAACCGAGCCAGCTTCCCGTTGCTGGTTACGGAAAGCTCACTCATACGCATAGTTTAGGCTTCATTTCTTCACCTAAGTCATGCTAAGCTTTTGATCTGGTTACCCTTTCTCAGCACCTCCAAATTGCGACTGATGTTGTATCGACCCCGGCCGATGCTAGCCACTAGTATCCCAGTAGCTACGAGCACAGGTTTGAAATCACTTAGGCTATTCTCACGATGGATTACGAAGTAGATATTCGGCTTCCGTCGAATTGGTACTCTCACAGATTAACTAAATGCCCCAAGGTTTACCGCCCTTGAACTCTGGCACAGGTAACTTCACAAAAGAAGGTCGCGGACAACGATCTCGCGCCTGACTTATTTCATTTCATCCGTCGGCAACATCGCTCTTGCCGTTGGTATGGGTTGCATTCCAAATAAAGCGCTTCGGATTCTCTATTCAGAAAAGGGGACAAGCTTGAGTTCTACATTCGCCGCTCCGCAGGTTCCGGAGCAATCGCTTGAGGCCTCCATCCAGGAACAGGTTTCCGCATTCATCGACAATCGGATTGCTCAGCTTCCCGACCCGGAACACTTGACCAGCGATCAACGGCGTGGAATCATCGCGCGCTATACGGCCGTTCTCGAAGGCAACTTCATTTACTGGATGACCGCAACATTGCTCGCGGTCAAGTCGCAGGAAGCGCACCCCATCCTGCTGGAGAACCTTCTCGAGGAATGCCGCGACTGCCATCCGGCAATGATGCGCAGCTTTGCCGTTGCGGCTCACGCGTTCCCGACGGACAAGGATGCTCTTGCGGTGGACAAGAACCTGACCGCAATGCGGCTCTTTCTTGGTAAACTCAGGGGCGTACCGTCGTTGTTGTCCATGGCATTCTTCGAGGGTTGGATCCAGAGGTTCATGGCGCCCCTCGCAAAACTCGCCGCCCTTCAGGGGTCCACAGAGATGGTCTACACCGACGTGCATGGTGTGTGCGACGTACGTCATTCACAAGAATTATTTCGCGGAGTCTTTCTTGAAATGGAACGCTATCCTCTGGATGATCAGACCGACATCTTCGAGGGCGTGAACCTGCTCAGCACGCTGGTGCAAAACATCGTCCATGGCTAATCGAACACGACAACGTGCCCCTAGGGATTGAGGTTCAAGTAGTTGCCCAGTCAGCTTCATGCCGGCAAGCAATTGATCGAGCGCGCCGGATACTTCGCGGTACCTGGCGCGCATCTCTATGCTGTTGTTCATGAGATTCCGCAACCCACAGCGAGCGTGCTTCTCGCCGGGTCCTTCGCCTCAGAGCGGCACAATACCTACATTCCCTGGGTGCGCTGGGCTCGATTCCTCGCAGCGCGAGGCATCGAAGTCTTGCGCTTTGACTATCGCGGCACTGGAGAGAGCACAGGTGCTTTCGAGGAGATGAAGTTTGAGCACTGGAGCGAGGACATAAGACTGCTCTCCGGCTGGCTCGCCGCCCGTACCCCGAAAGCTCCGTTGATTCTGCACGGGCTCTCGATGGGCGCGGTCCTGGCTGGTCGCGCGTTCGATGAAGGTATTGGGGACGGTCTGCTCATGTGGTCACCGCCCTTAAGCGCCAATCAGGCCTTGCGCGCGACCCTTTCGCGTTGGGTGGGCTTGGAGCAGATCTTCAAGTTCGGCACTAACCGCCGATCCACTTCGGACTACATTCGTGACTTTGAGCAAGGTTCTCCGCTTGAAGTCGACGGATACCAGTGGGTCAACCAGCTGTGGAATGAGTCATTCGACTTTGCGCTCCCCGAGGCACTTATAAGTGAAGAATCTAGCGCGCATGTCTATGATCGACCGGTCAAGATCACCCGGCTTGGGAAAGAGGCTGCTCCACTTGCAACGGGTGGGTCAGTAGGTTATGACGATCTGAAAGACTTCACATGGCTTTTCGAACCGCAATACGAGTGGATTGCCAGGATCGCAACAGACTCCAATCGACGGGCGGGATATGTTACAAGCTACTAACACGCGCGAGCTCATAAGTCTTGAAATATTTGGAGACCGCCTAAGTGGGACCTACCATCGCCCGCTCGGAGATAGCACCGCCTCATGGGCAAGCGGAACTCGCTCTGGCATTCCCGCAATCTTGTTCCTAAACTCGCTGGCCTTGCCGCGAGCTTCCACTGGAGATTCCGCCGTGTATTGGGCCGACTCGTTCGCGCGGGACGGGTATCCTTCTTTCCGCTTCGACTTACCGGGATTGGGAGATTCCGACGGCCAGACCACCACCGATCTGCTCGACTTCATCAACAAAGGCGGATTCTCTGCAGCGGCTGCCGGCATCGCAAAGGAATTGGTGAAGCGAGGAGGATTTTCTGGAGTAATATTTGTGGGACATTGCGCGGGCGCAGTCACCGCGAACTATGCGGCGGCAGCGTTCAAGAAGTGCAAAGGCATGATCCTCCTGGATCCTTATTTCCATCTGCCCGTTGCAAAACGACCGGAAACTCGCGAGAGGCTGAGTGACTGGGCGAGGAGCAGCAAGCTGGGAAGGCCACTGAGCAACCTGTTCGACCGTCTGAAACACCTTCGCCTCATGCTTCGTGGAGCCACCCTGCCAAGCAACGCTAATACCAAGCTGTTGGACAAGTGGAATGAAGTGTCCACTGCGGGCCTTCCGATCCTGGTATTCAAGTCGCCCGGCATCAAAGCGCAAGGCAGCAGGCCCCGCGTCGGCGAGTTTGACTATATCGAATATGTCGCCAAGGTGGCCGGTCGAAAGAGCGATTTGGTTTTTAAGTCGATTGAAGCTGCCGACCATTCTTTTGCCAACCGCGCCGGACGTGAAGCAATTCGCGAAGAGGCTCAAGAATGGCTAGCCGGCCATTTCCCCGTGGCATTTTCAGAAGGTTACGCAAGTGCAGGTTCATTGCCCGACTCGGAGACGATGCGGAACGGCTCAACAAATACGAGGGTAGCGCCTCCCAATCCAGATTGCGCACTAGAAGGCCGGGGAGACCAGATATGGACATTCGAGCAGAAGTAACCACCCAATTCAAACAGGTGGCGCTGGAGCAGGACAAGCAATTGTTGCCTTTGACCGACGACCTTCCCCTCATAGATTGCGGACTCGACTCGCTCTGCTTTGCGGTCGTCGTTGTTCGGCTTGAAAACGTTCTGGGCGTGGACCCCTTTAGCACTGAAGAGGATGTTCGGTTTCCTGTGACCTTTGGCGACTTCGTTGAGTTCTACAAAAATGCCGCGCAATAGTCCCCCCACCCTTCGCAGAGCAATCGCCGCTGCGGGCGGACCTTCGTCGCGTCTCGCGGTTGGCCCAGGCTCAAGTGCGAGTTGGAGCCAGCTAGCCGCTGGATCCGTTCTCAACTGGCGCGCTGCGGAATTCAGCGGCCTTACAGTCGTGGTCGCTGCAATGGATCAGTTTGCCGCCGCAGCCGCCATGATCCAGCTTGACGGTGTCGTCCGTCGCATGGTGCTTTATCCGCCCGACTTATCCAGAGAACATCTCGACTTTGTAGTGAAGATTGCGGAAGCAGATGTCGTCCTCACCGACCACCCGTTCACTGCAGTTGTCGAAGCACCCATAGTCTTTGTCGAGTCAGGTAACAAACTTGATAACTCAGAAATGGAAACCGAGGCCTCGCTTGAGACGGAATGGATCTTGCTCACCTCCGGAACCACCGGTCGACCCAAGCTTGTGAAGCATAACCTGGCAAGTTTGACCGCCGACCTTGAGTTTGGACGCGCGCCGGGGCCTCCGGTGGTTTGGAGCACCTTCTACGACATCCGCCGTTACGGGGGCCTGCACATATTTCTCGATGCGGTCTGCTCCGGAGCTTCCATGGTGATTTCAAGCCCAGATGAACCGCTTGGAGATTTCCTCCCCAGGGCAGGAGAACTTGGAGTTACAAATATCTCCGGAACCCCGTCGCATTGGCGTCGAGCGCTCATGAGTCCCTGGGCCGGCCGCATAGCACCCAGGTACGTTCGGCTTTCAGGCGAGATTGCCGACCAGGCCATTCTCAATAGTCTCCGCTCCCAGTACCCTCATGCACAGATCGGACATACCTTTGCCTCTACAGAAGCGGGCGTAGCCTTCAGTGTCAAGGATGAGCTTATGGGTTTCCCATCGCGCGTTCTCGACCATACATCGGGTGTTGAGATGAAGGTAGTCGACACAACCTTGCGGGTCCGTTCAGATCGAACAGCCTCTTGCTATCTGGGTGCCGATAATCCGGTTTTGAAAGACGCCGGCGGCTTTGTCGACACCGGCGACGCGCTTGAGCTTCGAAACGGGCGCTACTACCTGGTGGGGCGTCGAGATGGCATTGTCAATGTTGGAGGGTTCAAGGTTCACCCCGAAGAGGTCGAAGCAGTCATCAATCGCCATCCGGCTGTAGCCATGTCTCTGGTGAAATCGAAGAAAAATCCAATAACGGGAGCCCTGGTGATTGCCGATGTGGTGATAAGAAGCCCGCTGAACAACGAAGATCCCAACACGCTTCAGCGCGACATCCTCCAATTCTGCCGCGTAGAACTCGCTCCTTATAAGGTGCCAGCCATTATTCATATCGTGCCGAATTTGGATGTTTCAACTGCCGGGAAGATGGTGCGCCGCAATGCTTAACGTCATCGTCACTGGCGGAAGCCGTGGGCTCGGGTTGGGAATCTCCAGCAAGCTTATAGAGTCAGGCTATCGCGTCATCGCCATAGCTCGAAGCGAGAGCACAGAGCTCGCCGATGCCGTGCGGGAGTCAGATGAGCAGAGCGCGGGTTCGCTCGCTTTCCGTGCATTCGATCTTGCTGAGATTGATTCGATACCACAATTGGTGAGTAGCTTGCGCAAGGAATTCGGACCAATCTACGGGTTAGTGAACAACGCCGGTATCAGCGTCGACGGCTCACTCGCAATGACTTCCACAGCTCGGATCGAACAAGTTGTTCGCGTCAACACCATCTCCCCCATAGTGCTCACTAAGTATATTGTGCGAGCTATGATGGCCGATGGCGGCGGACGCATCGTCAATATTTCCTCGGTAACCGCGTTCACAGGCTACAGCGGACTCTCCGTCTACGCTGCCACAAAGGCATCGCTCATTGGCTTCACTAAGTCCCTCGCTCGCGAGGTTGGACGCATGGGCGTGAATGTGAATGCAGTCGCGCCCGGTTTTGTCGATACACATTTGACTGCGCAAATGACGGACGAGCAGCGGCAGACAATCATAAGGCGCAGCGCGCTCAAGCGAATGGTCGATTTAGAAGACGTGGCCAATGCGGTCGAGTTCCTCCTCAGCGATCGGTCGAAAGGCATTACGGGAACAGTGCTCACCGTGGATGCGGGCGGCACTGCATGAGCTCTACCGCACAAATCGGAACAGGTAAAAGTGCCTCGCCGGCCACAGCCTGGCTGCGCGCGCTTGAGCTCACCGCTCCAATTGCGCGGAATCCAGATCGCACTTTGCCGACAGTCGTCGAAGAAGCCGCCAGGCGATGGACCAGTGCGCCAGCCCTACTCTCCGACCGGGCACAACTGACATATCGCGAACTTGCTCAGCGCTCCAACCAATATGCCCGTTGGGCATTGGCTATGGATCTGCGCAAGGGCGACGTGGTCTGCCTGCTCATGGAGAATAGGCCAGAGTACATGACCATCTGGTTGGGCATGACCAGCGTTGGCGTCGTGGTTTCGCTCCTGAATACCAATCTTTCCGCCCAATCGCTTGCGTATTGCATCGACGTTGTCACGCCAAAACACATCCTCGTATCTGAAGAGTTTGCAGGCGCTGTCGAGGCAACTCTTTCGCAACTCAAATCCCGGCCCGCACTCTGGGTGCACACTGGCAGAGGCTCCATGTCTGGCGCACGGGACTTCGAGATGGCGAACTTCAGTGGTGAATGCCTCACTCCAGACGAGCGCCGCGCCACGACTATCAATGATCGAGCACTTTACATCTACACCTCAGGCACCACCGGCCTGCCAAAGGCCGCAATCGTCAGCCATGCTCGAGTCATGCAATGGAGCCACTGGTTTGCCGGCATGATGGACGTGAAGCCAGCGGACAGAATGTACAACTGTCTGCCGATGTATCACAGCGTAGGCGGCGTGCAGGCCACTGGCGCAATGCTTGTTGGTGGCGGCTCGCTCGCTATTCGAGAAAAGTTCTCCGCGAGCCAGTTTTGGCCAGATATCGTGCGCTGGGATTGCACACTGTTTCAATACATCGGCGAGCTTTGCCGCTATCTGCTCAAAACTCCAGTCAGTCTGGCGGAGAAGGAGCATCAGATTCGGCTTGCATGCGGCAACGGGCTTTCAACTGAGGTATGGGACGTATTCAAACATCGCTTTCGTGTCCCGCGCATCCTGGAATTCTACGCCGCAACGGAAGGGAACGTGTCCCTGTTCAATGTCGAGGGTAAGTGCGGTAGTGTTGGGCACATTCCTCCCTATCTGGCCCATCGCTTCTCGCCAGAGCTTGTTGTGTTCGATGTCGAGCACGGGCTGCCGGCTCGAAATGGAGCGGGCCGATGCATTCCCTCCGCACCTAACCAGCCCGGCGAAGCCTTAAGCAGACTAGACGCCGATCCATTGAATGTGGGAAGCCGCTTTGAAGGCTACACATCGGCAGGTGCATCGGAGAGTAAAATCCTTCGCGATGTCTTCGAACCGGGAGACGCCTGGGTCCGCACCGGCGACCTGATGCGCAGGGATGAAAATGGCTATTTCTACTTCGTCGATCGCGTCGGCGATACATTTCGGCGCAAGGGCGAAAACGTCGCCACATCTGAGGTCGCCGAAGTCATCAGCGTATTCCAAGGAATCGATCATGCCAATGTATACGGCGTCGTCGTTCCCGGAACCGAGGGTCGTGTTGGAATGGCAGCTATTGTCGCAGCGGGAACTCTGGACCTGACCCAACTCCATGCGCATATTGCCGCTCTCCTCCCGACCTATGCACGGCCTGTGTTTCTACGAGTATGCAAGGAGGCTCAACTAACCGGAACTTTCAAGTACTCAAAGACTGAGTTACAGCAGGAAGGCTACCGCCTTGGTGCCCCCTCCGATGAACTTTACTTCGACGATCTGGCCGCTGGGGATTTTGTTCCACTCGATGCGAAGTTGTACCAGCGCATTCAAGATGGTGAAATAGGACTGTAGCGCGAGGGAACAACATAGATGTTAGTCGATCAGATCCGCGATGAATTCGCAAAGCTCGAATCCGCAATTGCCAATGGGCCGCTCGTGCCCAATGTAACGGCGGCGGAAATTCGCGCGCACCTTGGATCGACTTACTCGTTCAAGCAGAGCATGCCGCTCGATGAACTAACTGCCGACGTTGACATTATGCTGCGCAAATGGCAGGTGCAGGTAACTCACCCCCGCTATTTTGGCCTCTATAATCCCAGCGTTACTGCTGCAGGCGTTGTAGCCGACACGCTTGTGGCCATGTTCAACCCGCAGTTGGCAAATTGGCGCACCTCTCCGGCGGCAAATGAGATTGAGCGTCACACCCTTGACTGGCTGGCTCAGAAGTTCGGCCTTCCCCAAGACTCAATTGCAACCTTTACCAGCGGCGGCATGGAGGCGAATTTATCGGCAGTCGTTGTCGCACTTACGCATACATTTCCAGGCTATGGCGAGAATGGGTTACGCAGTCTCAAAGGCGAACCCACGATATACCTGACGGAGGAAGCGCATCACGGCTTCAACAAACTGGTGCACATGGTTGGCCTTGGACGGCGGAATCTGAGGGTCGTCGCAACAGACAGCGGACGCAAGATGAACGTCGAAGAACTGAATCGGTGCGTTGAAGGGGATCGCCGTGCAGGGTTGCTCCCTTGCATGGTTGTCGGCAATGCAGGCACGACCGCCGCTGGCGTGATCGATCCCTTGCAGGAAATTGGAATCTTCTGCAACAACGCCGGGCTTTGGTTCCACGCCGACGCTGCCTGGGGCGGTGCCGCAGTTATTTCTCCAGCGCTTCGCCACCATCTGGCGGGCATCGAACTTGCAGACTCCATCACCTGCGATGCGCACAAGTGGCTCTCGGTGCCAATGGGCGCCGGTATGTTTTTCTCCAGGCATCGCGATAGCGTGGCGCAGGCCTTCCGCTCCGACATTACCTACATGCCGGGCAAAACTGGCCAACAGCATGGTGATGCGGCGGTGACCTTCGATCCACTGGCACACTCGGCTCAGTGGTCGCGGCGTTTCATCGGCCTGAAGCTCTTCATGACCCTCGCAGAACGCGGAGAAGCCGCGTATGCAAAGATGATCGAGCACCAGGCGCTCATGGGAGATTTACTTCGCGATCGGCTGACAACAAGTGGATGGCGCATCGTCAACTCCACTCCTCTGCCCGTGATTTGTTTTACGCGCGACGGCTTGGCGCCAACGGCATTGTTAGCCGATATGCGCGACAAGAACATCGCCTGGATGTCCGAGGCGAGCATTGCGGGAACTCCGGTGATTCGCGCTTGTATCACGAGTTACAAAACCACGGAGATGGACGTTGAGTTCGTAGTAAATGCAATGAATGCGATTTTCGCAACAAGGTCAAATCGCAAGAACGCTTGATGCAAAGCGGCCACGGTAGCGAACGCGCAGACAGAGGATGGATTGAGTGATGAGACCTGAAACGATGGCGATCCACAGCGGTTATGAGATCGACCCGACCACCAGGGCCGTTGCCGTGCCGATCTACCAGACCGTTGCGTATGCATTCGACAGCGCTGATCACGCTGCTTCTCTATTCAACCTTGAGGCAGAGGGCTTTCGCTACACCCGCATCCAAAACCCGACCACGGCTGTACTCGAACGCCGCGTCGCCGCGCTTGAAGGCGGCATTGAGGCCATGTGCGTAAGCAGTGGTCAGGCTGCGGTCAACTATGCGGTGCAGAATATAGCTGAACTGGGTTCGAATATGGTTTCCGTGCCGCAACTCTACGGCACCACCCATACACTCTTCGCTTATCTCCTCCCCAGCCAGGGAACTCAAGTTCGTTTTGCGCAGAACGATCGGCCTGAATCCATCGCCAGCCAGATCGACGAGCGCACCCGTGCGGTGTTTTGCGAGAGTGTCGGCAACCCCGCGGGAAACATCTGCGATATTGAAGGCCTCGCCCGCGTCGCCCACGACCATGGGATTCCGCTGATTGTTGACAACACCGTTGCCTCGCCCATCCTCCTTCGCCCCATCGATTATGGCGCTGACATTGTTGTGGAATCGCTTACAAAATTCATGGGAGGCCACGGAACAACGCTCGGCGGAGTGATCGTTGATAGTGGCAACTTCGATTGGGCGGCTCATGGAAAGCGCTTTTCGGCCTTCACTGAACCAGACGCATCCTACCACGGGTTGGTCTACACGGAGCACTTCGGAAGGACTGCGTACATTGCTCGCTGCCGAAGCGTTTACCTGCGCACGGGCGGCGCAGTCCTTTCTCCACTTAGCTCGTTTCTATTACTGCAAGGCATTGAGACAGTGGCGTTGCGCGTCGAGAGGCATGTGGACAATGCCAGAAAGGTGGCAGAGTTTCTACGCTCCGATCCGCGAATGCAGTGGGTAAACTATGCTGGGTTTCCCGACAGCCCGTATTCCTCGCTGGCACAGAAGTATCTGAAAGGGAAAGCGTGTTCACTGCTCTCGGTAGGAATCCAGGGAGGTTATGAAGCGGCGGTGCGCTTCCACGATTCGCTAAAGCTTGTAACTCGATTAGTGAACCTGGGCGATGCAAAGTCGCTTGTATGCCATCCGGCCTCGACCACCCATCGGCAAATGTCCGCGGATGAACAACGCAAGGCGGGAGTACTGCCAGAGATGATCCGCCTAAGCATCGGAATTGAGCATGTCGACGACATAATCGCGGACCTGGATCAAGCGCTAGCGGCCGCCGTACTTACCGAAGCTTCAACGACAAGAAGCGCATAAAGCCAGCGATAGGAGATATTGATGCCCGTATATGTAGATACAAGCCGAATCGGCAAGGACCATGTCGCAAGCCTCATCTGGCCACGCCGTCCATTCCGGCTTGCGGAGCATTCGAGCCGCTGCGTGACAATCGGACTAGTTAATAACATGCCCGACTCGGCCTTCCGTGCAACAGAGCGGCAGTTTATTTCTCTTCTTGAAGGAGCATCCGATTCGATCCCGATTCGTTTGGTCCTCTATAGGCTACCCGGCATTCGACACAAAGGGGCAACTTTGCACCACGTCGATAGTTTCTATTCAAGCGTCGAGGCCCTGGGCGAAACGCCGATCGATGGGATGATCGTGACGGGCAGAGAGCCGATCACAGAGGATTTGAGAGCCGAAGCGTATTGGGAAAGCTTCACTCGCCTGCTCAGTTGGGCGCGCGAGAATACATATTCGACGGTTTGGTCTTGTCTGGCGGCGCACGCCGCGATTCTGTATATGCATGGCATCGAGCGGCGCAAAAGTGAACACAAGCACTTCGGCGTTTTGGAATGCACTCGGGAGCGAGGCCATGCACTGCTGACAGGAATGCCTTCGAGGTTCTCCGTCCCTCACTCACGCTGGAATGGAGTTGCCGAAGAGGAGCTTACAGATCGGGGATACACCGTGCTTGCGCGCAGCAATGGTGCCGGTGTCGACACGTTTGTCAAACACGATCGAAGCCTCTTTGTCTTCTTTCAGGGACATCCGGAGTACGAAGCCGACACGCTGCTTCGTGAGTATCGAAGAGATGCCGGGCGCTTCTTGCGCGGCGAGACCGATAACTACCCACTAACTCCCAAAGGCTACTTCAATCAAGCAACCGCGGATGCTTTAAATGCATTGCGCGACGAGGCGCTGAGTGGCGGAAGCAAGCATTTGCTTGCGCGGGTTTCGGCAGTGCTGGAGAACCCCACAATTGAAAACACCTGGCGCACAACAGCCGCATTGGTCTATAGAAACTGGCTCCAACACATCTGCGCTTGCAAAGAAGAGCGACAAATGAGCCGAGTGCGATTTGCATAGGTCCCCCCGGCCGATGCAATTCTGTTTAATTTCATTTGCAAGAACCTCTGCTTCTCTGCAAGCTGCCAGTAAGCCCTGTACCTAGACGTTAAGCTTTCCCATCTCGTCCGCAAGGTGCTCCGATGCGCGCATTGACAGCGCAAGAATTGTCATGGTCGGGTTTTGCCAACCTGCGCTGGTGAAGCCCGCCCCGTCCACAACAAACAGGTTCTTGTGATCGTGGCTCTGGCTCCATTTGTTTAGCACGCTTGTCTTCGGGTCATCGCCCATTCTGCACGTTCCAACCTCATGGATGCTGTATCCCGGCGGGTTAGGCACAGCATTCTTTGACAGCACCTCGAATCCCGCCGACTCAACAACCTCCATCGCCACATCCACAGCATCCTTCGCCATGTTGTATTCGTTGTCGGTGTACCTGGTCTCAATATGCAGCACCGGAATACCCCACGCATCCACTTTGGCAGGATTAATGCGAACATGGTTTTCCCTGCGGCCAATTACCTCGCCCATTATCCCCATGTAGAATGCGCTGCCATGGTACTCCTCCATCTTCTGTTGTAACTCCGCGCCAAACGCCGCAAAGTTTCGTGCCCCAACGCCCCCGGTACTGCTCGTGACATTGAATGCGTAGCCACGCAGAAACTTGTCAGACTTAGTTGAGATATTTCGGAACCTCGGAATAATGGCAGCTCCACCCATGATTCCCTTCCCATTCCCTCCACGCGCCTCCGGCACTGAAGCAACCAGGCCCGCACCATAAATCTGGTCCATCAGATAATGCCCCATAACCCCGCTCGAATTTGCGAGTCCGGAATTCAGGAGCAGGCGAGTACTTTCAAGCGTCCCGGCAGCCAGCACCACCACGCGTGCCTTCACGCTCATCTCCTGCAGGGTGTGGCGATCGACAAAAACGCACCCATTGGGCAGACCTGTGTTTTTGTCCACTGTAAGCGTGCGAACAACTGCATTTGCAATCGACTTCAGTTTCCCAGTCTGCTCCGCATCCGGCAAAAGCAAATTCACAGAACTGGCCAGTCCATCGCGCCCCATCGCCCGCCTCTGCTTGCAAACAGGAATCCCCTTGGGCGTTGCCGCCGCAATGAATCGCTGCATTGACGGTGTCCACGGATCGTCGTCGATCACAAAGTTCCCGTCCGGCATTTGTGGTGGGCCATCGAGCGCTCCGGCCACTTGAAATATATCTTCCACACGAGAATAAAACGGCGCCAAATCGGAATGGCTGATCGGCCAGTCTTCGCCGAACCCGTCATGGGTTTTCGCCTTGAACTCGTAGTCGCTCAGCCGGAACGACTGCCGCGACCAGAACAAAGATCGCCCGCCAAACAGTCGTACGCGGACCCAGTTGTACGGGTTCGCAGCATCAAACGTGTAGGGAACCTCCTGCTCGTCGACCCAAACATTCGCATTAAACTCGTTCGACTGGAATACATGATCGAGGCGTCCCGGTGGCTTAAACCCTCGATACGGCAACTCGTACACCTGCTTGCGACTTGTGTCCCTGCTAACATCCGCCACCGGCCCGGCGTTCAGCATCAGGCAGCGAATGCCCTTCTCTGTCAGGATCTTCGCCGCCATGCCGCCAGCGTGACCCGACCCTACAATCAAAACATCAAACACTTCGCTCTTCATGTCTTCTGGATTCCAGTCCTGGATTGTTTGCAATGTATGTGGCTGCGTTGTGCCAAAGCTCGTCACTTCGGAATCTCCAGGCAGCTATCTCGGATACATCGGCATTTTGGCTGCGCCTTTGGCCGCCTGCACATGCGGCTTTGCATTCTCGCTCATCGTGTGCGGCTCAGGATCGACCGGCGACCAATACACACCCGTCGGAGTTCCCTCATGCGTCGAAGCCAACGCAGATTCCGCCCATGCCTTTGAGTTGAACGTCGATTCGCGAATATCATCATGGGCCACATTCACAAAATCGGCATGAGATTCAACCGGTGGATGGTCGCTCATCCACGTTCTCAGCCAGGGCTTCAACAGCTCACTCGCTTGCCCGTCATCAAGTTTTGCGAACGCCATTTTGAACTTTTTCTGTGCCTCCGCTTCAATCCAGGCAAGACCACCCGCGTAGATCTTTTTGCGTGGCTCCGGCGATTGCCCGATCAACAGATCCAGGAACTGCGGAGTCTCCGCATCAACCGCGCCCGGCTTGCCGCCCATCGCGGGCATCAGCAGATCGCATAGCCTCTCCAGCGATTCCATCTGAGGCGCTGTAAAAAAGCTGAGCTTTGCCTCAGCAATCCCTTCAGCAACCGCGGTCTGCGGAATCGGTGTCTTTGGGTTCAGCCCCAGCGTCCACGGAACAGGCGATGCTATAGGTAGTTGCTGCCTGGCTGCTTGCTGCGCCGCCAATCCCCTGGTCGCAAAGACTGCTGCAATAAGTGAACGAACGAAATCTCTACGTCGCATCAACGATCCCCACGAGTGAGCTAAGAATGACTCTCCAAACCTACACTGCCGGGATTTCCGCCGTCCACTTCAATCCACCTTCGGGATCGACGCACTTTGCGGGTGGACATGATTCCGAACTGGGTCCAGGCCCTTATGTTTCTCCTCCCCGCCTCCTCGTGGGAGAATCATTTCGAAGGAGTACGCAATGAAAACCGCGAAGCTTCTGCTGTTGGCAGGCGATTTTGTTGAAGACTACGAGATCATGGTTCCCTTCCAGGCGCTACAAATGGTCGGCCACACCGTCGATGCTGTCTGCCCAGGAAAAAAGAAGGGCGATCAGGTTCGGACCGCAATCCACGATTTTGAAGGAGATCAAACCTACACCGAGAAGCGCGGCCACAACTTCACGCTCAACGCAACCTTCGACGAGATCGACCTTACCTCCTATGACGGTCTTGTGGTTCCCGGCGGACGCGCTCCTGAATATCTCCGTCTCAACGCCAAGGTCCTCGACATCGTCCGGCATTTCGACCAAACCGCCAAACCCATCGCTGCTCTCTGCCACGGTCCTCAGTTGTTGGCTGCCGCCGGCATACTCAAAGGTCGAAAACTGAACGCCTACCCGGCCTGTGCACCAGAGGTCGAACTCGCCGGCGGAACCTTTATGACCGTCGACTTCTCCGGCGCCGTTGTCGATGGCAATCTCGTTACCGGCCCCGCCTGGACCGCTCACCCTGCCTGGCTGGCGAAGTTCCTTGAGGTCCTCGAAGCTCACTTGGCAAACAAAGCTGCATAATCTCTGCGTCAACTCCGCTGCAGGGCTAACTCCCGGCCATTCAGCCTCCAGGCCGCTATAATCGCTAAGAATCTATGGCTGATTGGATTAACAGAAAAGGATTCAACCCCACTTCGCTCCTGTTCGCAGGGTTTTGCCTCGTAATCCTCGTCTGGACCGCGGTGGTGCCGGTCACCGATGCCTTTCGCATGAGAGAGCTCAATCTCAATGAAGGCTGGAATGTCGGCAACGCTCAGAAGGTAACCGATCACCTGCCCCTCTATCCAGCAACGCCCGACTGGACGCCCGTAAACTACCCCGCGCTCTCCTTCCATCTGTCCGCAGCACTCGAAAAGGTCACCGGAGATTACCTCTTCTCCGCGCGGTTTCTATCGCTGGCAAGTCTGTGCCTGAGCGGCTTGTTCGTGGGGCTCATCGTCTTCAAAACCGGGCGATCGCCGATTGCCGCATGGCTCGCAGGGCTATTCCTTGTCGCACTCTTTTGCGCCAATGCCCGCAGTTATGTTGGCATGGACGATCCGCAGTTGCTGGCCCAGGTCTTCTTCCTCGCCGGTCTCTATGTTTACGTGAAGAGCGATCGCAAGGGCTGGGCGCTGGAACTCTCGGCGCTCCTGTTTGTGCTCGGCGGCAACGTCAAGCACAATCTGGTCGAGTTTCCACTTGCCGTGTTTGTTGATCTGCTCTTCACCGCACCGAAGCGAGCTCTGCGCTTCGCCATCGTCGGCCTGCTGCTCGTCGGTGCTTCCATCCTGCTCACCAACTGGATCGATGGGCCTGCCTATATTTTCAACCTGACCGCCCCGCGCACTTACTCGCACTTCAGAGCGCACTACATCCCCTGGCTCGTTCTCAAGCCAATTCTGCTCCCCGCATTGACCGCTCTCTTCATGATCCTCCGCACTTGGCGGAATCCTTCACAGCGAGTATTAGCACTGCTGCTCATGATCGCGTTGCCGATCAATATCGCCTTTTGCGGGGGCAACGGCGTCTGGATCAACGCCATGTTCGGCACCATGATCGCAATCGTCTTGCTGCTCGGCATCTTCTGGTCCGACTTTCCCTCCCTGCCTCTTGGCCCGCTCAAAGCGTTGCCCGTGGCTGCCGTCTCCGCCATCTTCTTCCTTTCTCTCGCACTCCCTATGAAACAAGACATCGGCTGGGGAGTTGGCAGCATTCGCCGTGCAATGGAATCCAGTCACGCCGCCGAAGCCAGCTATGCAACTGAGGTTGCATTCCTTCGTCAGCAGCCCGGCCCCGCACTGTGCATTAGCCCGCTGCGCTGCATTTCCGCAGGCAAGCCATATCTCTACGACGCCTTCAATGCGCCGCGATGGATCGCCTTTGGAAAGCTCGATGCGAACGTAATCGTTGAGCACTTGAGGAATCGAGATTATTCGGCAATTCAAATGGAGAGCACCCTTGAGAGCCAACTCCCCGGTTGTCATCTCACTCCGCAGTGCGTTCAGTCCATCCTGCTCGCCGTTCAGCAGTACTACCGGCCCGCTTTTAAAGACAAAGGCTGTGTGATCTACCTGCCAATCCCAAAGCAGCCACAGGAACTGCCCGCCGATATTCCCGGCAAAACGCAGCTCCCAAATCCTGCACCCGCCAAGGGCTGAATCGGCAGTCGCAGTCCGTCTCTCCCTGTTGGCCTAACCCCGCGCCTTCGGCGGAGAAACCACGATCGGCAGCAGCATCGATACAGCCATGATCCCGGCAATAATGTGCAGGCTGCTTGCATAGGAACCGCTCGACTGGCGAAGATGCGCCATCAGCAGCGGTCCAAACGCGCTCGCGCAACCCCATGCGGTCAGCATCAGTCCATAAATTGGGCCAACATTCTTCGATCCAAAATAGTCCGCCGCAAACGCCGGCATCGTGCCGAAACCCCCGCCATAGCACATCAGAATGATGAACGAGACCACAGTTAGAATCGTCGCTGATGTCAGGCTCGGCAGCGCCCAGAACAGACCCACCTGAACAAGAAACATGATGAAAAATGTCCAGCGTCGTGTAATCGCATCCGAAGTCCATGCCCAGAATATGCGCCCAACCGCGTTTCCGATGCTCACAATTCCCACCATGCTCGCGGCTACGATCGCGCTCACCTTCGCAACCTCCTGAAAAATCGGCGACTCCTGCGATATGAGCGAGATCCCCGCCGATACATTCAGAAATAGCAGGGCCCACAGTGCCCACCATTGCCAGGTTCCCAGCGCCCCTGCCAGAGTATAGTCCTGCGCCGCGCGCTGCTTCGTTTGTGTTGATGACGGCGACCACCCCGCAGGCAGCCAGCCCGCTGGAGGATTCTGCATGAAGTAGCCGGTGGCCATGGTGACAATGAGATATGCAATGCCCAGATACGCAAACGTCTTCAAGACGCCGACAGATTGAATGAGATGAGTCGCCAACGGCGCGGTAACCAGCGCGCCAGCCCCGAATCCACCCACGGCAATTCCCGTGATCAATCCCCTTCTATCTGGAAACCACTTCACCAGCACCGCAACCGGAACAATATATCCAAACCCCAGCCCGATTCCACCGATAAGTCCGTAGCTTAGGTATAGCCACCACAACTTGTCAGCGGAGAAACTTGCCAGAAACACTCCCAGCCCATAAAGAAATCCGCCAGTGAGCGCAACCACGCGCGGGCCGCTCTTATTGAGCCAAAGCCCGCCAATGAATGCGCAGACTCCCAGCGTAAAGATGCAGATAGTGAAGGTCAAAGTCACATCTGCGATCGACCAATGAAACTGCTTCGATAGCGGCGTGCGAAAGACACTCCACGCATAAACTGCCCCAAGCGCCATCTGCATCAGAAAGCCTGCAGCCGCAATTCCCCAACGATTCGGATTTTTCATGTCATTCCTCTGGGGGAGGAAACTTGTTCTGTATCAATTCTTGTTTGCGGCGTCTCCACGGGCGCCAAGTTGTATGCCGAGCGTCTCCAGAAACCTGTTGATGAGCGCAATGCTTCTGCGCAACTCCGGATGACGGAACTGGCTCAACAATGAGAACAATCCCGGCGGCTCGATGACTGGCTTCTTGTAACTCCCTAACGTTTGGCTCGTCGCCACAGCGATCCCCTCAAGAAGATCGGGGTTGATGGAACCCAACATCTTCCCCAGAATGATCGCATTGCGCATTGCTCGAATTGATTCCTCAGACTTGGCCGCGTCCACAGCAGTCTCCACCAGCTTGTTGCTCGCCCCCAGGGCCCCGCGCAACAACTGTAAGATTCCGTGATCGTGCAACTGCTGCAGTAGTTCGTAAGAGTCGAGCAAAGCCTCAGCATGCTCCACCGGAGCATTCTCAAGCCGGCTGCGAAGTTCCGCGCGTGGGTCACGGTGCGGCAAGTTCAACGGAATTGGTTGGGCCATCCTTCTTATCCTTTCCATTCACCCGTAGCGAACGAATTCAACTAGTCCGTCTTAATCTGCACAAGTCCGTTGCCGGGTTGACTGTAGTTCTTGCGCTTCCACTTGCGCTCAACCTCAACGCCTTTTTGCGGCGTCGGATGGCCAAATCGTGAGTTAGTGCGAGGCAGAGGGTTTGGCCCCTTTTCGCCCAGCACCTTCAAATGAACCGAAGTCTCTTTGTACGCCGGCGTGTGAGTAACTTTGTCGGTATAGCTGCTGGTGACCCGATTCACCGGCTCTTCCACTGAGTTCATGGGCATGTACAGTTCCTTGCCCTGAACCCTCGAGGTCACAACGGCCTGCGCACGAACTTTCCCGTACGGCGAGGTCAACTGCACCCAGCTTCCCGTCTCAATGCCCCGCTCCGTTGCCAGTTCATGAGAAACCTCGACAAACGTGCACGGAGTTTTTGCCTTGATCCCCTCGGTGCGGTAAGTCATGTTGCCTTCGTGAAAGTGCTCAAGCAGGCGGCCGTTGTTCAAATGCAAATCGTAGTCAGCATCCTGCTGGTTCGACGGCTCAGACCACGGAACCGGAAACAGCCGAGCCTTGCCATCAGGGAAATTGAATCTCTTCGCGTAAAGCAGCGGCTGATCTGTGCCGTCCTCCGCCACTGGCCATTGCAGCGACTTGTAGCCCTCCAGCCTCTCGTAAGTAACTCCCGCCATGAGCGGCGTCAGCGGCGCAATCTCCTCGTAGATCTTCGACGGATGCTCATAACTCCACCCCGCGCCCAGTCGATTGGCAATGTCCTTGATAATCTCCCAATCGGGCCGGCTGTCTCCCATTGGCTCCATAGCTCTATAGAGCCGCTGAATCCGTCGCTCGGTGCTGGTAAAAGTGCCTTCCTTCTCCAGGCTCGGACTTGCCGGCAAAATCACATCGGCAAAGCGGCAGGTTTCAGTAAAGAAGATCTCCTGCATCACGAAGAAATCAAGCTTCGCCAGCGCGGCCGAAACATAGTTTGCGTTCGAGTCCACCAAGCTCATCTCTTCGCCAAAGACGTACATCGACTTCACCCGGCCATCGTGAATAGCATCGATCATCATATGGTTGTCGAGCCCTGGCTTTGCGGGCAGCGCCACCTTCCAAGCTCTTTCGAACTTTGCGCGAATCTCCGCATCGTCTACCTTCTGGTAACCTGGGAAAAAGTTGGGCATAGCTCCGTGATCGCTTGCTCCTTGCACATTGTTATGTCCGCGCAAAGGATAGGCCCCCGTTCCGGGCCGCATGTAGTTACCCGTCACTAATAAGAGATTCGAGATTGCCGTCGAGGTATCGGACCCCATCACGTGCTGGGTAACTCCCATCGCCCACAGAATGCAAACCGAAGGAGCCTCGGCAATCATCCGTGCCACCGTGACAAGCGTCTCCACTGGCAGGCCGCATCGTTCGCTGGCCATCTCCAGCGTGAACGGCGCAAGGCTCTCGCGGTACTCCGTAACTCCATTCACCCATTGATCGAGAAATGCCTGGTTCGCAAGCCCATTTTCGAGAATGTATTTCGTCACAGCTGAGAGCCAGAATAGATCGGTGCCTGGGCGCGGCCGCAGGAACAAATCAGCCCGCTCCGCCATCTCGTTCTTGCGCAGGTCCGACACTATCAGCTTTTGCCCGCGCAGTTTGTGTGCGCGCTTCACCCGCGTCGCCAGCACTGGATGGTTTTCGGCTGCGTTGGAGCCAATGATCACCACCAGGGCCGCCTGCTCAATATCCGAGATCGAGCCAGAGTCGCCGCCATAGCCAACCGTTCTGAAGAGCCCCGTGGTTGCCGGTGCCTGGCAGTAGCGCGAACAGTTATCCATGTTATTCGTGCCAATTACTGCACGAGCCAGCTTCTGCATCAAATAGCTCTCCTCGTTTGTACACTTAGAAGACGAGATAAACGCCAGCGCATCGGGCCCATTGGTTGCTTTGATCTCCGCGAATCTGCGCGCCACAAGATCGAGAGCTTCATCCCAGGTTGCTTCACGGAATGCCGCGCCTTCGCGAATGAGCGGCCTCGTCAGCCGGTCCTTGCTGTTCACATAGTCCCAACCAAACTTGCCCTTGATACAGGTCGAAACTCCATTCGCAGGTCCATGTTCGGGTTCCACCTTCAAGATGTGCCGGCCCTTCGTCCATATGTCATAGCTGCATCCCACGCCGCAGTAGGTGCAGACCGTCTTGGTCCGTTTGGTATGCCCCTCGCGCATCGCCGCTTCCATTTCAGAGACTCGCAGAATCGCGCCGTACCCCAGTTCCGGCTCAATGCCCTTCACCACCTCGATCATTCCGCCCACCACACTCAGCGCGGTCTCTTGCAAAGATGTAAAGTAGCCCGCCTCACCCAGCATCGACCTTTCCATGAGCGCGTTGCACGGGCAAACGCTCACGCAATGCCCGCACGACACGCAACTGGATTCCCCAATCTTCGCTCCGCCGTCCCACAGTACGCGTGGGTGAGGATCCTCCCAATTGATCGTCAGAGTCTCGTTCACCTGCAGGTTCTGGCAGGCCTCCACGCATCGCCCGCAGAGAATGCACTGGTCCGGGTCATACCGGTAAAAAGGATTGGAGAGATCAACCGCATACGGCTTTGGCTTGTAAGGAATTTCCTGGTGTTCGACTTTAAGAAGCGCCGTCGTGTTATGAACCGTGCAGTTCCCGTTGTTGTTGTCGCACACCGTGCAATACAACAGGTGGTTGCCCAGGATGCGGTCAAACGCCTCCCGCTGCGCTGCATTGGCGCGCTCCGACGATGTCACCACATTCATGCCATCCAAGGCCGCCGTCCCGCACGCCCTCATCAGCCTACCGTCCACCTCCACCATGCAGGTGTCGCAGGTTTCAATAGGTCCAAGCTGGCGATGGTAGCAAACCTGGGGAACAGCCGCGCTCGACCTGTTCAGCACATCGATCAGCTGCTCCCCGGACACAAACTCAAGGCGCTTTCCATTCACATTGATTGGCATACGTGTCCAACACTCCAAGGGGAACGCTGCCGATACTACCTCTCAGCGCGCATAACAGTAAAGCCCCATCAGCGCCTACTCGGGATTCCTTTTGAAGAGCTCAAAGGACGGCCACATTATGCAAATCCGCGCAGTTGGAAAACTCCGGGTCAAGCCTTGGTCAGGCGGTCGTTTGGGACGTGCGGCTCTCAGCCGGGATACATCTGAACTCCCCCGCATAGACCACAAAACGACGTCCGCGCAGAAACCCAACCAGGGTCAGCCCAAGCTCCCGCGCAAGCTTGACGGCTAGGCTGGAAGGCGCCGATACCGACGCAAGGACCGGAACCCCCGCCGCCAGCGCCTTTTGGACAATCTCGAATCCTCCCCGGCCGCTTACCAGCAATACGTGGCGTGACAGCGGAAGATGCCCCTCCAGAAGCGCCCAACCCACAATCTTGTCCACTGCATTATGTCGGCCAATATCCTCGCGTAGCACCATCAGCTTTCCTTCAGCATCAAACAGTGCCGCCGCATGCAGGCCTCCTGTGCGGCTGAACACCGCCTGCTCAGATCCCAGAACCTCCGGCAACCCGCAGAGAATCTCCGGATCAACACGAAATTCAGAGTCTGGCTGTCGCAATCCCCGCCGGCGAATTGCCTCGATCGAAGCCTTCCCGCAGATTCCACAACTAGACGCAGCAAAAAAGTTCCGTTGCAAGTCGCCTGGCTCAAATACAGTGTCCCGAAGCTCAACCTGCACCACATTCCCCTTGAGGCCTGGAACTGAGTTTCCCCCACGAATCTCTGCGATCTGATCCGCCGACTCAATGATGCCTTCCGTCAACATAAATCCCGCAGCCAACTCCAAATCATGGCCCGGAGTGCGCATCGTTACCGTCAGCGGCTTGTCCCCGATTCTGATCTCCAACGGCTCCTCGGCCGCGAGTGAGTCCAGCACCGAGCGAGCGCTCCCCGCCGACCATTCCGTCACTTGTGTGACTTCGACGCTCCGTTCTGGTGTGCGCATCAGGCTCGGCCAACTCTCCCCATTCGACGTTCGCCCCGCCATCGGGAATCTGTCAAGCAGCGACCTTCCTCGCCGCTTCCCGCATCCCGATCAAGACGGTCATCCAGCCCGTTAGACCGCCAGGATCGTAAGATAGTTTCGAGCATGCCACAACCATCTGATTGGCCGGCGGCACATGGCAGAGAACACTATGAAATTGAGAATCACCCCGAATTCGTTGCGTCTCCGCGTGTCCCAGTCCGAACTGGCGCGCCTCATCCAGTCGGGCCGAATCGAAGAAACCATCAGATTCACCGCGGGTGCAGATGCAAAGTTGTCCTACGCTTTGGAGCTTTCTGAAAACCTAAAAGAAATTTCCATTGCCTACCGGCCTCAAGCTGTAACGGTGTTGATTCCCAGTAGCGCAGCGCGCGATTGGGCAACAGGGGATGCAGTTGGGATCTACGGCGATATCGACCTTGAAATCTCCAAGCTTTCCATAATTGTCGAAAAGGACTTCGCCTGCCTTGACGGAAGCGATCGAGAAAATATCGATACATTCCCCAATCCAAAGAAAGGAACTACCTGCTGAGCAGGATCCCCTTTCATTTTTGGAAGCCGCAGTAAAGGCGTTTCTCTAAGCTATTAATTCCATGTTGCCCAGTGCGATCGAACCGCACTCAATAGAGGTTCCCGACAACCTGCTCGGCAAGGCGCTCGAGTGGCGATGCCGCATATGCATCGGCGAGTTTAGGATCGGAAGGCTCAAGCTTTGTAGCGTCGGGGATGTTAGTCATGGTGACAACGAAAAACAGTTTACGAATGCGCCCGGCAATCTGATCCGACCGCTGCGATGGCGAGCTATCATGACGGCATTGCACTGCTTCATTTCCAAGCGCGTTGAGCTTCTGGCTATCTTGTGGGCACGGATGTGTATCCCTGGGCCCAACAACAATCTCAATAGAAGCACCGCCATCCCCGCCCTTGAGCCTGAAGCTGCACGAGCCGGCAGCATTCCCCTCCACATGAGCAGTCACTGAAACCTCACCGCCAAGCATCCTTTCCGCAGTCCCCCGCGTGACCCATGGACACGCTGCGGCTGTTTGACCGACGGCGCCGGCGGCAAAAGCGAGAATGAATAATACAAGAGCGAGTCGGACCATGATGAACCCTATGCTTTCGTCTTCAGCTTGGCAGGTGTGAGCGCTTCTGACTTGAGAATCTTTCCGCCCTCTTCGAGAACATAGAGGCGGTTGGCTTCGAGATTGCGGAACACATCGATCTGTCCACTGAGCCAGTCGACCCTAACAATATCGACACGTTTTGCCTGGTCGAGCCCGAAGTGAAGGCGAAGATCGTTCTGTGAAAAGTAACTGCCGCCGCTGCGCAGTTCCTCCGTCTGCACCAATGGTCGGTCGGCATCGAGCGCATTCAACGCTGACACCATCACCTTGCTGCCAATGCCCGTACGATTCGACTTGGTTCCAACGAGCTTGATCTTGATCCAATTTCTGTTGAGCGTGGAGACACAGCGCAGCAGTTGCGGGCCGGCATTGATGCAGTTAACGGCAATATCGATCACGCCATCATTGTTGTAGTCGCCAAATGCGCATCCCCGTGCCGGCGCATTCTCCATGATCCCCGGCCCACCTTTTTCTGTTACCGCTTCGAAGCGGCCATTGCGCAGGTTGCGATAAAGATACTTGTGCTCGGCATATTTCAAATCGGTCTTCGATCGATCCACCTCAGGATACACGTGCCCATTGGACATGAGAATGTCGAGCCATCCGTCGTTGTCCATATCAAAGAAGCCAACGCCCCAACCCAGCAACCGCGTGTTCACGCCGAGTCCACCAGGATAGGTGCGGTCTTCAAAGTTGCCATCGCCAAGATTGGTGTAAAGCGAGTCAGTATCGCCGGCAAAGTTTGTCTTAACAATGTCGAACCTGCCATCGTGCAGATAGTCTCCAATGGAAACGCCCATGCCGGCCTGCGGTTTGGCCTCAGCTGAGAGCGCCGCGCCGGCTTCAACGGCGATATCGCGGAAGGTCCCGTCTTTCTGGTTCTGATAGAGCGTCGCGGGTGCTGAGTCGTTGGCCACATAGATGTCGGGCCAGCCATCCCCATCCAGATCTGAAGCTGCAACACTTAAACCATATGTGCCAATGGCAGTAAACATCCCAGACTTCTCGCTAACATCAACGAAAGTACCGTCACCTTGATTGTGATAGAGAATGTTCTTGCCGCCAGGCAATCCAGGCGGGCCACAGGCCACCAGAATCCCCTTGTAGGTGCACGGTCCATCTTCAGGCAACGGCGCGGTCTTCAAATCGAAATCAACATAGTTGGCGACGAAGAGATCGAGGTGCCCGTCACGATCGTAGTCAACAAATGTGCAGCCCGTGTTCCAGCGAATCTTTGGGCCCGGCTGAATAAGGCCGGCTTCCTTTGTCACATTCGTAAAGGTGCCGTTGCCGTTGTTCCGGTAAAGCGCGTTCTGTCCGTAGTAGGTAACAAAGAGATCGTCGAAGCCGTCGTTGTTATAGTCCCCCACGCAGCAGGCCTGGCCCCATCCAGTCTTGTTCTCCAGGCCGGAGCCGATCGAAACGTCGGTAAACGTACCGTCGCGATTGTTCTTGAAGAGTCGGCAGTGCGGCTCTTGCCCCTTGGGAAATCCCTCCAGTCGCCACCCATTTACCAGAAACAGATCAAGCCATCCATCGTGGTCGTAATCGTAGAAAGCCAGTCCACAGCCGGTGGTTTCAAGCAAATACTTGTTCTTGAATTCGCCGCCATAAATAGTTTTTGCACTCAGGCCGGATTCCGTGGCAACCTCTACAAAACTAACCCCCAGCGGTGTGCCTTCAATCGGCGACTTAGGTCCGGGCGGCGGCGGCGCGGGCTTGGCATCATAACTACGTTCGATCGGGCCAATCTTTTGCGGCTGCTGCGACGCTTCCTGCTGCGCCAGCGCAAGAATGTCAGCAAACGGCAAAACAAGTGCAGTGCGGCTCAGCGATTGTACAAATCTACGGCGGTTCATCTTGCTGGGTGTCAAAGGAATCTTCCTTCCAGATCTATGAAGAGGTGCTACTGAGCACCCGGCTGCGATTTAGGCGTTTCATACGCTGCCGGTTCGGTTGCAGGCGTCTGGGCCGATCCATGCATCTGAATATGCTCGTGCCACGGAACGCTTTCGTTTGAGATTTCAGGGTGCTTGCGCAGATAGTCCAACGAGTAAGTAGGCGCACCGGGATCGATACGCTTCATGGTGTAAAGCGCCACCTCCTGCTCGGCCTGCTTCTTTAATCCCTTGCGTCGGTAAAGGATGGCAAGGTTATAGTGCGCCGCCAGGTCATCCGGATCGATAGCCTGCAACGCTTTAAACTGAGCAATCGCATCGTCAGGCCGATGCTGCTGGTAGTAGGAGATGCCGAGCTCCCGTCGCGCATCGCGGCATTCCGGATACTGCGAAACAACTCGCTCCAGATCGGCAACCTCAGCCTCTGAGTTACGCTGCCTGCGCTCAACCAGGGCACGATAGTAGAGAGCACGCGCATCGCCCGGACGCAGTGCCAGTGCCGTCTCCAACGGCTTGGCGGCCTCATCGTACTTCTCCCACTCAATGTAAGTGATCGCAGTGTTGATGAAACCGTCCTTGTACTCCGGCCGCAGTCGCGTGACGTGCTCAAAGGCGTTGAGAGCCTCAGGATATTGCAATTGGTCAATGTAACTGACGCCTAGGTTGTTCCAGCGCATCCAGTCCTGATTGTCTGAGGGCAAAGGCTCTTCCGGCAGGTTGTCGCCAATGTTCAGCACGCGCGTGCGCGAGGCAATCTCCACCACTGGGTATCGCGGATGATCAGGACCAAAGATGTTATTCAGATAACTCTGCCGCAGATGGCGATAGTTCACCTGCGCCTTCAGTGTGACCGGACCCATGATGTCTGCGGGCAGTTGAAATCGATAGCGCACCAGCGTTGAACGGCCCGACTGAATCGAGTTATCGTAGGCCATGGAATGGATTGTCCAGACCATGTGGTTATCGACAAAATCTCCAACCAGATTCACAGGGCGATTGGTGAAGCTGTGCGCGCTCGGCTCCAACATGCCGTTCGGTTTCAAAAAGCCACTGGAGAAAACCTCCCTGCCAGATGCATCGGTCGCCGTGAACTGCGTCCAGGCTTCATTCAAATCGCGAACCTCTGGAATCAGCGAGTGGCCGATCATTTTGTTCTGAATAACTACCATTGCTTCCACGGTATCGCCGGCTTGCAGTTTGAATGGAACAGTTCCGAGGGGCGCAATCAGCTTATCCCCATCGTTCCCGTTGCCACTCAGCTTCAGGCCAAATATGTCCACGTTGAGATAGTCGTTACTGCGCAAAAATGCGATGGTCTTTTTCAGTTGCTCGTCGAAGCCGTAGTAGAACGGCACTGCGGTATTGCCGGCCGGCCAGGTGTGCGTAGCAAACCCGCCATCCTTCGCGCCCGGTTCCGGTAGCAAATTGGGCGCGCGCTTCATGTGGCAGCCCTGGCAGGTCGTAAAGTCAGCCGTGTAAAAAGTGAGCGGCGTGCGATTGGAGAACTTGGAGTTTTGCCACTCGTCATACGGCGAAAATGCGCGAATCCATTTGTAATCATTCAGCCCAGGCGGCAGGTTGGCTTTGTGGCACGCCTCGCAGAATTCCGGCTTGTGGTAGATGTCCTGCATCACAGCCTTCGAGTGGCGATCAAGGTGAGCCAGAATCTCAGAATCCGGTACCAGGCCTGGAATCCGATTGCCCTTTTCATCCACCATCACCGAAGGCACGCCCATCACAAAGCCTCCATTGCCCAACTTGGAGTCGATCTTCTGAATCGAGTGGCAAGTCGCACACGTCAGGCCGTCGCGATCAAAGCCTCTGTCGCCAGTTGCATTTTTATCGAGTGCGCCGCCCAGCACCCCAATTGGATTGTGGCAACTGTCGCAGTGTCGCGTGAATTCAATGCCCTTTGTCCGCGGGAGAATGTTGACGCTGGCCCGATAGAACGGCGTACGAAATGAGTTCCCGTGCAATGACTGACGCCACTGGTGGTAAGCCTCCTGGTGGCAATGCCCACAATAGGCTGCAGTAGGAAACGCGCTGGGCTGAAGAAAATCGTTGCCCTCCACCGCGGCATTACCTGGGAAAGAGATATTGCCCTTTATAAAGGGAAAACTGTAAGTCGCGCGAACTTTGTCTGCGTATTCTTTGCGCGCCTGGTCCTGCTCGGTAGTTGAATCCTGAGCCACCACGGTGCGAAGCACACAATACAGCGACGCAGCGCAAATGAGGAGTATCGATACAATGATTCGGACGGCTCGACGGCTCATGGTGAATAACACCCCAGGCGTCCATTGCCATCTTGCCCGCATGGCGCTCTATCGGCTTGAATCAATCCCAGTCACCAGCGGTAACGCGAAATACCGGCGGGGAATTGGCGGTTGCCAATGGAAGTATAGGTCAACAATTGAGCGACTGTACACCGCAATCAGCAGCCGCGTTCAAGCGTCTCTCCGCCCAACACTCCGATAAGTCACACGGCTGCCTGTCGTTCCTCACTGCCTCTTGCAAGCCTCCGGCTGCGTTGTCGTATCTTCCGATGCGCTTCGACCCTCCAGCGCCGCCGCGCATGCGTGTTCCTGAGCTGCTTCAGCCTGTTTCCCCTGCATCTCCAGCGCTCTGGCCAGCTCCTGATGAGCTTCCGCATAGTCCGCATCGAACGAGATTGCGTTGCGAAACTCCACGATAGCATCGTCGATCTTGCCTGCCTTCAACTGCGATTTCCCGGAGTTCGTCGCCACTTCAGCGCTCAGAAAATTCATATGAACTCGCATAAGGTTCGCCGCCGTCTTCCGCTCCGCGGCAGCCTCGGCAGTGAGTTGCTGCTTGGTCAGCACCACCGCCAGCGTCAGGTGTGGGTCAGCCTGATCTGGTAGCTGCCGAATGGCCTCGCGCAACGCATTCACCGCCTCCGGCAACCGGTCGAGCTTGTTATAGACGCTTCCCAGCGTCGCCCACCCATCGCCATTCTGCGGGTGCAGCTTCAACGACGCTTCCAATTTCGGAGCGGCCTCCTCATAGCGCGCCTCTTGCATGTAAAGCACTCCCAAAAGATAGGCCGGCTCGTAGCGCGTGGGGTCCAGCTTGGATGCAGTCTCAAGTTCAGGAATTGCATGAGCGGCATCGTCCTCAATCTTGTATGCCGCGCCCAGGTTGTAATGCAGCTCGGCAGAGTCAGGTGCAAGTTTTAGCGCTGTCTGTAACTCCGCTATGGCCGCGTCCGTTTCATTCACCTGCATGTAAGCCGCAGCCAAATCCTGGTGCGCCGTCATGTTCTCGGGCTGCAGTGCAATTGCGCGCTGAAGGTACTTCACCGCATCCCGCGCCTCATGCTCCTGGCCCAAAGCTAGTCCTAAATTGATAAGTGCGTCTGCATTCTTTGGTTCCGCTTCGACAACATTCTTCAGCAGTCCAATAGCCTCGTCTGTACGATCAAGGCGCTGCAAAACAAGCGCCAGTTGATAAGCCGCCTGCGTGGACTTCGGTTCCAGCTTGCGTGCATGTTCAAGCACCGGCGCAGCCTGGTCATCTTGCCCAATATCTGCCAACGCCTTACCTACAACGAGCGACAGACCTGCGTCCTCAGGCTCAAGCTTTAAAGCCCGCAACCACTCCTGCGCTGCTTCGGGCTTCTGTTCTGCCTGGTACACAAATCCAAGGTGCATGTGAGCCGTTGCAGAATCCGGCTTCAAGCGAATTGCCTCAGAGTACGCCTGCTCTGCGTGCGGCCAGTCCCGCGCTTGCGCGTAAAGTGTGCCCAGATCGTCGTGGAATTCAGCGTTACGCGGTTCCTGAGCAACCGCTTCCCTCATCTGCGCAATAGCCGCCGCCGGTTGGCCAGTCGCCGCCAGCGCCCGCGCATAAGCAAACAGCGTTTCGGCCTTCATCGATTGCTTCTGCGCTCGCGCCATCTCCAGCGCCTTTGCATACAAAGGCAAAGCCTTTGCCGGAGCTCCCGTCTGCTCGTAAGCCGTAGCCAGGTTCAACAGCACAGCTGTATCGTTCGACTTGATGGCCAGCGCCTTCTGAAACTCGGCAATTGCGGCAGGAGTTTGCCCTTCGCGCGCAAGAACCGCTGCCAGCGCCGCATGGCCCTGCTCTAGCGATGGAGCAAGCCGCACAACTTCTTTAAACTTCGCCTCCGCAACTGGCAAATCGTTGCGATTAAGGGCCGCCCCGCCCTCCCTGTAGTCCGCATCTGCCTGTCTTAGACTCGCCGGTGTGCCCTGACCCGACAATGCCTGACCGGGCGCACCCGGCGAAGCCGTATTCTGTGCGTATTGCGCAATAGCCGCATGCCCGCACACGACCGCAACTCCGCCCAGGACACCCCAAATCCTCTGTAGCAAAACTCTTATGAAACACCTCTGCATCCCAATCAATCTACATGCTCGCACATGGTGGGCGGTGGCCATTTCTTCCCAAGGCAATTGGCGTCAGCCTTCCAGCTGGAAATCTGCAACAAAAAATCCGTCGCCAATCAGATTTCCCTTCGATTGTCAGATTGACATGCCAAGCTCCATCAGGACCTCAAGGTATGTCGGCCACGACCACTTGCCGCCGCAGCCAAAGAGGATGTGCGCCTGCCCAATGCGTCTGATTCACTCGTCTAGCCCAGCCTATTCATCCCATGAGTTACGGCGCAACCCCTCTCGCACCGGTCAGAACTTCTAAGTTCAACCCCTGTTTCGCATAGAGCGGATCAACTGAAACGGGACATCCGCATCTCCTATCCCAAATCGGCAACCGTGATCGCCTCGATCGAATGTTCTTGCCTGCGTGTCTCCCGACCATGTGCCAATAATTACAAAAGTGAAGGCCAGCCTCCAGACTCTCGCAGCCTGAGCCAAGGGGCCGGGAATCACCAACAGTTGTACCGTTTGGGGCTCAATCTGCGGGTTCTCACTTTTGGAAACAATCACACTCGCACGAGTCTGCCCTGCGAGCGCCATGGAACCGGCAGCAAGCACATCGTTGAGATCGGAGTGTTGGGGATGAATAGGCTTTGCCAGTTCATACGCAATTGCAGATTGGAACACAATGAGGTCGCCGTGCCCAAAGTCGTATCTTCAGTCCGGCTGGACAAAGTTTCTTCCGCGGGCGGCCGGCTCAGTATCTTCAGGCGCATCGTGTGCGTCAGTTATTCGGCAAGTCTGGCTATCCTGCTGGTGTTCGTCAGCGGTTCTCAAACGGCAGCCGCTCTTCCTATCTTTGCGAAAAAGACCGGGCTGAGGTGTTCCGCGTGTCATGAAGCCTGGCCGAAGCTGAATGCCTTTGGACAGGCCTTCAGGGACAACGGCTATCAGATTGGCAATGAACGGGATTCGCCGCGCTTCTTGTCGCCGCTCTATTGGCCTGCCGGAGCTCGCTTTGCTCCCGCGTGGCACAAAGAGCTCAACACCGCACAGGCCACCGATCAATCCGCGAACGGAGTGCAGCCGGTCAGGACACAAGGCTTCGACCTATCTGGCATCGATTTATGGTTTGCGGGGCTGCTGGAAAAGAACATCTCTTTCGTTGTCCTGGCGTCTTCGGATGAGTTTGCAAGCTTTCATTTTGAATCCGGATGGCTGCGCTTCGACAATTTGCTCAAGTCACCCTGGATCAATGTCAAGGCGGGCAAGTTTGAGTTGGATAACGTGATCTCTGAGAAACGGATGCTGACCCTTTCGCAGGTTGGCGGCATTTATCAGATTTACCACTATCTGCCGTTGATCGATGCCAAGGCCTACGCCGCAAATCCGGCTGCGGCAGGAGAGACAGGAGTCAGCGCAACAAGTTTCGGGCTGGGTGACAACCAACTGGGCCTGGAGATAGCAGGACACTCGCGCGACGACTACACCCGCGTCTCGGTATCTCTTTTGACCAGCAGCGACGGCGCCGTGAATCTCCCCACCAGCAAGGGCTACGACACATTTCTGGCCGCCAGCCGGCAAGTAAATATCAACAGCCTCGGCCCCCAGCGAATCGGGGCATTCAGCTACATTGGCCAGTCTCCCACACGATACCTTACCCAGACGCCGGCTGGCGGAGGAACTCCGGTAAACATCCCAGGAAGCGGATTTGGGAACAAGGACTTCATGCGGACCGGGGTCTATGCCTTGCTTTCCGTAAAAAAGCTGGACGTGGTTCCTATGTACACCCATGGCACAGAGAGTGCCGACATTGCATTGGGCATTCCTTCCAACCAGCCAACACCGGCGGGTGTGCAAAACCCCAGCTGGAACGGACGCATGCTGGAGCTCTACTACACGCAAAACCTTCAGTTCATCGTGATTGCGCGGTATGAAGACATAAGAAATTCGCGGCAGTTATTTGCGTCGAGCCCGAGCAACTTTGGCGATATGGATGTGGAGACGATCGCCTTCCGCTGGATGCCGTTTATGCACAGCCGCGCGGGTTTTGCGATTTGCCCCGAGTATTCCAAGCTCCATCAGACGGGTGCATCCGCGATTGAATCGAATCAAACGCTGAGCAGTGAATTTGTCGGTCTCGACTTTGCGTTCTAACTGGTTGGAGGGTTCCATGAAGGTTCTATTTCGAAGCTCAGTCTATGTTGGAGCTATCACGCTTGGATTTGCAGCTTTCGCTGCGGCGCAGAATGCCCATGTGGGCAAGATGTCGGGACACTTCAAGGATGGCGCGGCGGGATTCCCGCGGTACTGCAACGGTTGCCATGGCGTGCGCGGCGATGGAAAAGGTACCCTTGCGCCCTACCTCGACCCCAAACCGCGCGACTACACAATGGGAATCTTCAAGTGCCGATCGACTCCGACCGGGACCCTGCCGACAGACGAAGATCTTTACAGCACCATGACTCGCGGCATTGTGACGGCGGCTATGCCGCCGTGGGCGCCTCTGCCGCCTCAAACCCGAATGGACATCATCACGTATTTGAAGGGATTCTCCCCGCGATTTTCCAACGAGGCGCCCGGCATACCGATTGTGATTCCAGCCGAGAGTGAGGTCACTTTGGGCAGCATCAAGGACGGCGCGCAGCTCTACCAAAGACTCGCCTGCGCCAAATGCCATGGCGCAAAGGGCCATGGCGACGGGCCCGACGCCCCGACATTGGTGAACATCAAGCACGAGCCGCTTCCCCCCTACGACTTCACCGCCACAGATCGGTTCAAGTGTGGCGTAACCAACAGTGACCTCTATCGCACCTTTATGACCGGCATGGATGGGAGCCCAATGCTGTCCTACGCCGACAAGCTCACACCAGATCAAGCCTGGGACCTGGTGCACTTTGTCCGAACACTGCAAGTGGCCCACAAGAGTAAAGAGAGCAGCATTTTGGCTGAGGCAGGTGGGCCGAAGGCGCTAGTTCCCTCCCACCCGTAATACCGGCACAGCGGTGAGGCCATAACAAGAGTGCAAATCTGTCACGCAGGAGTTGGCTGCCGGAAGTCCCCGTGCATTTTGGGCTGACGAATGGATCCCTCTAATCTCGACAATCGCCCTTCACGGCACTCAGAAGCTCATTGCCAAAGAATAGCCTCATCCTCGGCTCAGGGATTGGTGTGCAGAAGCCCCTATTGGAGGAACACATCTCCCTGAATATCGCGAATCATGCTCAATCGCCTCTTAAATTCTGAGCAAATTCGGGGCGCGCATGAAGTCATCCTCCGTAAATAATTGATTCTAAATAATTTTAAATGGTGCCCAGAGGGGGACTTGAACCCCCACGACTCGTTAGAGTCTGCGGATTTTAAGTC
>Ga0182016_10000741_pt1 | contig 40573 bp, 26 predicted proteins | sample 712S2MmetaG_FD_120491 | JGI IMG/M metagenome (GOLD analysis project Ga0182016, IMG submission 120491) | Permafrost microbial communities from Stordalen Mire, Sweden - 712S2M metaG | ecosystem: Environmental > Terrestrial > Soil > Wetlands > Permafrost | place: Sweden: Stordalen | collected...
AAGCTTGGACGCAACATAAGGCTGGTTACGCGCAACAAGGTTGTGGGCAGCCCTGGACCGGACGGGCGTTTGAAATTCCTATCCGCCCTGGACCGGACGGGCGTTTGAAATTCCTATCCGCCGGTCAGGACTTCCGCATCAAGGGTATCGAGACCTCGCTGGAGGCCCGGGTATTGAACGGGCTGACGCTGCGCGGTGCCGCGGCCTGGAACCAGAGCAAGCAGACGAATTCGCCCCAGCTGCTCGACAACAATCCCGCGGACAACATCCCGGGCGGCAATTTCGGCAAGCCGATCACCCAGGCGTGCGTCGTGAACAGCACGCCGCCCCCCGCGGTCACCAGTTGCTCGGGCGTCCCGAACCCATACGGTCCCGTCGGCGCCCCGAGCGCCGATGCGCCGCCGATTCAATTCAGCCTGCACGGCCGCTATGACTGGACGTTCAACGGCTTCGCGCCTTTCGTGCAAGTGGGCGCCAATCACACCGGCCATTCATTCACGCAGGCGGGTGCGAATCCGACGTTCGCGCTCGGCGGAGCGCTCACGACCTCGAGAGGGCGGTTCGAGAATCCGGCGTACACGACCTTCGATGCGTCGTTGGGCGTTGCGAAGGACGCCTGGGTGGTGACGGCGTATGGCGAGAATCTCTCGAATTCGAACGCAAGCACCTTCATCAGCGCCGATCAGTTCATCGTGGCGCAGACGCCGCTGCGGCCGCGGGTGCTCGGCGTCACTTTCGCCTACAAATTCTGAGCGCAATGCGCAGCGAGACGGTCGACAATTAATTATGGGGATGCGACGTGAACTCTAATCCAAAGCTTTCTTATGCGATCGCGGCTGTGCTCGGCGGATCACCCGCCGGTTTGCTGCACGCTGCCACCGCATCCGACACCGATGCCAGCTCCGACACGATTCAAGAGATCACGGTCACCGCACAGCGCCGCGTGGAAAACATGCAGGACGTGCCGATCACGATCCAGGCGTTGACCGCGGAGACCTTGACGCAGCTGAACATTCAGACGTTCGACGACTTCATCCGCTATCTGCCGAACGTGACATCGGCCAACACCGGCCCGGGCCAGGGGGCGATTTATGTGCGCGGCCTGTCCACCACGCTCCCGGGCGTTCAAGGCTCGGGCGGCATCGGCAGTTTTCCGAACGTCGCGGTGTATCTCGATGATCAGTCGGGCGCCCTGCCCGGCCGCAACCTGGACGTGTACGCAGCGGATCTCGAGCGCATCGAAGTGCTCGAGGGTCCGCAGGGCACGCTGTTCGGAGCCGGCGCCGAATCCGGCGTGCTGCGCTACATCACGAACAAGCCGAAACTCGACGTGACGGAAGGGAACGTTGCGGCCGGCTATGAATATACCGCTCATGGCGATCCGAGCTCCAACGGCCAGGCGATGATCAACCTGCCCTTGATCCCCGATACCTTGGCGGTGCGCGCGGTGATCTACGACGATTCGCGGGGCGGCTACATCAACAACGTCCCGGGCACCTTCGTCCGTCAGAGCACGGACACCGGCATCCATTACGCCGGATACGTCAACAACGTTCCGGGGCCCGCGACACCGCAGAATTCCGCGAACAACTTCAACATGGTGGCCAATGCCTTCAATCCCGTGACCTACCAGGGAGCGAGGCTTTCGCTGCTCTACAAGTTCAACGAGGATTGGAACGCGCTGCTCACGCAGTCCTACCAGGAGATGCATTCGCAGGGCGTGTTTTACGAGACCTCGTACACCTCCAGCACGCCCGCGGTTGCGTTGCCAGACCTTTCGGTGCAGAACTATGTGCCGACCTACAACAACGACAAATTCGAGAACACCGCGCTGACCGTCAACGGGCGTATCGGCGATCTCAAATTGGTCTACACCGGCGGCTACATGGTGCGCAACATCGACGGACAGGGCGACTACACGAACTACGCCCGCGGCGTGTACGCGGATTATTACCAGTGCACCAACCCCGGGGAAACCGGCAAGCCCGGACAGTGCAACTCGCCGATCGGCTACTGGCACGACAAGGAGAAAAACACCCACGACAGCCAGGAGTTTCGCTTGAGCACGCCGGATGACTGGCGCCTGCGTGGAATCATCGGCGCCTTCTGGGAAGAAGTGCGGATCAACGAGAACATCGACTGGTTCTACAAGAACGATCCGTCCTGCTCATCGACGGTGACGGTCAATTGCTTCATCAATGTGGGGCCGCCGCCTCCCGGTGCGCCGGTCACGTACCCGGGCGTGCAGGTGAATAATCCGAACATACGTCCGGACAACGAGTCCTATTTCGACGACATCATACGCACCAATCGACAGACGGCATTTTTCGGCTCCGCCGACTTCGAGATCGTTCCGAAGACCTTGACCCTCACCGTGGGTACCCGTTACTACCGGTTGAACACGACCGAAGTCGGCTTCTCCGGCAGCAGCTTCAACTGCTTCGTCTCGGCGACGGGAGCGACACCGGTTTACAACCCTGGAAGCGCTCCTCCACCCCCGCCGTACCTGACGACCGGACCTTGCCTCACGGATCAGCCGCCCTATTCCGCTCGTTATGCGGATGCCAACAACGAGACCGCCGGCGGGCTCAACAAGACCTACTCGGGCTTTCGCAGCCGCGCCAACTTGAGCTGGAAAGTCACCGACGATGCGCTCGTGTACTACACCTGGTCGCAGGGCTATCGTCCGGGCGGGTTCAATCGCGGCGCGCTGCAGAAGACGCCGCCGGGCGCGAATTACACCTACCAGGAGCCGCAGAGCTTCGCACCCGATACGCTGCTCAACAACGAGGTGGGCTGGAAAACTCAGTGGTTCGATCACCGCCTGGAATTCAACGGCGCCGTGTACCAGGAGGATTGGAAGAACGTGCAGACGGAGTTGTTCGAGTCGTGCTGTTTCGGCAATCTGAGCTTCGTTCTGAACGGTCCGAACTATCGGGTGCGCGGCGTCGAGACTTCGCTGATCTCGCGCCCGCTGCATGGCTTGACCGTGACCGCCGCCGCCGCGTGGAACAGCAGCAGCCTGGTGAGCGAATCGCCTTTGCTCGACATCACGGGCAAACCGATCACCGATCCTCGCATTGGCGAGCCGTTCGGCGCGATCGGCTCACCGCTCGCGCAATCGCCGCCGTTTCAAGGAACCTTGCGCATCCGCTACGATTTCCCGATCAATGACTACAACGCGTTCGCGCAAATCGGGGGCCAGCATCAGGCGCATTCCATCTCGGCCACGAGCCGAACCACCGTGCCGAATCAGCCGGGCTATGCCTACGACGAGCCGGGGTTCTCGACCTATGACGCCTCGGTCGGCGTCGCCAGGAACGCCTGGACGGTCACCGCATACGGGGAGAACATCACCGACACGAGAGCGGACCTGTACGAGAACCCCAATCAATTCGTCGATGCGAAGACCGTGAATCGGCCGCGCACCGCCGGCTTGCGGTTCTCATACAAGTTTTAGCATCACGATCGCAATAGCTGCTGGGTGCGCGTCTGGCGCGGCGTTTTGAGCACAATGCCATGAATTGATTGACAGATTTTATTGCCGGCGATATGGTCGGCGCGCCAAAAAAGGGATGCCCTGCCTTGAAGAGAAGCATGATTCGGGTCCTTCACGCTCTCGGCGCCGTGGCGACCGGCTTGGCGCTCGTGGCGTGCACCGGGGGCGTCGGCAGCACCGACACCGCGATCCGCGCGGCCGCCACCAACTTCAGCGTCGGAGGCACCGCGCAAGGCCTCACGGGCTCCGGGCTGGTGCTGCAGAACGACGGTGCGGACAACCTGGCCGTGCGCGCCGACGGTTCGTTCAGTTTCCCGACGACTTTGATCACCGGGAATTCCTACGAAGTGACGGTGCTGATGCAACCCACCGCACCGGCCCAGACCTGCGTCGTATCCCACGGCAGCGGCATCGTATCGGGCGCCAACATAACCGGCATCAGCGTCGAGTGCACCGACAAGACCTCCGCCCTGGACACCATCGGCGGCATGGCGGTCGGAATCGTGGGCTCGGGTCTCGTTCTGCAGGACAACGGCGGGGACAACCTCGAAGTCGCAGCGAACGGCTCCTTCACGTTCGCGACCGCGCTCCCCGGCGGAACGCCCTACAACGTGACGGTGTTGAGTCCCCCGATCAACCCGTACCAGGATTGTGTGGTCGCCGCCGGCGCCGGCACCACCGCGAGCGTGAACGTCGCGAGCGTGTCGGTGTCGTGCAAGACCAATCCAAATCCGGCTTACACCATCGGCGGCACCGTATCGGGAGTGTCCGGCGCCGCGCCGCTGGTGCTGCTCGACAACGGTCGCGACAATCTCAAGGTAACCGCCGATGGTGCGTTTCATTTCGCGATTCCCATCCCGAGCGGAAGCACCTACGACGTCACCTCTCAGCCCTTGACCGGTTCGCAGAGCGAGACCTGCACTTTCGGCAACGCCAGCGGCACCGTCGGGAACGGCAACGTCACCAATATTGCGATCGTGTGCAAGCCGAATGTCGCCGTCACCGTCAACGTGTCCGGTCTCGCCGGCAATGGTCTCGTACTTCAGGACAACGGCGGCGACAACCTGTTCGTGACGGCGAACGGCCCCAATACGTTCGCGACGGCGCTGGCGAGCGGCACAGGCTATGACATCACCGTGCTCGCACAGCCCACGAACCCGGTGCAAAAGTGCGTGGTGAGCGGCGGGATGGGCACGGCCGGACCGCCGTCGGTGACGGGAATCTCCGTGCTCTGCACGACCACGCCCACCTACTTCGTGGGCGGCACGCTGTCGGGCCTGCCGGCCGGAGGCCCGGCGCCCCTGACCGTGATTTTGCAGGACAACGCCGGCGCCGGATATTCGCTGAGCGCCAACGGGCCTTTCAGCTTTCCGACCCCGCTGCCGAGCGGCACGACTTACGCGGTCACCGTGTTCAGCGCACCGGCGGGTTATTACTGCGCGGTCGGCAACGGCAGCGGAACGGTGCTGAACGCGAATGTCTCGAGCGTCACCGTGACCTGCGCCGTGATCGGCGCCTTCTTGTACGTGACGAACAGTGGCGATAACAACATCTCGACCTTCGTGATCGACGGCAACAGCGGCGCATTGCTGCCGGTTCCCGGCACCGTCGCAACGGGAATGGATCCCGTCTCGATCGTCAGCGGTTGCCTGCTCGGAAGCACGGGCGCCGGCACGCTTTACGTCGCGAACAAGCTCTCCGACACCCTGTCCGCTTACAGCGCCGACCTCGTCAGCGGCGCGTTGACCCTGATCACCAACCCGCCGATCGGTACCGGCGCCTCGCCGCAGTTCGTGGACTTCGCGTTCGCAAATCCGGCCTGCGTGCCGATCGCACTCAACGTCGCAGGCAATACCGCGTCCTCGTATGTGGCGGACTCGAACAGTGGAGCGCTTACGGCCGCATTGGGCAGCCCGTTCGCCACGGATGGCGAGCCGGTGGCCGGGGCCAACCTGCCTTTCACCCTGGGCTCGGTCGAGACCCCGGTCGAATTCATCGCCAACAAAGCCTCCAATGACGTATCGGCCTACACGGTCGACAACAACACGGGTGCGCTGGCGCTCATCACCGGCACATTCCCGAATCCCGTGCCGGCGGGCACGGCTCCGAGCGCGGTCGCAGTACAGTACGCGGACATCAACGCCGTGGCGTTTCCGTTTGTCTACGTGGCGAACCAAGGCTCGAACAACATTTCCGAGTACCTGGCCGGGACCGGGGTGGGAAATCTGGCCGCGATTCTCGACCCGGCCACCAGCAACCCCATCCTCGCCGCGACCGGAAACGGCCCCACCGCTTTGGCCATCGTCAACTATCAGAATGCGACTTACTACGTGTACGTGGCCAACGGAGGCGACGGCACCTTATCGAGCTACACCATCAACTTGACCGGGACCGTGGGACCCTTCGGCGAGCTGGTGCCGACCGGACTCGCGCCGGTCGCCACGGGCGGCAGCCCACTGGCGCTGACCACGGTAACTCTGGCCGGAGGCACGTATCTCTTGGTCGCGAACAGCTCCTCGAATAGCATTTCGGTGTTCAGCATCGATCTCTCGACCGGGATCTTGACCCAAGTGCCGGGGAGCCCGTTCTCGACCGGGACCACGCCCACTTCGATGGCCCTGCAGTTCCCGCCCAGTGGATAGGAGCTTGTGTGAATAATCAGGGCCGCAACCGCGGTGGATATCGCTTCAAGCCACATGGGCTGTTGATCCTCTGGGCGCTCGCGGGCCCTGCCGTGGTGCTCGCGCAAGCGCCGACGGTGTCGCAAATCAGCTTCGCACCGGGCGCGATACCGACCGGCGGCACCAGCCAGCTCACCATCACCCTGGGCAATACCAATGCAGCCGGTGGCGCCGCCGCGCTCACGGCGACGCTGACCGACACCTTGCCTGCCGGGCTCACGGTGGCCAATCCCGCGGGCGTCGGCGGCAGCTGCACGGTCGGCGCGGTCGCCGCCGCCGCCGGCGGCCGCTCGGTGAGCTACTCCGCCGACGCCGTGATTCCGGTGGGCGGCTGCACCATCCAGGTCAACGTGACCGGTACCAGCGTCGCGCGCAACACCTACTATTCGGATTCCATTCCCGCCGGTGCTCTGCAGACGAGCCTGGGCAATAATCCGGCCGCGGCCAGCGGCACGCTCACGGTGCATGGCGCGCCCGCGGTGCCGAAGGTGGTCGGGCTCTCGCAGACTTCAGCCGCGGCTGCGCTCGAGGCGGCGGGCTTTACCCTGGGCGCGGTCACGCATGCGCCGGGGCCCGCGAACGTTCCTTACAATTCGGTGTTGAGGCAAGTTCCCGCGGCGGGCGCGGCCGCGGCGCCGGGCACGCCCGTGACCCTCACCATTTCAACGGGTCCCGGGCTCGCAACCAATCCGAATCAGCCGCTCACTTCGGCGCCCGGGTTCGTGCAGCCCTACCAGCAGAGCGAGGCTGCGGCGCTCGAGCGCGTTTGCGCTTCCCTCGCCAGCGCCGATCCTTCGACCCTGAGCGCGGCACAGCGCAATCTATCGTCGAACTGCAACGCCATCATCGGCACCTACGGCGGCGGCAACGATGCGGCCGGATTCAAGCAAACACTCGATGCGCTGTCGGGCAAGCAGACCACGGCGCAGCAGCGTACCGGCGTGCAGTTCTCGGGCGCGCAGTTCACCAACATCGGCACGCGCCTGGCGCAGCTTCGACAGGGCGTCACCGGCGCCAGCTTCTCGGGTCTCGATCTCGGCCTTCCGGCCGGCAGCGATCTTGCCGAGCTGTTCACGGCCCTCGAGGATGCGAGCGGAAATCGGGGCGACCCCGCCGTCTCGAGCGCGGGCGGCACGCGCACCAGCGGCGGCGGCGGCGGCGATCCGAATTCCATCGGCGCGATGACCCGCCTGGGCTTCTTCATCAATGGCAGCCTGCGGCGCGGCAGCCAGGATACGACGACCTACGAGACGCCGTTCGACTACAAGGCAAACAGCATCACCGCGGGGGTCGATTACCGGTTCACCAACCACCTCATCTTCGGCGCCGCGCTCGGCCATTCGAACGGCACGACGGACTTCACCGACGGCAGCGGGCGGCTCGATTCGCGCAGCAATTCAGTGTCGCTGTACGGCACATTCTACGACGAGGCCTTTTACGTGGATGTCATCGGCACCTTCGCGCACTTGAGCTACGATGCCGATCGCACCACCTCTTTTTCCGTCAATCCCAACACGCCGGTGACGCCGACGAACTGCGTCGGCAGCAATTGTTCGGTCGACACCACGGGGTCGACGGGCGCGCGTCAACTCGCCTTCGCGGGCAATGTCGGCTACAGCTTCAACTACTTGGGGCTCACCTTTGGCCCCGACGTTGCACTCGACTACACGCACATCCATGTCAACGGCTTCACCGAAAACGATCCCGAGCAAACCGGATTGTCGCTGGTGTACGGCGACGATGTCGGTGAATCGCTGCTGGCCAAGGCGGGCGGCCATTTCTCCTATGCGATCAATACGCCGTACGCCGTCATCCTTCCGCAGCTGCGCGCGCACTTCGTGCACGAATTCAAGAATGATCAGCGCGCACTGTCGGTGCACTTCAGCGCCGATCCGGATGCCAACACGCCGAGCGGACCGGTGAGCAATTTCGTGGTGTTCACCGACCCGCCGGACCGGAGCTACTACGATTGGGCCGCGGGCGTGAGCGCACAGTTCGCGTTCGGCATCTCGGCATTCGTGGATTACAACGCCGTGACCAGCCCCGATCAACGCGTGCACGAAGTGGCATTCGGCGTGAGGTTCGAGCACCAGGTCCCTTGACGGCGCCGGGGCGCGCAGCGTGCGCCGCCCGCGTCAGGCGCCACCGAAGGCGCGTCGCAACGGGCCACAATGGCGGCCGCGCCACACTGGCGCTGCCCGCGGGTCACTTCAGATCTTTCGGCACGAAGAAGAAATCGCCGACCTCGTGCCCCGCCCCCTTGATGGACTTGAACTCCGGTTTCTGGACGAACTTGTTTTGCGCGGCGCCGGCCACCACGCGTTTACTGATGCGGCTGAAGAGCTCCGGCGCCGCGAGAATGCCTTGGTTGGTCTCGAGCTCGGTCACGAAAGCGTTGGCAAACACGGAGTTGGCGCCCCCCCCGGTATCGAGCACCGGCTCATCGCCGCCCGAGGAAATGAGCAGCCGCGCGCGTTTGGGCAGCTTGTAGGCAATATAGTCCTTGGTGTACCCGCCCGCCCCGCCCGCGAATAGATAGCTCGGATCCGCCGACAGCAATCCGGCGTAACAGGAGTCGGCGACGACCAGAATTCTCTTCGCGGCAAGACGCGCCAGGTGCGCGGTGATCTGCTCGTTCGGAACCCAGAATGTGTCCTTCGGCGGCGCCTCCGAATTGATCGGCAGCCAGTATCCCGCGACCTCGTAATTGGTCTGCAGGCGCGCCCCGTGCCCGGCATAGTAAATGAGAAGATTATCCTCGGGCTTCAGCACATCGTTGAGGTCGTTGAGCGCCTTGAGCATGCCGACGTCGTTCGAGTCCTCGAGCACCTGCACCGTGAAGCCATACCGCTCGCGCAGCACCCGCGCCGCACGCTCGGCATCGTTCACCGGCGTCTGCAGGCTTTCGATCAGCTGGTAATGCTGATTGCCGATGATCAACGCGTAATAGCGCCCGAAATTGAGTTTGCCGACGGAACGCACCTCGGCTTGGGAGGTGATCGTCGGCAGCGCCGCGATCGCCGCCGGCGTGCGCACCTGCGGCAAGGACGTCAACCGGCGATTGCCGGCATCGCGCTCGCTCTGCAGCTGCGCGATCCATTTCTTGAGAGCCTCGATCTCGGACTTGTCGTCGGACTTCGCACCCGTATTCTGGGCCGGAGGAGCCGTCGGACGGCTCGCGAGCTCCTTCTCGAGCGATTCCAATTGGCGCTGCAGCAACTTGAGCTGCTGATCCTTTTCGCCGAGTTGCTTCTCGAGCTCGGCGCGCAGCGCATCCGTTTGCTCGCGCGCCGCGGATTGATACATGACGCTGTCTTCCGGCAGGCCCCAGGCCTGCCGGTACAGATTCAACGCCTTGAGCTTGTCCTGCTCGACCCCGAGTCCCTGCTCGTACAGCGTTGCCAGGTTGAAGAGTGCGCGCGAGTACTTCTGATCCGCCGCCTTCTGGTACCACTGCGCGGCCGCGGCGTAATCCGGCGCGGCGCCGAGTCCCTTCTCGTAAATCTCCGCGACATTGGTCTCGGCGTCCGCATCGCCGGACTGGGCCGCTTGCATCCACACGCCGAGGGCGGACTTCAGATCGGCGCGATCGAAGGCCACGTACTCGCCGCCGCGGATGCGGCAGTCGCTGGCGGTCGTATGCGTGGGTCGCCGGGGACTCAGATAGGTCATGGTGCCGAGCTGGCGCACCTGGCCGGGCAAGAGGCAGTCGACGATCTCCAGATCCTCGCGCCGCAAGATGCCCCCATTGGCCTCCGACTTGTCCGCTCGGGAACCCAATGCGGCGCAGACGGCGAATACGCCGAACGAGCATAGGAGCGCCGCCTTCACCGCGGGGGAGCGGCGGCTGCGCGGCGGATCAGGTCCAGGGACAGGCTTCATTGTGAGCGACATCGTTGCATAATCTTCTTCATCAGCCGCGATCAGCGGCCCAAGGCCTCCGCGACGGGCGGGTAAGTGCTGAGGAAATCACTGCTCTCCGACAACGTTCGCGCGGTCTCGCGCAGACCGGCAGGATCCCCGCGGGCGATTTTCAGCATCTCATCGGCCGCGCGCTCGAGGCCTCGCACCGCCTCGCGATCTCCTTTATGCAGCTTATAGGCATCCGCGAAGTAGCTCAATGAATCGGTCAGCGCATTGGGAATACCCTGCCGCGCGTAAAAAGCCCACGCCTTGTCGCCCTCGGCAAAATCCGCCTTGATCTGCGCTTGCGTGGCGGGCGGCAACGCCTCAAAGGCGACGGCCGGCCCTGATTGCCGGTAATTCTCATACCACAGGTAGGCGGAGGCGGCCGCCAACACGGCGATGGCGGCAATGAGCGAGTTTCGCAGCAGGGTCGAGCCGAAGAACAGTCGCAGGAACTCCGCCGCGTCCCGCGGCCGCTTGGCGCGATCGAACGCCAGGGCGCGCGCGAGCGTATGCCATTCCCGGCGCCGTAGCGCCTTGATCGGCGGCGGCGACAGCGCGGCGGCGCGCGCGGCAGGTGCGGTTTTTCCGCCATACGGATGCCTGCCCGCCAGCAGCTCGTAGACAATGATTCCGAGCGCGTAAATGTCGTCCGCGGGCGACGGATCGGCGCCCTTCATCATCTCCTCGGTGGCGTACCCTTCGGTGTATGCGCCGAGCGTACCGGCATCGAACTGATCCTGGGGAACGGCATTGGCGCCGGTGGGCACCGCGCGCGCAATGCCAAAATCGAGGATCTTCGGCGCGCCGTTCTCGACCAAGAAGATGTTCGCGGGCTTCAAGTCCGAATGCACGATGCCCTTGCGGTGCGCGTAGCCGAGTCCCTCCGCGATGCCTCGAATGACCGGCAGCGCCGCCTTTCGATCCATGCCGCGATTGCGCACGCCGCGAATGACCTCCTCCAGCGAGCGGCCGCGCAGGAGCTCCATGGTGATGAATACGTTGTCGCCGTCTCGATCGAAATCGAATACGGTCACGATATTCGGATGCGCCAGCGACTGCGCCTTGCTGGCCTCCCGCTGCAGCGCGACGAATGCATCGGGATGTCGCTGAAAGCTCGAGTTCAAGATCTTGACGGCGACCTGCGGGTTGGGATCGCGCGCTTCGACTTTGCGCCGGTCCAGGGCGCTGAACACCATCCCCATGCCGCCGCGGCCGACCAGGGTCTTGAGCTCGAAGCGGCTCTTGACGACCGAGCCGACGTCGAACTCGACACCCTCGATGCCGATGGGCGCGGCCGCGCGCACCAGCGTCTCCTGGCTGCCGCTCGCCGCGGCAGCACCGGGAATTCGGGCCTTCGTCCCTGAGTCGCGCAAGCTGGTCGGCTCGCCGGCCGCATCGTCCTCAGGGGTCATGTCCGGCACCGCCGTCGTTCGCTCTTGAGTCGCCGTCGACATCGCCGAAAGCGCGCTGCATTGACCGCGCCCTTACGGGGTCTGACTCGGCCAGGACTGCGCCGACTTTGCGCATCGGAACCCCGTATCGAGGAGCGCGTAAATTGGAGGAGTGAGGAGTCGGCGCATCGCGAGGCGCTGACTGACTGGATCCGTGTCAAGCCACGAGGCGCCGCGTACCACCCGATCGGTCGCACTCGCAGCATTCACCCACTCTAACACGCCGTCTCCCAGGCCCCGCGTACCGAACCGCCCCGTCATTGGCTGCTCGCCGGCTGGCAGCAAGCCCCGAGGGGGCGTCGATCCGACGGCACGCGGTTCGTTACCCCACGCAAAGATATGATCGTCGGCACCGCGCGCCACATATTCCCATTCGTCCTCGGTCGGAAGGCGCTTGCCGAGCCAACTGCAGTAGTCGGATGCCGCCTTGAAGTCAACGCCTCGCACCGGATACTGCGCCGCCGCAGCGGCAGTCGTCGAGCCATTGGCATCGCGCAAAGTTTTCCACGACTGATGCGCTTGGAATACCACGACCTCACCCTTCGCAGCATGCAGCCCGCCGGCGCGCTCGGCCTCGGTGACATAGTGTTTCGCGGCAACGAACTTCGCAAAATCTCCGTTGCTGACAACGGTCTTGTCCAGTTCGAACGGGTTGAGCGCCACGCTTCGCGGCGCCTCGTCGCTGAAGTCGGCCGCCGCGCAGCGATTCCCTGTCTGTTGGCAGAGGTTCAAGGCCACCGCAATCTCATTTGCGGGACTGCCGAGGTGCGCCAGCCGTTTGCCGTCGCGTAGCGCGACATCAATTGCATTTTCCGCTTGCGCCAGCAGCCGATTTCCATCGAGCGTCTGACCTGCGGCCAGCCTCTGCTGAGCCTCGCTGAGGCGTCCCATTCCTTCCTGCAAGGAATGATCGGAAGGATCGACGTCGAGCGAGCGAGCGTCGGCCGCCAGAGCCTGGACGCGGCGCAGCGCCTGCTCGCCGGCCGGATCCGATGCGCTTGCCGGTCGGGGGGACTGCACCGGCGATCCGATCCCAACGCGTTGCCACGCAAACCAGGCGAGACCGGCCATCGTCAACAGAATGAAGCATCCAAGGCCGATCCAAATTCCTTTGCGCGCGCGCGATGATTGCGATGCGGCCGCTTTGGGGTCGAGCCCCACCAGCAAGGCTTCGACCGTATCGGTGCGCTGAGCGCGATCGAAGGCCAGGGCCTGCGCGAGGGATGCATTCTGGTTGCGTGTAAGGGACGCGATCGGCGCGACTCGCAGTCCGGCAGCCCGCGCCTCGAGCGCGGAACGGTTATCAAACGGCTGCTTCCCGGTCAACATCTCGTAGATCACACAGCCCAAGCAATACACATCGTCACGCTGATCGGGACTGGCTCCATCCAACATTTCACAACTGGCATAGGCCAGAGTGAGCGCGCCCAAAGACCCGGGATCGAAGCGCCCGCGCCCCCCGCGTGATGCTCGGGCGATGCCGAAGTCGAGCAACTTCGCTCTGCCCGATGTGGTCACGAATATATTGGATGGTTTGAGGTCGCTGTGAATCACGTTATGGTCATGCGCACAGGCGAGACCTGCGCAAATGTCCTGTATGAGCGGCCACGCGCGGCTGAATGGCATGCCCCGGCCGAATTCCTCATCAAGAAGGGTGTCGAGGGTTTTGCCTTCGAGATACTCCATCAAAATGAAAACGCAATCGCCATCGACGTTGACCGAGTACATGCCGACGATGTTGGGGTGGGCGCACGTGCGGGTTTTCCTGACTTCTTCGCGAACCAGATCAAGCGCCTCGGGACGCTCTCGAATTTCGGGCTTCAGCACTTTGATGGCGAACATCTCGCCCTTGACATCCTCGTCGCTCGCCAGGTACACGACGCCCATGCCGCCGGCACCGAGTTCGCGCACGAGGCGGTAATGTCCGCCCAACAACTGGCCGACGCCGATTGCTTCGCCGGGAGCGCGCGGAGCGCCGCGCGCGCCTTGCCGAGCGCTGGTGTAGGTGTCTCGGCCAGCTCCAAGATCCTGCGGCGACGGTGTTTCGGGGGATCGCATCCGAGTTTCGGCGGCGCCGGGAGTGGTCGTCATCCTGGCTTGCGTGTTGCGGCCGACCTCGGTCTCCCGAGCGCCGCGTTGTGCATCATCGTCGGTTGCATTAGTCATGGGGGACGCGCTCCAGCGGATCGATCAGATCCCGCTACCGCTGTCTACCACGCCATCGGCACATGATCGAAATTGCGAATAAAATTTAGACATTCCGGCGGCCAATCATACGCGGTATGAGTGCGCCGCGGGACGCCGGCGTCCACGCGATTACGTGTTTCCAGGAGAGCCGGCGCCGTTGCTCCATTTGACGTGGCGGAACTTTCGCTTGACGGCTCGGATTCCGCCGGTGGCGGGGATATGTCTACCGCCGAAGCGTCGGCGCGGCCGCCGTCGATTTCGTGATTGAATGCCACAATGAATCGAGCTTCGTTTGCACACATCGTCGACAAACCCGAAGTTTCGAGAATTGCCCTCAGTGCGGCGCCTTTTGCCGCCAACGTGATTTGCGTATCGCCAAACTGCCTGCGGCTGCTCAAAATCAACTGATCGAGCGTGGGCTGACATTGTTGCGCGGAATTCATCGACCCGTCCTTGAGGATTGATGCCCGCTCGTCCTCTGGCGACCTGTGCGTCGATGCATCGCCTGCGCCTGCGCCCGCGCATTGCCAGCCATACTTTACATACCCCGCAACATACGCGTTGCGACACGCGGATTGCGATTCTCTGCAAGTGCTGCTTTTGGCGACTGCCTCACAAAAAGCTTGCGACTGGCGTTTGCCGCAGTCGAGAGCCGATTCGAACCGCTTGCACTGCATTTCTGGATAGCTTTCGCGCCACGATGGGTCCCACACATCGGGTGCCGGCGCCGCCGCGGTTGGTCCGGCCGCGGCCGCGGCTACCTGCACCCAAACCGGCCACAAGAGGGCGCATGCAATACACACGCCCGTACGCCGGACGCGACCATCCATTGTCGCTATTGCAAAACGAGATTGGTGAGGAAGCCCGGAATGAAACCGTTCAAATTATAGATTTCATACTTCGACAACCCCGTAGAGCCGGGTATGCTTTGCAGCCCACTCAAAGAGAGGGAATACGAGTCGAAGGTGCTGGTATAGCCGGTCGCCATTGAATTTTGGTACGACGCCACATACGCATACTGCCCGCTGGGATCGATGACAGGCGGTCCGTAGTAGCTGGATGCGGCCAGAGAAATCGGCGGCAGCTCGGACAGCGACCCGTCCGTCGGGCTGACTCTATAAGTCAATACTTTCGAGGTTTCATAGTTGGAAGAGTATGAATTCACCAGCAAGAAGGATCCGCTGGGGTCGATCGCCGCGTAGCTAATCGCATAGCCCGTGGATGAACTTTTGAGGTTGACGCCATTCAGGGTACTGCTCAAAGTTCCGTCTGCATTGATGGCAAAGGGAACTATGGCAGACCCATCCGGCACATAGGTAAATGTCCCGCTCGGCTCGTACAGCAGTGGATAAAACACACTGTTGCCGCTCGAGAGCAACGGACCGTTGGTGGCAATCGGCGTGAGAACGCCCGAAGTCTTATCGATGGTGAACCCAGTCAAGTTGGCCTGGCATACGTACGGCGTGCCCCCGCATGCGCTATTCACGACATACAGAAATCTTCCCATCGGATCGACAGACGGGTAATTGACATTCGCCGCCAGAGGCGCGACGGTCACCGCGCCGCTGCCGACGGGCGTTACCGCCGACGGCGGAGTCGTGGACGGTCCGAGGTTGAAGCCGTAAAGCGAGTAATTCTGCGTGGCTGAATCTTCATAGTAGGCGTACACGAAGGTGCTCGGCTGGCTCACGCTACCATTCGTCGCGAGATAAAGGGAACAGAAAGGGGCGTTCGCATTGTTCGCCGTGAGCAGAGTCGGAGTGCCAATGGCGACGAGGCCCGCGGAATAAGCTTGAAAATACAGCGAGTTGCCCTGCTCATAGCACACCAATATCGTGTTGTCCGATGCATCGAAGAGCATTGCGTCTATCTCGCCTGTGAACGTAACCGTCTGATACAGGTTGTAGTTCGGTGGAGAATTATTCGGTGGTTGGTCGAATACATAATAGGAAATGGTCGATGTGTAGGCTCCGCTGTCATATTGCGCGATGTAGTCCCCGAGGCCTCCCGATGAGGCGACAAAACTCACTTGCGTGGAAAGTGCGAGATCGATGGGATCGGTGGTGAAGGCAGTCAGGAATCCCAATGGCGCGCTCGGATCCACCAAAGTAAACAGTGCCGCGGCGGCGGTGCCGTTTTTCGAATCGTAGCCCGCGCTGAACGCATATGTGGGTACCGCGTGGCATACAATCGTCGCCGGGGGCGGGGACGCCCCGCCCAGCGTACCGCTGCCTCCGACGTTCCACACCAAACAGTTTGAGCCGGAATCATTTTGCGCGCTCACCACCACCTGGTAGTCGCTGCCGCTCGGCGCAAAATTGGGGAACGTATACTGGGCCGGAGCGGGCGCGGGGTTACCGCAATAGGGGTCGCCGCTATTGCAAGTGACCAAGAGCGACGAAAATGGAGCGCCATTCACCAGCAGCGTCGCCTGTATTCCGTACTCGGTCGACCCCGCCAGCGTAAAACTTATGGGATAGGTCGCCGTCGTACAGTTGATCACGATGTTCTGGATATTCGTGTCACCCATCTTTCCGGTGGCGCTGCCGGCGGTGGGCGTACAGGTCTGAACGGGATTCTGCGGGTTGCTCGCAACCAGGTTGTAGGTCGCTCCGCTCGGAATGTTGGTCAAAGTGAACGGTACGGGCTGGTTGAGATTGCTCGGCTGCAGACTGACGGGAGAACTGCCGCTCACGCCATCCGTCAGAGTCAAACCCGTCGCGCCGATGAGATTGGTCACCGTTCCGGATATGCTGAAGGGCACCGATTTACAAGTAACCAGCACGTCCGAGATGGCAGCCGAAACCACGGTACCGCTGGCGTTCGGGCTGTACGAGCAAGTCTCCGCGGGATTGCTCGGCAGCGAGGCCGCGGTGACCGTATACGGCGAACCGCTCGGGACGGAAAAAGAAAAGATGCCATCCGCGGAAAGGGTCTGGGTGGCGGGCGTTCCGTTCGAGAATTGGAGCACCAGTGCGCTTCCTTCCAATCCCGTGACCGACCCACTGACCTTTACCAGCACGATGCTGCAGGTGATGCCAACCGTAAGATTGCCCGAGACCGACCCCGAAGGGGCGCCGGAGGTGAAAACACATTTCTGCGCCGGATTGGTCGGATCCTTGATGGACAAGCTATACGAATCACCCGACGCAAACTGATGATTCAGGGTTTGCGACGCCGCGGTTCCGGAAAAGGTAACCGATGCCCCGGAGCTCGATTCGGTGACGACGAGCGAGGCCGCTCCCGTTCCGAGGTTCGCGCCGAACGCGTTCACCTGGATGGTGTACTGGTCGCGCCCTCCGCCGGTACCGCTGTTACTGCAGCCCGCGAGCGCCAGACAGAAAATGACCAGCGCTTTCATTTTCGTCACATATTCAGGTTGAGACATGCGGCGTCGCTCCATCCGTTGAAGGTTTTCGAAAGTGCATCAATATCGTCCAACGAAAGTCAAGGCCGGACCTTGCGTCGTATCGTGAACGTCTACCGAGTTGTAACCGTTGGAAAAGCCGTTGTTCAGCGCATATTTTTCCGTCGTCACGATCTGAGCCCGGTAGCCGAGCGTGACTGTGAAGGAAAACTTGGTGGGTGTCGGAACAGAATACGAAACACCCAGCTCTCCAAGCGTGTAGAGCGCATTGAAGCTGGTATTACCCGCTGCGTCGTGGAGTTGCTCGTCGACCTTGAGCTTGAGGAAACCCACGCCGACGGCGCCGTACAACCCGAAGTGCGCCCGCAGCGGCGCCGAACCGGAGAGACCTATCGTCGGGCCGGTCCATTTGAACAATTGTGGCGCTGTCGAGCTGGGTCCGAATGTCTGCTCGATCTGCTTGTAACCAACGGTCACCGCAACGCTCGGCAGCACGTAATATCCGAAGTTGCCGTCCAACTCCCTTCGCAACGCTGATACAGGCAACGGGGCTCCCGATTCGGGATCGACGGCACCGGTCAGGTTATAGGTCGTGTTCGCGAAATAGCTGACCGACCCGAGAAAATTGCCATATCGCACGCTGGCTTGAGGTATGACCGCAAAATGGTTGTTGGTACTGACCGGCTCGACGACGGTCACGGGACCCCCGTTGGTCACCACACTTCGACTTGGAACGGTATCCCAGCTCGTCCACTGGGTATCCCATACCTTGGCGCCCAAGGTAAATTGCGCGCTCGGCTGATCGTCCGCGCGCGCGCAGTCGATCAACCACGGGTAGCAGGCAACAACCACCAGAAACTGGCCCAGCGCCACTCTCGCGGTCATACGTTCGCCACGACCTTGCTTAGCTCTCATTTGGAAACATCCCATTTCAAATCGTCGAGTGGTGCGCTACGAGAAATGCAGGTCCCAGGACCCCGGCCGGCACACCGGACGCGGCGCGTGCTGATACCTACAATGCGGGCGGTACGAATTCATCCCGCTTCTTCTTATCCTCCAATCTCGCCTCGTCATTCTTTTTCTTGATCTCCGCTGCGAGTTTGTCATTCTCGCGCTTGGCCGCTTCGAGCTCGCTTCTCGCAGATGAATCACCGGCGGCGGCCCGGCCCTCCAACTCGTGCAGCTTTTCATCGAGCTGCTGCTTTTGTGCTTGCAGGAGTTCCAGATTGGTGCATTTCACCAGGCAAAATTGACCGCCAAAGTTCGTGTAGAGAGCGGGTTTTTGCGGACGTCCCAAAGACTCCGTGTCCTTCTGCACCTTGAGACTGACGGTCTTGAAGAGATCATCCACCGTGCCAGGCTCGCGCAGGTTGGCGAGCAGGTACCCGGTCATGATTCCGTTTCGTCCCTTCCCGGTGCCATCGATGGCGAGCTCGTCGGCAGCTGTCGCATACAAGACCATCGTGCGATCGGGCACATCCGTCACCGGCGCCAGTCCTTGCGTGGAAGCCGTCGACACGGACGCGAAAGGGTTGTCACGGCACGCGTCCAGAATGACGACATTGAGGAAATCTTGAGCGCCGCCCAACTGTTGCATCAAGTAGGAGACGCTCACCGTTTCGCTCTTCACGGCCGATGCGCTTTGCAGCGCGACCCCCGTGGGAATGAGGTAATTTTCGCCGTTCGCCTGTATCGCGTGACCCGCGTAGTAGATGAAGCTCACGGTATTGCTGGGCAGCGACTCCACGAAATCTTGGATGATTGCCCGCAACTGGATGCGCGTGCGCACGTCGTAGTAGCATGATGCCTTGAAGCCCAGGCCGCTCAATTCATGGCACATGTCCCGCGCATCATTCACCGAATTCTTGAGAGCTCCGACGGAGTCGTAATGGGCGTTTCCGATCACCAATGCGGCCCTGCTCACGCCCTCCCCGGTCGCGACCGAGAGGTTACCCAGGGCACATAAGGCGACCCATACCGCGACCAGCGCCGGTAACTTGATGCGGCGAGCCGGTAATAATTCTAGTTGCCCTTGCATCCCTTGTCTCTTTCTTTTCGAATACTGACCCGACATCGGAGCCATTTTCTCGGAAAAATATGGCATTTCTGCCACACTTTCGTCAAGTGAATTGCAAGGAGGTGGGAGAAAATGTCAAGCGCATGCGACCCCGAAACTGTACAGTGGCGGCTGATTGAGCGATAATTGGCCAATAGATTCAATCAACGGTTCTTTGAGTTGATTGTCCCCAGGGAATGAACATTCGCTTGCCGCGTTGCTCAACCATTTCCAGATATGCGGGATCCGCCGGCCTGATGGTGTTGTTTGCCTCGGCGGGCATCGCCGGCGACCGTCCTGGCGTAACCGACGCGCTACAGGCGATCCAAACCAACTGGCCTGACGCCCAATTTTCCATCGATGTGGGAGGGATGACGCACGGAGATGCGATCCTGGGCGAGCCTTTGCAGATCGAATATGAGGCGGCCAAGGGCGGGTATTTGGCCTACATCCACGTCTCGAGCCACGGCGATATCGCGCTCACGCGTAATCCGGCCACTGCGCCGAGGGCGACGGGGACGGACTCCTATGTGCCCAAGGCCCCTTTGGGAACGGAGCAGATCATCGTCTTGTTCTCGAACAAACCGCTGGACAACTTATTTCCCAATGGTTCGAACTCGATAGAATTGGGTTCGGATCGGGCGCAAGCGATGGAACTGGTTCGACAGCTGCAGCGGAGCCAATCCGGCGGCGTTCAACTGGCCACGCGCAAATCACATTTCAACGTTGCCACCCAGGATGGCGGCACGGAATACACCACGAGAAGCATCGTCTACCGGGTGCAGGGCACAGCCGGCAATCGCAAGTCTGGTGGGGCTTCCGGTCCGGTTCCGAGCCACGTCGAGTTTGAGTTCAATTCCGACCGGCTAACCGAGCGCGGGAAGCGGGATCTCGACGAATTTGGAGAGGCACTGGTCACGCACCTGAGCGACAGGAGCGTGGTGTTGGAAGGTCATACCGATTCGGTCGGAACGGATGAATACAATTTATCGCTGTCCCAGCGGCGCGCCGAGGCCGCTCGTCAGTATCTTATTCAGAGCTTTGGGCTCAATCCGTCGCGGATCAGCGCCCTCGGCAAGGGCAAATTGGATCCCGTGGCACCCAACGACAGTGAAGCGGAACGCAGTCGCAATCGTCGAGTCGATTTTGATTTCTCCTCGCCCGGAGAGCGGTAGCGCGGCATCTCCCGACAATCGCGGCACTGCGCCAAAACCTCATTTCGCACAACTTTCGATTCGCAGCGCCAATTTCACCTGCGTCAGCTCCTCGGACGCCATCTTCGGCAGCGTGCCGCTCTGGAAATAAAGCTCGATGGGCGCCGGATCGTCCACGAACAAACCATCGAACACCAGCGCGGCGCCGCCGTTGCCGAGGAATACCGTTCGCAACCGCTCGCTGCTCTTCAGCCCGGAGAAAAACTCCGAAAGATCCCGGAAGCTAACCGCGTATCGGACGTCATGCCTGCGCGCCTCGAGCGCGTCGACCTGACTCTCCATGTCCTCGAAAGCGTCCGAGCTCAAGACGGCCTTGCGCTGCGCCCGGGGGACCTGCACCAGCACGCAAAGGAGACCCTTGCCGATGCAATCGGGAGCGGCCTCGCAGATTTCACTTCGGGTCGGACCCGCGACGCTCGCGTTCAGGAACGCTCCGCCCACCAGCAGCGCGCACGCGAGACGCAGCGCAATCGAGCTTAGCTTGCGCTTGGAATCGCCGCGGCATTGATCAGCGCCTGGCGGTAGTGGAGCTGATTCACAAAAAAATGGAATTTCCACGACTCGGATCCTCCGGGCAATATCTGTCGGTCAAAATGGGGCGGATCGCTCGGATGAAAATCACCGCCGTAGCGGCAAAGAAGATTCGTCTTGGCGTATTCCCGAAATTTGTAAAATGGCGTGCCCGCGACCGCCGACTTGATGGCTGTGGACAGCTGTGGATTGTCCGCTCCGATGCTGCCTTTGGTCCCCAGCTGCAAATCGACCGCCCGACCTATCTTGTGAGCCGAGAAGCTGGCCGGAGGAACCACCGCACCGGAGACGGCGTGCCCCTCGACTCGGAACAATTGATTTACGAACACATGCACCCCGAAATCCGCAGCCGCCGAATTCATCGAGCGCAGCACGTGGCTGAACTCCCGGTCACAGACCCCGATATGATGGTCCGAGCCGAGCACGGCTTTGTAGTTCCGATTCGGTTTCATGCGGCTGAGCCCGGCGAAGCTGATCTGCACGAGGTTGCCGGTCATTTGCCAGCGGTTTTCGCGAAACAGCTTCAAGAACGCCAAGAAATGCGGACCCGCCACGCCATCGAGCGCCAGATGCTGCGGTTTGCGGGGCAAGAACGCGCCGCTCTGCGATACACACCCCGGAACGCTCTTTGCAAACCATTGCACGCGCCGGACCGCGACTTTGGTCATCGCATCGAAGGTGCCCCGCCTGACGTCCTCATTGGGCTGCAACGCACCGATCCGCCGCAGCTCCTCTTGGAGCCCCGAAACGCTGTTGAGATCGCCCGTGTCCGCGGCGGACCTACCGGCCGGGCCATCCGAGGAGCCAAGATGCAGTATGGTGGGTTTGCCGCTCGCAGCTATGGTGGCCAATCGCTTCTCCCTATCTTCGGCAATCCAACCCGCCCGCGGTATGCGCCGGCGTAGGGTTTCCCGCTGCAATCGCTGTAGTACACACCACCCGCGAATTGCGTGTCAAGGAACCGCCCGTATGGCGGTAACCACCAACCCCGCAACATCCTCGCCGCGTTCGCGGCGCAACACCTGCTCATTCACCGTGTGCAGGACAAACCCCGCCGCTGCGAGCGCCGAGTGTACATACTCGAGGCGATGGCTGTATCGGCCATGGGGCTCCAGTCGATAGTTCATCGTCAGGCCCTCATCGGCCATTCGCTCCAGGGTGAACACCAGCAAACCGCCCGCTTTCAGACTGGCGGCTGCTCCCCGCAGCGGCGCCTCCAGCGCCCCGAAATAGTTCAGCGTGTCGGCGGCGACGACGGCATCGAAGCGGCGCGGGTGACGCGGCAGGAATTCACACAGATCTGCCACATGCAATTCGTCGTAGCACCCCTTCTCGCGCGCCACGGCAATCATCGCCGACGACAGATCGACGCCGGTCAGAACCCCGGCGATCGTGCGCAACAACGCACCGCACAGTCCGGTACCGCAGCCTGCATCGAGCACGCTGTGCAATTGCGCGCGCGCGGCGACGGCGCCCGGGCTCGTTCGCATGGCCTCGCTGAGTGCCGCTTTCACCAGATCGGGGGCCCGATAGCCCAGCCCCTGCAAATTTTGCTCGAAAGTCGGCGCGAAGCGGTCGAAGGTCTCGGTCACGTACTCGGCCGACGCCCGCTCAGGTGAATGCTCGCCCGACGTCGCCGCGAGCATGTGCGCTGCAACGCTGCTGTCGGGCTCCGCGGCAAGCCAGGTGCGATAGACCGACGCAGCGTCGGCAAATCGCGCCGTCCTGAAAAGCAACATGCCCAGGCTCTCATAGACTTCGATGTATCCGGGATTCTGCGCGAGCGCGGTTCGATAGTCGGATTCCGCACCTGCAAGATTCCCGCACTCACGCCGCGCAATTCCCCGCTGGTAGAACGACGGCGGGTGAGCGGGTCGAAGGCCGATCGCACGGTCCAGCGCCACGATTGCCGCCGGCGCGTCTTCGAGCTTGCGCAGACAGAAACCCAGGTTATACCAAGCGTCCGCGAGATTTGGCGCGGCAGCGGCCGCTCGTTCGTACGCCGCCCTCGCCTGCTCGCTTCGATCGAGTGCCAGCAAGACATTGCCGAGATTCAGCCATGCATGCGCATTTCCAGGCGCGGACCGCAGCGATCGCTCGATCAATTCCACCGCAGCGGCGCTCTCGCCGAGATCATGGCGCAGCACCCCGAAGAAATGCAGCGCATCGGGATCGTCGGGACGACAGGCCAGGGCCTTTTTGTAGAGCGTCCGTGCCTCGGCGAATCGGCGAGCCTGATGAGCGGCCACGGCCTCGTGTACGAGCCGGGCACTGCGCTTGGCCAGGCCTTTCACGGCGGCACTCAGAATTCGTAGGCGAAGTCGCTGTTGGTTACGCTGATGTGCACGCGCGGCACCCCCGCGCCGTCGGCCGTGCGTTCCAGAAATTCCCGGCTGATGGCAGGCAGTACACTGTTGGTGAGAATGGCATCGATCATTCGGCCGCCGCTCTCGAGCTCGGTGCAGCGGCTGGCGATGAGCTGCACGACCTCATCGGAGTAGGTGAACGGAATTCCGTAGTTGGCCCGGATGCGCTTGTCGATCCTCCCGAGCTGCAGCCGGATGATCGCGCGCAGCATCTCATCGCTCAACGGGTAATAGGGAATCGTCACCAGGCGCCCGAGCAGCGCCGCGGGAAAAGTCTTCAGCAGCGCGGGACGAAGCGCCTTGGCGATGCCCTCGGCCTCCGGCATCAGCTCAGGATCCTTGCACATGTTCATGATCAGCTCGCTCCCCACATTGGTGGTCAGGAGGATCAAGGTGTTCTTGAAGTCGATGAGGCGGCCCTCGCCGTCTTCCATGATGCCCTTGTCGAACACCTGAAAGAATATTTCGTGCACATCCGGGTGCGCCTTCTCCACCTCGTCGAGCAACACCACGCTGTAGGGCTTGCGACGTACCGCCTCGGTCAATATGCCGCCCTCGCCGTAGCCCACGTATCCGGGCGGCGCGCCTTTCAAGGAGGACACCGTATGGGCTTCTTGGAACTCGCTCATGTTGATGGTGATGAGATTCTGCTCGCCGCCATACAACGCCTCCGCGAGGGTGAGCGCGGTCTCCGTCTTGCCGACTCCGGAAGGTCCGGCAAGCATGAAAACGCCGATGGGCCGGGTCGGGTTGGCAAGATTCGCGCGCGAGGTCTGAATACGGCGCGTGATCATCTCATGCGCATGTTTTTGCCCGATCACGCGCTCCGCAAGGATATCGGCCAGATGCATGAGGGTCTTGATCTCATCCTGGACCATGCGACCCACGGGGATTCCGGTCCAATCGGCGACCACGGACCCCACCGCCTGCGCATCGACGCTCGGCAGGATGAGGGGGTCCTCGCCTTGCAGCGCCACGAGCTCCGCTTGCAGCACGCCGAGCTCTTTGAGGAGCCGACTGCGCTCCGCCTCGCCGAGAGCCGGTGGGGCAGCCTGCGCTGGCGCTGCCTGCGTTGGCACCGCCTGCGCGGGCGTCGGCTGCGCGGGCGCCGCCTGGGGCGCTGCTTTGACGCTCGCCGCGGACTTCTCCAGGGCGCTGCCCGTGCCCTCCACGGGCGCCGCGCCGGCGCGCAGCTTCTGCCGATAGTCGAGAATCTTGTCGACCAGCGCTTTCTCGCGCTGCCAATTGCTTTCCAGGCCGGCGAGGCGCTCACGTTCGGAAGTGAGCTTCGCCGATGCGTTCGTTTGGCGCTTGGCCGCGTCGATCCCGATGGCCTGCTCGCGACCGATGATGCCGAGCTCGGTCTCCAAAGCATCGATGCGCTTGCGGCAGTCATCGACCTCCGCCGGCACCGCATGCTGACTGATCGAAACTCGGGCGCATGCCGTATCGAGCAGACTCACCGCCTTGTCGGGCAGCTGACGCGCCGGAATATAGCGGTGGCTCAGCTTGACCGCGGCCTCGATGGCCTCATCCAGCACTTGCACCTTGTGATGCGCTTCCATGGTCGAGGCGACGCCCCGCAGCATCAAGATCGCGCGTTCTTCGGTCGGCTCATCGATCTGCACCGTCTGGAAGCGGCGGGTGAGCGCCGGGTCCTTTTCGATGTATTTCTTGTATTCCGCCCAAGTCGTCGCCGCAATGGTGCGCAGCGTGCCGCGCGCCAACGCCGGTTTCAGCAGATTGGCCGCATCGCCGGTGCCGGCGGCTCCGCCGGCACCGATCAGCGTATGCGCTTCGTCGATGAACAGGATGATGGGCTTCGGCGAGGCTTGCACTTCGTCGATCACCTGACGCAGGCGATTTTCGAATTCGCCCTTCATGCTGGCGCCCGCTTGCAGCAGCCCGACGTCGAGCGTTCGCAGCTGCACCTCCTTGAGCTGGGGCGGCACATCTCCGCGCACGATGCGCTGGGCAAACCCCTCCACGACGGCGGTCTTGCCGACCCCGGCTTCGCCCACCAAGATCGGATTGTTTTGACGGCGGCGCATCAGGATGTCGACCACCTGGCGAATTTCCTCGTCGCGTCCGATGATCGGGTCCATCTTCCCGCTGCGCGCCTGCTCCGTCAGATCGGTCGTGAACTGCTTGAGCGCTTCCTGCTTGCCCATTTGCGCCGGCGCCATGGCGCCGCTCGCCTCGCCCGGCGCGGCGCCGCCGCCCATCTGAAAGCCGTCGCTCGAGCGCTGGCCTTCCTCGGGGGACCCGGCCACGAGCTCCGAGAACCGGTCCTTCAGCATCTCGGGCTTGATCTTCTCGAATTCCTTGGATATCGAGGTGAGCACATTGCGCAAGCCGCGCGTCTCGACGATGCCCACCATCAGATAGCCGGTGCGCACCTGCGCCTCTCCGTACATGAGCGTGGCAAACACCCAGCCGCGCTCGACGGCTTCCTCGACGTGCGCGGACAAATCGGAAATCGTCGTCGATCCGCGCGGCAGCCGGTCGAGCGAATCGGTGATGTCGGCGGCGAGGCGCGAGGGTTCCAGATTGAACTGCCGAATGATCCGGTGCAGGTCCGAATCCTGCAGCTGAAGGATCTGATGAATCCAATGCACCAACTCGACATAGGGATTGCCGCGCATCTTGCAGAACACCGTCGCGCTTTCGATGGCGCGATAGCCGATCCGATTGAGTTTGCCGAACAGCGAGGCACGACTGATTGAAGCCATCTGATTTCTCCGTGATGTCTTGTATTACGCCTTGACCGTCAGAACGACGTCGTCCGCATCGCGATTGCGCGCCTTGGCTCCCAACCAGGAGCTCCAGCCCAGGCGCGCGCCGCTGCCCAGGCAAACGCCGGGCACCTGCGTGCGATCGACGATCAACTGCAAATCCCACTCCAATTCGAAGCCCACGAAATTGCGCACCAAGGCGCTCAGCTGCCCGAGCGCGGGCGAGCCCGGCAGAAACCGCTCGAACGCCTTGAACGGCATCGCACCCACCGCAATTCTAAAGCGCGACTGAGCGCCCCACACCCGCTCGCCGAGCGTGGTGCTCACGCCGAGCGTGCCAGAGCGGGGCGACTCGCCCAGGTTCAGACGGTCTTCATCGCTCAAACGCATCCACTCTCCCTGGAACTCGTGAATTCGCACGCGCTCGCAAAAGAAGTCCTCGAGCACGGTGCGCAGACTTTCTGGATTTTTGACCTGCGGGGCGAGCCGGCCGGCGTGAAACAGCTTGGCCGAGTCCGGCATCGCGTCGCGGTCCCGCAGTGCGGGCTGACCCGTGCCCACGAGCGCGCCCAGATAGGCGCGGAACCGGTCCGAGGCGGGCCGATCGTTGTGCACCGTCGGCTGCGAATCCGCCCAGCCGCGATAGAACAGGCATAGGAGGCGATGATGGAAGATATCGGCGAATCGAGACAGCGTGTGGTCGCGAAAATTGTGGCGCCGGTCATGCGCGTATTCCGTCAGATGCAGCGGCAGCGGACCATTCGGCCCGAACAGCCCGAAAAACACCCCGCCCAGCCAGAGCCGGCCGTCCGCTCGACGCTCCGCCTCGGCGAACATGCCGGGCTCGAAAGTCAGCGAGGGCACTTGCCCCAGGCGTACGAAGTCCCCGGCGCTGCGCGCGCTTCTGCCGAGGCGCGGCATATCGGCATACGCGCACTCGAGGCGCCGCAGCGCTGCGTAGAACTCGTATGACGCGAATCGCGTCTCGAGTTCCTGCAACAGCCTCACAACGTCGAGCGATTGCCCAGCCGCATCGGCCATCGGGCGACCTCGCCGCGCTCCACGGATCGGAGCACGGTTCTCGAGAAAGAGTTGATCGATGCAAAGCGCGCGAAGAACTCCTCGAGTACGGCAGCGAGGATGAAGCTGTTCAGCCCCTGAAACGCGGCGTCCTCGAGGGTGAGCGTGATTTGCGTGCCTCGGCCGTAGGCGATCGGGCCCGGCAAAGGCACGCGGCCGATGATCGCCTTCGAATCGATGGCGCGGACGCCTTCGATCTGCCGCTGCGCGGCGGTGTCGTTGGGATCGGCGTACAAACCGAGCATTTCGCGCAACGCGGCCGCACCCTCGCCCGGCGCGGCGACGCCCGGCGTGGCGACGCCCGGCGTGGCGACGCCCGGCGTGTCGACGCCCGGCGTGTCGACGATGGACAGGTAGTTGAGCGACAGGTGGCTGATCAGTCTCCAGCTCGCATCGCCGTGCGCAAACGACGGGCGCGGTCGGGACAAACCGGCCACGCACCGCACGCTTTCCACCGGCGCGGCCGACTCGAGCGTGAAGTCGCTCGCCGTCTTGGAAATCGGTATGTTGAGCGGCAAGTCCCGGTTCGTGCAGAGGACCTGCGCCTGAAGCTGGCGCAGGTTGGAGGCGAAGGGCGCCTCGTCCGGATCCACCAGGGCCAGAAAAGTCTCGCTGCCGATGTAGCTCGCGCGTGGACCATTTTGTCGCTGCCGGGAGGACAAGCGGCGCGGTTCGCGCCGCAATGTGAAGTAAGCCTGCTCGCGGCTGTGCCAACTCTGCTCGTTGCAGGCGTAGAACGGACGGAAGCGATGATCCGGTTCCGTGCGGTCGCCGAATCCGAGCACCTCCGAGACATCGTATACTTCGTAGTCCATCGGCCGCGTGCGATCCACGACCACGTGGTATTCCGGCACGCCCGGCTCGATATGAATACGATCCGCGCTGCGCGGGAACAGATTGATGACGGCGCCGCAAAACAATCGGAAATTGTCGCTTCCCACCGTGGGCTCGAGATTTTGCGCTGCCTGGTCGAACAGCACGATGAGCTCGAACCGATCACCCGCGATCTGCTGCAACGCGCGCTGAAGGCCCGCAAATCGCACGAACAGGAACCGCTGCGGAAAAGCGAAATACTCCTGAAGCAAGCGATAGCCGCTGAACTGACGGCGCGCCGGCGGGAGCAGCGCCTCGTCGTCGGCGTAGCCCATGGGGCGGATGGCCTCGCGGCCGAGCGCAATCGTGGTGTTGGCGCCACCCCGAACCAGCAGGCTGATGCCGGCTCCCAGCAGCTGTGCATACAGCTCGCTCGGCAGATTGTCGGCGCCCACCAGATAAATGGGCAGCTCGTCGAGCGCCAATTGACGCACCTGCACACCGGCCGTGCATCGAAAGACCAGGCGCAACGCGGAGCGCGCCCGGTCGCTGAATCGCACGCCGATGGCGCCGAGCGCCGCGGCGCCGTCCAATATCTTCGCTTCCGCGAGCTCGATCGGCCAGAGCGTTACCTCGTTCGCCAGGCGAAATTCGCACGCGGCCGTCGTGTCGCGCCCCACCATGCTGTGCAGCGCGCTGTCGCGCGGCACGGCAACGCCGGTTGCCAGTGCGGGCTCGCGCAGATCCGGCTGCAGCTGAACCACCGCCATCGAGGGCATCGGCGCGAGATAGCGGGGATAGACCATCTCGAGCAGATGCTGCGTGAAGCGCGGAAATTCCGCATCGATCTTCAGCTGGACTCGAGCGGCCAGAAACGCGAAGCCCTCCAGCAAGCGCTCGACATAAGGGTCGGCGCATTCGAGCCCCTCCATTCCGAGCCGACCGGCGATCTTCGGAAACTCGCGCGCGAACTCCGCGCCCATGTCGCGCACGTGTTGCAGTTCCTGGTTGTAATAGCGCAGCAGTCGGGGATCCATCGGGCTGTCCTTAGCGAGACCTGTCGTCGATCTTGACCACCCCTGTCTCGAGATCGAACTCGGTGCGCACGAATATGCTCTGCGGCACCGGCTGCGCCCACATCTCCCCCTCGATGAGAAATACCAGCGAATTGCGGTTCATGACGACACTCTGCTTCTGCACCGTGACGGTGAGCTTGTTGCGGACCAGCCGCGGTTCGAAGTCGAGGATCGCCTGCCGGACACGCTTTTGCAGCAGCTCGACATTGATGTTGGCAACGGGGATGCCGGTCGTCTCGGGCATTCCGTAATTGAGGGTGGAGCGCGCAACCAGCGGCCACGCCGACAAATCCTCGCTGGCTTCCAAGTGCACGCAGTTCAACAGCCAGCCCAGATCGCGGCGCACCACATCGCGCAGCCGCTGCCAGGAGATCATGCGCTGGTCGCGGGACTCGACGCCGCTTTGGGGATTCTCGTCCGTCAGGCGGTCCAACAACGAGGGCTGCAGACGCTCCTGCGGTGTGAGTTCAGCCATTCTGCGCCATCACGCGGGCACGGGCGGCTCGGTGCTCGCGGAATTGATGTCGATTCTGCGCACGTCGAGCAAGGCGGTTTCCGCCGCGTCGGTGATGAAAACCCGCTGGCCGAGCCCGAAATACGTCTGCTCGCCTTGCTCCTGCCATTCGGTGCGCCGCGATAGCTGAATCGAGGAATCCGCCGCGGTCTCGCTTCCGGGATAGCGTGTCGGTATCAAGGCGACGGCCTCGCCGCCATTGTCCCAGGTGAGCTGCGCGGGTGCCCAGACGAAATCCCGGAGGTCCGCGGGAGGCTCTATTTCGATGCGGCGAATGCGCTGAAACGGCACCCAGTAATAGCGCCCGCTGAGGATGAGCTCCACGCAAGGTCCGAGGCGCGCATCGCCGTCGGCGATCCATTCGAACGGCGCGCCATTCAGCGCACCCGGCGTCGGTGGGGCCGCCTCGTACGCCCGCTGCCGCAGTTCGGCGGCTTGCGCGGCGTGCCCCTCGGCGGCAACCGCGAGGCTCTGCAGCAACGGCGCAAACCAGGCGTCGGGTTCGCCGAGCGCCATGGGCATGCGCTTTCCCGCGAAAACTTCGGCCCGATACACCTCGCATCGCAACGCTTCGCGGTACGTCTGCACCATCAGCAGGGTGCCGGCGTCGAGCTCGCCGGCCACGTTGAGCTGCGTGAGCGCGCGGTTCCATTCACCGCGCACGCACAGCAATTGAAAAAGAAACACCCTCAATCGTGCATCCGCCGGCTGGCGACGCACCTCTTGCTGCAATTGAGCCAGTGCCTCATCGAGCCTGCCGGCTCGCAGAGACTCTTCGGCGCTCACCGGGCCACGCTCGCGTTCACACCCCTGAGCATCACCGCAACCCCCGTGCGCTAGGAATCGGTATTCTTCGCGATGTCGTAGGTTACATCGATCGCCCCGCCCTTCTTGGCGCCCTTGTTGTCCTGCGGCTGGTAGCTGAACTTGAACTTGCCGAAATTGAGCGCGACGCTCTCCGTCAGCAGATCCTCGCCGCCGCTGCCACTCACCGAGACCGACGAGATGATGATGTCGGTCAGCGTGATGGTGACGTATTCGAGCGCGGTTCCGCCGGCCTTGCGCATCGTGATCGTGGCCGTGTCGAAATGCGTGCCCTTGCAACAGGCTTGAATCAGGCCCGGTGATGCGGCGTCGACGTAATGCGTCACGTTGATGTCGCCTACATTCACCTTGCCGGCGCCCCCGCCGGAGGCCATGTGAGTCGTACCGGACTGGCTCATGCCCCAGCTCCAGCTCAGAATTTGGATCTGATCCTCAAAGCCTTTTACGACCGACTCGCCCTTGACTGTGCCAAGCTTCAAAAAACTATCAATAGCCATCGACGCTCTCCCTGTATGGTTAGTCGTTGCGCACGCGTGTTCTATCTACCCGGATCGATGAATCGAACCCTAGGCCGCTTTCGCCGAGGGCAGCTTCGAGACCAACCGCAGCGAGACGGTGAGCCCCTCGAGCTGATAGTGAGGACGTAGGAAGAACTTCGAGGTGTAATAACCCGGATTACCCTCCACTTCCTCCACCACCACTTCGGCGGCGGCCAGCGGCTTGCGAGCCTTCGTCTCCTCGCTCGAATTGGCCGGATCGCCATCGACATAGTTGAGAATCCAATTCGACAGCCAGCGCTCCATGTCGGCGCGCTCCTTGAACGAGCCGATCTTGTCGCGCACGATGCACTTCAAGTAATGGGCAAAGCGGCAGCAGGCGAACATGTACGGCAGGCGCGCCGCCAGGTTCGCGTTCGCCGTCGCATCCGGATCATCGTACTCGGCCGGCTTGTTGAGCGACTGCGCGCCGATGAATGCCGCCACGTCGCTGTTCTTGCGGTGGATCAAGGGCATGAAGCCATTCTTGGCGAGCTCCGCCTCGCGCCGATCGCTGATCGCGATCTCGGTCGGACACTTCATGTCGACGCCGCCGTCATCGGACGGAAAGGTGTGCACGGGCAGGCCCTCGACGGCCCCGCCGGATTCCACGCCGCGGATTCGCGAGCACCAGCCGTACAGCTTGAAGGCGCGGTTGATGTTCACCGCCATGGCGTAGGCGGCATTGCACCAGGTGTACTTGCCCGAGTCCGCTCCGGTCGTGTCCTCCTCGAACTCGAACTCTTCGACCGGATTCGTCTTGGCGCCATAGGGCATGCGCGACAAAAAACGCGGCATCGCCAGGCCGACATATTTCGAATCGTCCGATTCGCGCATCGATCGCCAGGCCGCGTATTCGGGGGTCTGGAATATCTTGGTCAAATCCCTCGGATTCGCAAGCTCTCCCCAGGAGTCCATCTGCATGGTCGTCGGCGCCGCCGCCGCGATGAATGGCGCGTGCGAGGCGGCGGCGATTTGCGCCATCCCGGAGAGCAGCTCGACGTCGGGAGCGCTGTGATCGAAATAATAATCGCCCACCAGACATCCGTACGGCTCACCGCCCAGCTGACCATATTCGGTCTCGTAAACCTTCTTGAAGATCGGACTCTGGTCCCAGGCCGTGCCTTTGAATTTCTTCAACGTCTTGCCGAGCTCTTTCTTCGAGATATTGAAGACCTTGATCTTCAGCATCTCGTCGGTCTCGGTGTTGTTGACCAGGTAATGCAATCCACGCCATGCGCTTTCGAGGGCTTGGAATTGCGGATTGTGAATGATGAGATTGACTTGCTCGGCGAGCTTGCGGTCGATTTCCGCGACGATCGCGTTGATGGAATTCACCGCATCATCGGCGATCAGGTCCTGGTCCTCGAGCACCTGCGCGGCCAAGGTCCTGACGGCTGACTCGACTTCCTCGCGCGCTCGATCCGACTTCGGCTTGAACTCCTTCTGCAGGAGCGCCGAAAAGTCCGAAGTCTCGGCGGTCTGCGCGCCAGCTCCCGCTTGATCCACTTGTGCCTGCGCCATCGGTGTACTCCTCTTAGGTCTTGTTGGCCGGGTCGTCCGCCGGCTTCGGCGCGGACGCCAACGATTGCAGCAATGCCGGGTTCTGCAGCGCTTCGGAGATGAGCTTCTCGGCGCCGGCCTTGCCGTCCATGTACGTGACAAGATTGGCAAGCTGCGTTCGGGCCTCGAGCAGCTTCGCGAGCGCGCCCACTTTGCGCGCGACCGCGGCGGGCGAAAAATCATCCATGCTCTCGAACGTGATGTCCACGCTGAGCTGACCCTCGCCGGTCAAGGTATTCGGAACGGCGAAAGCCGCGCGCGGCTTCATCGCCTTCAATCGGCTGTCGAAGTTATCGACGTCGATCTCGAGGGGCTTTCGATCATCGACCGGCGGCAGCTCATCGGCCGACTTTCCGGAAAGATCAGCCAGCACGCCCATGACGAACGGCACCTGCACTTTCTTCTCGGCGCCATACACTTCGACGTCGTACTCGATTTGCACTCGCGGGGCGCGATTGCGCGCGATGAACTTCTGACTGCTTTGCTTGGCCACATCCCACCTCGTTTATCGGGGTTCCCGATCTATAAGACCCATTATCCCCTCAATTCCCGCCACGGCGGCTGCAATCTAACGCCTATTGGTTCTTTTTCTCAACTCCGCCCAGCAACTCCGCCTCGGCCACTCCGCCGGGCGTTAAGTCACGAATGATCTCCAGGAAATCCTTGGCCACCAGCCGCTTGGCCCGTTGCAGCAACAGCGGAATGGGACTGGAAGGCTCGTTCAGGCGGTAGTACTCGCAGAGCACGTCCAGCTGCCGGGCCACATCCTCGCGGCTGCGCACCGCGCCGCCGCCCGCGACCGCTGCCGCCGAGGCCCCGGGGGCGGCGCCGGCCTCGCCTGCCGTTGCACCCGCAGCGCCGGCGCCCCGCGCCGCCAGTTTATCGGTGAGCACGCGCTTGAGCTCCGAGAGGTCCAGCACCAGGGGCTTGAGCTCCGGGGCGCTCGCTCCGACCTTATCGACCATAATGCGGTCGATGGCCGCCACTTGGTCCACCGCGGCCGCGACCGCCGCCGCGGTTGCCTGCAGGCCTACGAGGTCGGCATCGAGGAAGGCTGCATCGAGTTGCACCTGCTGCGGTGGTTCCGCCATGCCGGACGGCGCGGGCAGCTTTCCCGATGCAATACGAATGTCACGCAAACTGAAGCGCCCGAGCGCCTTGGACTGAACCACCCACGCTTCGCGTAACGGCTTCAACAGTCCGTCCGCGGCCGCCAGCCCCGCCAGGGAATTGACCCGGGAAGTCGGGTCATTGTCATCCTCGGCATCGAGCTGCGGATGGACGCTGTCCCACTGCTTCTCGAGCAATCCCTTCATGACGGTCAGCCCGGCCGCCAATCCGGCGAATCCATCGGTGCGCAGCAACGCCGCGGTCAGCGCCAACGCCACGCGAAGATCGCGGGTGCGTCCGAGCAACGCCTCGGCACGTTCGCGCACGTCCGCCCAGTCCGGGTCCTCGCCCGCTTTGACCGAATCGCCGATGACTTGCTCCGGACGGCCCTGTTGCGCGCGCTCCAAGGCGAGGAAGTCCGGGTCGTATTCCAAATTAGGCCCGCTTGGGTTCGCGGCCTCGATGGCCGAGGTGAATTTGTCGGGGTCGATCAACGCGGTAACTCGTCCGTCATGTTTAATCCCTGCGACCGATGGGCCATCTGGGCCGGCGCCGCTCTTTAATTCTTATGGGCGAGAGAAGCTAGACCGCCGCCCCGCGGCCTGTCAAGCATGATCGAGCGCGGCCGGCAGAGCCGCTCGGCCGCAATCGACGATGAGCGCGGTCATATTGTCCGTACCGCCCCGCGTGATGGATTGCGCAATGAGTTCGGCGCAACCCGGCCCCGGCGCCCGCTCTCGTAGGATCTCTCCCAACACGCTGGCATCGAGCACTCGTCCGACCCCGTCACTGCACAGCAAAAACCGATCTTCCGGACGCGCATCGCCGCGCACCACGTCGAGCACCAGGGAATCCTCGCCCCCGACCGCTCGAGTGATGGCCTGCGCATCGGCGCCCTCGTCCGGCGAGACCCAGGCATGGTCGGTGGTCAGTTGCGAAACCACGCCATCGCGCAGACGGTAGGCGCGGCTGTCCCCGGCCCAAAGCACCGCGCAGTCGTTTTCTCGTATCAGCAGTACGACGACCGTGCTGCCGCTCTGCACGGGATTGACCAACCGCGTTGCCGCTCGGCGCAGATATTCATTCACTTGGCGAAGTTGACCGGTCACGACCTCGATCTGCTCGTCCAAGCTGGCGACGATCGCAGCGTTGGCGAGTGAATCGCAAACCATGCGGCTGGCCACATCCCCGTCGCTCAGGCCGCCCATGCCATCCGCCACCGCCCACAGACCCACCGCCGCCCGCTCGATGAAAGCGTCTTGATTCGTGGCACGCACCGGGCCTCGATCCGTGAGGGCGGCCGATTCAATATGCAGGTCCTCGCGAAGTGTTCGCGAAGCGGCCTCGGGAGTCACGTCCGGCACCGTCATCGCGACATTCCACCCCGCGTCCTGCCACGCTCCATCGAGCATGGCGCCGTAGCACTCGGGCGCGGGAAGTCCCCTCGTGATGAGCCAGCTGGGTTCGACCGCGGCGGATCCATCGGTCCACCACAGACCGGTGGCGCTGGAGCTCGCATCCAGCAGGCCGCCGAAAATCTGCAAGGCGGGCGCCTCCAGTGCCGACACGTGGCGCAGCGGGATGCAGCACGGCCGCGCCGCCTCGAGGCCGACGGCCCGGGCGGCCGCCCTGGTCAAGCGCAGACCCTCCGTGGGTTCGGGCGCCGCGAGGTATTCCCCCAAGGCCATCACCCGTTGATCGAATTGCGCGAAATCAATTTGCTCCGACGCGAGGGTATCCAGCAACAAGCGCTCGGCGTGCTCGAAAGCGGCGCGAAAGCGGATCGCGACTTCCGCCGTGCTCAGCTCGAAGGGTATTGGCCATACGAGCGTCAAGGGAAAATAGCGGCCGACGCGATCGATGCTTGGAACGATGAGTCCCGCGACCGCCGCCTCCCCGCAAACGTGCTCGCTCAAAGCGAAGCGCCACACCGGACTGGTCAAATAGGTGTCGAGCCACTGCTCACCCAGAACGCTTCGGCTTGCGGCGATGCATTGCTGCAGCCAGGGGTCCCAGGCGGCGATGAAATCATCGGATACTCGCCGGCGCAGGAAATCGCCGTGGGTGGGCAGCTTGCCGTAAAGTCCCACCTCCATCGTCAACCGCTCAGCCGCCGCACCGGAATTGGCGCAGGACGGGTTTGAGGTAGGGGTTGCGGATGCTGCTGGCCTCCAAAATCACGGTCGCCTGATGGTCGCCGCTGTGGAACACGGCGTCAAAACGCACATCCGATTGGGCCCGCAAGGTGGCCGCATCGAGCAGGCGATACCACGCCCAGGGTCCCTGGAATGCCTGGTTGGGCCGCGCACCGGAGCGGTCCTCGAACGATGCCGCGGCGGCGCCGGGCGAGGGCCCGGGCCAGTGGATGGGAACGCTGCGCACCGGACCATGCCGATAATCCAGCGTTTGCCCGTCGAGCTCCAGCGTGAAGCGGGTCGCCGAGGCGTCCAAATCGCCCGGCGTGAGCGTGAACTGCTGCTCGGGCAGCTGGCCGCCGGGTCCGAAGTAGAGCTGACGGATCTGCTCGGCCGCCTCGAACTGCCGCAGCATCGCGGTCGATGCGCCGGCGGGCCCGCTGCCGCCGGCCCGCCACACCCAGGGACTGCCGGTGTTGTCCACGAGCGGCGCAAGATTCTGTTTGAAGAACGAATCGAAAATGCCGCCCGCGGCGAACAGCCGCCCAAAATCGGCGAGCGGCACGTCGATGGCACTGCCGGCGCTGAACGGATAGCGGCCCGAGACGATTTGCTCGCACTGTTTGACGACCTCCTGGCGATAGTGCTGATCGAGCTCGCTGCGCGCCTGACCCACGGCGAGCGATGCGCTGCGACCACCCACATCGGCGATCAGCGCGCCGATGGGCGGCGGCAACGTCGAGGCCTGCAGCTGCAACGCCTTGAGCGCCTCGCCGTTGCCTGAATCGGCCAAGGCGGCGACCGGATCCTTGCCGCCCACGTCGGGACCGAGCGCACTCATCTTTTGCTGAATCTGCGCCACTTGACCGATGACCCGGTCGATCGGCGCGCCGCCCGGAGGGCCGGCCACCAGCTGATTGACGGCCGCAAAATGCGCGGTGATTTTCTCCGCGGGCGACGGGCCGGCCGCCGGCTTGTTGCCGCCGCCGAACAGCTTGCTCAGCGGATTCATCACCGCCTTCTCGGCCGCCGCCGCCATGCTGCTCGCGCTCGCCGCGCCGTCGGCCGGCTTGGTCAAATTGGTGTTTGCCTCCACGGTCGCGAGCAATCCTCGCAGCGGCGAGGTGGGTCCCGCCAGAATTCCGAGCACTTCGGCGGCTTGTGCGAGCCTCTGCAGCTTCACCACCTGCACGTCGTTGAGGATCCCATCCCAGGTCTGGATGTAATCATCGGCGTAGACATCCATGACTTGCGAGCCCATGCGAGCCGCGCTCTGCACATCGAAGGCGCTGTCGCCCATCACCCAATTGTCCTGGGAAAACTGCTTGATGAGTGCCGCGGTGCCCAGGGGAGTCGAGATCTGATCGAACACCGCGCGCGTATACAAGCCCGGCACGGGATCGGACAGCCGCTTGCCGCTCTTGCGCGACAACACGCGCTCGGCGCCGATTCCCGACGCAATATCGAGGCGCAGATCATGGCTGGTGTCATCGACGCGGCTCAATTTCAGCTGGTTGTACATGAGGCGCGGCAGCGATGCCTGGCGCAGCGTGTTGCGGCTTTGTGCGACGAGTGACGCATCCAGCGGCATCGGTCTCAACCGATCTTGATCCTCGATCAAACTATGCAGGTGCGGATCCAAAGCCCGCGGTACGTCGGGCTGGTCGGCGAAGGTTTCCTGCCAGTCGAGATCCACCAAGAAGGTCAGCTGGGGCTTGTCCAGATGCTCCGGCTCACCGAGCATGAGGTACGCTTTCAAGTACTGGTAGAGCTTGTCGGGCTGCGCCGCCGAGCGCTGCAGGCGCTGCATGAAATCGTCCGCGATCTTCGGCAGAAGGCTGCCGCTGAGCACGCGCTGATACGCCTCGCGCGCCTGTTCGCCGACCGATGCACCCTGGAACAGACCCCAGCGCAGACTCCACGCCATCTGGTCGTGATAGCGGTTGGCGGTGTCGACGACGCCGCGCAAGGCATCGAGCCCCGGCAGCATCTGCGGCAGCGACTGCGCCGGGGTGGGGGCCGTGACGGAGTTCCACTGCTCCAGTGATTTCGAGACATCCGCCAAATAGGCTTTGTTGCGGCTGTAACTCACCGAGAGAAGCAGCACGCCGACCACGGCGAGGACGATGAGCGCCGCGTAGGCGCCGAGCTGCAGGGCGGCGTTCTGCAGCTCACGGCGTCGATTGACGCCGGCGAGTCCCGCCTCCGGAAACATCACATCGCGCAGCATCTTCTCGATGAAATAGGCCTTGCCGCGTCCCGCGGCGCCGGCCGGCACCGCGTCGGAAGAGACGGCGAAGCCGCGGCCGATCGCCGCCATCAGCCGATCGATGGGCGTGCCTTCCTGAGTGCCGCTGGTGAAGTACACGCCGCGCAGCATCAGCCTGCCGTCGAAGCGCGTGGCGGCGAACACCTCGGTCAAAAAGGACGCGATGAGATTGCGCAGTCCGGCGGTCTGCTGCGGGAAAGCGAACGCCGCCGTGCGCCTGCGCACATCCCGCTCCTCCTCGATGCGCCCGAACAGGCGCTGATTGAGCCGCTCGATCAGCCCGTCGAATTCAGGTGCGAAATCCTCGGCGGCCGCGCCCGCCATGCTGCGCTCGGCGGCAAACGTCATGCCCCAAACCTGTGCGCGGGCGGGGCCGTCGAGATCGTCGAAGTATTCCGTGAAGCCGGCAATCAAATCGCACTTGGTGACCATGACGTACACGGGCAGGCGAACTTTCAAATGTCGATTGAGCTCATCGAGCCGCCGCCGCACCGTCTCGACATTCGCTTCACGCTCAGCCGGCGTATGCGTCATCAAATCCCCGGCGCTCAGCGTGACGATGACGCCATTCAGCGGGCGGCGCTTGCGATACTTGGTGAGCAGCTGCAGAAACGCACCCCAGCCTGCGCTGTCCGCCGAAGCATCCGAGTCCTGAGTGGTGTAACGGCCGGCGGTGTCGAGCAGCACGGCCTCATCGGTGAACCACCAGTCGCAGTTGCGCGTGCCGCCGACGCCGCGCAAGGCTTCCTTGCCGAAGCGCTGCTCCAAGGGAAATTTCAATCCTGAATTGATCAGCGCCGTCGTCTTGCCCGAGCCCGGCGGACCGATGATCACATACCAGGGCAGCTCGTAGAGGCTGCGGCCGCCGCGCTCCATTTTCTTCAAAGCGCCGATCGCCTCCTCGAAGCGCTCGCGCAGCTGCGCGGTTTCGCGGCTGGCGCCGTCGCGCGGCGATTGCTGCGCTACCACGGCCTGCGCCAACTTGGCGCTGGCGCGGCTCGCGCGCCAGAGGCGCAGCAGCACCGAAAGCGCCCATAGTCCCACCAGGATCAGAATGCCGATCAGACGCGCCATCACCGATTCCATCGGCTTGTAGTCGGCGAAAGCCAGGTACGGGCCGCCAAACCAGATGAACAACGACAGCAGCACCAGCCCGAGGAACACCAGAAAACCGCGACTCTTGAGGAATTTCATGGCTCTTCCCTCAATGATCGGCGACGTGGATGATTTCGACGCGCCGATTGCGGGCCCGATTCTCCGGCAGCGAGGCAGGTTTGTAGCGCGGCTCCGAGTCGCCGAGGCCGCTTCCCTCGAGTCGCGCCGCGTTGTCGATCGCGAGCGACAGCTGCTTGATCACCTCGGCCGCGCGCGCGCGGGAGAGCTCGTAATTGTCTTGATACTTGAGCGAGCGCAGCGCTTGATCGTCGGTATGCCCGACCACGAAGACCCGGCCCGGCACCTCGTTGAGCGCCTGCGCCACGCGTTGCAGCGACGTTCGGTACTTTGGATTCACTTGTGCACTGCCCGATCCAAACAGGTCCGAGGCGATCAGCGTCACGACGGTCTGATTGCCGTGCTCCTCCACGCTCAACACCCCCGCCGCTTCGTCGTCGTGCAACAACTGCTTGAGGCGCGGCGCCGCCGAAACTGCGGCGGTGGCGGCGGGTGGCGCGGCCAATCCGATATGCGCCAGCCGATCGTTGACGGGCGCCGACTGCGCCGCCAGTTCGCTGTGGTAGTAGATGAATGCGCCGGTGATCACGACCAGCGCGAAGGCCGCCACCACCCACCACGGTACGTAGCGGATGACCGGATTACGCCGATCCTTCATGCCCAGCCAATGCAGGGACAGCTCCTGGGCGGGCACGCCCCGGTAAGCGCGAATGCGGCGGAACAAATCCGCCTGGATCTCGCTCAAGCGCGCGTGCCCGTGGTCGGCCACGGCGTACTTGCCCGCGAAGCCGAGCGCCAGGCACACGTATTGCAGTTCCATGAGGTTGATGTGGCGCGCCGGATCGGCTGAAATTCCCTGCAACATGTCGAAGAACTTCTCGCCGCTCGAGGTCTCGCGGTGCAAGGTGACGAGCAGGGTCTGCGCTCCCCATGCGCTTTGCGCGCCCCAGGGCGTGCTGAGCACCGCCTCATCGACCGCACCGCAAAGCACATAGCGCGCCGCGAGCACCGTCTCGTTGGCCACTCCGGCCGCGCGCGCGCGCTCCTCGAACTCGCGCACTTGATCGAGCGCCTGACGGCGCAGGCCCGCGATGTCCGCGTTGCTCAAGGAAGTGCGCAGGCGCCCCATGAGGATCAGCAGCGGGCTCGCGGCCTGCAGCAGCGGGTTGAGACCCGCCGCGATGAAATCACGCACCGCGCCCGGCAACGCAGCGCGCCCGGGTGGTGGCGCGGCGGCACGCGGCTCGGCGCTTGCCGGACGATCCGCTCCTCGCTTCCCCGCCCCCGGGCGCGGCCGAAACACCGTCGCATCGCGCGGCGCGAACGGATCGTCGGTGCTGTCATTCCCCATGGCGTTCGCCCTCTAGGAGCCCGTCCGAGTAATACATAAAGTACACTCTGAACAGGAAGTTTGGAGATCATGCCGCATGTCCAAGACCTTTCGTGATTGGGATGTTGAGCAGGGCTGGCTGCTGCCGCCCTC